>FMSI01004868.1_pt1 | contig 53753 bp, 51 predicted proteins | sample 1504471 | NCBI WGS metagenome assembly FMSI01 (sample SAMEA4475357, study PRJEB15587) | soil metagenome | biome: Soil; feature: Field | place: India | collected 2015-03-11 | depth 0 m
GGCCTCATCGCCCTTTCCGGTTGTCTCAAGGGAGAGGTTAACTGGTTCCTCACCCGGGGTAATCCCGATGCGGCAATGCATGCTGCCGCCCAGTATCAGGAAATCCTCGGCCGGGAAAACTTCTATCTGGAGGTAATGCGCAACGGTCTGGCCGAACAGGAAAAAATCATTCCCGCTATTCTCGAATTGGCTGAGACACTTGCTATTCCAGTGGTGGCAACCAACGACTGTCACTACCTCCGGCCCGAGGACAGCCGGGCCCAGGATGTTCTGCTCTGTATCCAGACTGGCAAGCGCTTAAAGGACAAAGACCGCCTCCGTCTCACCGGCGGGACTTTTCATTTCCGCTCCGGTGAAGAAATGCTCCAGTTGTTCTCCGAGCTGCCGGAAGCGGTCCAACGCACGCGGGAAATAGCAGAACGGTGCGATCTCGTCCTGGACATTGAACACCGTCGCTTTCACCTGCCGGCATTCACCCCACCCCCGGATTTCCGCGACGAATTTTCCTATCTCACCCACCTTGCCCGCACCGGAATGAAAAAACGCTACCCTCATCCCACTCCCGAAATTGAACAACGCTTGAATCACGAACTAACGGTAATCCAGCGGATGGGCTTTGCCGGTTATTTTCTCATTGTCCAGGACATCATCAATTGGGCAAAACAACAGAATATCATGGTTGGACCGGGACGGGGCTCGGCGGCCGGCTCCCTGGTTCTCTACTGTCTCGGTGTTACCGACATTGATCCGTTGAAATACGGTCTCCTGTTTGAACGTTTTCTCTCTACCGAACGCATCACTCTGCCCGATGTTGACGTCGATTTTGCCGATGCCCGTCGTCAGGAAGTAATCGATTATATCCGGAACCGTTACGGAAAAGACTCTGTCGCCCAGATTATTACCTTCGGAACAATGCAGTCCCGGGCGGTAATCCGGGACGTCGGTCGGGTCCTGGATATCCCGATAACCGAAGTAGACCGCATCGCCAAGATGATCCCCCCCGGTAAAGAACTGGCTGAGGCGCTCAAGGAAACAATCGAGTTGAACCTCCTGATCCGCTCCCGATCCGAGTATGCCGAACTGTTTGCCATCGCCCAGAAACTGGAAGGCCTTTGCCGTCACGCCTCAGTTCACGCTTCGGCAGTGGTGATTACACCCCGCCCCCTGATGGAACTGGTGCCCCTTTACAAGGTCCCGGAAGGTGAAACCTGTACCCAGTATGATATGTACTCGCTGGAGGATATCGGCCTTCTGAAAATGGATATTCTCGGTTTACGGACCCTCACGGTTATTGATGAAGCGATAAAATTGGTCCGGGAAAATAAACCCGATTTTTCCCTGCTCCAGATTGACTTCTCCGACCGGCGTACCTATCAACTGCTCCAGAAAGGAGAAACGGTTGGCGTCTTCCAGTTGGAAAGCACCGGCATGCGCGACCTCTGCAAGAGAAGCGTACCGGAGAAACTGGAACACATCATCGCCCTCATCGCCCTTTATCGGCCCGGACCGATGGACCTCATCCCGACCTATTTGGCGCGTAAAAACGGCACCGCCCCGGTGGAATACGACCACCCGCTCCTAGAACCGTTTTGTCGGGAGACCTACGGCATTTTGATCTACCAAGAACAGGTAATGCAGGCAGCGCAGGTCCTCGCCGGTTACACCCTGGGTCAGGCCGACATCCTGCGCCGCGCCATGGGCAAGAAAAAACCGGAAGAGATGGCCGCCCAGCGTCAGGCGTTTATCACCGGCTGTGGGCAAAATACCGGTATCGCACCAGAAAAGGCGGCCCGCATCTTTGACACCCTAGAAAAATTTGCCGGTTACGGGTTCAACAAATCCCACGCCGCTGGTTACGCCTATCTCTCCTATATCACCGCTTATCTGAAGGCAAACTACCCCCAGGAGTTCATCGCCGCATCGCTGACAAGCGAACTGGGTGATTCGGATAAACTGGCAAAGTTTATCCGAGAAGCACAACGCATGGACATCCCGGTGCGGGGTCCGGATATCAACCGTAGTGCCGCCCGATTTACAATTGAGGACAACGGTGTCCGTTTTGGTCTTGCCGGGATAAAAAACATCGGTGTCGCCGCGGCTGAAGCCGTTGTTGCGGAACGGGAACAAAACGGCCCCTATCAGAATCTCTTGGACTTTCTCGTTCGCAACCGGGGAAAGGTCAATCGCAAAGCGGTTGAATCTCTCATCAAAGCCGGGGCGTTTGATTCCTGTGACCAGCCCCGCGACCAACTCCTTACCCAGCTGGACTTGGCGATGACCAAGGCGGCATCGGAAAAACTCCTGTTTGCGGAAAGACAGTTTGCCCTATTTGGCGAAGAACAGCCGTCCCGCCCATCATCTGAGAACACCCCGGGGCCACCGGAAAACAACACCCTCTTCTGTCTCGCCTGCGAAAAAGAGGCTTTCGGGTTTTATTTCTCCTCCCACCCCCTGGAGCGTTACCGGGCAGAATATAAGGCATTCGGACTGCTGCCCATTGCCGACCTGGAAAAGCTTTCCGAAGGTGAAACGGTCACTCTGGGGGGGGTAATTACCAAACGCCGGACCCGCAAAGACCGATGGGACCGGGAATACCTGGTGCTCACGCTGGAAGACTTTGACTCTTCGGTAGAAATAATGGCATTCGCCGACCTCCTGGAAAACTATCGCCCCCTGTTACAGGTTGACAACCTAGTGATTGTTCAAGGAAAGGTGCGCCTCCGTACTAGCAGGGAAACTCAATTTCAGGAAACCGGCGGTGTGGCCCAGGTCTGGGCCGAAAGAATCGGCGACTTCAATACCGCCCGGAGCTGGGTAAAAAAGATCACCATTGAAATTCCCGCTGAGCGCCTTGACGACTTGCTCATGGTAAAAATCCGGGATGTTCTAACAAAATCGCCTGGTCAAACGCCGGTCTTTCTCAAACTCACCGCCTATGGCAGCACCCTCAAGCGCCTATGGCTGAAAAGTCTTCCCGTCCAGATTAGGGATGATCTATTGTCCGAATTGGACCGTATCGTTGAACCGGAAGGAGGAAAAATAACCGCCCCCCTGCCGCCACCACCACCCACCAGACGCCCGCCGAATTCCGACCAAAAGAAAGTGCCGGTCAATTAATCTATCGTCAGGCTCTCCAGCCGCCTTATCCGCTCGGCCAGTGGCGGATGGGAAGCAAAAGGGTTCACCTTTTCCTGATGGTCGGAGCCAAACGGATTGGCGGTCCACATATGAGCGGTAGCAGAAGACGCGGTCCGCAATCTCCCCGACCAGTTGCCGATTTTCCGCAACGCTCCCGCCAGCCCGTACGGATTACGGACAATATAGGCGCCGCTCGCATCGGCAAGAAACTCCCGTTCCCGGGAAACCGCGGCGCGAATCAACGCCACGAGAACCGGAGCCAGAATTGCCAAAACCAGTCCGACCAAAACCATTATCATCCCCGCCTGACCACCACCCCGTACTCGAGCATCACGCCTTCTGCCTCCACCAGTAAAAAATCCCCAGCGGAGAAATATATCCCGGAAAAGAATTAATAACCCACCCAGTATTGCCACGATGGTCATCAGGAGAATATCGTAATTCCGGATGTGGGCAATCTCATGAGCAATCACCCCCTGCAACTCAGCCCGGTTCATCATCCGCAGCAACCCGGTAGTCACCGCTACGGCCGCACGCTGGGGGCTCCTCCCGGTGGCAAACGCATTGGGCGCCTCATCATCAATCACATAGACGCGTGGCTTGGGAATACCTGCGGCAAGCGCCACCTCCTCCACCACATTGTGCAACTGATAAAACTCCCCTTCCGGTGCCGGCTGCGCCCGATTTACCGCCAGCGCCAGTTTATCCGAATTGTAAAAGAAAATCAGATTGTAGAGAATGATGAAAAAAGCCCATAAAATATAATACTCTGCCCCCCAGCGAAACAGATAACCGAGTGCATAACCAACGACCGCAAGGAGGAGGGTAAAAATAAATATAAAGAAAAATGTTAGCCACTTGTTGCGGCTGATCAACTGATAGAGATTAACCCGTTCCGCCATCGCCCCCGACTTAAAACTTCACCTTCGGTGCCTCCCGCTCCGCCTCCGGTACCCGGTAAAACTCTGCCGGTTTAAAGCTAAACATTGCGGCAATAACACTAGTTGGAAACATTTGGACCCGATTGTTGTAATCCATTACCACATCATTGTAAAACTGCCGGGCAAAGGCGATACTGTTTTCTGTGTGAGCAAGCTCCTCCTGCAACCGGAGAAAATTTTCGTTTGCCTTCAACGCCGGGTAATTTTCCACCACCGCAAATAGCGTCTTCAGTGTCTCGGTCAATACACCGTCCGCCTTTGCCGCCTCTGCCGGCCCCTTCGCCCCGATCGCCAGCGCCCGAGCTTCCGCAATTCGCTCAAAAATTTCCCGTTCATGTGCCGCATAACCCTTCACCGTTTCCACCAGATTAGGAATAAGGTCAATCCGCCGCTTCAACTGGACATCAATCTGATGCCAACCGTTCTGAACCCGATTCCGGCTCCGCACCAGAAGGTTATAGGTACCGATAAAAACCAGCACCAAAAATACTATCACCGCCCCCAGAATTATTCCGACCATTTTCTACTCCTTTAATTTGGTCATCACCAAACATCACCTCTCAAACTCAAGGTGAATCTTCAATCGCGGTGCGGTAAACTCATTGGGTAACGGTGGTAGTTTACCGGTTACCGTCACCGCCCGAACACAGGCTTCGTCAAAAAGTTCATCTCCCGATCCCCGCTCCAGTTTTATTTCCGTCAACCTGCCATCCCGCTCAATAACAAACATCACCGTCGCCTTTAGCTGCCGCCCGTTACCATAGGGATCGGTCCAATTCGCGCCAATCCGCTCCAGCATTTGCTGTAAATAGTAATTATATCCCAAGGCCGCTACCCCCTCAACCTTTGCTCCTAATCCTGCCCGGCGCACCATCTCCTCATTTTTCTTCGCCGGCTTTGATTCCGGTCGCTTCGGTTCCTCTTTTTTCTTCGCCGGAGCCGGTCTCGGCACCGGTTCTGCCAGATGAGTTTCGGGCTTCTGTTCCTTTTCTGTCTTGATCCCACCTCTTAAAATTTCCACTGTAATCACCGTCGGTCGCGCGGTAACACGCGGCCGCTGTCCGAGCCAGGTGGTTAAAAAACCCACCCCGAGAATCACCACCAGGTGGCCGGCAAAAGAGATGAATATCTCCCGTTTCATTTACTTCGGGAGGGCGGTAAGTCCGATATTAGAAATCCCCTGTTCCCGGATAATGCCGAGAATATCCATTATTGTTCCGTAATCAACCCGCCGGTCGGCGTGTAAATAAACCCGGTCATATTCTCCCCGAGCAAGCTGGTCACTAAGCGCCTGGGATAACCCCTGGCGGGAAACCAACTTCGTACCCACAAATATCTGCCCATCCGCCTTAACCGAAATCACCAAACCGGGGCGTAGCTGCGGCTCCGGCCGACTCGTCCGCGGCAGATCAAGGTCAACCCCCTGCTGCCGGGTGAGCGCAGTGGAAACACCGGCAATGAGAAATATAATCATCAGGGTAAAACTTACGTCGGCAAGCGAGGTGATATTCATCTCAGCAAGAAACTTCAACCGTCGCCCCTTCACCGTTAATCCCTATCCCCTTTTTGCGCCGCCACCACCTGCCGCCGGAAAATCCCGGTCAGTTCCGAGATAAACCGCTCCATCTCCGACTGCAGGTTCTGTACCCGACCAACAAAGTAGTTATAAAACAGCGCTGCCGGAATCGCCACCAATAACCCCATCACCGTCGTCACCAGGGCATCGGAGATTCCCGGGGCAATTAACTGCAGAGTGGGCAACTGCGCTCCCCGCAGCGAAAGAAAGGTCCGCAGCACCCCCTGCACTGTCCCCAGCAGCCCAAGAAACGGTGCCACCATCGTAGTAATGGCAAGGAAGGAAAGCGAACTCTCCAGTCTGTCGGTAACCCGGGAAGCCGCTCGCTCCATCGCCTCGGTAACATTCGGCACCAGTTGCACCAATAACTCACCGCTGTTCTCACCGCCGCACTCCCGTCGCAACACCTGCCATTCGTCAACCGCCGCCTTCAGTAAATCCGAAAGCGGTGAGACCGGAAAAAGATGAATCAGTTCTGCTGTATTGTCAAGCCCCCGCCGGTAATTAAATACCTCCAGAAATCCCCGGTTCTGAACTGCCGCCTGCCGGAACTGACGGGTTTTAAGAAAAAATATCGCCCAACTTACCACCGACATCAGAAATAGAATTACGATTATCGCCAGCGCAAACGGACCGGCCGAAACAAATGGTGCCAGAAACCCGCTGGAGTTCATTCCTTGATTACCGTCCGGGCTTCAGGCGCTCCTGCGCCAGTTTTGCCTCCGGTGTCTCCGGATAATTCTTTACTACCATTTTAAACTGTTGCTGGGCGAGATGTTCCTTCCCCTCCATCTGGTAAATTAGCCCGATTTTATAAATTGCCGCCGGTACCTTGTTGCCCTTGGGATAAACTTCTACTACCCGTTGAAACTCCACCAAGGCGCTATCCAGTTGATTAAGCGAATAAAAACACTCTCCCACCCAGTACTGAGCGTTATCCGCCATCTCGCTGGACGGAAATAGCTTGATAAACCGCCGGAATCCGGTTATTGCCACCTGATAATTACCGCGGGTAAAATCAATATAGGCGGTATTGTACAGCCGATCCGCATCAACCCCGGCAACCGTCGTATCAGGCCGAAAAACGGTCGTCTCCGGCTGAACCCCAGCATCGGCTGATGTCAACTCTCCCCGCCAGGCACCAACCCTTCTGCCAATCCGGTCCAGCTGTTCCTGAAGGTCAAACAATTCGGCATCAACTTCGCCTAGCCGTTTCTCCACCTCGCCAAAAGCGGTAAGGGCATCGGCACGCAACCGGTTGATTTCCTCTCCTTGTTGTGCCTGTCTTCTTTCTATCCGCTCCAGACGGACCGCAATTGAATCCAGGAGTTCCCCCCGGCGGACAAACTCCCGGTACCCCCCACAGCGAGAAAAAACAACGACAGCCAGCAGGCTCATCCCGGCTGCCAAGCATCTCTTGGCTTTCCGCTCCAGCCTACTGGCTGTCATCCCACTGCCTTAAAAACGGTGGTTTTAACCACCGGGAAGAATTGCGGTGAATAAAATTTATCTCCTGGTTGTCTTGAACTCGCAGCGCCGATTAAGATGATACTGATTTTCGTCAGTGGTCACAAGTCGCTCTTCGCCATAACTGATCGTATTCAGAATGGTGCCGTCAATTCCCAGTTTAACCAGGTAACTCTTCGCCGCCTCTGCCCGACGCTGACCGAGTGCCATATTGTACTCTGAAGTGCCAATTGGACAGCAATGCCCTTCAATTGTCACTGTAAAATTCTGCCCCGCCGCAAGCGCCTTCTTTATCAGGTCGGCGTTATTCTGCAGAATCTGAGCGTCGCCCGACCGGATGGCGGATTTATCAAAATCAAAATAAATTGTCTGCAGTGTTAGCGCCACTTCCGGCGGCATCTTTTCCGGTGCCTCTTCCACCGGCTCCTCCACTACCACTGGCTCCTCTTTAACCGGCTTAACGCATTTCTTTGGACAACCAACCAGTGCCAGGACGAAAAAAAGACCCAGCACAACTGCGGTAACTTTTGCGATACTTCTCATTGCTTTTCCTCCTTTTTAAACTTTTATTACCACTGCCAATCAATTTAATTTAATTACTTTAACGGCTGATGTCAAGTTAAACCACCACGGCCCGGAATTACCAGTGGCACACCCGCTTGACAGAGTGGACATTTTTCCGGGACGTAGTTCTGCACCGGTTCCCGAAAAGCGCCGAAGAAAGGTACCGGAAATGACACCCCGGCACTCCGGTCAATGAACACGCCTATCCCAACGATACGGGCACCGGTCGGCTCCAGCGCCTGCAGCGTTTCTTTAATTGACCCGCCTGTTGTTAGAACGTCGTCAACCACCAAAACCCGATCGTTACCATCCACCTGGAACCCCCGCCCCAGCCTTCTCCCGCTCTCGGATCGCTCAGCAATCACACACCGACAACCCAGCTGTTTTGCCATCTCGTAAGCAACGATAACACCACCGGTTGTCGGACCACAAACCACTGTTGCCCCGGCATCCCGAAAGTGCTCGGCCAGAACCCGGGCAAACCGTTCGCAAATCTCCGGTCGCTCCAGAATCCGAAATTTTTCAAAATAACGGTCCGAATGTAGCCCGGATGTCAAAAGAAAATGCCCCTCTTTAACCACTCCCGCCTCCCGGACCAGCTGCGCCAATTGTTCATTCATTGTCGCCACCCCCTAACTGCCGTTTAATTGCTGCTACCGCCTGCAACGGTTCCGCCGCCTCGTACAGAGCCCTGCCGACAACAATGTAGTCCGCCCCTGCCTGGGCCGCCGCCAGAGGAGTAAGAACCCTTCGCTGGTCATCACCTTCACCCGTCGGCTCCAGGCGAATTCCCGGAGTCACGATTAACAGTTTAGGCCCGCACCGCTTCCGGATAACCTTAATCTCCTGGGGCGAAGCCACCACACCGTCACAGCCCATACTCTGCGCCAGTTCCGCCAGTGCCAGGACCCGGTTTTCTACCTCCTGGGAACAACCGGTCACCTGAGTCAGGGCGGTCCGGTCCAAGCTGGTTAAAACCGTCACCCCTAAAATCAACACCCTGCCCGCTGCCGCCTTCGTTGCCGCATAGAGCATCTCGGCACCGCCCATTGTATGAACGGTCAACATCTTCACCCCCAGGTCAGCCGCTACCGCCACCGCCTTCCCGACCACCGAAGGGATATCACAGAACTTCAAATCCAGAAACACCGCCGCTCCTTCGGCAACAAACTCTCTCACCAGCTGCGGACCGGCCATTGTCCACAGGTCAATGCCAATTTTATAAACGTCAATTCGGTTGCCAAACAACCGCCAGAGATCTCTTGCCCTTGCCGGACTTTCCACATTCAAAGCGAGAACCAGTTTGGTCATTTTTGCCTCCCGCTGTTACCAATAGTTCCTGCCCTGTCTTGCCACCCCTTTTTCCGGCCCAGCGCCGCCAGTTCCCGCCAGACCCGGAGCGCACCGTCCGGCGCCACCAGATTTGCCGTACCCACGGTTATCATTCTGGCACCAGCAGAAAGAAACTCAAACGCGTCTCTGCCGTTGACAATACCGCCGCCCCCGATCACCGGTACCCGAATCGCCCTCGCCACCCGCTCAACACAGAAGAGGGCAAATGGCTTTATCGCCGGTCCGGAAAGACCCCCTGTCCTGCCTCCCAGAAGAGGTCTTCCATTCTCATCCAAGACCAGAGCAAACAGGGTATTGATTAAACTCACCGCATCGGCGCCGCCCGCTTCGGCTGCCCGGGCGGTCTCCTGCGGATCAACGAAGTTGGCGGTCAGTTTCACAATCAGAAGTTTTTCCGTCCGCCGGCGCACCGCTTTCGTAATCCGTTCCACCATCGCCGGCGACTGACCGAAAAGAACCCCGCCCTCCTTCACATTTGGACAGGACAGATTCAACTCCAAAGCATCAATCCTCCCGGCGCTCAACGCCTCGGCCAGATAGCAAAACTCCGTTTCCTCTTTACCGGCAATATTAACCACAACCCGGCACTTCAACCCATTTAACCGGGGCAAAATTTTTTCCTGAAAAACCGCTAACCCGGGGTTCTCCAAACCAACCGAGTTAACCACTCCGCTCCGCACCTCAGCGACACGCGGCGGCGGATTACCCGCCCGCGGTTCAACCGTAACCGCCTTGGTGACCACCCCACCCAGACCGCTGGCGATCCGCCGAAATTCATAACCAAAACCGAATGTACCTGAAGCCGCCAGCACCGGATTGGCAAACCGTACCCCTTTTATCACCACCTCCCAGTTCATAGCACCACCTCGTCCAAAAGCACCACCGGCCCCTCCTTACACAACCGTAGATAACCCCCGGTCTTTCTTTTTAATCCACACCCGTAGCAGAGCCCGACACCGCAACCCAGCCGCTGCTCAAAAAAACCCCACACCGGCACCTCCCCACACCGCGCGCCCAGCGTCCGCAGCATACCCTCCGGACCACAGGCAAAAACAACCGGCGACCGCAAGCCACCTAACGCCTGTTCTACCAGTTCGCTCACGACCCCCCGGTACCCCCTACTACCATCCTCGGTGGCAACTGCAACCCGGGCTCCAAGCCGACGGAAATCTCTTACCAGAATCAATTCCCGAGCGGTCCGGGCACCGACCAACACCGTTAACCGGTTTTCCCGGCTTAACCGACGGGCAAAATAGAGCAAAGGAGCCACACCCACTCCACCACCACACAGAACCACATCCCGCCCCTTTACCAACGGCGCTGGACTACCCAGCGGTGCCAGGACATCCCACTCATCACCAACCTTCGCCCGGCTCAAAACCCGTGTGCCCTCACCCACCACCCGGAAAATCACCCGCAAACTATTACCGCTAACATCAGCTACCGAAAGCGGCCGGCGCAAAAGCAAATCATCCCGTCCCGTAACCTTAACCCCCAAAAACTGCCCTGGTTTGATTCCCTTTGCCAGTCGCGGCGCGCACAGCCAGACCGAAAAAATCTCCTCGGTTAACCGCTGCACCCGATTCACCCGCAACCGATAACTTTGACCCCTCACCATCTCCTGATCACTGTTTGATATTTAACTCCTCCAACCACCTCTTTGCCTCTCGGGCATACTCCGTCTCTGGATATTCCGCGACAATTTTCTTCAACGCCTCTCCTGTCGCCACGGTATCACCTTTTATCCGCCGCAAAATCCACGCCCGGGCAAACAACGCCTTCGGTGCCCACTCACTATCGGGAAACGAATCATAAACCTTCTGATAAACAACCAGTGCGGTGTCATACTCCTCTAAATTCAGATTAAACACCTCAGCAAGAAGAAAAAGCCCCTCTGCTGGTGTACGCCGATGGAGCGTATCTTCAGCAATCGCCGCTAAAAGGGAAAGCCGCTTGGTTGCCAGTACCCCGTGCTCCGAATCCGCCCTCCTCATCTTTGCGGTATCATAATACGCCCGCGCCCGAACAAAATCCCGGCTCTCCTCATAAAACTTTCCGGTCAGAAACGCCGCTTCCGCACCCAGGGCATTATTACTCTTAACCCGAACAAATACCGACAGCGCCGCCTCCACCTTGCCCATCCCCAAATAGGCTTTCCCCAAAATCAAATTCAGCTCATCGTCAAGGGCCGAATACCGCCCCAGCACATCCTGAACCATTTTCACCGCCTCTTCAAATTTCCCTTCTGCCAGCCGGCAGCGGGCAATCTTGGTCTTGGCCTCTGCCCGCAACCTCGGCTGGGGTTCAACCGTGGCATAACGCCAGAACCACTCCTCGGCGGTGCGGTAATCTCCTAACCGCAGACACCCCTCGGCCAGTTGTCGCAACGCCTCCCTCCGATAGCGGGACCGCGGGTACCTTTGCACAAACGCGCTCAGCGAAGCAACCCCTTCCTGTACTTCGCCCCGCTCTAAAGCCGAAAGTGCCAGGTGAAACTCCGCCAGCACCCGAAAACGGGGGTAATTTGCCTTCACCCCATCCAGAATCACCTTGGCTACGCCAGTTCTGCCCTCCCGCAACAGCGCCAGACCCCGGTAAAGTTCCGCCTCCGGGATCAACCTGGATCTGGGAAAAGCAAGCGGCAACTGCTCAAATGACCGCACCGCCCGGGAATACTCACCTTTCTCATAATAACTCCTGCCGATAAGAAACAACGCATCGTCCGCCCACCTTGACTTTGGCCAGCGGTTAATAACCAGCGCCGACTTCTCTATCACCCGGTCAAACTTTATCTTTGCCTGAGCCGACTGCCCTGATTCCTTCAAACTCATCCCTTCCCGATACGCCGACTGAGCATTATAAAAGGTATTAAAATAGGCACAGCCAATAAAAATAAGAAACAGATTAAATAGAAAAACAAACCCTCGGAATTTCATAAACAACCGCCTCACAAAATACCGGTATTATACCATTCTGTCAAGCAACCACGTAAACCCCGGGAATAGCCCCGGGGTATACCCCTGAGAAGAAAAACAATCTGAAATTGGCCTTCTAACAATCTGCTATCCTGTAACTTAAATTAACTATCCCTCTTTGGTGTCCAACTCCACCGTTAACATTCATCAATTTCTGGGGTCTTATATTAAGGAAAAACTCCCCTACCATCGCCAACTCACAGTATCACCCACCCCTATCCGGTGAGAAAAAAACCAGCCGGAATTAACCTCTAAGGCATAACGGACCGGCTTTGATGATGCGTAAATCGTCTGGGTATCTAAAGGTGTCATCTCCAGGATATCGGTAATCACCCGATTGGCGTCAATAAAGGCAATTGCCAGGGGAATATAGGTATTCTTCATCCAGAAACGCAATGTATCATCCCGCTCAAACACAAACAGCATTCCTGAATCGGGCGCCAGAACCGGACGGAACATCAACCCCTGCGCTTGCTTCTCCGGAGTATCAACCACCTCGGCCCAGAGCCGATTACCTTTGATAATCACCTCAGCAACTACCCGTTTTCCCGTTTCCCCGGCACCGTTTTTTGCCATTTCGCCCCGTTTACCACAACTGAAAAATCCCAAAACCAACACCAAAAGCAGCGCCATCCCTTCCCGGATGCAGAGCCTCATTCCCCTTCCAGAACAATTTCAGAAAGATCTGCCACCTGATAGAAAAGGGAACGGACCGCAGACAACAACCGCAGCCGGTTTATTCGCAAAACCTCATCCGGACACATTATCAAGACATCGTCAAACAACCGGTCAATCGCCGGCCGCAGGGAAAGTAGCAGCTCAAGCACCCGACGATAATCCCCCTCGGCCAGCGCCCGATTAACCTCTGGTTGCACCCGCTGAACCTCGGCCCAGAGCCACCGTTCCGCCTCTTCGGCGAACTGCTCCGGCTCCGGTAAACCGCTAACCTCCTGCCCGCGCAAAATATTGTTCACCCGCTTCTGCCCGATGATCAACCGTTCAAACTCCGGCTGATTACGAAACTCCGCAAGCGCCCGTGCCCGCGCCTGCGCCTCGCTCGGTGTGTGCCATACCGTATTCAGCACCGCATTGGCCACGTCATACCTTATCCCCTGCTCCGCCAGAATCCCGCCCATGCGTTCCCGGAAAAGCTCCAGAACCAGCCGCTGAACATGCTCATCTGCCCGACCAAAAGCCGCCAAACTTTCCTTTACCAGCTCATCAATCTTGACCGGTAACCCCTGACTGAGAATGATCAAAAGCATCCCGGTCGCCTGCCGGCGCACCGCAAACGGGTCCTCAGAACCGGTGGGAATATTCCCGGTAAGATAGGTGGCGACAATGTTGTCCACCTTGTCGGCAATACTGAGAATTCCGCCCAGGACCGTCTTCGGCAACTCATCGTCTAAACTCCGTGGCTGGTAATGCTCGGCAATTGCGGTTGCCACCGCCTCGGGTTCGCCCAAGAGGCGAGCGTAAATACCGCCCACCACCCCCTGCAGACTGGTAAACTCCTTCTCCCGGACAAGATTGCTCAGCAGATCCGCCTTACACAGCAATGCCGCCCGGTCCAATGCCTTTGTATCCACCCCCTTGACCACACCGGCTAAATAAACGCTCAGCCGCCGCAACCGTTGTGTCTTGTCATAATAACTGCCCAGCCCCTCAATCCAGACCACCTGCCGTTCCTCCTCCACAAGTGGCAAAAGCCCCTGTTTCAGATCCGCCTCAACAAAGAAACGGGCATCCCGCAGCCGGGCCTCAATTGCCCGCTCATACCAGAACCGGACCTGTTCCACAGCGCAACCCGGCGTGTTCGTCACGGCAATAAAATAGGGAAGCAAATTGCCATCCTGCCCCTGGACCGAAAAACAACGTTGATGTTTTTTCAACGCGGTTACCAGCACCGCCTTCGGTAGACTCAAATAGTCGGGGTGAAAACGGCAAAGAATTGGCTCGGGAAACTCGGTAATGTTTACCGTTTCTTCAACCAGCTCCGCATCCGGAACCAATTCGCCCCCCACACTGCCTGCCAGTTCCCCGCAGCACTTAGTCACCATTTTCCTTCGTTCCTGCTGGTCCACGAGCACCCGATGCTCAAAGAGAAGCCGCTCATAATCCGCTGGGCTGGGCACAATTACCGGTGCCGACGTAAAATTCCGATGACCGAATGTCCGGTTGTCCGCCACCAGCCCATCCAGTTCCACCCGGATCACACTCTGATCAAAAAGGCATAAAAGCCAGCGCACCGGGCGGGAAAAACGCAGCCTCCCCTCTTGCCAGCGCATCGTTTTCGGAAACGGCAAACTCAGAATCACCTCGGCCAGTGCCCCCCGAAGAATCTCCCGGACCGGAACCGCCGGTGTCTCCTTCTGGAGAAAAAGATACTCCCCCTTTGCCGTTACCCTGACAAAGAGATCTTCAGGCTTCTTGCCGTGGGCGGCGGCGAACCCTACCGCGGTCCGGGTCGGCTCACCCGCAGCGTCAAAACCAGCCCGTTTCGGCGGTCCCTGGACCTCAACCAGGCCCGCTGGTTTCTCCTCCGGCACACCGCTTATCCGCACCGCCAGACGCCGGGGAGTAAAAAACATCTCACTCGTTTCCCACCGCAGACCGTTTTCCTCTAAAAGTAAAAGCACCCGGCGCATCAACTCCGCTCCAGCAGGAGCGATCACCGCGGGCGGTAATTCCTCGGTTCCGACCTCAAGAAGAAAAGTGCTCACGCAGGGATATTATTTACCCATGGCCAAATGTCAATACAATCACCCGGGCAGTTGACTTCGCTCCGGAACCGAATAAAATTTCTCTATGTGCCACCGTCATCACGGCCTCTTCCTCATCACCCTGCTGATATTCTGTACTTCGGAAATCGCGAGACTGCACCGACAACTGTCCGCCCGGGAACCGCAAAAACGGGCCGCAGCGGCAAAAAGGTTAGGCGAACTCCACGACCAAAACTCACTTCCGCTTCTCCTGCCCCTGCTTAACGATTCCAGCCCCGAGGTCCGGTTTGAAGTGGCACTGGCACTGGGGAAAATCGGCAACCCGGACGCAATCACCTCGCTCGCCGAGGCGATCAAAACCGAACCCCGGGAGGATGTGGCAATGGTAATGACCAAATCGCTGGGCGACCTCGGACCCGCTGCGATTGACCCGCTCATCAACCTCACCGTTACCTCCCGACCGCTGGTCCGAATGACCGCCTGCCGTGCGCTGGGTAGAATCGGCTCCCACCGGGCAGTTGACCCATTAATCCGCCGCCTCGACGACCCCGACCCAAATGTCCGCAAAACCGCCATCATTGCCCTCCGCCGCATCGGCGACCCGAAAGGCATGGAGGCCATCGCCCGTAAAATCACCAGTCCCGACCGCACCACCGAACAGATGGCAGAAGAAGCATTAAGCGGCCGGGGCTACGACGAACAACTGGACCAGATCCGCCATCTCCTCCGGACCCTCCGCCGATAGCCATTAACAGCAAAATTAAAATGCCGTATTGTACTGACCCCTCCGACCTCAGCGGGATAATCTTACCGTTTCCCCCGCATTCTTGACTTTTATGGAACAATTATCTAAACTTAAAGACTGAATTTATGAACCCGATTATTATTGCCGTGGTGGTTTTAGCCGGGGGAACTCAACCCGTTGTTCAGGGCAATCTCAAACTGAATCTCGACCCGCTCGTATATCAAGGAAACGATAGCACCATCACCCTGGAAATAGCTTACGAAATTCCCTACTCCTCCCTGTCTTTTGTCCGTGATACCGGTGGCTTTGCCGCCCGTTACCGCCTGACGCTTGAAGTCAAAAATAAGCACGGCAACATCATCGTTGGTGATGTTTGGGAACGAAAAATAAAAACCCGGGACTACCAGACAACGGTAAATCGGGAATCCGTGGCCACTGAACTCCTCCGGATCGCCATTCCGGCCGATGCCCGCCGGGCTGAGCTAACCCTATCCGACCTTTTCAGCGAACGCTGGGCAGTGGCGAACTTCCCCCTCCAATCACAACCGGGATCAGTGGTATTAAGGCTATTAAAATCCGGCCAACCCAACCCTACCCGTAGTTATGGTATCGGTGACACCGTGACGATTGCCGCCGAAGCAAAAACTGGTGATAGCATCCGCTTGGTCATACTAAAAGGAAAAAAAGTCGCAAATGGCGGTGTCGTGCCATTCGCAGAATCAGCGGGAATCCGCCGGGCAGTTTTTGCCTTACCGGTCGCCGACTCCACGGGTACGGCGCAGTTCAATTCCGGCGAATACACGGTGGAAGCATTGGTATTTACCACCGATGGACTGCAACCTGTCGGCAGGAGTGTCTTCCGAATTGACCTGCCCTTTTACTACGACGACAGCGCCTGGGAAACAAAAATTGACCAGTTACTCTACATCGCATCCCCCGAAGAGATGAGAAAACTAAAGACGACCCCGCGGACAAAACGCCTGACCGCCTGGCAGGAGTTCTGGCGATCCTGGGACCCTAACCCCTCAACCCCGGTAAACGAAAAGGAAGAAGAATACTTTTCCCGCATCGCCTACTGCGAAGAACATTTCCGCAAGGGCGACCGGGGCTATCGGAGCGATCGGGCCCGGGTCTATGTCCAGTATGGACCACCGGACCAGGTTGAATCGCGACCTTTTGAAGTTGACCGACCGGCAGAGGAAATCTGGTATTACTTTTCGCAAAACCGCTCATTTCGCTTTGTTGACCGGTTCGGGTCCGGTGAATTTGTCCTGGTTAATCCCAGAGGGGGATAGATGGGCAACCTTGTGTGGCTGTTTTTAGTCCTAACCAGCGGGTTAAATTTTAACCTTGATTGGGCGGCATTTCAGGGAAACGCCGATTCATCACGGGTAGAGTTTTATTACGGCATCGGATATGACCAGTTACATTTCCTGCCTGTAGAGGACCAGTTAATCGCTCCCTTCACCATCAGTTTTGCCATGAAAGGACTGGACAATCAGTTTGCTACCGCCGGTAGTCTGCGCAAGCGCGCCCGAATCAAAAGCTTCCGGGAGGCGATGGCCGCCCGGCGGACATTTGTTGACCAGTTCAGTGTATTCGCCCCTCCCGGCACCTACGAAATAACCGCTACCATTGCCGATTCGGCTGGTCAGGGGACGCTAACCGACACAATTGTCGTGCCGGACCTCAGCCGCGGCCTGAGTTTGAGTTCGGTCCAACTTGCCGCCGGTTTAATCGCCGATACCATCACCGGCGGATTTGGTGTTGTCCCAAACCCCGGACGCCGCTTTGGCGCCGACGGGGTGAAAAGGATGTATGCCTATTTTGAAGGCTATGGATTGAAACCGGATTCCGGGGGGTATGAAATTAGCTACCAAGTGCTCGGTGCCAACCGGAAAGATACTTTCTTCTCCGCGAAACCGTTTCGTCGTCGGAAATCCGGAACCAAGACCGCCACCACTTTGGAACTCAATATAGAAAGTCTACCGTCCGGCTCCTACATATTTATCGCTCAACTCACCGACCTGAGTAATAATCAGCGGGTGAGCACCGAGCGCTCCTTCACCATCGGCACTGAACCCACGGCAGTGAGCAGCCCCTACCGGTTTCAACCATCGCCGCGGGAAGAACCGTACTATCGGGAAATCCAGTTCCTGGCTACCCCTAAGGAGCTTGCCTATTACAACAACCTCTCTGATTCCGGTAAGACGGCATACCTTGCCTGGTTCTGGTCCAAACACAATTTGAGCGAATTCGTACGCCGGATGGAAACCGCCCAGATTCGCTTCAAAACCGCGCGCACCCCGGGAGTAAAAACCGACCGGGGTAGAATCTATGTCAAATACGGTGAACCAGATGCGGTAGAGCGCAAGACAATGGAAATGGACATCAAACCACGGGAATACTGGCACTATTACCAGCTGGGTCTCACTTTTATCTTTATTGACCTTCGCGGTGACGGTGACTACCAACTCGCCTGGACCAACAGTCCCGATGAACCCAGCACCGGTCTGGAAAATCTTTTGACCCCGGAGGAACAAAACCAGTATCACTGATATGGCAGAAAGAGAACTCTTCGGGCTCGTGCAGTTCAACCCCTTCAAAACCGAATGGTATGTCGTCCCGCCAGAGATAAAACTGAAAGTTGGTGAAATGGTGGTAATTAGCGATGACGATGGCGAAGATCTGGGGCGGCTGGTACTCCTAAACGCCGAGAGCACCCGCCCGCCGGAAGGAATGGTGCTCCGGCGCGCAAACGCCGAGGACCTCCAGACCAGGGCGGAACTGGAAACTAAAACCGCCCACGCCCTTGAGGTATTCCGCCGCCTCCGGGACGAGTATCAACTTCCCCTCCAGGTAGTTGGTGCCCACTGGCGTCTGGACCGGAAAAAAATCTGCTTTTACTTCACCGCCGAACAACGGTTGAACTTCCAGATCTTCCACAAGACACTCGCCTCGGCGCTAAACGTGCGGGTGGCGATAAAACAGATCGGCGCCCGGGACCACGTCCGGCTCCTCGGGGGTATCGGCCTCTGTGGTCGGGTGGTCTGCTGCAAACACTTATTAAAAGAATTAAAACCAATCACCCTGCGGATGGCACGCCAGCAAAACCTGTTTGTGGACCCGACAAAAATCTCCGGTCTCTGTGGCAAACTGCTCTGCTGTCTCAGTTATGAAGAGGAGGTTTATCGCCGGATGATCAACATCTGTCCCCGGGTCGGGGAACGGATAAACACACCTTACGGCACTGGCGTTGTCACCGCGGTGGACCAATTAACCCATAAACTGCGGGTTCGCTACGAGGACCGTTCAGAACGACTAATATCGTTGGAGGAAATAACAGTTGAAGAATAAAACCGTTACGACCGTTGCCCGTGCCGAAGGACTGACAACGGCGGAACTGAGCCGGCTAATCGCAATCGGACGGGTAGTGTTGCTAAAGAACAAAAAAAGAAAAATCAAACCCCTGGCGGTGGGTGAGAAAACCCGGGTGAAGGTCAATGCCAATATCGGCACATCGCCCGACCGCGCCGACCTGGAAACCGAGCTGGAAAAACTCCGGGTAGCAATTGCCGCCGGCGCCGATACGGTGATGGACCTCTCGGTAGGGGGCGACATTGATGAAGTCCGCCAGGCGATTATTGCCGAATCAACCGTCCCGGTCGGCACCGTTCCCATCTATCAGGTTGCGGTTGATGCCCGCCAACGGCGCATACCATTCCCCCAGGTTAAAGTCAAAGACATTTTCCGGGGAATTGAAAAACACCTCGCCGACGGTGTAGACTTTATCACTGTCCACTGCGGTATTACCCGAAATAATATCGCCACGGTTCGCTCCCGGCTCTGCGGCGTAGTCAGCCGTGGGGGCACAATGATGATTGAATGGATGCATTACAATCGGCGGGAAAACCCTCTTTACGAACATTACGATGAACTGCTCGCTCTGGCAAAAGAGTATCACGCTACCCTCTCTCTTGGCGACGGCCTGCGACCGGGTGCACTCGCCGATGCCACCGACGAAGCGCAGGTCCGCGAACTACTTACCATCGGTGAACTGGTTCAACGTGCCCGAGCCGCCGGTGTTGCGGTAATGGTGGAAGGACCCGGGCATATCCCGCTGGATCAGATTGAAGCCAACATTCTTCTGGAAAAAACGGTTTGTGACGGTGCCCCATTTTACGTTCTGGGACCGCTTGTCACCGACATTGCCTGCGGCTACGATCACATCGCATCGGCAATCGGCGGTGCTATCGCCGCCTGGTTTGGTGCCGATTTCCTCTGTTATGTTACCCCCTCCGAACACCTCGGTCTCCCTGATATTGAAGATGTCCGAGAAGGAGTAATCGCCGCCCGCATTGCCGCCCATGCCGCTGATATTGCCCGCCGGCATCCCGGTGCCATTGCTTGGGACCATCGCCTTTCCCGTTTCCGGGCGAACCTCAAATGGAAGGAAATGATTGCCACGAGCATTGACCCGGAGCGGGCAAAAACTATTTTTGAAATCCAACCGTCAAGAACCGAAGGAGCTTGTACAATGTGTGGCGAATTTTGTGCGGTAAAGAAAACAAAGGAGACACTTAAATGATCAAACCACCATATAAACTCTATACCCCGGGACCGGTAGCGGTTCCGCGAACCTATCTTAAGGAACTCGCCAGTGATCTGGTTTACCACCGGGAACAGGCGTTTACCAAACTCCAGCAGTCATTAATCAAAGAACTGGCGAAGGTATTCTGCACCAACCAACCGGTCTACGTTATCACCGCCTCGGGCACCGGCGCTATGGAAACAGCGGTTGCCAATCTGGTCAACCCCGGTGAACGGGTGGTGGTCGCCCGTTGTGGAAAATTTGGCGAACGCTGGCGAGAAATCGCCATCCGCTTTAACGCCTACGTTGATGAACTCTCCGTCCCCTATGGCGAATCAATCCCCCCGGCCGAACTGGAACGCAAACTCAAAGCCAACGATGCCACCCGTTATGTCTTTACCACCCTCACCGAAACCTCAACCGGCGCCCTGAACGATATTAAATCCTTCGGCGAAATCTGCCACCGGCTCAACCGGATCCTCGTGGTTGACGCCATTGCCGGGTTGGGCGTTGATGAACTGCAGATGGACGCCTGGCACGTAGACGTCGTCGTCGGAGGTTCTCAAAAAGGGCTGGCGGTACCGCCCGGACTTTCCTTTATTGCCCTGAGCCCCCGCGCCTGGGAACAGGTAGAGAAATGTCATAATAGCCGATACTACTTTGATCTACGTCAGTACCGCCAGTACGGCGAAAAGGGACAGCCACCCTGGACACCGGCGATCTCAATCTATTACGCCCTTGCCCTGGCCCTGAAAAAACTCAACCGGAAGGGCATAAAAAATCAATGGCGCGAAAAAGCGGTTATCGCCCGATTTGTTCGGGAACAGGTGCTCAAAATGGGATTAAACATCTTTCCTACCAACCCTTCAAACGCCCTCACCGTCATTCGGCTCCCGGAAGGTGTTGACGGAACAAAAATTGTTGAATTGTGTAAAAAGCGCTACCGGGTCCTTCTCGCAAACGGCCAAGCAGAAATGCGCGGCAAGGTGGTGCGAATCGGCCATATGGGACCGGTCACCAAATCCGAGATGAAAAAAATACTCAACTACTTTTACCGCGCCTACCAGCAGGTTGCCGGTCGCAGTACATAACTGCCCGAAAAATCAACCTGTTGGTTGACTGCCACCATCTTAAAACTATCGGTCATTATTAATTTTCAGTGTTATACTATTTTATAATATTTTAATTTTCAGAAGGTTATGCTTCAACACCCGTCCTGGACCACTGGCACGCATTCTGCAATTTAGCCGTTACGGAGATGAAGCAAAAACGGTTGCGCCCTTATAGTCTATCCCTTGCCGGGTTATTATTAATACTACTGGGCTGGGCGGTAAGTAGCGGCACCAGTCCTTCTGAGGCGCTGATTCCGCTGGTTGGGGTAATGCTGGGTCTTACCGCACTTACTGCGCTCGGCCAGAGTGGCCCCAGGGCGTTTCTATAAATTCTATCTATTTACTCCATTTCGCCCGGGAGCCGGAATTTTACCATTATCCGCAAAAAAATCACCAGGTAGTTTATAAACGAAACAAAGATCAACACCAGCACTGTCCAGTTGGCGAAAGCCTTGAACGGCTCCAGCCGGGGCAGAAAACAACTGAGAAATCCGCTCCTGGAGCCGGTACTAAGCGTATAAAAAATAATCAATAAGGCAAAAGCGCAACCGGTTATCTTACCCACCACATCCGACGACAACAATGACCCCCGCACCTTCATCACCCAGACACTTCCGGCAAGAATTAACAAATCCCGCAGCACCACGGCACTGGCAAGGTAAAGGGGTAAATCACTGATAAAAACCAGCGTCACCACTACCGAACCCACCCAGATTTTATCCACTAGATGGTCAAGCACCCGACCGGTATCGGAAACCTGCTGCAATCGCCGAGCAAAATATCCATCCAGGGCATCGGTTGACCAGGATAAAAGCATTAACAGGACCGCCGCCACCGCCTCGTGTCGGAAAAGAAAAAAGAGCACCAGCGGCAAAAGCAAAAGCCGGGATAGAGAAAGCAGATTGGGCAACGTCAAAAGCCGGGTGTTATTATTAGTCATCTATCCCACTCTTTTAAATCAGCGCTGGCTTCCCGACCATTTCAATTTGTCCCGCAAAATTTCAAAATAGCTTTTCCCCTGGGGTACCACCAACCGAACCGAAAAATCTGCCTGGCTGATAAACACCCGCATCCCGGGACAAACGCGCCATCTCTCCTGTCCATCCAGACTCAATACCGCCCCCTGCGATTTACCGGTTAACTCCAGGGTCACCGTCCCTTCAGCCGGAAGAACAATCGGTCGGGCAGCAAGAGCGTGCGGACAGAGCGGCGTGAGTACAATCGCATTCATCGTCGGATAAACCACCGGTCCACCGGCGGCAAGAGAATAAGCGGTGGAACCGGTCGGAGTCGCCACAACCAGCCCATCGCCAACAAACTTATTGACAAAGTCACTCTCCCAGTGCACCTTCACCTCTACCACCCTGCCTGCTGGTCCCATATTCAATGCACAATCATTAAACGCATAGCCCGCCCGGCGCTCTCCGCCATGATCTCCCAGCCGACAGGCTAAAACCATCCGCCTTTCTTCACAATGGACGCCCCGAACAAACGCCGTAATCCCGGCCTGTGCCTCCTGGCTGGAAAACTCGGTCAAAAAACCCAGCCCGCCCAGATTCACCCCCATTATCGGCTTTTCCAGAGCGCCAACAAGACGCACCGCCCGCAACAGTGTCCCATCACCCCCTAAAGCTAACACCAGATCTGCCTTTCTAAACTCTGCCCGAGTACCATCTCCGCTTATACCCAGACCCCGCGGCAGCGGATCAGTAAAAACCAACCGGTGCCCGTTGCCCTTCAACCACCTGACTAAGCGAACCACCAGTTGCTGCGCCAATGGCTTTTTCCAGTTCACCACCAGCCCAACCACCAAAGCCTTACCTTTGCTCTTTCTCAAACAACCTCCCTTCGCCAGAACAAATACCTCACCCTGCCCCCGAGATCCCGCTCTACCATCGCCCCCGGCAACAACTCCCGCACCAGCTCGGACTGGGAAGAATCAATCTCAATTGCCAGAATTCCCCCGGGCTTAACCATTGCCACCCCCTGAGACAGAAGCATACTCACCACCGCCATCCCTTTCTCGCCACCGTCAATTGCATACCGGGGCTCATAATTTCGCACCTTTGCCGGCAACCGCCCCCATCTCTCCCTAGGGACATAAGGAGGGTTGGCAATAAGCAGGTCTACCTTGCCGGTCAAAAATTGCATTTCTGGAGCGGTAACCGCTTCCACCCGAAGCAAATGAATTCGGTCCTCCAGGCAATAAGCACGGATATTGCGGCGGGCTACCGTCAGCGCTGCCCGGGAACGGTCAACCGCCCAAACCTGTGCCTCCGGAAAAATTCTTGCCAGTGCAATTGCGATGCATCCCGAACCGGTACCGTAGTCCAGAATTACCTTCGGCTTCGCCACCAACTTGGCGGCCCGCAAAACCAGTTCCTCGGTCTCCGGTCGGGGAATGAAAACCCGCCGGTTCACATAAATATCCAGGTCAAGAAACGGTGCCGAATTCACCAGATACTGGACCGGCACACCGGTTGCCGCCTGCCGCACTTTTTTTCGGAATCGCCGGACCAGCACCGAACTCAACCGTGTTCGTTCAAAATAAATCTGATGACGCCGCCAGCCCAAAAGCCCAAGAAGAATAAACTCCGCTTCGTCTTTGGAAACCAACCGCCGAGCCGACTCAATCTCACCAATCGCACTGCCCGGTGCTAAATTACTGTTCACAACTCCGCCTCAGCCCGTTCCAATGCCTCAAAAAGCGGGTCCAGTTCGCCATCTAAAACCGCATCCAAATTATGCAGGGAAAAACCGATTCTATGGTCGGTAACCCGACTCTGGGGAAAGTTATAAGTCCGGATCTTCTCGCTCCTCTCCCCAGTGCCGATCTGCTTCCGCCGCACTGCGGTGGTTTTCGCCATCTCCTCCTTACGCCGGAGGTCCCCCAAGCGCGCCAGCAGCACTTTCATCGCCTTTACCCGGTTCCGTGCCTGAGAACGTTCATCCTGACAGACAACGGTAATGCCGGTAGGAATGTGAGTCAACCGCACCGCTGAACTAACTTTATTCACATTCTGTCCACCATGCCCACCGGCGCGAAATGTTTCCATCTTTATCTCGTCCGGACTCACCTTCAGTTCTCTTTCCTCCTGTTCTGGCAGCACCGCCACGGTGACGGTAGAAGTGTGAATTCTTCCTGACGCCTCGGTCTTGGGAACCCGCTGCACCCGATGCACTCCGCTCTCAAAACGGAAAAACCGATAAGGTGACTCTCCCTCAACGGCAAAAATAATCTCTTTGAATCCTCCCAGGTCACTTGGTCGGGAAGAAAGCACCTCAACCTTCAGTCCATGCCGCTCGGCAAACCGGGAATACATCCGGAACAGATCCGTGGCAAAAAGCGCCGCCTCCTCACCACCTGCTGCTGCCCGCACCTCCACCACACATCCCTTCTCCCACTCCGGGGGCTTCGGCTGAAGTGCCTCCAGAAGTTCACCTTTCATCTTCGCCAGTTCTTTCCGCAATCGCTCCGCCTCTGTCTCCGCTAGGTCCCGCAACTCTGGCTCTGCAGCGGTTGTGCTCAGTTCCTCCGCCTCCGCCAACTCTCGCTCCCGCCGCTCGTATTCTGCCAGTCGGTTAAGTAATGCACTCAGCCGCCGGAACTCCTTGGTCAGCGTCTGGACACGGCCAACGTCACCGGTAACGGCCGGGTCGGTCAACAACCGTTCCAACTCTACCCGGCGCAGCCGTAGCGGTTCAAACTTATCGCTCAACTCCTTAAATGAAATCGCCATAGCCTTTTTATTGCGGAAAAACTAAAGGAATCGACCGACGGCCAATAGCCGTCCGGGCCTAACACTAACCGCCAACCTGAGCACCACAACCCATTATCCCCGCAATCAATACCGCTGTCAACATCTTCCGTCAGCAAAATTAAATACCACCAAATAACCTGAAAAATTACCAACGAAGTCAAAATTGGAGCAAATGACCGGCTTCCAGAAAAATATCGGCCGCAACCGCTAACCACCACGCCGGGTTAAAATTGACTCCGGTCCCCGCCGAGATAAAATTGCCCGATGGCACACCCCCGCATTTTCATCTCCGCCCTGCTTTCCCTTCTCCTTGTTTTTCTCTCCTGCGGGCCCACAACATCGCCGGCAAAAGGCAAAAAGACCGTCGTAACCTTCTGGCACGCGATGGGCGGACCGCTGGGAGACGCACTGGACAAAATGATTGCCGATTTTGAACACTCCCATCCGGACGTTGATGTCCAACCAGTGTCAATGGCAAACTATTCCAGCCTCTCCCAGAAACTAATGGGCGCGGTTCAGGTGAATGCCCCGCCCAACATCGCCCAGATGTACGAGTCCTGGACCAGCCAGTTCTACACCCTGGGCAAACTGGTCCCAATTGACTCGCTTATTCACAGCCCGGACGGATTCACCCCCGCAGAACTGGCCGACTTCTACCCCGCCTTTATTGAAACCAACACCTGGGATGACAAAATTGTTACCCTGCCCTTTAACAAATCCCTGCCGGTGTTCTTTTACAACGAATCTCTCCTCACCCAGGCAGGATATAAAGAATTCCCCAAAACATGGCAAGATTTACGCCTGATGCTTCTCCGTCTCACCGACCGAAAACAGGGACGCTATGGTGCTGCCGGCCTAATTAACGAGGGTGTGTTCGGTGCCCTGCTCCTTCAGCAAGGCGGTGCCTATCTTGATGAGAAAAATAAACGAGTGTTATTTAATTCTCCTGCCGGCATCACGGCAGCCCAGTTTCTCCATCAACTGGTGAACGTGGATTCCAGCGTCTATTACGGTGCGGGCTACGAACCTCAAAATGACTTTCTCGCGGGTAAAATCGCCTGCATTCAGAGCACATCGGTCTCCTGGGCATTTCTCAAACCCCATCTCACCTTTAAAGTAGGGGTCGCCCCGTTACCAATAGCAGCTAAACCCGCCGTACTCGGCTACGGCACCAACATCGGAATCTTTAACACCGGCACCCCCGAACAAATCGCTGCTGCCTGGCGGTTTATCAAATGGTTCACCAGCCCACAGCAACAGGCACGCTGGGCAACTTTAACCTTTTATGTACCGGTGCGTAAAAGCGCCCAGGAACTACCCGAATACCAACAGCTGATTCAGGAGACGCCCGGACTTGCCGCCGTGCTCCAGCAAATTGACTATTTGTATTTTGAGCCCAAAACAGATATCTGGTTTAGTGGGCGCCGCGCCCTTGGCGAAGCGCTGGAAAAAATCATCCGCGCTGGGGTGGCACCGAAAAAAGCGCTAGACGAAGCCGCGGCACAAATAGAACAGGAGTTCAAAAAATGAGCCGACCGAGAAATCTTCTCCTTATCACATTAACTGTTTGTCTTCTACCCGCCTATGCCCAGGTGGTCCCGATAAGGTGGGCAATTGAGGATGCCGACCGCAATGGCAAACCCGACCGCCAGGGACAGCTGGTAACCGTAACCGGTATCGTCACCGCACCGGATAGTCTGTTTGACACCCGTTATACCGACATCTACATCCAGGATACCAGTGCCGGCGTCAATGTATTCAGTTTCACAATGCAAAACGCCGAACTGGGTGACAGTGTTTTGGTTACCGGCCGGGTTGACTGGTACCGAGGAAAAACCGAAATTGCCAGCGCCACCGTTACTTTCCTTGCCAGCGGCCGGACACTCCCACCACCCCGCCAGCTCAACTGTGCCCAGCTCAACTCTGAAGAATACGAAGGTGAACTGGTGTATCTTAAAGGGATACGCATCAGCAACCTTTTTCTGGAAGCCAACAGCAACTACAAACTGGAAGACTCATCGGGTACCGCAAGCGTGCGCATTGATGCTCAGACGCCGATTCCCGGGTTTATCTGCTTCCCCGACACCTTCACCATCATTGGCATTAAGGGCCAGTATACCTCTGACACCACCCAGCCCCTTGTCGGCTATCAACTATTACCCCGTTATCGAGAGGACTTTTCTCGCAGCGCCACTGATCTTCCGCTAAAAACCATCGCTGAAGTCCAACATCCTGGACCGGACGGAGTAACTCCGGCATTAATTGATAGCTGGGTCCGAATCCAGGGCAGGGTTACCGGTCCGGCACGGATATTCACCACCGGCACCACCAAGAGCCTCTATATTCAGGACCAGACCGGCGGTGTCAACATCTACAACTGTGTCGCACCGACAAATCAGACACCTTTCCTTGACAGCCTCGGTGTAGAACTGACCGCCATCGGCAAGATTACCGAATACAACGGATTGACCGAAATCACATCGGGGGCGGTGTGGGTTTCAGACAGTCTTCCATTACCACTTACCCCACGTATTCTTCCTTTTAACTTGCCCCTGACCGAGGCAATGGAAAGTAACCTGCTCACAGTTGTTGGCGATGTGGTATCCACCCCGGTTCGTTCCGGCTCCGGCTACAACCTGGTGGTCAAAAATGGAACTCCGGCAATATCGGTCCGGATAAACGACAACACCGGCATCCAAGTCAACTGGTTGACCACCGACAGCAGAATTCGCTTCACCGGCATCGTTGGCCAATACGACTACGAACCACCTTATAATACCGGCTACCAGTTAATGCCCCGATTCCCCCAAGACCTCTGCGACACCTCCGCCGCCTTTCCGCCCACCGAACGGCTTCGCCTTGATAGCATCTTCCCCAACCCCTTTATTCCAGCAGAACACCACGTTCTAACCATCCAGTTAAACTCCCCTCGCTCCTGTCGACTAACCGTGGTAATCTACGACCTTAAAGGCAGACCGGTACGGGAACTCCTGAATAACACCGCCGGTGGCTACTACGACCTCAAATGGACCGGGACCGACAACCTGCTCCAAACTTTACCCGCCGGCATCTACATTCTGAACATCCGTGCCACAAACACGGATGGCAAAACCGAAAATCTCTCTCGCCCCATCGCCATTGCCGAAAAATTAAAGTGAAGTTTTTATTCCCCTGATTAGACTACCAGGTTATTACCGAACTATTTGTTCTCCTGTTGTATCTTTCTCCCCCTTGTCCTCCGGGAGAGTTTGAAAACCAACCCAACTGTCAACAATAGAGGATAGAGCAATAAAAGTCGATCCCCAAACTTACGATAAAGGGTTGCCGGCAACGGTTTCGGCACGACACCGGAGAGAACCTCCTGAGTAAACAACCCGCTCTTTTTCAACACCCGCCCGTAGGGGTCAACAATAAACGATATCCCGTTATTTGCTGAGCGAACCATCGGCACCCCGTTTTCAACCGTGCGAACCACCGCCAGTTCTGCATGCTGATAGGCACCGGGCAGAGTTCCAAACCAGCCGTCGTTCGTAACCACCACGAGTAATCGTGCCCCCCGCTGGACAAACTCCCAGGAAAGGTCAGGAAATATTGCCTCAAAACAGATTAAACCCGAAATTTTGCCCACCCGTGAATCAAAAACCTTAAACTCCCAGCCCCGGTCCCAGTTTCCCATATCTGCAGTCCCGATCAGTTTTCGGATAAACGGTAGTTCGTCGGCATAGGGAATCTTTTCTGAAAAAGGCACCAGCCGCAGCTTGTAATACCGCTGGGTTATGGAATGTTCTCCGGGACGAATCAACACCGCACCATTATGCCAGGTGCGATGCTCATCGTCGTAAATCGGCGAGCCGGTAAAAATCTCCACATTTAAAGAATCGGCGAGCCGGTGGAGTGCCGGTCCCATTGTCGTGGAATGGGTGATATCCACCAATGTGGCGGTCTCCGGGTAGATCACCAAATCCGGTTTTTCTGCCGCCGCCTGCCGGGTCAGTCGGATTAAGTCCGATTGAATCCGCTCCCGGGCATCCCAGTCCCCTTTCTCAAAAGGCGACACATTCGGCTGAATAATCGCCACCCGAAACCAGGGCTCAAACGGCTTCTGCCGAACCCACCAGTAAATCACCGGCAACAGCAAACACAACACCAATCCGCAGGCATAATAAACCCGTCTCCTCCCGAAGATAAAATAATATACCAGAAGATTAACCAGAACCAGCCAGGCGGAAACAAAATACACCCCACCCAGCGCCGCCAGTTGCATAACCGGTGGATAAGGGGTCATTGCATAACCCAGCAGGTTCCAGGGGAAAGCAATCTGAGTCCGAGACCGGGCAAACTCCAGTAGCGGTAAAATCAACGGTCCTGACCAGAACCCGAACCGGCGCACCGCCAAACCGAAAAGCCCGTAATAAAGCCCAAGATAACCGAACAGAAGCACCACCCCGACATTCAAAAGAAACCTGGTTATCGGCTCCACCGGCACCACCAGAAACCATAGCCACCAGAGATGAAACCCGGCAGCAAAGAACCCAAAAAGCCATGACCAGAAAAATACCCGACGGTAATTACCGGCGTTTTTAATCACCCAAAAAAGCGGAACCAGTGCCCCAAAAGCCAAAAACCGGAACCGAAATGGAGCAAAAGCAAGTGCCAGTCCGGCACCGGCGAGCGCTAAAATTAATGACCTTCTGATAATAACCTTGATGAAGTCGAAGTTAACGAAACCTCTCTCCGCAGCGAATTTGATTGATAAAAGGCATCGGCAATCTCCTGAATCAGCAGCGCATCTGCACTCGTCTCAACCGGTGAAATATCCTTAAGCAGGGCATCAACCCACACCGCGATCAACCGCTTATAGGCTTCCCGGAGCAGTCCCCGGCTGGGAATTTGAGGAGTAATATTTACCAGTCTACCGTGCATCTCCTTATTAATACTGAGCGGATTTAACAGTGCCGCTCCAGAAGTTCCAAACAAATTGAAATAGACAAAATCTCTCTCCATCAACAGACTCCAGCCCACCTCAACCGTCAGCACCAAACCACTGTCAAATCGCACCAGGGTAAAGGCGGTATCTTCTGCCGGTAATGTGGCGCTCCGCCGTGCCGCCACCCCGATAACCGAAACCGGCTTGGCCGGTGCCAGAAGCCAGAGCGCCGAATCCAGTAGTGCCGAACCGAGATTGAGAAACACCCCACCTCCAACACGATGATAATCCCCCCACCACCCACCCGGATTCCACGCCCCTCTGCCCCGCAACCAACCCGTCTTACAGTAGTAAAGCCGACCCAGTTCCTGCCCGGATATAAACTGCCGGACCATCTGTACATCCGCCCGCAATCGGGTCACCAGACAGGGCATCAGCCGTCGCCTGTTGCGCACCGCTACCGCGACCATCTCCCGCGCCTCTTCGGCACACACCGCCAGGGGCATCTCACAAAGCACATCCTTGCCGTATTCCATCGCCGCCATCGCCATCGGCGCATGGAGATAGGTGGGTGTGGCTATGATCACCGCCTGAATTTCTGCGTCTTCCTTCAATCGGTCAAAATCGGAATAATAGCGCTTGACATTATGTAAGGTGGCAAGCTGCCGGAGTTTCCGAATGTTAACATCGCACAGTGCCACCAGTTCAATATTGGGATTCGTCTTCAGCGCCGGGATGTAGGCAAACTGGACCTGCGCACCGCAACCAACCACCCCTACCCGCAGCCGACTGTTCATCAGAGCCTAATTACCACCCGGCGCCCGATTACCTCCAGCCGGTCCTCGCAGAAAAGCTTGACCGCCTCGGGATACGCCTGATGCTCCTCCACCAGCACCCGCACCGCCAGCGAATCTGGCGTATCGCACTCCCGGACCGGAATCGCCCGTTGGACGATTATCGGACCGCAATCAACATCCTCGGTAACAAAGTGAACGGTACAGCCGGTTACTTTAACGCCATAATTGATTACCGCCTCATGTACCGCCATCCCCTGCAGTCCGGCAAAAGCAGGTAAAAGCGCGGGATGGATATTCATAATCCGCAATGGATAACGTGCCAGAAAATTAGGCGAAAGGATCCGGTTAAATCCGGCAAGACAGACGAGCGCAACCTGATGGGGCTCCAGTACCTTAAGCATCTCCTCTTCAAATGACTTGCGGGTGGGAAATTGCCGGTGGTCAATCACCACCGTAGGAATCCGAAAGGTGGCGGCCCGATTGAGCACCGGCGCATCCGGAACGTTCGCGATCAGAATTCTAATTTCGGCGGGAAAATCGGCGCGCCCGCAGGCTTTTGCCAGTGCCTCAAAATTTGTCCCCCGACCCGAAGCCAGAACGGCAATACCCTTTTTTTCTTTCATAAAACAATTGTAATAAACGCCCCCAGAGTGTCAACCGTCTCGTAAATAACTGGAAGCCATCAGAACCAAAGGAAAAATCACCACCAATCAAATCGCATAGGCGGTAAGGTCGTAGGTGGAATTGGAGACAATACGGACATTTAAGAAACTACCCGGTGCTGGAGTATTGCCACGAATTTTCACCACCCCATCAATCTCCGGTGCGTCCCACTCGGTCCTACCAATCCCCGGAAAGTCAACCAGAACGGGAATTTCTCTCCCCTTTAAACCGGAAAGTTTTCTTCGGGAAATCTGTGCCTGAATGAGCATAATCTGGCGCAGACGGGTACGGGCGACTGTTGGACTTATCCGGTTTTTCAACCGGCTGGCAGCGGTCCCGGACTCCGGAGAGTAGACGTATCCGGAAAGCCGGTCAAACTGAACCTGTTTTATGAACTCCTTCAGCTCGAAAAACTCCTGCGCAGTTTCACCTGGAAAACCGGTAATGACTGTGGTACGAATCCGCATCTCCGGAACCGAACGCAACCGCTCGATCAACCGTTCCACATCCCGCCGCCGGTACGGACGGTTCATTCGCTCAAGAACCGAATCGGCAATATGCTGGATCGGCAGGTCAATATAACGGCAAAGTCGGGAATTGCTGCCGAACTGCTCCAGGACGTCTTCACCCAGATGGGCAGGATGGGTGTACATCAACCGCAGCCAGTAAACTCCCTTCACCTGACTTAAACGGTCAAGTAGCCGGGCAAGGGCCGGACGGGTGTAGCGGTCTTTCCCGTAATTTGTGGTATCCTGAGCAACAAGTACCAACTCCTTGACACCGAGGTGGGCAAGCGCTTCAGCCTCGGCGACAATTTCATCCATCGGGCGGGAGCAAAAGGCTCCCCGGATTTTCGGAATAAGGCAGTAACTACAATGGTTATCACAGCCATCGGCAATCTTTAAGTAAGCGTAATGAGCTGGAGTGGTAAGCAGGCGAACCGAATGCCGGCAACTGAAACGACCGGTGCCCAATAAGGCGGGAATCTGGGTCAGTTCGTTCAATCCCACCCATCGGTCCACCTCCGGAAACCGACGGACCAATTTTTGCCCATAGCGCTGGACCAGACAACCGGCAACAATCAGTTTAAACCCCGGTTTTTTCCGCTTGAGCGCCGCCAAACGGCGAATTGCTTTTTCTGATTCCGCTACCGCCGCCAATAGAAAAGCACAGGTAGTAAGAACAACCAGATCCGCCTGTTTCAGGTCGGAAACCAATTCATAACCAGCCCGGGATAATGCACCCAAAAGATATTCCGAATCAACCCGATTTTTGGGACAGCCAAGCGCCACCACCGCCGCCCGCACCGGCAAGTCTCACACCTTCCAAAGCTTGCCCGTTGCCTCGGCAAGAACCACGCCGGCGGCGTCGGTTAGGCGACTGCGGGTATAAATCAATCTACCCTCCTCACTGGTTATCCAGCCAAAACCGAGAATTTCCCTTCCTACCGGCACCGGCTTGCGATAACGCACGGTCATTTCCGCGGTAACGGTGCTGTAGCCCCGCGGACGAACCGCCCAGGCCATCAGTTCATCCAGTAGTGTGGCGACAATCCCACCGTGGGCAATCCCGTGCCAACCCTGGTATTTCTCCGGAATCACATAGGCAAAACGGGCTCCCTCATTGTCCGCCACCATCGGCAGTTTTAATCCGTCTGTATTCTGTCTGCCGCAGGCAAAGCAGGCATCCCGGTCCTCCAGTCTTGGCATCACTGAAATTCTATCTTTGTGCCGGCCGGCGGGCGCCAGCGGAAAAGTTTACTCGCCAAGGAAGGATTCCAGCGCTGATCAGTAAGGACAAAATGACAGTGATTACCCCAGTCGTCAACAAAAGAGAACCCCACCACCCTGGTACCGGTGGCATCAAGTTCCAGAACCAGGTCTGACAGCAGCGCCTCCCCTGCCGGTTGAATCCTGACTACCCGTCTACCCGAACCAGTCGTTTCCTCCCTTATGTGGCTGGTGGTATCAAGCAATGGCTCCAGAAAGGCAAGAAGGGGAAATCCCTGGGAGCGGGTCTGGCATACCGCCCGTTTTTCCTCGGGAAAGTAGAACCAGACCACCGAGTCGGAGCCAACAATCAGCTGCCTTGTCGGTTTGCTCACCTCCAGACGGAACCGTTTGGGCAACTGGAAGAAAAATTTTCCCTCAAAGACAATCCGGTCACCCGCTTCCGGAGTCAATTCCTCGGTAAAACTACCGGCAAGCGACCGCAGACCAAGATAACGTTGCCGCAGTGCCCGCCACTGTTCACCGGCGTCCTGACCAAAAACCGCCGCACCGCTGACAAAAACTGCTATAAATAACGACAATCTCATCTTTACCATTAAAGAATATTATCCCACCGGCACCAAGTCAACAAAACCTGCCCCCGTCTTAATGTTGAATTACCACTTTACCGGTTGCTCCATCCCTGTTCCGGAGAAAATAGACACCCGGGGCAAAATGGCGCAGGTCATTACTGCCCGGCAGAAGTTCTCCTATCCTCCTGCCGGTAATATCAAAAAGCAGCCAGCCGCGATTACCATGTGCCGCACCAGCGGGCAAAACTAACCATCGGTTGACAACCGTGGGCTGAAGCCAACCACCCGGCACCCGCCCCTTGCCAACGGTTTCCTCTATCCCTGGTATCGGCGTCCGGAAAACGGCTATCCCCCGACCTCCGGCATCCGGGGTATAAAATCGGTGGTAAGTCGGGTTGAGCACCGGTGACCATTCACTGAAACCGGCAGATGCCGTTCCAATAACGCTATCCGTGACGCCGTCAATTACCGTAACCGCCCCGTCCCGATGCCGACAGTAAATCAGGTTATCAACTGGAGAAAAGGTCAGCGCTATCGGATTTGCCGGAACCGCACAATAACCCACCCTCCTGAGATTACTACCCCGATAGATATAAATCATTCCTGCTGCCTCACAGGTGATATAAAGTTTATCAGTCCCGGGGTTGTAGGTAATACCGTCAATTATGTGATTCAACATCACCACTGTATCCAGTAAATTACTCTGTCCGCCCACCGCCCGCAGGGTCCGGTTGTTTCCCCACACCACCCAATCCCGGCTGGAAATGTAACTCCACACACTGCCAGCATTAACCGGTAATCGTCCCAGCACCGTATCACCGGCACCATCCACTATCCACAACGTGTCCATCTTGGCGATATAAACCTTGTTCCGTAAGGGATTAAAACCGAAGGCGTCCGCCCGGCTTCCGAGAGGCGGCAGGGCAATTGTCGCCTGCAAACTATCACCGGAACACGCCAGAACCATAATCGCCCGATCCAGCGGTTCAATATAAATCTTATCGGCAACCGGATTATAAAAACTAAGCCGGCTCCGGTCCGGCACTGAAATAGATTTAATCAGACTTTCGCTAACACAATCAACCACCGCCACCGCACTGTCACAACCGGCATAGAGTTTATTGCTGGAGGGCGAGTAAAAAAGCGCCCGGGAAATACCGGGAAGCGACAACCGGGAACGCACGGTGTTGCTTGACCCATCAACCGTAATCACCGCTCCTGTTTCTTCTCCTCCCAACACCCCGGCGCAATAAAGTCGGACGGGGAACTCCCCATAGGTTGCTGAGGTCACCTGAAAATGGAGCGGCACCCGACCGGTTATCGCCAGCAGAACCGGATCAATTATTACCACATCGTTGTATCGGTGGTCACCCTGAATTGTATAAATCCGATCCAGTTGGGAACTGAAATAAAGCGACTCCCCGCTCCCGGCATAGCGCAACACCGCCACCACGCTATCGGTAGCACAGTCAACCACCGATAATGGAGTAGCAAGGTCCAAAACATAAACCCGGTCCCGATTAGCATCATAGGCTAAGGCGGTGGTCGCATTTTCAGTGCTGATAGTTTTGATGATTGAATCGCTCTCCCCGGAAATTACCAGAACCATCGGTTCGCTCAACAGACCAAGATAAACCTTGTTCCTCTCCAGATGCAGACAGAGCGAAGAAATCGTCTCCGGTAACGCCCATTCCCTCAGAACAGTATTGGTCCAACAATCAATTATCGTTACCCCGCCGTTTTCGCCATCCACGCAGTACAGTTTGTGCGCCAACGAATTGTAAAGCAACAAAGAAATATCGGTGGCATTGATTAAAACTGAATCCACAACGCTATTTGTGCCGCAGTCAATCACCACCATCCGCCCGCTGCCGCCAGCGCGAGCAAAGGCGTACACCCGATCCGACCGACAGGTGTAGACAAGAGGTCCGGTTCGTTCCCCCAGGGGAACGCGCGCCACCACCCGGTTTTCCGCGCCGTCAATCACCACGACATCTCCGCGCTGAGGACCAGCCCCGTAAACCCGGCGGCGCAACGGACTAAAACAAAAATAGGAAACCGGTGCCCCAACACCAACGCCGGTCACCAGCCGCAGGTTGAAGACATCCACCACATAAACAGTATCAAAAAGTCCGCTGGCGCAATATAAGCTGCTTTCTCCCTCCGGGTAGCACAACCGCACACCACCACCCGGAATAGTGATCCGTGCTCGTTTCTCACCGCTCAAACCATCAAAAACCACAATACAATCACCATAGATCTCCCCCTCCTTACCACCGGCAACAAACACCGCCCCGGACCCTGGCACAACCGCAACCCGGTTCGCATTTACCAACCCCGCCAAGGTATCAGGCAAATAAATGACCTTTTCCAGAACCTGCGCCGGAGCCGCCAGCGCTAGAACAAAGAGAATCACCGCCAAAAAGACAAATCGCTTCATTTAATAAGCCTCCCGTCCAAATTTCCTGATTATAAAAATCTCTCTGCCCAAAGTCAACGCCGGTTTTCTTCGCCCGCCCCCTTAAAATAAGACCCTAAAAATCCGGGAAATTAACGCTTCTATTTGGCTAAAATACAATTACATTATCTTAACAAAATATTAAAAAAACAAGTTATAATAATAACCTCTAATAAATATTAACACCTGAGGGGGGTATACCCCGGACCATCCCGGGTATTAATCCCGATATCAAACTTAACCCCGCCATCGTCATCCGTGTTCTTTAAAACCCGGTGGTAATATCCCTTTCTCGCGCCCTTATTGTGATTCTTACTCTCCCGATTCTCCTTTCTGGGTGTCGCCGGTCGACAAAAACATCTCTTACTATTACCGGGTCAACCTTGGTGCAACCGTTTGCCGAACTACTCGTAGAACTATACGCCCACAAATACCCCACCGTGGAAATCAACGTCCAGGGAGGCGGCTCCGGTGCCGGAATCCGGGCGGTGGAAAACGGCATCTGTAACATCGGCATGTCCTCCCGACACCTCACTAAGGAAGAGGCCGGCCACCATTCTCCACTTCGTCCTGCCCAACGCCATACCCGGGATTCTCACCGGTATCATCCTCGGACTGGGCCGCAGTGTTGCCGAAACGGCAGCGGTTCTCTTCACCGCCGGCTCATGACTGCGTCTGCCGCGCACCGTCTTTGACCCCGCCCGCACGATGGCGGTCCACTTCTACATTATCGCCCGCGGGGATATCTTCATACCCCGCGCCTACGGCAGCGCTTTCCTTTTGATTAACATCATCGCCTATTTCCTGAGGTTTCGCCTTACCCGGAAATTGCGCTAAATGGTACCAAAGATTATTTTCCAGAATGTCACGGTAAAGATTGACGGCAAACCGGTACTCAAAGACATTAACTTCACCGTCTTTACCAACGAATTTTTTTCTGTCATCGGCCCCGCCCACTCTGGCAAAACCACTCTCCTCCGGACAATTAACCGGTTAATTGAAAACCAACCCGGTTTTATCCGTACCGGCAGTATCCTCTGGGATGGTAGAGATGTCCGGGACTGGGATATTGATAACCTCCGGCGCCGGGTAGGGTTGATCTTCGCCACCCCTCCCTCTCCCCGGCACCATCTTTGACAATGTCGCCTACGGAACCCGCCTCAAGGGTATTACCCGACACCACCAACTCGCCGAAATAGTGGAGCGCTGTCTGAAGGCGGTCCGGCTGTGGGATGAGATGAAGGACCGGCTGAACAAAAACGCCCTCAACCTTACCGACGAACAACGCCAACGGCTCTGTATCGCTCGCTGCCTGACGGTAGAACCGGAGGTTCTCCTGCTGAACGAACCATGCTCTGCCCTTGACCCCATTGCCACCCTGCACATTGAAGAACTACTCCGTCAGCTAAAAAGTAAATACCCCATCGTCATCGTCACCCACAACATGCACCAGGCGGCCCGGGTGTCCGACTTCACCGGGTTCATGCTCCTGGGAAAACTGGTTGAGTTTGACCGCACACCCAAAATTTTTACCACCCCAAGAAACCCCGACACCGAAAACTACATATCCGGCCGTTTCGGCTAACATCTTTCCTAACCGGAAGTTAAAGGAAAGAGCGCGGGGAAAAACCGCCTCTTAAACGATTAACCAAATCTTAATAAAACAATTATATTGAATTAACATTAATTTTTTAAAATCTACCTATGAAAAACAAAAAAGGAGCAACCTTGCCTCAAAAAAATATCGTCCTCTTGGTAGTAGCGTTAATCGCTACAAATGTCTTCGCCCTGGAGCCGGGCGAAACTGAACTGGAGCACAACGGCTGGTTCCGCTACACCAATCAATCTCAAAATTTCAAACTGACCACCCCGGCCATCAGCCGGCTGAGTCTGGAACGCGGCTATCTCCGCTTCTCCCACCAATGGACAACAGCCCTTTTCACCAAAATGACCGTGGACATTTTTTCCTCGGATAAATATCCGGAAGGTGCTACCGTCAGATTAAAAGAGGGCTATGCCGATATCGCCTTACCCCTGCCCGATTTTAACCTAACCGCCGGCCTGCAGAAGCACTACTTCGGCCTGATCTACTCCTGGGATTACACCCATCCGGAAAAATCTCTTGCCGACGACCAGGGGATTTGCGCTTCCGCGGACTACGGCATTACCGTTAACGGTTTTCTGCCCAACGGCCTGGGTGAACTCCAGCTTGGTGTGTACAACGGCGAGGGCTACAAATACGCCGGGAAGTTCATCAACACCGCACCCGAGCTCCTCGCTAACCTCCGCCTTACCCCTATCGCCGGTATCACCCTCGGTGCCTCCGTCTTCACCAATACATCTGACTACAGTCTCTACAAAAATGACAAGAAAGGTCGCACCGGCACCGCACCCAATATCTTCTTTATGAACGCTGACACCACCAACAAAAACCGGCTCGCCATTGCCCCGATGTTCAAACTGGGCTTCGGACAATTCTCACTTACCGGCGAATACATCCAATACCAATACACCCGCTGGTTCAGCTACTATAAAATCAACTTTGACACTGCGGGTCAGATAACCGATTCCACCTTGACCGAAAAAACCAAACGCTACTCCTTCCGTGGTATTGACCTCCTGCCCACGGTCACCCTGCTCAAACGACGACTGGATGTCTTTGCACGATTTTCCACCTGGGAACGGAAAGAACAGCACGACGACTCAATGGCGATCAACAAAGACAGAAGCTTCATCCGCTACGGAGCAGGTTTAAATTATCATCTGGTCCGGCGGGAAAAAGGCAAACCCGGTCTGGCATTGCAGTTTGCCTGGACCCGCACCCAGTTTAAGAACCCGGACCTCAAACCGGCAGATGTGCTTCTCGCCCAGGTTCGTTTTGAATGGAGCACAATAATTAAAAAGTAACCAAAAAAAGGAGAAAAAGTGAAAAAATTATTAATAGCAACAATTACCACCCTTGCCCTCACCACCACACTCCTCGGTAAGGAAATACTCATCAAGGGTTCCGACACAATGCTTAATTTGGTCCAGCGACTGGCAGAAGAGTTTTCGGCGGTTCAGCCCGATGCTACCGTTTCGGTCACCGGTGGTGGCTCGGGTGTCGGCATCAATGCCATCGTCAACGGTGAAGTGGATATCGCCAACGCCTCCCGGAAAATCAAATCCAAAGAAATCTCCGCTGCCCGCGCCAGAGGCGTTAATCCGGTTGAAATCGTTATCGCCCTTGACGGCCTGGCGGTAATCGTCAATGACAAAAACCCGGTGCAACAGCTGACGATAGACCAGATCGGCGCCATCTACCGGGGTGAAATTACCAACTGGAAAGAACTGGGCGGACCGAATAAAAAAATCGTCCTCTACGGTCGCCAGCCCAACTCCGGTACCTTTGTCTTCTTCCGGGAAGTGGTGGTAAAAGGCGAGTATGCGCCCCAGATGATTCAGATGAACGGCAACTCCCAGATTGTTGAAGGAGTTAAAGCTGATGAAGGTGGTATTGGCTATGTTGGACTGGGTTATATAAAAAACATCACCGGGATCAAACCCCTGGGCGTCGCCGAGAAAAAAGGCAACCCCTACATATCGCCTACCGACCACCAGAGCGTCCAGAACGGTCTCTATCCGCTTACCCGCCCGCTCTACCAATACACCAAAGGCAAACCCAAAGGTCTGGTGCGTAGCTTTATTGAGTTCACCCTCGGCCCGGCGGGACAGAAAGTTGCTGAGCAGGAAGGGTTTATTCCCGTAACCCAAAAATACATCCAGCAGAATCGCCAGGCTTTGCAGTAAATGCACTATCGGAAAGGAGTGGACCGCGGTGCAAGGTGGTTATTCTCAGTCAATGCCATCCTTGCCGCCGCGGTCCTTCTCGGCATTCTGTTTTTCCTTCTTGGCTATGGTATCCGGGCCTTTCTACCGCCAAAGGACTTTACCCCGGACGACCTATCCACCCGACCGGTTAAACTTAACGACTTCTTTCTGGGAACATCATGGAACCCTGACGCTTACGGCCAGCCTCGCTATGGCATCATTCCCCTCCTTCTCGGCACTCTCTTTAGCACCGCCATCGCCCTCATCATCGCCATCCCGCTCGGTATCGCCAGTGCGATATTTATCGCCGAACGGCTAAAAGGAAAGTTACGCGTAGCGGTGAAAATGACGGTAGAACTGTTTGCTGGTTTTCCCTCGGTTGTCATCGGTTTCTTCGGTCTGATTGTTATTGGACCATTTATCTCCCGCCTGTTCAATATCCCTTCTGGTATCAACCTTTTCACCGCCGGTATCATCCTTGCCCTGATGTCCCTACCGACAATTATATCGGTTTCCGAAGACGCCCTGCGGGTAGTCCCCCACTCCTACCGCGAGGCGGCATACGCCCTCGGCGCCTCTCCCTGGACCACCACTATGCAGATAATCATCCCTGCCGCCCGCTCCGGACTCCTCGCCGCAATTATGCTCGGATTCGGGCGGGCGGTGGGCGAAACAATGGCGGTCTTAATGGTAGCAGGCAATGCTCCGGTCATTCCAAAATCGCTGTTCAGCCCGATTCGGACAATCACCACAACCATTGCGATTGAACTGGGTGAATCTACATTCAACTCCATCCACTTCTTCTCCCTTTTTGCCCTGGGATTCATCCTCTTCGTTATCGCTCTGGGCACCAACATCATTGCCGAAACGCTTATCAAACGGGAAAAAAGGGTTTTCACCCTATGACCCCAAACGACCATCGCCGTTTAAACATCTCTCCCCCTGAACTTTCCCCGGCAGATCGTCCTTTTAAACCCCGCCGCACCCGATTTACCGGCAACCTCGGTTTCGTTCTCCTGGCCATTCCCCTTTTTGTGTTCATCGCCTTTATCGGCTATATGTGCTTTTATCTTTTCCGTAACGGCGTCAATGTCCTGAGTTGGGAATTCCTTACCCAATCACCAACAAAGGGGATGACCGCTGGCGGTATCTGGCCCTGTATCTGGGGAACCCTCTACATTACCTTTATATCGCTTATTTTCTCCATCCCTGTCGGTGTGTTTGCGGCAATCTATTTAGCAGAGTATGCGCCCAACAACTTTTTCACCCGGATGATTCGGAGTGCCGTCCGCAGTCTCGCCGGCATCCCTTCAATTGTCTACGCCCTGTTTGGCGTTACCCTGTTTGTCCGGGGACTACAGATCGGACTCTCTGTCCTTGCCTCGGGTTTAACCCTCGGACTGATGAACCTGCCCTGGATTATTGCCACTGCCGAAGAAGCAATTACCGCCATCCCCGGCTCATTCCGCGAAGGTGCCGTCGCGCTCGGCGCTACCAAATGGGAGTCAATTCGCCACAATGTTCTCCCCTACGCCTTCCCCGGAATTCTCACCGGCGTCCTCCTCGCAATCGCCCGAACCCTCGGCGAAACCGCCCCGATCCTTTTTACCGGGGTAACCTACTTCACCCGGGAAATTCCCAAAAGCCCGCTCCAGAAGTTTATGGCGCTCCCGTTTCATCTCTTTGCTCTTGCCACCCAGCACGACCAGGTCTTAAAGGTACGTCCGATCGCCTTTGGCACCGCCGCGGTCCTGCTGTTTATCGTCATCTTCTTTGACGCCATCGCCTTTATCATCCGGATGCGTATCGCCGCCAACAGATGGCAGGTATAGCACTATGGACCGAGGAACGATTGAAGTCCAAAAACTGAACCTCTGGTTCTCTACCAACCATGTGCTCAAAGACATATCACTCACCGTCTTTCCCAAAGCGGTTACCGCCATTATGGGACCTTCTGGCTGTGGCAAATCAACCCTTTTGCGCTGTTTCAACCGGATGAACGATCTGATTCCAGAAACCAGAATCACCGGCCGGGTTCTCATTGATGGCAACGACATATTCAGTGACGCAACAGATGTAATGGAGCTACGGAAACGGGTAGGCATGGTTTTTCAAAAACCCAATCCCTTCCCGAAATCAATCTTTGAAAATATCGCCTTCGGTATCCGTATTCACCACCTGGTCCCTGCCAGGCAGATCCCCGAACAGGTAGAAAAAGCACTCCGTGCCGCCAACCTCTGGGAAGAAGTTAAAGACCGGCTGCACGACAATGCCTTCTCGCTCTCCGGTGGCCAGCAACAGCGCCTCTGTCTCGCCCGTTGTCTGGCGGTGGAACCGGAAATCATCCTCCTTGACGAACCGGCATCGGCACTGGACCCAATTTCTACTGCCAAACTTGAAGAATTGCTCGTAGCACTAAAAAAGAACTATACCATTGTTATCGTAACCCATAATCTCCAACAGGCTGCCCGGGTTTCCGACTACTGCGCCTTTCTGATGCTCGGTGAGCTGGTGGAATTCAACTCCACCCAAAAACTATTCACCACCCCCCGTGACAAAAGGACCGAGGATTTCTTAACCGGGAAATTTGGTTAATGGCTAACCTTGCGAAAGATAAAAAATTAGGTAATATATTAACTTGGGAGTAAGTTATGACCATTCTTGAAGAAAAAATTGCCGAATTAAAGGAAAAGCTGTTGGCGATGGCGGCTGATGTGGAATCAATGGTTTCCAATAGTATTCAAGCGCTGGTCAAACGAGAGATAAAACTGGCGGAACGGGTTATCAACGAAACCGAAGACCGAGTCAACAACTGGGAAATAGTAATTGAAGACGCCGCAATCAATCTCATCGCCCTTTACCAACCCGAAGCCTCCAATCTCCGGACGATTGTGATGATAATAAAAATCAACAACGACCTGGAACGCATCGGCGACCATGCGGAGAATATCGCCGAAGCCGCGCTGTTTCTCATCCCCCGGCCGCCGGTAAAACCGTTAATTGACCTGCCCCGAATGGCCGAAAACGCCATCCAGATGCTGCGTGACAGCCTGGATGCCTTCACCAATGGCAATGCCGAGCTTGCCCGCGATGTCTGCCGCCGGGATTCGGTCGTGGACTCACTCAAAGACCAGATCAGCCGCGAACTGATCACCTATATGACCAGCGATGCCACTACCATTGACCGGGCAATAAAACTTAACCTGATCTCCCTTAACATCGAACGCATCGCTGACCTCGCCACCAACATTTCGGAAGACGTTATCTATGCGGTTCGGGGCGAAGTGATCAAGCATGGTAAAAGCGAACAACCCACCTGATACAAAACCTCTCCCGATTGCGGTTGTTGACGATGAACCGGATATTCTCAACCTCTTAGAACTCCACCTGAAAAAAGCCGGCTTCCCGGTAGCAACATTTCCAGATGCCACCAGTTTTTACCGCTTTCTGGAAAACCGTACCCCGCGACTGATCATTTTGGACCTGATGCTACCCGATGTCGACGGTGTTGATGTCTGCCGTTATCTCAAAAGTGAATCGCGTTTTGCCACCATCCCGATAATTATGCTTACCGCCCGACAAGAAGAGTCTGACCGCGTCCTGGGATTAGAACTGGGGGCCGACGATTATGTCACCAAACCATTTTCCCCTCGCGAACTGGTCGCCCGTGTCCGTGCCATCCTTCGCCGTCAGGAACCGCCCCCCACCAAACCAGCGACAACCATCGCCGGCATTTTAACGCTCGACCCCCACCGCCACGAAGTAACGGTCAGCGGCGAAAAGGTAAACTTAACTACAACTGAATTCCGCATACTCAAAATATTGGCGGAAAAACCGGGCTGGGTTTTCACCCGGGAACAACTACTCAACGAACTCTGGGGTAACGAAAAGGCGGTTCTCGACCGCACCATTGATGTCCACATCCGAAACCTCCGTGCCAAACTGGGCAAAGCCGGCGACCTCATCCGCAGTATCCGGGGTATCGGTTATAAACTTGAGGCTTAATTCCCGCCATGACCTACCGCAAGGGCCGCCAACTATTTCTTAAACCACTGCTTACCTATCTCCTTACCGGTGCCATTCCTTTGCTTTTGACCCTTGCCATTTTCAACGGCCGGCAACCCGCCATCCCGTTCTGGGTCATTTATATCCTTGTCGGCTTATCAACCATCAGCGCCATCACCTTCAGCCTGATCAGCAAAGCCAGAACCACCAGAATCCTAGAAACAATCGCCGAAACTACTCGCCACTTACAAGCAGAAAAGGAAGAAACCCGCGCCGAATTAAACCGGGGAAAAATCTGGTTTCAGGCCATCCTTAATTCCCTCTCTGATGGATTGCTCATCATTGACGAAACCGGCCGTATCATTATTGCCAATACCGCATTTCAGAAAATAATCGGCAAAGAAGAGAACAGCCTTACCGGAAAATTCTACTGGGAACTGCTCCGCGAACCCAACCTGGCACAGATGCTTGCCGACCCTAACCTTCCGAAAACCACCAGTTCAGCAGAAATCGCCATTGGCTCCCGGATATTCCTCTGCCACACCTCTCCTGTCGCCGCCACCCGCCAGCGCATTGTGATTTTTCACGACATCACTGAAATCGTCCAGACCGAACAAATGAAAAAGGATTTTGTTGTCAATGTCTCTCACGAACTCCGCACCCCCCTGACCGCAATAAAGGGCTATGTAGAGACAATAGAAGAAACCGTTGACCCAGATAACCTTCCCTACCTCCAGACGATCAAACGGCACACCGAACGATTGATCACCCTGGTCGCCGACCTTCTGACCCTCTCAAGAGTAGAAGACAAAACCGCCCTTCTCCATCAGGAGGATATTGAACCCGCAGAACTGATTGCTGGTATTGCAACCATTTTCCGCCCCCCGGCCGAAAAAAAGGGCTTGAGTTTAAAGACCTCCATCGCACCAAACCTGCCTGTAATTAAGGGCGATAGCCTTCAACTGGAACAGGCACTTATTAACCTAGTGGATAATGCCATCCGCTACACGGAAAAAGGAATGGTCACAATTACCGCCGAACGCCAATCAGAATGGCTTGCCATTTCAGTCACCGACACGGGCATTGGCATTCCCGAACATCATCTACCGCGCATATTTGAGCGATTCTATGTGGTAGACCGTTCCCGCTCCCGGCAAACCGGTGGCACCGGATTGGGACTGGCAATTGTCAAACACATCGTTAACCAACACAAAGGTGAAATCCGGGTAGAAAGCAGCCCGGGAATCGGTTCAAAGTTTACCATTCTCCTGCCCATCCCTAAATGAAAAATACCTTCACCATTGTCCATCTATCTGACCTTCACCTCGGCGGTGGTTACTTCATACCCCAATGGGGAGAACGGGTTGAGGAAATGGTCAACACTCTGAGCCCTGACCTGCTCGTCATCACCGGCGACCTGACCACCGAAGGTCATCTCCACGAATACGAACAGGTGCACAGATATTTAAATCGGTTTAATGTCAAAAACCGCATCGTCGTTCCCGGCAACCACGACTCCCGCAACGAGGGTTACACAATCTTTGAAGAAATGTTTGGCACCCGCTATCCGTTTTACGAAGACGAACACCTGATTTTGCTGGGAGTGGACTCCAGTCAACCTGATATTGACGACGGCCATATCGGTCGTGCCAATTATCCCCTGGTCACGAACCGACTTAATGACCCCAGCCGATTAAAGATAATGGTACTCCATCACCATCTCATTCCTATCCCCGGCACCGGCCGGGAACGGCACATTCCCACCGATGCCGGTGACGTTCTAAAACTCTGCACCGACATTGATATTCGCATCCTGCTCTCCGGCCACAAACACTTACCCTGGGTCTGGCGACTGGAAAACAGCTGGTTTATCACCGGTGGCACCGCCACCTCCTCCCGGCTAAAGGGACGTTCTTATCCCTCCTTCAACATCATCACCATTGAAGAAAAAAATTTCTCCCTCACTGAAGTCAATGTCGCCACTGGCTCCCGCCACCAGAAACTGACCGCCTCAATTTAACCGCTTACCCGACCGCGGCACCACCACCTTCCGCCACGGTCTTATCTCCCCGGGAACCCAAAAGAAATAAACTCCGGGCTTGAGCGTGGTACAATTGACCCTGCGACCGATGATATCAAATACCGTTTTCAGTTCGGATTTACCCACACCGACGCGCCCTACTGCAGGCGGTGCCGTAACACCCCTGCGGACAATTCCGGCCGGACTTACCGTGGTTTCTGGCTCATAACACCAGAACTCCCAACAACCACCCCCCTTAAGCGCATAGACCCTGCCGTTATAAAAGGCAAGCGCACCACCGCCACCAACCCGGCGCCGACCTTTTCCCAACGGAATTGGCTCCTGCTCTGTCCAGGAATCCAGCAGTACATCATACCGCCAAAATGCCAATGACCGCCCACCCTTAAAAGCATAAATAAATCTAACACCATCACTGGTCAACGCCGCCCCCTCCTTACATCGGCGCCACCCGCTCTGTCCGTGAAAAGGCAAACTGGCACAACTTCGCCAGGTGTCCCGCTCAACAATATACTCATAAAATTCGTTCACCTGCCCCTTTAGAAGGAAAACCCGGTTGCCCAACTTCACCAAACAACTTCCCTTTCTCACTGGTCTGTACTTCTCCGCCGATGGAACCGGTCGCCGGGCGTGCCATTCCCGTTGCCCGAACCAGTAAACCAAAAACTCATTGGTGCCACTTCCTTTAAGACAGAAAATTCTGCTCCCGGTGGCAGCGGACAAAAACACCAGTCCGGAGCCGTACCGCACCGGAGCAAGAGACGCCGGCAACGATGGCAAACTAAACCAGGAATCACCCGGAATATCATAGCCCCATACCTCCCTGGTATTACTCCCCTTAAGCGCATAAATTCGGTTCCCACCATCCCAGACAAGTGTTGCCCCGCCTTTTGGCCTCCTCCGGCTTAAACCCCGAGGCATTGGCGCCCGCCCCTCCCAATGATTGTCGTTTGGGGCATAGAAATAAAACTCATCCGTTCCTCCCCCCTTAAGAACAAAAATGCCCTGACCGGTGCTAACCATAGCACCACCTGACCGAACCGGTAACCGCCGGTAACCCGTGGGCACCGATGGCAACTCCTGCCAGTGGCGGCTCAAAGGTGCCTCCACAAACACCCGGGAAAAAACACTGTCATTCCCCGGGTTCTCGTCTCCGGCAAGAACAACCCGGGCGACAAGCCGATACTCACCAGGCACTGCCTGCCACTCCCCGAACCGGACAACTGAATCAGCGCCGACCTCCAAAAACACCAGAACCGAATCGGTCCATTCCTCTAAACTGTCATCAGCAAAAGCGGCAAAGTAAACATAAAACTGCGCCGGTTCCTCGCCCCGATTTGCCACCACCACCTCCGGTTGGATCACCCCTGCCTGCACCGTGTCTGCCGGCGACCGGATCTCCTCCACGGCGACATCCCTGCGCGCCACCCGAAACCACTTACTTAAAGTATCATTGTCCGGATGCATATCACCTGTGAGTTCTGTTCCCATTTTTATCCGGTAAAACCCTCCCCCCGCTCGCCAGAGCCGAAAAGAGACTACCGAACTGTCGCCGGAACCTAAAAATACCCTCGCTGCAGACCCGTACACCATTATTCCCGTACTGTCCTCAATCTCGCACCATACCGAAAACCAAACCGCCTCGTTCCCATAATTAAATATCAAACCTACCGGTCTCAACTCACCTGGAGTTGTAACTTCACCGGGACGGACAATCCTCGCGATTACCACATCCCGCACCCGGACAAAAACGGTACCCAATGCGGTATCGTTTTCCGGAGTGCGGTCACCGACAAGAACAGTAGAACAACAAACCGGAACATCACCCCGACCGCTCGCCTCCCAAAAGTCAAATGACACCCTGCTGCTATCGCCCGCTGTTAGAAAAACAGAAGCGGAATCAACGTAACCGGATCCGATACGCAAGACAACCAAAAAACTCTCCGCTTCGGTACCCAGATTCTCCACTGTCACCTGAGGCTCACCGCCATCTCCGGAATCAACCTGACCCACCGGCCAAACAATTCTCCTCACACCCACATCATGACAAACAACCACAAACTCACCGCTGATGGTATCGTTCTCCGAATGCATATCGCCGGGCAAATCTGCCCGTACCCGGACAAGATAACTGCCGGGATCCAAAATCGGAACACCAAAGGCGACATTACTCGTAACTCCGGCACCAAGGATCAGGGAAATTGTGGTGTCCGCTACCGGTTCCCGTTGAGGAAGGGCAAAAATCGAACAGCACAGGGGAAATGATGCCGGGGCATTCCCCCGATTACACACCCTTACTATCGGTCGGACTGATTCTGCTTCAACCCTTCCCCGCGGTGAAATAATGCTCTCCAACACCACATCCCGAACCCGGACAAACAGACTTCGCCGCATCACATCGTTTCCGGCATTGACATCATCGGCAACTCGAACCGAACAGGCAACAGTTACTATCCCCCGACCGTAAACAAAAACGGTGTCAAAAGCCACCTGGATGGACTCTCCCGGTGCAATACTATCAAACTGCCGCCATTGAATAAACTCGCCAATACGGAAACAGACCTCTCCTAACCGCTCAGTAAAATCGCCGTAATTGCCCAACCAGACTATCGGGCAGACCGCTGCCATTGAATCCACCGTATCACCCGGCTGTTCAATTCTCATTACCCCGACATCGTGAAAAAACTCACTTCGGCGCAACCGGATTGCCGGTGTTGCCGGAGTACCCCGCCATTCACTCCAGGCAACCTGAACTTTACCTGGTTGCGCAGCAATCGAAACCCGGTCCCGGTCGTTCCCTCCCGTGGTTAACGTATAAATATTCCCCCATCCGCCACCCGCCACCCGCTTGCGATAACACACTTGACGAAAACGCTGGGGCGTGGTGTCCTCAGCAACCCATGCCAGGTGAAGATTACCCTCACCATCACCGACAATACTAGGACACCTTTTCCCGTACGCCCAAACACTCAACCGCAGTGTATCACCCCAGCCATCTCTGCCCCGCCCCCGATAAAAAACCGCGTTATTATCGGCAACCCAGACCACATGAAAAGTATCGCCGGCACCAACCACACAGGGAGCGGTTGTATCACCCCCGCCGCTGAACACCGTCTCTGCCCTTGCCCACTCTCCATTCACTCGCCTTCGGGAAACAACCCCGCGCTGATTACCAATGTTCTGGCGCCATACCACCATCAGATTCTCCGGAGGCAACCAAGCAATACAAGGAACGTTCATATAGTGGCTTTCCTCGGCAACCGTGTCAACTCTACTCCAGCCCTGTTCACCGCGAAACACATAGCATATTCTTATTGCGCCAACAACCAACCTCGCCCAGACCAAATGTTGAACGCCATTGCGGTCTACCGTGATTGATACAACCTGGTCATATGGGTTTCCTACCAGTGTCTCGGCTGGCAACCATAACCCAGTTACCCCATCCCGCCGCTTGAGTTGTAACACGCCGGCGGTTATCCAGGCAACATAAAGATTACCGCTGGAATCACAGGCAATTGCCGGGTCACCGGCATCGCTCACATCGTTAGAAAGCACCGTATCTGCTGACCACGTCCTGGTTCCCGCATCCCAACGGGAATACCAGACCTGAAACACCCCTGCCCGCCTGCCCCGCCAGACGACGTGAATGTCGCCCGAAGCGTCGCCAACAACCGCCCGGGCGTTATTTTTACAGGTGATGTCGGTAGTGTCACGATTGGTAATAGAATCTACCGGCAACCAGCCCGCTTCTGCTAAAAGAAAACCGAGACCGACGACAATCCCCACCTTTTGCCAGAATGCATCCGTCATCACCATCACTATGCCAGAAATAAAACTACCGGTCAACTGCTAACGAAGGCTCGCGACAAGAACGGCGGCAGACTTGAGTTGACAACCAATTATTAGCGATTACACTTGTCTCTGGGCTTGTGTGCCCGGCAAAATGAAAAAGATATCACTTTACGAAGAGTTTCTGAAGGACACCGCCATCTTGGATGAACTCCAGGAGGGCATCTGGGTGGCGGATAACTTCGGCCGTATTGTCTTCGCCAACTGTCGCCTTGCCCGATTGCTGGGCTATGACCTGCCGGAAAAGCTAATTGGCAAGATGTGGCGGCAACTGTTTCCTCCCAGTGAAGCCGTCCGCCTGAGCAAAATCAACTCCGAGTCCCGTACCCTCAACACCCAGGTTGTCGCCCGGGACAACCGGTTGATTCCGGTTTCTGTCACCGTTCTCACCAAATCGATTAACAATACCAACTGGTACCTCGGCTCGGTTATAGAATCTGTCGGGCATACCGAAGAGGAAGTCAGTAATTGGACCAGCCGTCAGGTGATGGAAAACTCAGTTGACGGTATCTGCATAATTGAAAATAAACAGATTGTTTATGTTAACCGGCGGATGGAGGAACTGACCGGTTACAGCCCGCCCCAGCTGGGGAGAATGAGTATTGAACAGTTGCTCAGCCCGGCGGACCGAAAAACCGTCTCCAGTCTTATTGTTGAACCTCATCATATAATCGCCCCGATTCACCATGAGGTAAAACTCCGCGCCCGCACCGGTCGGGAATTGGAATGCGAGCTAAGAATTGTACCGGTAGAAAAAGGGGGGGAAATTAGCCTCATCTGTTATTTCCGGGACATATCAGAACTCAAGCAGGCGGAGCGGAGCCGAGCGGAGTTCATCGCCATGGTATCACATGACCTGAGAACACCGCTGGCGGCGATTAAGGAGGCGATCGCCCTGCTTGCCGATACTGCTGCCGGACGGCTAGAAGATAAACAACGCCGATATCTTAATATCGCCCGCGAGGAGATGGACCGTCTGAACCGAATGATTGACAACCTCCTGGAGGTTTCCCGGATGGAATCGGGCAAATTAACCCTTAATCTGGAGGCGGTTGACCTGCCTCAGTTGCTCAATACCGCCCTGGAGAGTCTTGCCCTGTTCCTCACCAAGAAGAATCTGAAGGTGGAACGCCGACTGCCCCCGAAAATGCCCCCGGTCCTCGGTGACCGCGACCGGTTGTTACGGGTATTCAACAATCTCCTGGACAACGCAATTAAATATTCTCCAGAAGGCGGAACCATCAAAGTAGAGGCAGATTTTATTGACCCGGAGGCGCCGATTCTTTCCGAACCCGGCATTCTTGCCAACACCGGCTACGTGGAGATTACCATAACCGACCAGGGACCGGGTATACCGGCAGAGTTTCTGGAGCGGGTATTTGGTAAATTTGAACGGGTTGACCCCTATGGTCCCGGCATCGGTCTCGGGCTGGCGATAGTTCGCTCCATAATTGAACTGCATCACGGAAAAATCTGGGTGCGCTCCACCCTTGGCGAGGGTGCCAGTTTTAGTTTCGTCCTACCCCTGAAAGAAGGAAATCAATGAACACCGAACCAAAGAAAAAAATCCTCCTGATTGAAGACGAGCCCAATATGAGAGAACTGGTCAAAGCAAGGCTGGAACAAAACGGTTATACTGTGGTCACCGCTGCCGACGGCTATCAGGGAATTTTTATGGCCAGAAAGGAGAAACCGGACCTCATCATCTTAGACCTGATGATTCCCAAAATGGACGGTTATACCGTCTGCCGGATGCTCAAAGCCTCCAGCGATTTCAATAACGTTCCCATCGTTATGTTTACCGCTCGCACCGCACCGGACGACCGCCGGCGGGGCGCAGAAATGGGTGCCGATGCTTATCTTACCAAGCCGTTTGAGCCCTCCACCCTCCTCGCCAAAATCGAAGAACTCCTCCAACAGCATGCCACCCCACCGGCACCTGAATCCACCCCATCCCAGCCGCCTCCCACGGAACAACAACCACCTCAGTAGAAATCGGTTCTGGTCTAACTATGACCATTAACCAGTTAATCCGTGCCGCCCTGGCAGAAGATATCGGCAAAGGTGACATCACCTCCCGCCTGCTCATCCCCGATGACAGAACCGCCTTCGCCCACATCGTTGCCCACTCCACCGGCATCCTTGCCGGCATCAACGTCTGTGGTCGGGTATTCCGGATGGTTAATTCCCGCATTCAATTTGAGCCGCTTTATCAGGACAGCAGCAGGTTTCGCAGCGGCGCGGTTCTGGCGCTCGTATCTGGACCGGCCCGGGCAATTCTTACCGCCGAGCGCACCGCCCTAAATTTTCTCTGCCACCTCTCCGGCATCGCCACCCTCACCGATAAATTTGTCTCTCGGGTCAAGGGAACACGGGCGGTCGTCCTGGACACCCGCAAGACCACACCGGGCTGGCGGGAACTGGAAAAGTATGCGGTCCGCTGCGGCGGAGGGAAAAATCACCGTCTGCGGCTGGATAAGATGGTCTTAATTAAAGACAACCACATCGCTCTGGTGGGTTCGGTCAGCGAGGCGCTCAACCGAAGCCGGTCCAGCCGTCTGCCGGTGGAAATTGAAGCAAAGACAATTGAGCAGGTACGGGAGGCGCTGGCTGCTGGCGCCCGGCGTATTATGCTTGACAATATGACCGTCGCGCAGTTGAAGCGGGCGGTAAAAATCGTCGCCGGTCGGGCAGAACTGGAGGCCTCTGGTGGCGTCACTTTAAAAAATATCCGGACGATTGCCCGCACCGGCGTTGACTACATATCGGTCGGCAGTCTCACCCACTCAGCACCCGCCGCCGATATCAGTCTTGAGATTGTCTCCCGCTAACCCACCCGGACAAAAAATTTACCCGGCAACTGCCGTACCAACCCCTTGACCTCCAGTTGAAACATAATGTTTAACAGCTGCGCCATCGGGACTCCCGCCGCCTCGCACACTTCGTCAATGTGTACCGGCTCGTTGCTGAGCACCGCCAGGACCGGCTTTTCCGTATCGTCTACCGGCACCGCTGGCGCCGGCGCAACGGCAAAAAGCACCCCCAGCCGTTCCAGAATATCCCTGCTGCCGGTAACAACCATCGCCCCGTTCCGGAGCAGCCGGTTGGTACCGATACTCTTTTCGTCACCAAGCCGACCCGGCACCGCATAAACATCCCGCCCCTGCTCCTTTGCCCAGGCACAGGTATTCAGTACACCGGATTTATCACCCGCCTCCACCGCCACCACCGCCTTTGACAGCGCTGAGATAATCCGGTTACGCTTGGGGAAGTTCATCGCCAGCGGCTCCATGCCCAACGGATATTCACTCACCACCGCCCCCTGCCGGACAATCGCCTCCAGTAACTGCCGGTTTTCCGGTGGGTAACAGACATCAATCCCGCATCCCAGTACCGCGATCGTCCTGCCTTTTGCCGCCAGTGCCCCTCGGTGCGCCCATGTGTCTACCCCCCGGGCAAGACCGCTCACCACAGTCACCCCCGCCCCTGCGATCTCCCGGGCCAGCCGTTCGGCAACCTCCCGGCCATAATGGGAAGGAAAACGGGTACCCACTATCGCCACTGCCAGACGGTCATTGGCGATTATCTCCCCCCGGATAAAAAGCACCGGCGGCATATGTGCTACCCCTTTCAGGTTTTCCGGATAATCCTGGTCCCGATAACTAACCGCCCGCACCCCCATTTTTATCGCCGCCTGGATACGCTCATCCACCGCCTTATCCCGACGATAGTTAACAATCTCCCGACCCAGTTCTTCGTCCACCCCGGGCACCCCGGTCAGCTCCTCCAGCCGGGCACCGAATATCGCCGCCGGGGTGCTAAAAACTTCCAGCAGCCGCTTCAACCGGGTCTCGGTCATTCTCGGAACCGCATAAAGATCAAAAAACAGTTCCTGTTCCATACTTTAACCCAACAGCATCTTTTTAATCAACTCCCGCAAACGGTCAATACCGCTACC
>FMSI01015145.1_pt1 | contig 53702 bp, 52 predicted proteins | sample 1504471 | NCBI WGS metagenome assembly FMSI01 (sample SAMEA4475357, study PRJEB15587) | soil metagenome | biome: Soil; feature: Field | place: India | collected 2015-03-11 | depth 0 m
ACGAATGCAGGATGCCGTTTAGCCCAGATACGCCACATGGGTCCGAGCCAGAGGTCCGTCGTGCCTTGGCCCGGAACGTGCGGCACACAGGGGCGGGCATGACACGACGCTCGTCTCGGCCTCGTACGGTCAACCAGCCGAGACGGTCGGGGCTCGATCGCTGGTGGCTGTAGGGTGGGAGACGAGGACACGGTGGAAGCCATCGCGTTCCGGGCTCGCCCGCCGTTGAGCGCATGGCACCATGCGCAACCATGGCGGCGACGTACCGTCTTCGTGTACCTCCTGGTAGGAAGGCACACTGGCTTACCACGGGGACGGACAAGACTCTGATGTGCAGGAAGGGTGGGCTGCTGGTTTCACTGATTGTGTTGACATAGGTGTTTCCCCGAAGGTAGAGGTGAACCTTCGACCAAGCTTTGGAGACACAGGTTCATGCGGAAGCGAGTGTGTTGGTTGTTGGGCGCTGCCTTGCTCGTGGCGGTGACCCCAGTTTATGGGGTGGTGCCCCCGGATGTGAAATGCCGCGACGCGCTTGGCAAAGCTGCGCGCCGGCTTCAAATGAAGATCTTGGCAGCTCAGGCGGCTTGCCATGAAAAGCGGATGGCGGGTAAGCCGGGCTATCCCTCGACACTCAACTGCAACGACTTGAGCCAGCTTCCCGTGGCCTCATTGAACAGCCTGATGAAGGCCCAACTTGCTCTGGAGCGAGCAGCAATTCAGCGCTGCGATACCGCTGGGGCGTCGTTGCCCTCCGCATTGGGCTATCTTGCTTGCGTGGCACCGTGCGACTCGGTGGTGCTGACGTCGAGCTACGTTAGCCTGACAACCTGCTTGAGTTGCTTGATCCAAAGTCAGGCGTTCAGCATCACCAAATCTCTGTACGGCGACTTTCCCGATCCTCCGCTGCTGGTCGGGAACACGGGAGCTCTGGCGTGTCAGCGGGTCCTGGCCAAAGCCACGCGCGATTTGTTTGCCAAGCGCTTGCAGCAGCAGCTCCTGTGCCAGTACAAGGTGAATCTTGGAAAGATTCCACCAACGAACTGTCGCACGGCAGACCTTACGGGTGCCATCGCGAAAAAGGCGGCTGCGCTGGACACTTTGATTCGCAAGAAATGTAGCGACGGTTTGTTAGCGTTGCTGACCTCGTGCTCGACCAATCAAAACGGTGCAGTGACCTGCTCCTTGGGCAACGGGCAGACGCTGTCGGATTTCCTCTTCGAACAGATTTACAACCCACCCCCACTAACCCCGACCCCGACACCGACAGAAACGGCAACGGTGACCGGAACACCGACGCCGACTGCAACCGGCACGGCAACGCCGACCGGCACGGCGACGGACACAGCTACCCCCACAGCGACCCGTACACCAACCAGTACCCGCACGCCGACTCCAACGCGTACGCCGACCGAAACTTTCACTCCAACCGACACGCCAACCGACACGCCGACACCGACGCCTACCGAGACGCCGACAGAGACCGCAACACCCACCCCATCGAACACCCTGCCCCCAGGAGTGCCGACCTACACACCAACGAACACTCCAACCATTACGAACACACCTACTCGCACTTCGACCCCGACTTGGACGCCGACACGGACCTTCACGCCGAGCTTCACGCCCACGGAAACACCGACTCACACACCCACCGAAACTCCGACTGGGACTCCGACACACACAGCCACACACACGCCGACGCCAACGAACACACCCCTGCCCACTTCGACGCCAACCCCGACCTTGACCCCGACGCCCATTGTGAAGACGTGCTCCATCGGTGGCACGAACAGCAAGCTCGGGTTGCAGTGGGATAAGACGGTGCTCTTCATCGCCCTCGGTCGGACCGTCTGCCCTGTGAGTGGAAGCACGCAAATTGTCTTTGGTCCGCAGGCTCCAAATGGTGTCCGACCGGTGACCGTTCCCGCAAGTTCGATCTCGTTCAACCAAGTGACGTGTAACGTTGCCGGCTTGTCGACCGTGACCATTTGTGTGGAGAGCACGGGTGTGGACGGAACCGGGATCGTCGACTGCGACGGAGGAGAGCCCAACTATGACTTCCTCACGCAGGTGGACCACAACACCAACGGCGCCCCGCAATCGAACGGTGGCTTCCCCGCCGACCCGACCTGCACAGCCACGTACACAGATCCGGTAACGGGCAGCATTTCCAACGCCTGCCTCGAGCAAAGCGGAGGCACATGCAACGCGAACAATCTGCATCCAGGGGTGTGCAACAGCCCGTATCACACCACTTATCCCAACTCGTTTGCCTCTGGGGGCATGACGGTTCGTGTCCCATTACGGCTGAAGACTGTGAGCTCTTCCTCCGGCGATCCGTGCGACGGTGTTGGGGACACTTATGGAGCGAGCACCGAGGTGAATGCCTTTTTGACAACGGGGACCGCGCGCGGAACGGTTTTCGATGCGAATAACGAGAACCGGAAAATCGACCATGGTGCGTCGTGCCGTGGCGGTTCGTGTATCACGCAAGTGACCGGCGCCGGCCTTTCCTCGTTCTGCAGTAATCCGGCTGCATCGCTGAGCGGCGCCCGCATGGTTACGGCTATCGGGGTGCTAGACCTCGACACAACCGCTGGCGATACCGTGGCGACCGTGGAATTGCAGTGCCAGTAGGGGCAGGCCTATTGGCCTGCCCCCATTGCCAGTCCCATCGGCCTGCCGCTGCAGGGCGATTTTGGCTCCACCATGAGGCGCGGTTACCAGCAACGGTAATCCTAACGGTCAGACACGTGGGTGCGCTTTCCGTCGTGCGCTCCCAGAACCCCGAAGCAGCCCCCGCGAGGTGAAAACGCGCAAGCGGAATTGCGCTGAACGGCCGCGGCGCATCTCCACGGGGGCGCACCTCCGTGTTGTACGTTTTCGTTCCCCGTGGCATGAGCTTGTCAGGCGAAAGCTGGTTGCATCCGTGGGGTAAATTTGCACGTGGGAAGGCGGATCGTGCATAAATCTTGCTGCCCGAATCCTGATTGTAGAGATAGCTGGGAGCGAAGGGACGAAAAACGAAGGGTTGGTTTATTGTTGGCCGCGAAGAAAGAACGGTGGAAATCGAAGGGGGCATTTTTTGTGCGTTGGGTTACCCCGGTAGAAGGCTGCTAGGCGATGAACGAAGAGGATCGCGCGGGAAACGGCTTAGAGAGCGAGAGGAGGGCTCTCGAGGAGCAACTACGATTGGTGCGAGAAGCCGCTGACCGCTTCACCGTGGTAGCTCAAAGCCTCGAGAAAGGAGTGGTCCTGCCGCTGCGGGAAAAGTTGGGAGACCTGCAAACTGCAGTGGTGCAACTGCGCGAGGTTGTGGCCGATGTGCGTAAGAGCGGGCCGGAAGCGCGTCCGAACTGGTTGGACTCCGTAGAAGAAACCGCCCGCGCCATTCACGCGGGACTGGAGCGGCTGTCGGTGGTCGATGCAAGCCAGGCAACGAGCCTGGCGGCAGTGAGTGAGGACTTGCGGGCACTTCGCTCGGAGGTGGAGCGTGTGGCTGCTAGTCTGGGAACTGTTGGCTCGGCAAGCTCTTCGAAAACGGATGGTGCGCAACCCCTCGCCTCGCGAGAGGCGCATGACCGAGCAGCCGACTCCATGCTGGAAATCGCACGTATGCATGTAGACTTGCTCCGAACACTCGTGGAGCGGAGCTTGCCGATGCGGGGCAGACTAGGCTCCATGCAAGACGCGCAAGGTGAAGTCGCCGCGATTGACGGCAATTCCTCCGAAGCGGTGCCAAGCCCTGCTGAAGACAAAGCCGGTGTAGCGCGATTGCGCACCGAGCTTCGCGGCGTGGCCGCCTCGTTAGAACACCAACTGAGCGAGTTGCGGGAAGAGCAGCAACGACGGGTGCAAGCGTTGGAGCGACGATTGGAAGACGTCCAACACGTGCTCGATCATGCGTTGTCGCAAGACCACGGCCGGCGCTTGTTTCTGGCGGTAGGGTTTGGTTTGGTCTTCATCGTTGCCGTGGTCGTTGCCGGGCTTTTCTGGCTCCGCGTGCAAAGCACGAGTGTTGCGACCCCGCAGGCTCGCCAGACAGAGACGACGACAAGCCGCGGAGATGGTCCCCGAGATGCTGACTACCAACGCCTGTTGTCCGAAGCGGAACTTGCCATAGCGAAGGGAGAGTGGGACAGCGCCGAGCGGGCATTGTTGCAGGCCAGTCGACTGCGGCCGGGAGCCTTGGAAGCGCAAATTGCGCTGTCAGCAATTCAGCGAAAGCAGCCGAGCGAAGGAAGCTTGGAGCCTTCGTTACCCGGAGGGAAGCAGGGCGGCAGCGGAGGGCTCTCTTGTAGCCTGCGCGAGAATCGTCTGTGCTGTCTCGTGGCTCCGGATTCCGAGCAGTGCGTTTCTTGGCCACCGGGAGGAGCGCAAACCGCAAGCACGAGTGCGCCAACGCCCACCGTACGTACTCGACAGCGAACGCAACGTACGCCTGCTGTGGAGGTGCCGCCGCCTGCATTGGAGGACGATGCCTTTTGAGGTTACGATCGTCGTTTCCGTGTGTTGGCGCATGTGGGCGAGACACGTCAAGCAGATCTTACCTCACGGACTCCAGCGAAGACCTCGTGGAACAGCTCGTGCCCTGCAGGCGGGCCGCGGGTAGGTGATGAACGCGGGTCACCGTCGGCGCGGCCGATAACGGTAGAGCTGGCGGTAGAGTGCGAAGTACTCTTTCGCGACGTCGTCAAGCGTTGGCAGGACGGGAGCAGGTTTTGGGCGCGGTAGGCTCGCGCGGCTGGCACGGGGACGAAAATCCTCCATCGTGTCGAGCCAGGTGTGGAGGTCCTCGCGTGATAGCGGGTGCAAGAGTTCGCGCGCCGCTGGCAGCTCTGCCACCGCGGGAGGGAGGCGGACCTTAGGGGATTTCACCACCGGTACCCCGGCATCGAGAGCTGCCAGTGCCAGCCACGGCGCAGCAGGTTGAGGGCCGGTGAGCAGCACCACGTCCGCACCAACGACACAGGCGTGCGTATCCGGAAGCAGTTCCGTGCAACGGACGTTAGCGGCCACGTCGAGATCGTGGGCACGTTGCCATACGCTTTCAGCGACCACCGAAGACCGTGCAGCCGCAATGAGGAGGCTTGGCACGCCCCGATGGATCATCTCCGCCAGAATTTCCAGAGCGAGCCACTGTGAGTCGGATGGATCGGCCAAGTCGAAACTTGCGGTCAGAACAAAGCGAAGATGGTTGGCTTCCACGGCAGCCCTCGCGACCGCTCGGCTCGGGGAGGTGCGGCGTCGCGTGGCCAAAGGAATTACGGTGGCCCGATGAGGCTCGATGCCCGTAGCCAGCAAAGAGGCGCGGCTTTCGTAGTCGGCCGTAACATAACGATCGGCTTTAGCTCGTGTGGCGCGGTCGAGCAGCCACTGCCAAGTTGGCGTGCGAGTAGGTTCTTGGCCGGGGAAGCACAATAGCAACGGCGGCGGATAAACGAGCCATCGGGCGCGCTGACAGTGGCGAATCGCGTGCGTTCCCAGGGCGTGAACAACTTGCGCTGGCGGGTACCGAAATAGCCGCGCCAGATCGCGCGCCGAAGTTTTGCAAATTTGCATGCCATCCACGTGCGAACCTTGGAGGGAACCGCGCTCATTGGTTAGCCTGACCCAGGAACACTCGAGTTTGTACTCGTGCCCCAGAATGTTGGCCAAAACGTACGAGAAGTGAAGCCATAAGGAGTCGGCATCGTCACCGACAACGAACAAAATCCGTCTCCGCCCAGCGGTTGCGCCGGTTCGGGCAGGTACCTCCAAGGGCAGGGGCCCCTCGTTAGCTCGTGCCGATGTGGGCACCATTTGCTGTTTCACGGGTGGGAATCGGAGCGAATGCTGTGCCAAAAACTCCCGAGTGATGGGGTATGGCACGGGTTTCGCTCAAGTCGCGTTTCGACAGGTTTTTTGGGTGTTTTTCCGTCGTCGGGGTACAGCTTTGTACGGCGGTCGCGGCATTGCCGCCTCGACGGAGGCGGACAACGTAGGGGAAACGGAGGTTGGCATGGCAGACGAGCAGACGAGAGTAACCTCGGGGGTAGAAAACTTCGTTCCGCGGGGAGCGATTGCCTTCTTTTTCGCGATGATCCTTTTTTACCTTGTACTGTGGCTCACCCTGTACGGTGTCATGGTGGCCCGAGCCTGACGAGGGAGATGCGGCGATGGAGCGCAACGAAAGACTCATTTTGGTGGCGTCTGGCACCCTCATGGGGGTGTTTCTGATTTTACTGGTTTACTCCGGGCTAGGGCTGAGCGTGGCCGTGCCTACTTGTGTGACCGATGTTGCTCCGTTCACTGGGGGCAAGGTGGAGCAAAAAGGAATTGGCCAATACGACGTATATCTGGTGTCGCGAATGTGGTTTTTCGATCCGGGGGAAATCCGAGTGCCCCCTGGCTCGGATATCAACTTGTACTTGAGTTCCCTCGACGTCACCCATGGCATTTACATCGAGGGCACGAACGTAAACCTGATGGCAGTGCCGGGTAGCGTGAACTTTGCGCGCGTTCGCCTCGAGCGAGAAGGGGTTTATCGGATCTTCTGCCACGAGTACTGCGGTTTAGGGCACCAAAATATGGCGGGCAAGATTGTCGTTGCTCGGGAGGCGAGTGCCGTGTCCGACGCGAATCTGGCCGCTGCGGGCCGCTGACGACAAGTGGAGGGTGACAATGCAAGGCACGAATTTCACGGTCGACCGTACGCATCGCTGGGCTGCGCTAGTCTTGGTCGTGGTGGCAACAACGCTGCTCGTGCTCGGAATCTATCACGGCTTGCTGCAGGTGTTGTACCGCGCGGGTTGGATTCGTGCGGCTTCTTTTCTCGGGTTGGACTACTACCAGGGGCTGACTCTTCACGGTGTGGTCAATGCGATTGTGTATACGACCTTTTTCGAGGTGGCCTTCGGCTATGTGGTGATCACGCATTTCTTACGTGTCCCTTTGGATGCACGGGTCACCTCGCTGGCCGTGGGGCTTATGTTGGTGGGCACGGTGATGGCGGCGGTCCCGATCCTCTTGGGCCAGGCTTCTGTGCTCTACACGTTCTACCCGCCGCTGAAGGCAAGCCCATGGTTTTACCTTGGTGCGTCGCTGTTGGTGATTGGGTCGTGGATTCCGTTTTTCCAGTGGATTGCTGCGTATTTGCGTTGGCGTCGCTTGCACCCTGATCGCGACACGCCTCTGGCGGTCGTTGGAATGTTGGCGACGTTTACGGTTTGGTTGATTGCGACCATTCCGTTGGCCGTGGAGGTTTTGGTCCTGCTGTTGCCGTGGTCCTTAGGATGGACCGCTTCGGTGGACGTTGTGCTGGCGCGTACCTTGTTTTGGTTTTTCGGTCACCCGCTGGTTTATTTCTGGTTGTTGCCGGCTTACGTGATGTACTACGTGATGGTACCGCCTCTTGTGGGCGGCAAACTGTTTTCGGACAAAGCGGCCCGTCTCGCGTTCCTTCTTTTTATTGTGTTCTCCGCGCCGGTGGGATTGCACCACCAGTATGCCGACCCTGGCGTGAGCAGCAGTTACAAATGGCTCCATGGGATTTTCACCTTTTGCGTGGCAATCCCAAGTTTCATTACTGCCTTTACTGTGGCAGCGTCGCTCGAGCATGGCGCGCGACAGAACGGTGGCCAGGGGTTGTTTGGGTGGTGGGCAAAGCTGCCGTACCTCGACGAGCAGCGGTATTTGTTTGCGTACGCGTTTCCCGGGTTGGTGCTCTTTCTGTTCGGCGGTATTACCGGAATTGTCAATGCCTCGGTGACCATGAACAACGTGGTTCACAACACGGCGTGGGTGCCTGGGCATTTCCACACCACGTTGGGCGGGCCCGTTTTCCTAGCGTTTCTTGGGCTTTCCCTGTGGATGCTGACCGAGCTCGGAGGAAAGCCGTTACGCCTTCCCCGATGGAATGTTGTGGTCCCTTATTTGTGGGCTGCAGGGGTGATTCTATTCTCCATTGGTCTTTCGGTGGCCGGAATCTTGGGAGAACCGCGACGTACGAACCTCGCCCTGAGCTATTCGAACCCAGAGTCCCCGCTGTTCCAACGGCACTGGGAGCTATGGACACAGCTTGGCGCCGTCGGAGGAGTTTTGATGACAGCGGCCATGGTGATCTACTTCGCTGTGTTTTTCTCCACGTTGCTGGCCCCTGCCCAGCAAGTAGCTGAGCTTCGTTTCCCCACTGCTGAGCCGCTGAGGCACGAGAGCCTCGGAGCTACTCGGAATTTTACGCCGTGGGTGGTCGTGGCGATCATCTTTTTGATCATTGCGTATGCGCCGCCGTTGGTCGAAGTCCTCGGGGGGAACACCGTACCATCGCCGCCGTATCATCCGTTCAGTCCGGTTCCCTTGACAAAATGACGTGGCACTTGAGACGGAAGCTTATAGCGTTCGGGATCGCCTTTACCCTTTCTGGTCCTAGCTTCGCGTTGGTCGGGCAGGCGCAAGCGCCCATGCAGGACGGGAGTGCACTAATCGGCAAGACCGTGGCGATCGAAGGCCTGCTCGACGAAAATGGCCGAACGGTTACCTTGGCTCCCCAGCCAGTCGAGGCTGGTCCGTTGATTTTGGCTCCGATTTACGCGCGTTGTCCGCACACCTGCTCCCCCTTGACACTCAATCTCTTGCGAGCGTTGCAAGATGCCGGATCCCGACTGGGCACGTATCGGGTGGCGAGCCTGTCCATCGACCCCAACGAGACTCCGCAGAACCTGCAGGCCTTCCGCCAGCGTTTGGGCCTGCCTGCGGAGTGGGCGCTTGTGCGTGAGCCTGACGTTGGCCGGCTAAAGGCTTTGTTGGCGGAGCTACGGTTCGTGGCCGTGGAACGAAGCGACGGCCAGTTCGACCATCCGAACGTGGTCTATGTTCTGTCGGCAGAGGGCGTGGTGAGCAGCGTTTTGCCTGGACTCGCTCTGACCGGCGCGGACTTAGTGTCCGCTGTGGAACAAGCGCGGCGTGGAGGGATGCCATGGTGGCGACAGTATTTGTTTGCGTTGGCGGCCTTCGGTTTGGCGGCCAGCGCTTGGGTGTTCGCCGTTACGTGGCTACGCCGGCTGACCAGCGCCCGCACGCAGGGTCGAAAGGCCGAAGCCGTTCCCCTTCGAAGGTAGGTAGAGCCGCAGGACTCGCGCAACGCTCCGGCCCCTGGTAAATGCCTGACTCGGCGAGGATGAGGAAGGCCGAGTTAAAACAGCTAACAAAAGAGGCTCGGGCGAGCCTGCGCTACGTGAAAGTGCCCGAGCGGCTTCCCCCATTCGAGTGGTTTCCAGACTTCCTCATCGTGGGCCCACAGCGCACAGGCACCACGTGGCTGCACGACCACTTGCGCTTTCACCCCCAGGTCCTTTTGTCGCAGCCCAAGGAGTTATTTTTCTTCAACCGGCTCAAGGAGCCCACCCATCCCAAGTTTCAGTCTGACTCGTTGGCTTGGTACCTGGAACATTTTCAGGATTCGTGGCCCTGGTGGTTGTACAAAAGCGCCTTTTGCCTGTGGCATTACCACGAGCGTTACAAACCGATGGTTCGGGGCGAGGCCACAGCGAGTTACGCAACCCTCGACGAGGACGTGATCGCAGACATTGTTCGGCTCAATCCTGCGGTGAAAGTCATCATGATGGTACGCGATCCAGTGGAGCGAGCCTGGTCGCACGCGAAGAAAGATTTAGCCCGCAATCGTGGGCGATCTCCGCGCGAAGTGTCGGACGAGGAGTTCGTGACATTTTTCCATCACCCGTATCAGCGCCAGTGCGCACAGTACGTGCGGAACATGGAGCGATGGGCGCGTTACCTCCAGCGTGGACACCTCTTCGTCGGCCTGTTCGATGATATTGCGTGGCGGCCTGAGGAGTTTTTATTGGAAGTGATGCGCTTCTTGGAGGTCAGAGCGGACCCCAAGTACGTTCGCCGCGACGTCCGTGCTCCGGTGAACCCTACCGGAGTCAGCCAGGTGCCGGAGCGTTTTCGTGCATTACTGGAGGAATTGCTCGCCGAGGATATTGCTGCGTTGCGCGAGCGCCTTGGTTGGTCTTGGCCGATGCACCGCGAAAGCGGCGCCCGGAGCTTTGTATTCGACGCGGGGACAGCGGCGGAAATCGCGACCCAGCGTCACTCACAGGCTGGCGGTGTGTAGCCAAACGGGCACCCGTCAAGCGCGGCGTTGACCGCAATCACGATCTCGTTCACCTCGATACCGCCATCGGCACAGAGATCTCCTGCCAGACATTGCGTGACCGGCAGCCGACCCATCGCGATGTTGACCATGCGGATCAGCTCGTCAATGGTCACCTGACCGCTGCCATCGCAGTCCCCTGGGCAGGGATTCGGCGTTGGCGAGGGCTTGGATGTCGCAGTCGCCGTAAGCGTGGGCGTGGCTGTGAGCGTAGGTGTTGGTGACGGGGTTTCGGTTTCGGTGGGGGTTGCCGTGGGCGACTCGGTGGGTGTGGTCGTAGGTGTGGGGGTTTCTGTGGGGGGTTCTGTTGGGGTTTCTGTGGGGGTTTCTGTGGGGGTTTCTGTGGCGGTTGCGGTGGCCGTCTCGGTAGCGGTCGCGGTCGGCACTGGGGTGTCGGTGGCTGTCGGGATGGGTGTTAGCGTTGGACTCACCGTGGCCGTATGAGTTGGTTCTGGAGTTGGCGTGTCGGTTGGCTGCGGTGTGTGTGTCGCTGTCGGCGTCTCCGTTGGGGTGGCACTCGGAACAGGCGTCTCCGTCGGTGTCGCTGTTGCGGTGGAGGTAAACGTCGGTGTGGTTGTGTTTGTTGCCGTGGGGGTGGGGGTTAACGTGAGTGTTTCGCTGGGTGAGGGCGTTGCAGTTGGACTGGCCGTTTCCGTCGTGGTCGGCGTTGCGGTGGGGGGCGGCGTATGAGTTGCGGTATCCGTCGGCGTGGCTGTTTCCGTCGGGGTTGCGGTTTCCGTGGGGGTTGGCGTCTCCGATGGAGTGGCAGTTTCCGTCGGCGTCGCCGTTGAAGTTGGCGAGACTGTTGCCGTCTCAGTTGGAGTTTCGGTGGGCGTTTCGGAGGGCTCGGGGGTCAGGGTAGGCGTGGCTGTTTCCGTAGGAGTTGTCGTTGGCGAAGCAGTGTCGGTGGGCGACGGAGTAGGAGTTTCTGTGGCTGTGTGGGTCGGGGTGGCAGTGTCGGTTGGTGTCTCCGTGGGTGAGGGGGTCGGCGTTTCGGTATGAGTTGGCGTGGGCGAAGGCGATTCCGTTGCGGTAGGCGACGGGCTGCTCGTTGCAGTTTCTGTTGCAGTTGGCGTTGGGCTGCTGGTCGGAGTTTCTGTTGCTGTATCCGTTGGTGTGGACGTGGCCGAGGGGGTGTCTGTTGCCGTAGGGGTTGGCGAAGCCGTCGGTGTAGGCGTGGGTGAGGGTGTCGAGGTGGGCGACGGGGTATCTGTAGCAGTCGGGGAGGGTGTTGGGGTGTCGGTAGCCGTAGGCGTTGGCGTAGCGGTGGCTGTGTCGGTGGGAGTGGCTGTGTGAGTTGGCGTGGCGGTAGCAGTGTTGGTCAAAGTCGGTGTTGCTGTTGCTGTAGGTGTCGGCGTGGAAGTGGACGTGTCGGTGGGGGTTGGCGTCGGCGTGGGGGATTCTACGGGAAAGTCGATGCGGAGGAGCTGGTTGGAGAACTGCGCCGTAACCCACAGGTTGCCATCTGGCCCGGTGATTACGCCAATTGGCCCCTGCACTGGTGTGGGCAGCGGTGCGAACGTAAACTCTTGGAATATCGGGGTGGGAAGAGGTCGCACCCTTCCGAGACTATTGGTGCTTTGCAAGGTGAACCAAAGGTTTCCATCTGGGCCGGTGACGATGTTCATCGGGCCGCTGTTCGGGGTGATCGCGAGCTCTGTGATGTTCGTAGGGTCGGCGGGGTCGATTCGTGCTACCCGAGTGGCGACCCCCGCTTCGAGCGCCCACACGAAGCCGTCGGGGCCAGTGGTAATGCCACGAGGATAACTGAAAGAGCTCGGAAGCGGGAACTGTTCGATTTCGAGCGTCGTCGGATCGATGCGGCCAATTCGGCTGTCCCCGTACTGAGTGAACCAAATCTTGTCATCTGGCCCCAGAGTAATCGAGTGCGGCCGCGGATCGCCAAGCGTGGGGTCAACTGGTACTGGAATTTCGACAACGGTGTAAGAGCTCTCACTGGTATCGATGTAACCAATTTTGTTTTTGGCAAATTCGGTGAACCAAACTCGGCTGTTGTTGTCGCTGGTGATGTCCAGTAGACCCGCGCCTAGGGTTGGTACCACAAGCTCGTGCGTTACCACTCCTGTTATCGTCATCCGACCAATTTTGTTGGCGCTCTGTTCGAGAAACCACAGGGCACCGTCGGGCCCAACTATGATCCCAGTCGGTCCGGCATTGCCGGTGGGAATCCCAAAGCTCGTGAGCGTTCCCGCCGTTGTGGAGCGCCAAATTTGATGGGCCACGCGCAAGGTGAACCAAAGGTTCTGGTCGGGTCCAACGGTGATACCAAAAGGGCCGCTGTTCGAGCCGGTGCTGAAAGCTGTTGCTTGGAGTTGCGCGGCAGCAAGCGGCGCTCCCCAACTCAAACCCAAAGCGCAAAATAGCCCCAAACAACAGAAGCGGCTCGTTTTTAGTGCGATTCCCATTTGACATGCTCCCCCAGGCGAGTCTCCTTCCTACTCGCATGGGAAGCCCTGGTCAACCCCACAAGTGGCAGTTGATGGAGCCGCATCGAAAGACTTTGCCTCGTTGGAGACTCCACGCGTTGCGGAAAGCGTGGCACATTCGATGGTAGGTCGGTAAAAAGGGCCGGTTACCAGTTCAGACAAACGACTTGGACTGAAGAGGAGCAAATCGAAGATGAAATCCGAGAAGTTAGGAGAGTGGCCCGCGGTGATGCTGGTTGGAGCAATGTTGCTTGCAGGGCTAGGGGTCACCGGTGTGGCGGTGGCAGAGCCGACCATGGCGAGACCCAAACCAACTCCGAACACAGCGGAGACCAGGCCTACAGCGACACCGCGACTGAACGCAAAACAACGCCAGATTCTGAAGTCGCTGATCGGCCGGTGGCAACTGGAAGACGCAGAAGATGAACTCGAGTTTCGCCCGGACGGGTCATTCCTGGGTAAAAGCCACAGCGTGGAAATGACCGCCAAGTATCAAATCTCTCCCGAGGGAAAATTGATTATCGACTTGGGCCTGCCCGTGTTCCGCAAAGCACAGCCTCCCAGCGAGGGTCAGATCGCACCGAACGCGACTCCGACGCCGCGGACGCTCCGCGTTGTGCGCGAGGTGCGATTCGAAGGCAACAAGCTTTTGTTACGGGATAGCGAGAGTGGGCAGACCTTCCGATATCGCCGTTTGCGATAAAGTTCGTTCCCTTGCCCCGAGGATGGCCATTCACTGCTTTGCCGCCCGCGGGGTGAGCAGGAAGCATGGTTGGATTTAAAAGGTTCGAGAAGCAGGAGCCGAATCATGGTGGTGTTGGACGGCTCGGTCGGCGAAGGTGGCGGGCAAATCTTACGCAGCGCGCTTACGTTGTCGGCCGTAACCGGCCGACCATTTCGCATGTACAACATTCGTGCGCGGCGCTCGCGTCCGGGCTTACTTCGCCAGCACCTCACAGCCGTGCACGCGGCCCAAGCCATTACCTCGGCTGAGGTGGATGGCGACGTCCTGGGTTCTGAGGAACTCGTATTCCGGCCGCAAGCAGTACGCGGCGGAATTTACGAGTTCGACGTGGGCTCGGCAGGCAGCGCCACGTTGGTGCTGCAGACGGTGTTGGTTCCCCTGCTGCTCGCAGCCGAGGCTTCGCGAGTGGTGTGCAAGGGTGGAACGCACAATCCAGCGGCGCCCCCTTTCGACTTTTTGGCTGGCGTCTACTTGCCCATCCTGCGGCGGATGGGAGCTCAAGTAACGGCGACGTTGCAACGCTACGGCTTTTACCCACGTGGGGGCGGACGCTTCACGGTGGAAATCCAGCCGCTTGCACGGTGGCAGCGGCTTTCGCTGACGGAGCGGGGTGAGCTGCAAGCCGTATTGGCCCGCGCCGTGGTTGCAGACCTTCCGCCCCAAATCGCGCACCGCGAACTGCAGGTCGTGCGCGACGCTTTGGGTTGGCGGGAGCAAGACCTCGTCACCGAAGTGCTCCCTCCTGGGCAAGGGCCTGGCAATGTGCTGGTGCTGAGTATGGAGAGCGAACACGTGGTCGAGATGGTGGTGGGCTTCGGCCAACGAGGAGTTCGGGCGGAAGAGGTGGCACGCGATGCCTGCGATCGAGCGAAGCGTTATCTGGCGGCCGGCGTGCCGGTGGGGGTGCACCTAGCCGATCAACTTTTGCTTCCACTGGCCCTGGCGAAGGGATGTTTCCGCACCTTAACGCCGTCGAGCCATACGGAGACGAATCGGCTGGTCATCGAACAGTTCCTCGACTGCCGGATTCGCTTCGAGACCGAGGGCGCCGACAACGTCTTGGTGATCGTCGAGTGAAGCAGGTATCTCGGGGTACGAGCCACGTTGGCGCGACCGACCGACGCGAGGTGCTGGATCCAAGCGGATCTGCCACCGACCATTTGGTTTTGCCCTCCTCAGCGTACTTCGGGACCGCGGTTGTGCAGGACGCCGTTTCGTTTTCCCTTGTTCTTGCCGCCACGAGCGAACAGCGGTGGAACGGTAGGGCGCGCGGTGCGGTTTTGAGGAAGCGCACCCTGCGCCAACGGGTAGCGTGGTGCCGCTGTCGGCGCCGATCTCACTTTGCGGTGCAAGCGCGAGCCGGCTGCACGCAAAAGGATCGAGGCCGAGCCACGCAGGGCAGGAGCCGACCCCGACAGAATATTCGCTACAAAGAACCGACCGCGCGGGCCGCAAACCAACGATGCATGTTTCCGCGGCGTGCCCGTGTCTTTGTTCGAGGTTTGAGCTAAGCGGAAGCGCTTGCCAACGGGCGTGGGAAGGATGTGAGGGACATGAGTTCGTGGCTGGAGCGGCTGAACCCGATGCAGCAGCAGGCCGTGTTACACCCGAGTGGGCCTTTACTCATTTTGGCCGGTGCTGGTTCGGGAAAAACCCGTACCCTGACCTGCAGGGTGGCTCATCTGATTGGTGCGCGGGGTGTTCCCGCAGAGCGCATTTTGGCGGTCACTTTCACGAACAAGGCTGCGGGGGAGATGGGGGCACGGGTGCGACAATTGGTCGGCGACCACCGGGCGTGGATATCCACCTTTCACTCCTTTTGTGCTCGGCTCCTCCGCCATGAGGCGCATCATCTGGGGTACCCTCGGGATTTCGTCATTTACGACGACCAAGACCAGCAGCGGTTGTTGCGAGACTGTTTGGCTGAACTCGAGATTGCTGCAGAGAGGCTACCAGTACCCGTGGCTGCGAGTGTGATCGACCAGTGCAAAAACCGTGGCTTGAGCGCTACGGACTTCATACCGACCTCCCCCCGCGAAGAGCAGCTTGGCGCTGTGTACCGCCTTTACCAAAAGCGCCTCCACGCTGCTGGTGCGATGGACTTTGGCGACCTTCTCCTCCTAGTCCTGCGCTTGTTCGAAGAGTTTCCTCAAGTCCGTGCGCATTGGCAAAGTCGGTTCGAGCACGTTCTCGTCGACGAGTACCAAGACACAAACATGGTCCAGTATCGCTTGGTTCGTCACTTGGCCGAGCCCCACAGAAATCTGTGCGTTGTCGGGGACGAAGATCAATCGATTTATCGTTGGCGCGGGGCTGAGATCCGGAACATTTTGGATTTCGAGCGCGACTACCCCGAAGCGCGCGTGATTTACTTGGAGCAGAACTACCGCTCCACCGGCGCGATCTTGCGCGCGGCTTCGAGTGTCGTGGCCCACAACGTACTGCGCAAAGGTAAAACCCTGTGGACCGACAACCCGCACGGAGACAAGGTGACCGTAGCGGCATGCGCAGACGATCTGGAGGAAGCCGCCTGGGTCACGAAGGAAATCCGCCGCCTGGAACGGCAGGGTCGGAGCCTTGGCGAAATGGTCGTGCTGTACCGTACGAACGCGCAGTCGCGGGTGTTTGAGGAGGCGTTGGTGCGCGCCGGACTGCCGTACACGGTCGTTGGCGGCATGCGCTTTTTTGCGCGAGCAGAGGTGAAGGACGTGCTGGCGTATTTGCGTCTCATCGTCAACCCTAACGACAGTGTGGCGGCAAAGCGCGTGGTCAATGTGCCAGCGCGAGGCATCGGCGAGGCAACGGTGGCTCGGATTGCAAGCCTCGAACCTGAAGCTGGTAGCTTTCTGGAGGCCTGCAAGCTCGCCTTGTCCCGCGGACTGGTGAAGCACCAGGCAGCCGAGCGGGTAAAGCGCTTTGTGGATGCAATCGAAGGATGGCGCCGAGATGCCGAGAGCACCCCGTACGCAGAACTCGCGGCCAAGGTGGTCAGGGAAAGTGGTTATCGCGAATGGCTCGAGACCCAGGGGACGGTGGAAGCAGAGGAGCGGCTGCGCAACGTGGAAGAGCTACTTCGCTCGCTCGAGGAACATGCTTCTGAGAGCCAGTCGCTCTCGGACTTTTTGGAGCAGGCCGCGCTCGTGACCGACGTCGACGCATACACCAACCCCAGAGACCGCTTGACGTTGATGACCTTGCACGCCGCCAAAGGTTTGGAGTTTTCGGTGGTTTTTTTAGTCGGCCTGGAGGAAGGCTTGTTCCCCTTGACCCGGCGTAACGAGGAGGAAGACATCGAGGAAGAACGGCGGCTGTGTTACGTGGGAATGACCCGCGCAAGAGAGAAGCTCTACCTGAGTTACGCGATGCAGCGGCGCTTGTTTGGCAGCGTGCAGCAAAACGAGCCAAGCCGCTTTCTTCGAGAAGTTCCGCCCGAGGTTGTGGAATTTGCCGGGGCGAAACAACTGGCGTGGCGCATGGCACGTCGACCGGCGACCAAAGAGGAACCGTACCCGGAAGAGCCACGGGTGGTTTACGACGACGGATTGCGCAAAGGCCAGCGGGTGCGCCATCCGACGTTCGGCGTGGGCACGGTGCTACAAGTGGAAGGCTGGGGCGACAATCAAAAGGCTGTTGTGTTCTTCCCCGGCGCGGGACGGAAGAAACTCGTCGTGCGTTTAGCCGGGTTGGAACTTTTGTAGCCGCCGGCGCCGTGCGCGTACGACAAGTTTGCGTGCCTCTTCGAGTCCGAGCAGCAGGAAGGGGTAGAACACCACCAATTGCCAGTGCTGCCACCCTAGGGGGGCAAACCCAAAGACATGGGCCAAAGGTGCGAAGTAGACAAACGTCAGGCAAATCAGCAGCTCAATAGCGATGGCAAACCAAAGGCCGGGGTTAGTCATCCAGCCCAATGCCCATACCGAAGCATGGTCGCTGCGGCAGGCGAAGACGTTGCCTACTTGGCAAGCGACGATCGCAACAAACGTCATGGTCGTTGCCGTGGCGTAGAGAGGCCCCTCTCCCGCAAGCGGCTCGCCCGGAGTCCATCCCTCGAGCCAGTATGCGTAAAAGTAAGCCAGCATGCACAGCGTGGCTTGGATGGGCCCGAGCCAGCCGTAAGCGCGCAATAACGTGGCTGCCGACAGCAGCCGCTCCAGGCGTGAACGGGGTGGACGCTGCATCACCCCAGGCTCGGCGGGTTCACGTCCGAGGGCAAGAGCAGGAAAAAGGTCCGTGCCCAAATCTACCGCTAGAATTTGGGCAACCGTTAAAGGGAGGGGAATGCCGACGAGCACGGAGAGCAAGAATGGAACGATCTCTGGCACGTTGCTGGCGAAGATGTAGGTGACAAATTTGCGCACGTTATCGAAGACTGCGCGGCCGTACTCGATCGCACGAACGATGGCAGCAAAGTTATCGTCCGTGAGAATCATGTCCGCAGCTTCTCGGGCGACGTCGGTTCCCGTGGCACCCATGGCCACACCGATTTCGGCAGCCCGCAACGCGGGTGCATCGTTGACGCCGTCGCCCGTAACCGCCACGACTTCCCCCAGGCGGTGAAAGGCTTCGACTAAACGGAGCTTGTGCTCCGGGGTGGCGCGGGCGAATAGAACGTCGCGGTGGCTAGCGAGCAAGTGCTCCAGAGCGGCAGGGTGATAACGGTCGAGCTGTGCACCCGTAAGGACAAGGGGCTCTTGCTCGTGCAACCCAATTTGTCGTGCAATGGCTGTGGCCGTGAGCGGGTCGTCGCCCGTGACCATACAGACTCGGATTCCAGCTCGCTTGCAGGCCGCCACCGCAGCCGGAACCTCGGGCCGGGGCGGGTCTTCCAAGGCAACGAGGCCAAGTAAGACCAGATCGCGTTCCACATCTTCACGCGGCTCCGCAAAGGTTTCGGGAAGTTGGCGCTCGGCAACGGCCAAAACCCGGTATCCATTGCGGGCAAGCGCATCGTGGCGCTGGTCAAGGTTCGATTTCAATGTCTCGTCTAGCTCCACCACACCGTTCGCCAAGCGCGCGAAGCGACAGCGGCGGGCCAGCTCACTCCACGCGCCCTTGCTGCACACGACCATCTTACCGTCGATGCGGTGGATGGTGGTCATGCGCTTGCGGGCGGAGTCGAACGGAAGCTCGGCAATCCGAGGCCAATTCCGTAAGCGTTCGATGGAAAGGCCGACTTTCTGAGCCGCGTTAACTAGGGCGACTTCGGTAGGATCGCCAACCGGGCGAAAGCGCTCACGCGGGGACTTCGGTGGAGCGAGTTCGACATTCGAGCATAATGCCGCGCACCGCAACAACCGTAGTAACCGGTCATCCGCCGCGGCAGAAGCCTCTTGGGGTAGCTCTACCTGCGCAGCTCCTGCTTCGAGCGTGCGTGTGCGGTCGAACCGAAAGGCCTGATCGACGAGGAAGACCTCACACACAGCCATCTCGTTCTGCGTCAGCGTGCCGGTTTTGTCCGTGAGAATCACGGTTGCCGCACCGAGTGCCTCGATGGTCGAGAGCCGTTTCACCAGGGCCTTTTGCCGCGCCAGTGTGCGAGCTGCGCTGGCCAAGGCAAGGGTGAGCGTGGGCAGCAAGCCCTCGGGTACATTGGCCACGATCATTCCCAGCGCAAACGGAAAAGCCTCTTGCAAAGCCAAGCCGCCCCAAGCTTGGGCTACCCAGAAACACGCAACACCGAGGAGCAGCGCGACCGCCGTGACTACCCGCACCACGTGCTGGAGTTCGCGCTCTAGCGGGCTCGGCCGCTCTGGTTGTCGTTGCGCGCGATGGGCCAGTTGTCCGAATTGGGTGGCAGCCCCAGTTGCGAACACCACGGCTTCGCCTGTACCGCTGGTGACAAAGGCACCCGCAAACACGAGATTTGCGGCACTGAGGAGCCCCCCATGATTGAGTGTCGTGGCCTCGGAACTGCGCGGAACCGGGTGCGACTCGCCCGTCAAGTGCGAAAGATCCACGCGTAAATTGTTACACCGAAAAAGGCGAGCGTCGGCAGCCACGGCCTCACCGGGCCGCAATACCAGAATATCTCCGGGAACGACCTCACTCGCAGACAGCACGAATTCCCGGTTCTCTCGCCGAACGACAACCTGCTTGGGCAAGAGCGCCTCCAGGGCTTCCGCTGCTCGCTCCGCTCGGTATTCCTGCCAAAACCCGAACAGCCCATTGATCAGGATGACGAACACGATGGCGGCGGTAAGCTGCGGAGTGTGAGCCAGCCATGCAAGTGCCGCGGCTATCCACAACATCACCGCGAAAAGGTGAATCATGTTGTGTGCGAGATGAAGGTACCAAGGAGTGCGTTGCACGCGGGGGCTCAGATTCGGCCCGAACCGCTGTAACCGCCGCTCGGCTTCGACGAGCGACAAACCCTCGGCAGAGGTCCCTAACGCCTGAAATACATCGCTCGCCTGAGCCTCGGCCCAGCGAGCGGGTTGTTGAGTCCCTAAGTGCTCGTGCTCCCCAACCACGCTCCGAGTTTACTTGCGTGGGGCACGGGCTGGGAAGGGAGGTGTGCAAGTGCCTTGCGGGAGCTGATGGCAGGGAGCGGGAGCCATGCTGATGCGTTCGGCGAACAAAAGGGCAAGCGCGAGCCGCCGAAGGCCAAGCAGCGAGAAGGTACATCGGCGGAGAGCGAGCGGACCCTGTACCGCAAGACCCTCCCGATCGATGGTCGGTTGAGCGAGCCGATACTTGTGTGGCGAGATCGGCGGCCGGCAAAGGAGGCGGGTTGTTTTGCTCCCGCAAGTTCGATTCGTAGCGCCGGAAGGAGTGCCCCGGCGAGCAACACCCCTCGGCAACAGGACGCGTCGCCCGCATCCCCAAGGGGTGGCGGCTTGCGGCACCGGTCCGCCACCGTGGTGGGCAGATCCCGACACTACGAGGAAGCAAAACGCGCCATGGCAGTGTTTGCCGCTCCACCGGGCAAACTCTTCTTTGACGGTTGGCAAAGTGCCTAGGCTTGTTCTGCGATGGGGGCTGCGCGGATCGCCTTGGGCCGCTTGCATGCGTATCCACGCCGCCGGCGCAGCCAAGCCGACGGGGCGAAGCTTTGAGGTTCCATCTCCCCACTGGATTTTCCGTTAGGGTGACGCCACACGCCGCTGGCGTAGCTCACTGCGCCGAAATGGTCGCGGTCAAGATCGCGGCGGCACTTGGTGGGTGTGCGGAGATTTCCCGTGGCATGATTGGCAGTAGTCTTTGCGAACGGCGGTGCGCATCAAGCATGGAGGGAGCGCAGTGTGGTGAGCCGAGCGAATCGGAGAAGGAGTGAACTCGGTGCCGGCGTTTTGTTCTCCACGACTCGTTTGCTACGAGCGGCGTTATGGCGCGGGAACGGCGACGGGTACGCATCCAGGTCGCAGGTGTGTCGAGCCTGGAGGAAGCGTTGTTTCTAGAGCGGCTCGGGGTCGATGCCTTGGGATTTACCGTGCGCTTGCCGGAAGGAGTTCACGACGGCCTCACGGAGGCCAAGGCGCGCTCGATTATTCAAGCGTTGCCTCCGTTCGTGACCAGCGTGGCGATTACCTACGTGAGCGACGCCCGTAGCGCCTTGGAACTGGCGCGCTACCTCGGTGTAACGGCCCTCCAGTTGCACGGTGATTTCCCGGCAAGCGAACTGGAAATGGTGAGAGTCGCTGCACCGCATTTGAAAATCATCCGTGCGGTGTCCGTGGTGGGATCGGAGGCCATGGCCGTGGCGCGTTCCTGGGAACGACGAGTGGACGCGTTGATCTTGGATACCTACGACCCGGCAACCGGCCGTCGTGGTGCAACGGGCAAGACCCACGATTGGATGCTTAGTGCCGAGATTGTTCGCAACGTGCGGGTACCAGTGATCCTTGCCGGAGGCCTCACCGCTCGAAACGTGGCCGACGCGATTCGAACGGTAAATCCCTGGGCCGTCGACACGCACACCGGCGTTGAAGACGCGCAAGGGCGCCGAGATTTCGCCGCGATGGAAGCGTTTGTCGAATCGGTGCGCCGGGCAGAAGTAGAAAGCCGGTGAGCAGATGCTCAGGCTTTATTCCTTGCTGGCTGGAGGAACTGCTTGCGCTTGCTCGCGAGGCTCCGGGTGCAAGTTGAGACACGGTGAGGTGGCTTGGGTAGAGCGAGACCCCGGATGCACGCGATAGGCACCTGCGGAATGGCTACTGCTCCAAAGCTCGCAAGTGCGCGGTGATTTGGTGAAACAAACTCGACTCGCGCTTGTAAAAGCCTTCGCAGTGCACCGAGCCCCCGAGCTGAAGCAGCGTATAGTCGAGGTGGTGACAAAGCTCGTGGAGCAGGGTTCGCAGAAACGTTTTGAACGCAGCAACCTGCTTGCGTTTCGCCGTGAGCATCCACAGCCGAATGGTTGCAGCTCTGTGGGGACCTGCCGTGTACAAACCGTGGAGCTCGCCGAAGTGGTTGTGAGGGCGTACCAGTTCGACAGAAACGCGCACCCGCGGCACGGCCAATGCACGGCAAATCTCATCGGCGATGGTTTGCACGACGGGTTCGACTTCACGAGGGTTTGCCGTCGCAAGTGCCGGCGCGAGCATGGAGACGGCCGCCCGCAAAGCCGGGGAAACGGTCAGGCGAATGGCACCGAACCGATTGCTTTTCTCCTGCAAGCGGATCCACGCAAGGCTACGGCGTGGCTGGCGCATCACCAGATCTCACTCGGATCACGAAGTTCCGTGGGGCTCTGGCCGAAACAGGGATTCTTGCGGCGCCGGTTCTGAGCATCGAACACGTATTCGTTGTAAACATTTTGCCCGCCGCACAAATACGCAAGGCAGCGTTCCTCTGAACCGTACCATTGCCGGCCGATGGGAAGCACGCAGTCGAACGGAGAACGAGGGCGATTGACGTCCACCTGCACTTGGCCCGTTGCCCCTGCTGCGGAAAGAAGAACGATGAACCACAGAACTAGAGCAGGCATGGGCCAAGGATGGGACTTTGCCGTAGGATTTTCAAGCGAGGGAATCGGTGATAGGGACGAGTGAGGAGAGTCGCCGATGTGCCACGAGGCGGTGCATCACGGTCGCGAAGCGTTGACAATCCTGGTTGTGCTGCTTTGCGGGTGGGTCGCTTTAGCGGCATTGCCAGCGAAGGGGGAAGCGTGGACGGCAGCGGGACCGTGGCAGGGCCGCATTGTACCCGAGTTGGTGAGTGGAAGCTCGATCGAGCGCCAAGTGCGCCGCTGGGTAAGACGCACCGAGCGTCTATCCGAACGCGTCGCCGACTCCGTTCAAAACCTTGTACTTGTGCTCGGTTGGTTACTGGCTTCCTCGCTGCTTTTTGCGCTCTTCACCGCAGCGATTGGCATGTTGGATAGTCGGCTTTTCCGTAGCGGGCGTGCGTATTGGGCCGACGCTTTGAGGACGGGCGCACAAGGTGTGCGCCTCTTCTGGAAATCCGCCGTTGACCGGACGCTCCCTCTGACGCCGCGACTCTTGCTCGGTGCTGCTTGGCTTTACTGGCTATCGCCGCTGGACCTGCTTGGCGAGGGCTGGGGGTGGATCAGTTGCCTGGACGACGGTGCGGTGGCTGCCGGTGCGGCGCGGGTATTTCTTTACCTTTGCCCGGCAGAGGTCTTGGAGCGGCATGCTGCGGAGGTCGTGGTCGAGTAGGAAGGACCCAGAGCCGCCAGACGCGACGACACTCGCCGCTTGGTTCGGAACGCGGCCGGTGGCTAGCAAGCGACGTAACGGAACTCGTTTCCACTTGGCACCTGCACTTGGGCATGTTGCCGTACGTCTCCAGAACGAGCCGGACACCTCCGGGGTGCTCTCACTTTACGGTGTCACTCAGGGACCCGTGGTGGGTTCTGAGGGATCGGTTGCTTCGAACCCAGGACAAGAAACGACTGGCAAGCGCGGGTAGCGAGGGAAGCGCTCGTCTGTTTCGGAGCGTCGGCAGCGGTAAAAAACCGAACCACGGCTAGTTGCGACGCGGTGGCAGTGACGGCAGGACTCGCACAAGCCGGGATCCACAGTGCGTTCCATCGACAGGATGTGTTGTGCTCCTTACAGTTACGCGTGGTTGGCAACAGGGCAAAGCTCGATCACGCTGATCTCGCGCGGGGTCCACAAGCGAATCCGTTGACCAGTAACACCGAGGCCACAGTTCACATACAGCGCAGAGCGTCCTTGCCGGAACAGGCCGCGATCGAACCGGGTAATCAGTTGGGCCAAGCTGAGGTGCTGGCCGTTGAACCATGGCAGTGCAATCTGCCCACCATGGGTGTGGCCGCTCAGCATCAAGTCGATTCCCAATCTTGCTGCTTGGGGAAACAAGTCGGGCCGATGCGACAAGACGAGCTGGGGTTCGTCCTGAGGTAGCTGATGCCAAAGCACCTCGAGCTGAGGTACTTGAGGCACCCCTCGCGCCCAATCGAGCCCCCGATCATCCAAGCCAATGACGTGCAAGCGACCGTGGGGCAGGTCAATGGTCAGGGTGGCGTCGCGCAAGACCACGAAGCCCGTGTGCTGCCGCAGAGCTCGCACGACGCGCTCAGCCCCCGCGTAGTGATCATGATTGCCCAGAATGGCTACGACCCCATACCGTGCTCGAAGCTGCCCCAAAATGGGGAAATAAGCATCCAGGTCGGAGCGTGCGTTGTCGGCAATGTCTCCGGTGATGCAGACGAGGTCGGGGCGCAGAGAGTTCGCTGTGGCCACGAAACGGCTCAACTCTGCTGGAGTCATGTTGGTCCCAACGTGAATGTCGCTCAACTGCACGAGACGAAAGCGAGGGGCCGATTTCGGCCAACGGTGTAGGGCGACTTGAAGGAACTGCACACGCAGGCGGCGCTGACCGATGGTATAGCCGTAAGTGAACAGTCCAACGATTCCGCACAAACCGATCCAACCTGTCCTGCGTTCGTCGAGCGGGCCCGCGCGCAGCGGGCGCTTTGCGGGGGCCATTCCTCGAGCCTCGGCGGTGAGGAACGCGTGTACGTAGCTGCTACCGCGCCAGAGCAAGTGATTGAAGAAAAGAAAACCCGCGCAAAACAGGCAGGTAAACGCCGCAGCGTGGTAAAATTGGGGAAGGCGGTCTACCAGGTTGCGCTGCGTGTTACGGCGACGGCGGACAAGCCAGAAGTTGAATCCGGCCACCACGATCGCGGAAAGAACAAACGATCTTCCCTCGAGGTCGAACCACTGTCGCGCTACCCACCAGGCCACGCCAGCTTCCGCCGCGCTCACCCACAACAGCAAGAAGAGGAAAAAGTTGTGGAAGAACCAAGCTTCCAGCCGAGCGCGGAGAGGCCGTTGAACGTCGAACTGCATGGGTTGGCCTCTTAGCGCGGAACACCCGAGGCTGCACCTCAAGAGGAACGCCGGGGTTTGAGGAATTCCGGCATGTCTGCGCTGGGCCGCATGCTCCAGCGGGGAGGCCGTTTTTCCAAAAATGCACGCACCCCCTCGCGTGCATCGGGCTGTGCGCCACACCAAGTGAAGGCTTGCTGCTCTGTGTGTTCGGCGCGTTGCCAGTCGCTTTCCGTCAAATGCCTCCACAGGAGTCGCTTGGTGACGGCGACCGCAACGGGGCTGGTATTTTCGGCAATGTCCCGGGCAAGACTGTAAGCCGTGGGAAGGAGTTCTTCGTCAGGTACAACCTGACTGACGATCCCGTAAGTGAACGCCTCGTGGGCGGTGAACATGCGACCGCTCAGCAGCAGCTCTGCGGCGCGACTAAACCCAACGAGCCGGGGTAACAGCCAGGTGCTCAATGCCTCGGGACACAAGCCTCGCCGGACGAAGAGAAAACCCAAACGCGCGCTGGCTGCCGCGATGCGAATGTCCCATTGGAGGGTAATCGTGACCCCAGCTCCCACAGCCACTCCATTGATCGCGGCGATAATCGGTTTCGTGAGTTCCCACGGCCGCGACACAGCCGCCCGTTCCGCAGCGAGCTTGGTTAGATACTCGGGGTCGTCGCTGCGGTCGAAGGCTCGCTCGCCGCTGCCCACGTCGGCGCCAGCGCAGAACGCTCGGCCAGCACCGGTGACCACAATGGCACGCACCGTGTCGTCGGCGTCGAGCGCTTGAAACGCGTGGGCAAGCTCGCGACGCATCTGGGGCGTGTACGCGTTCAAACGCTCAGGGCGGTTGAGCGTGATCGTGGCAACAGAGTCGCGGATGGAAAGAAGGATTTGTTCGTAATTCACGCTCGCTTCGGTTTCTTTGCTGGTTTGGTTGCGTAAGCGGCTTCAGCGGCAGCCTTGAATTCCAGGACAGACTGCCGCAAAGCACTTTGCTCCAAAATTTTCTTCAGCGCTCCAGGCACCCAGAATCCGACCGACACGGCCTGACGGCAAGTGGCGCGGGTTTTCGCCTTGGAAATTGGCTGGAGGTCGTAGTGGCCGACGATGGACTCGATGTCGCCGTCCACCGAATGCCAGTCCAAACGGGTCGGCGGCTTGTAGCTGTACTCCAGAACGTAACGAATCCGCTTGAGCATCATATCCAAGCCAAATTCCACGATTTTGCCCAGGCCATTCTCGTAGCGCTCAAGAACGGTGGCACTGTTGATGCCCGAGAACCATTCGGGGTAGCGTTCGAAGGAAGTAATCACGTCGAAGCACACGGCAACAGGCGCACTGATTTCCACAGAAAACTCTTGCTCTCCTTTGACACTCATGGCCGGTGCATCATGCCAAAGCCAGAGGGGGAACGCAAAACATTCGCCCGTTACCAGGCTTCCATTGCTCGGCGCCATGGGTCGGCGACTTCGGCGGGTGGTGAGGAGGATGGAACCGGCGTCCCTGGATGTTGCGTAACATTGCGCAGAAACGCCACCGTTCGGGTACGCCGGTGTAAGACTACAAGGTCAACTTTGCCGTCCTCGTCGAAATCGCCAGGCACCACGGCGCTGGGTTGGCGCCCTACGGAGAACCTCTCGGGTAAGCCGAGGCCACCCTCGCGTTGTCCGCGCAGTATTGCGACGGTGTCGTCGCTTTCTTCCGTGCGGACCACGTCGGGTGTTCCATCGCCGTCGAAGTCGGCGCTGACCACGGGGCGGATGCGGTTACTAAAGGCGTCGGTTACTGGTTCCTGCAAACCGTTTGCGCTCCCGCGCAAAATCGACACCCGTTCGCTTCGGGAATTGCCCACCAGCAGGTCGATCGTTCCGGTGCCCCCGAGGTCGCCAGCGAGAACAAAGTCCGGCTTAGGTACGACGGCATAGTTGAGGGTTCTCGGGAAGCGCCCCCTGCCGTCACTGAAGATGATGGACACGCTGTTGGAAAGCGCATTGGCCACCGCAATGTCGTCGTGCCCGTCGCGGTCGAAATCGGCTACGGCAACTGCATTTGGCCCGAGCCCCGTGGCCAGAAAAAGAGGTGCCGCTAGCTCGCCTTGCGAATTCCCCGCGAGCACAGCCACGTCGTCAGAGCCGAAGTTCGCGACAACCACGTCTGTTGCATCATCCGAGTGAAAGTGGCCCAAGGCCACGGCACGCGGATCCGTTCCGACCGGCATCGAAGCGGACAAGCGAAACCCGCCGTGACCATCGCCGAAGCTCAAAGTGAGCACCCCTGCCTCGCGGTGGGCGATGGCGAGGTCGAGGTGACTGTCGCCGTTTGCATCGTAGGCAATCGCGAAAGACGGATCCGGGCCTAGATCGAATGCAGGCAAGCCGCGAAAGGTTCCGTCCCCACGACCGCGGCAAAGCGTGATTCTAGGCGAGGTGCGGCTGGTCACGAGCAAGTCCGGCACGCCATCTCCGTTGGCATCCGTGGGCAGCAAAGCTTCCGGGTTAGGGCCGACGACGTACGCGAAGCGGCGATGGAATTTCCCCTCGCCCGTGTTCAGGAGAACGTGCACCACGCCGCGCCGCCGATCCACAGCGGCAATGTCGGTTGCCCCGTCGGCGTTCGCATCGAAAGTAGCAACTGCGGCGATATCGTCGCTCCGCAAAAGATTCACGGGATCCGTGAAAACAAATTTGCCGTTGCCGCGAACCCAAGAAACTCCCCGTTGATCAGCCACGACCAGATCCAACTTCGAGTCTCCATCCACATCTGCCACGGCCGCCGCATGTGGATCGACCCCGACGAACGATGCTTGGCGCGGAACGAATGCCTCCTGTTCGTCGGCTTCAAAAATGCCCACAGCCTCGCCGCCTGTTTCGAGGACAATGAGCTCCACGCGACCGTCGCCATTGAGATCGGCAGTGGTGAACCAGCGACCTTCGACGCCCTGGGTATCGATGGTTTGCGGCTCGTGAAACTCAGCACGGGCTTTGCCACGAAATAGGATGACCCCGTCGCCGCTACCCACGAGGAGGTCGCTCCGGCCGTCGGAGTTGACGTCAGCGCTGTGAAGGAACAGCACACGCCCCGAGGTTGCTAAAGCTTGCGCCTGACCGAACCCACCGTCGCCATCCCCATAGGCCACACGCACGGATGGTTCGGTGATACTGGCAGAGGCAGTGTCTGCTCTCCCATCGCCGTCGAAATCCCCCGAGACGAGAAACGCCGGTGCCACTGAGAGGCGAATCGAGGTAGGCGACGAGAATTTGGCCTCACGCGCGCCCAGGAGCACGGCAAGACCGTGATCTGTGGCAAAGACGTAGTCCGGAAGGTCATCTCCGTTCACTTTCACGCTTACGACACGGCGGCCTGGAGAACCGAGTGCAATCTCCTCGCGCGTGGCGAACTCCAAAGCCGATGCCGCGACAGCCGTGAGCAAAAGAGCGGTCGCAACCCACGAAGCGGACCACATGCGCAAGCGACCCTAACTGCGTTGCCAAGTGTAGGTCAAGCTTGTCACTAGAGGGCCGCGGCTTCCTCCGCTCAAGTGCACGGCCGAGTGGCCCATTTCTGCCAACGCAGCGCTTGGCCCTTGCTGGCGTTTTCCTGGGCACCCTTGGTCTCTTTGCAAAGCAACTCGAACGACCGCTTTGTTTCCGCGGAACACCTGCCGGAGAAACGGCGTGCGCCTTGGGCCCAGGTGATTTGGCTGCCTCGATTCATCGCAGGGCCATCGAGCCATCGCGGGAAACTATGTTGGAAGGCCGACGGCCGAGACCAGTTCGATGTAAGCAGCGACGACCCGTGGGAGTGGCAACGATGCACCGACCGCACAGGCTTACGGACCCAGCCCTTACAGGCGGCCACGGTGTACTACCCTTTGATGCTGGCAAGGTCGGTTACGGGGAGCTGGTTTCCGCAGGTGGACCTGTGTGTGCGAGGGATTGTGATTGCACCACGAGTGCAAGGGTTACGCCGCAGCGCGCTGGCGGGGGCGCGAGGATTGTGGCGTTGCTTCGAGTTGCCGATCTCCAAGGCCAGTGCGATAGGGAGGGCGCCATGTTTTGGCATCGCATTGCCATCGACCTGGGGACGACGTATTCGCTGGTTTACACCCAAGACAAGGGGATCGTTTTGCGCGAGCCCTCTGCAGTGGCCTTGAAAAAAGCCACTGGCGAGGCCGTTGCCTTTGGAGAGCGGGCGAGAACGATGCTCGGGCGCGCGCCGGATTTCATCGAAGTGGTGCGGCCCCTGCGCGATGGGGTGATTGCCGATTTCGGGGCAGCTCGGGCGCTGCTTGCCCATTACATTCAAGAGGCTTCGCGCGGGCACTGGTTCCAACGCAAACACGTAATCGTGTGCGTTCCCTACGGTGCGACGGCTGTGGAAATGGAGGCGTTGATTCGCGAGGCGGAAGCGGCGGGTGGTCACCGCGTCGATTTGGTGCGTGAACCCTTTGCGGCTGCTCTGGGTGCGGGGCTCCCGATTGGAGAACCGCGGGGGAGCTTAGTGATCGATATTGGCGGGGGCACCACGGAGGTGACGACCCTGTCGCTGAATGACATTGTCCATTGCGAGTCGCTGCGCATGGCGGGAAACGCCATGGACCAGGCCGTGCAGACTTTTTTTCGGAACCGATACAACTTTGCCATCGGGGAAAACACTGCAGAGCAGATCAAGATCCGTTACGGCGCGGTTTACCCCAACGGCGCTGACGATCGCACGTTCGAGGTGAAGGGGCTCAACGCGCGCACGGGCAAGCCGCAACGGCTTTGCGTGCGCGTGTCGGAGGTGGGCGAAGCGCTGGAGGGGGTAGCGCGGAACATTACCGATGCGGTGCGGCGCTGCGTGGAACGGCTAGCACCAGAATTGGCTGCGGACGTGTACACGCATGGCGCCGCCATGGTGGGCGGAGGCGCGTTGCTCCGAGGATGGCCGGAGCGCTTGCGCGAAGCCATGGGCTTGAACGTACGGATTGCTGACGATCCCCTCATGTGCGTCATGCGAGGACTTATTGAGATCCTCAACCATCGGGATGCGTACGAAGAGCTCATCGTCAATTCGCGCGTGCGGCCGTCGTTGGAGGACGAGCGGCGGTGAGGCGATCGCGGCGTGTTCTGCCCCTATTCGTTGCCTTTGTTCTTGTCTTCGCACTTCCTGCGGCCGCCCGTCGAGAGCGGGCACGGGTTTTCGAAGCGCCGGTGATTGCGGTGAGTGACGGAGACACCTTCGTTGTCCACCACGCTGGCAGGAATCTTCGGGTTCGATTGGCGGAGGTGGACGCACCCGAGTTGAAGCAACCCTATGGCCGACAAGCACGGGCGTTTACTGCGCGGATGGTTTTGGACAAGGTGGTGCGCATCGAGCCCCGTACGATCGACGACTACGACCGCGTAGTGGCGCGGGTGCGCACACCTGACGGCAAGGATTTGAGCGAGGAACTGGTCCGCAACGGCCTGGCCTGGTGGTATCGCCGGTATTCTCGCGATCGGCAGCTCGAAAGACTGGAGGAAGAAGCAAGGCAACAAAAGCGCGGCTTGTGGGCAGACCCCGATCCGGTTCCTCCCTGGCTCTTCCGGCGAATGCGCCCGCTCTTCGACTAATGGGGATGCCCAGAGGGTCGGGTCTTTGGCCCGTGGTTGACTGGATGGGGTTTTTGTCGGAAAGCCGAGAAACATCCAGAGAGGATTCGAGTAAAAAGGAGGAAGCATGCCGAGCGAAGCGCTGGACATGATCGTGAACTTGTTACGAACCCAACGCCCTTTGCACGAGCCCAGTGTGGCGGAAATGCGTGCTGGTCTTGAAGCAATGGCACAAATGTCGCCGCTGCCGCCTGATGTGGAACTGACCGAGGTCGAGGCTTTCGGGGTGCCGGCTGTTTGGGTTCGGGTGCCCGAAACCGAGGATCGGCGCGTGGTGTTGTATCTCCACGGCGGGGGGTATGTGATCGGCTCGATTCGCACCCACCGGGATCTAGCGCAGCGCATCGCTCGCGCAGCGCGGGCCAGGGTCTTGCTGATCGACTACCGACTGGCGCCGGAACATCCTCACCCGGCGGCAGTCGAAGACGCAACGAGTGCCTATCGCTGGCTCCTGGCGCAGAAGATTGCGCCGGCTTCGATTGCTGTCGCGGGGGACTCCGCCGGCGGCGGCTTAACGGTGGCGACCCTAGTCGCGTTGCGGGACGCTGGCCAGCCTTTGCCCGCAGTGGCGGTATGTTTGTCGCCGTGGGTGGACTTGGAAGGCTTGGGCGAATCCATGAGGACTAAAGCTGATGTCGACCCGATGGTGCAGCGGGAACCCTTGTTGCGCATGGCCGCGATGTATCTTGGCGGGAAGGACCCGCGGACACCACTGGCCGCCCCGCTCTACGCGGATTTACGAGGGCTGCCACCGATGCTCATCCAGGTGGGCACAGCGGAGACCTTGCTCGACGATTCCGTGCGCTTAGCGGAGCGTGCCCGTGCTGCGGGTGTGGCGGTGACGCTGGAACCTTGGGAGAACATGATTCATGTGTGGCAAGCGTTCGCAGCGATGCTGCCGGAGGGCCAACAGGCGATCGAACGGATTGGGGAATTTATCCGACAGCATATTCCGTGACCCTGTGGTTCAACCGCGCTTGCGGGGCGCAGCAGCTCGGATGCCGAGGGACTCAGGTGCTCTGCGATGAAGCCAGGAGTTCTTGCGCCCTTTGGACCAGGCGAGCTTTGTCCACCTTTCCGCTTCCGAGCACCGGGAGCTCGTGTTCCGCAAGGAAAAAGAAGTGCTTGGGCACCTTGTACGCGGCTAGACGCTCGCGACACCAGGCGGTGAGCTGCGCTTCGTCGAGTGGAGTTTGCTGCCGGGGTACGACAAACGCGACCACACGTTGGCCGCGTTGGAGGTCGGGAACGCCGACAACCACGGCCGTTCGTACCGCCGGATGCGCCGAAACAACCGCTTCCACCTCTGCCGGCGAGACGCTGGCGCCCGCGGTTTTAATGACGTCGCGCATGCGCCCGACAAAGTGCAAATAACCCTCGTCGTCGATCCAAGCACGGTCGCCGGTTCGGAAGAACCCGGTGTCGTCGAAGCACACGCGGCGCGGTTGTTTGTAGTAACCCCGCATCAAGGTCGGACCGCGCACGAGCAGTTCGCCTTCGTGCCCTGGCGGTAATTGCTCTCCGCTGTCGGGGTCGACAACTTTAATCTCCACCCCAGGTAGTGGCCGGCCATGGGTCGTTTGGCGCTTTTCGATCGGATCGGACCAGGCCGTGGCACAGACCATCGGCCCGGTTTCCGTCATCCCCCAAGTGCTTACCGCACGATGCCCCGGCTGGTACAAGGCGTTCGCCCAATCCGCTTGCGCGCCGGTGCCTTTGTGCAGAGGGATGCGACCGCGAGCGAAGTTCGGATGCTGGACAATTGCCTGCGCTTGATGTGGCCAGGCAAAAAAGGTGGTTGCTCGATAACGCTCCATGAGAGCGATGGCCTTACCCGCGTCGAACACTTCTTGGCAGATGACGGCGGCACCCACGATCCACGGGGCAATGACCCCAGCAACGAGCCCACCAGCAAAGAACCAGGGCAAATAGGCCCAGACCCGGTCGCTCGCGTCGAGGCCGAGTCGCTCTGCGATGCCGCGGGCGGCGGCCAACATGCTGCCATGGGTGTGAACGACCGCCTTGGGCTCGGCCTCGCTGCCCGAGGTAAAAAAAATGGCTGCCACGTCGGCCTTGGTTGTCTGCTCTTCCATGGACTCGAGCCACTGCAGTTGGCGCTCGCTCACAGCCGAGGAAAAGCATTGCTGCCAGCTCAGAGCGTTGGGTTGCGGAGCATGGGGGAGCCACACGATGGTCCGTAAACACGGGAGGAAGTTTGCTTGCGCATCGTAGCGGGTGAGGCCCACGCCGGCGCTATCCAGAAGGCGAGCGTAATCGTTCTTGAGAAAGCACGGTGTTGCCACCAGCAGATGGACGTCTGCAAGGTCGATGGCCCGGATGAGCTCCCGCGCCGACCACAGGGTATTGAGGGGCACCAACACCCCACCGATGCGCCACACGGCCCACGCAAGAGCGATCCAATCGGGCCCGTTGGGGAGCAACAAACCAACGTGCGTTCCCTTGCGCACGCCGAGCTGGGCGAGCGTAAGGGCTGCACTGGCGCTGCGTGATGCCAGATCGCGAAAGCTATAGCTGGCGTTTTCGGCGAGTAGTGCCGGGGCTTCGCTATCAAGGGGGAATGCCCCGCCAAGCGTGGTGCGGGTTGCGGGTAAAGCGGGACTGTCAGTGCGGGGTACCATTCTTCCGCCCGAGCACGATACCGGCACGCTCGGTCGTGGGACGGCTATTTTCCACGATGGCCACACCGTTAACGAAGACATACTCCACGCCCACGGCCGGTTGCACTAAGCGATGCGCGCCTCCGGGCAGGTCGTTCCAAAGTTCCGTCCTTGCTGGCCCGACTCGGGTTGGATCGAAGAGCACCAAGTCGGCTGCATACCCTGGGCGGAGTTCTCCCCGTTGCGGGATTCCATAAAGGCGCGCGGGTACGGAGGTGAGCAGCCGTACGGCTTCTTCCCAAGAGAGCACCCCCCGGTTGCGAACCCAGTGAGCAAGCAAGTGCGTGGCAAAGCTGTGGTCGGCAAGCGTGTCCACGTGCGCGCCCGCATCGGAGAGAGCGAGCAAGCCGGCCGGATGGCGCAATAACTGGCCGACGATTTGCTCATCGGTATTCATGATCGGGATTCCCCATTGGCAGGTGAGATTGGTTTCCAGAGAGATGTCGAGTAGCGTATCCACTTCGTCGGCACCGCGGGCCGCAGCGAGGTCTGCAACGCTGTGGTCGATCCACTCGCTGTGGTGCGGCAGGGGAGACCAACGCAAAAAAATCTGTTGCCACGACGGACCGAGCGCCGCAACCCAACCGCCTCCAACCGACATGGCGCGCAACTCGTCGCGGAACTGACTACTTTTCAGTAGCTGCGTTCTTTCTTCCAAGGGTTTTGCCAGGATCGGCCGCCAAAACGGATTGTTTTCGGTGGCAATGCTGCTGCTGCCAAAAGTGATCCGTACCTCCAACGGGCGGCAGCCAACCTGTGGGACTACACGCAGGCCTTTCGCTTGCAACTGAGCAGCATCGTCAATGACGCGCAAAGCTCCCTCTGGCTCGAAGGGATTGTGGAGGAGCGGGGCCCAACTGACCAACTTGCCGCTTGCCTCCGCCAGCGACGCATAAAAATGTTGATCTTCGATCTTGTCTTGCGCCGTTCCCAGCAAGTGCTGCGGGGCGATTTCGATCACCCCCCGATCAAAGGGCCTCAGCGCAGCGGCTAGCGCGCGCAGCTCGTCGCGCGGAGCGATGCGGCTCGGCACCGGCGTGCCATCGCCAAAGAAGTGCGTTGGGGATTCCGAACTCGAAAAACCCCACGCTCCTGCCTGCATCGCTTCGGCGAGGAGTTGGCGCATGGCCGCCAGTTCATCCTCGGTAGCAGGCCGTTGCGTAGCGGCGTCGCGCATAACGTAGTAGCGAATCGCCGAGTGACCCGCGAATGCGGCAACGTTCAGAGCTGGCTGCCAACGTTCTAGGGCGGCCAGGTACTCCGGAAAGCTCTGCCACTCCCAGCGAATTCCCGCGGCCAGTGCCGCCGTGGGCATTCCCTCGACGTAGAGCAACATTTGCATGAGCAACTCCCGGTCGCTCGGGTGACAAGGGGCGATCGTGAAGCCGCAGTTACCTAGGACCACGGTGGTCACGCCATGCCAGCCAGAGGGGGTAAGGTAAGGATCCCAGGAAATTTGGCAGTCGTAATGCGTGTGTACGTCGATGAAACCAGGGGCAGCGAACAAACCGCCGGCCTCGATCCTGTGCCGGGATGTGTCGTTGACCCTGCCTACGGCCACGATGCGGCCCTCGCGAATCCCGATGTCTCCGCGGAACCGAGGAGCTCCCGTGCCGTCGCAAATCTCCGCGTCCCGAATGAGCAGGTCGAGCATGGGCTCTGTGTACAACAGCTTGAGCGTGCAATCCAACGGGGGCGGCGTTGGCTGCTGCCGCCTATGGCTGGGGCGGGGTGGCCACGCTCACATCCACACGGGGAGGATGCCCGACTGGTGGAGTTTTTCCAGCACTTCCGAGAGGAGAAAGGCCCACAAAAACCACATGGCGTCGAGAACACCGTGCCGAATCTTGGCAGGGTGCACGGTGAGCATGAGTGGCTCGCGGTAAAGTCGCAAGTTTGGAATCCAACGTGGCGTCTTGGCGCAGTACTGTGCGTAGGTGGTGCCAAAGATAGACGCCAAATGTCTTTCCTCCCCCGCGACCTTAAGCGCATAGTAACAGAAGACAGCGATTCCTAGGATCGCGGCAAGGTACGGATCGTCGAACGCGAGGCCGAAACCGACCACGCCCAGGAAGCTGAATAAATACAGTGGGTTGCGCACGATGGAATATGGTCCTTCGGTGAGCAGCGTTTGGTTCTTCTTGCCGGCAAGAAAAACAAGACACCAGATCCGTCCCAGGGCGGCGACAGACAGGAACACAAAGCCCACTAGCTCGCTCAACTCAGCGGGCCATCCCGTAAAGATCTCGGGCGGACGGCCGAGAACTACGTACGCGCACACCAATAGCCCGAACAGCCAGTGGAGAAGTTTGTGATGGATCCTGAACACCGTACCCTCCTAGCGTTCGCCCAAGGGCTTGTGCCAACCTGCGCCGCAAGGGGGGAAGGCACTAAGCGCCAAGGCACTCGTACACGGAGTCGATGAGGCTTTGTCCACGTTCGTTGAGGAAAATGCCAGGGCCCAATTGATTCATGACGTAGCCCATCGCTACGCCCGCAATCGGGTCGGCCATGCCAAAGGAGCCACCAGCGCCCACGTGGCCAAAGGCAGCTTCGTTCGGGCCAAAGCGCACGAAGTCATGCGGATCGTCGGCGACGGTCTTCATAAATCCGTAACTGAACCGGGTCCGCGTTAATAGCACTCGGTCCAACCCATCCACGGCGACGTCTTCAGCGAGGGGCCGTGTCGTCTGACTAAGAAGCGAGTCCGTGCCGTTGCCCAGCAGCGCTGCATACAGCCCAGCCAGTCCGCGCGCGTTGGTCATCCCGTTACTGGCCGGAAGTTCGGCTGCGTGCATGGCGCGGGTGTTTGCGGCAGAGCCGCTCGTGATGCTGGGCGGGTTCATGAACGCCTTCCAGGTGAGGGAGCCGCGCTGCAACAAAGCCCGGAAAAACGGTGTGGGGCGGTTGCGAAGTGGGGGCATGCGGATCCGTGCAACTCGGTGCTCGTGTTCGGCTGGGAGGCCGATCCAAAAGTCTAAGTTGCGGGGGCCGGCAATTTCCTCGCGAAAGAATTGGCCAACGGTCCGACCCACCAGCCTGCGAATCACTTCGCCGACAAGAAACCCGAAAGTGATGGCATGGTACCCGTGCCCCTCTCCTGGGGGCCACAATGGTGGCTGTTGTGCTAGCGCTGCGGTCATTCGTTCCCAGTCGAAAAGTGCCTCGGGCGGAAGTGGCTGGTCAACGGCTGCAAGGCCCGCGCGGTGGGTGAGGAGATACGAAACCGGGATGGAATCTTTGCCTGCTTGCGCGAACTCGGGCCAGTAACGGGCCACGGGAGCGTCGAAGTCGAGCAGTCCACGCGTGTGTAAAAGGTGTGCACAAGCTGCCGTTGCGCCTTTGGTGGAAGAAAAGATCAGGACCAAAGTGTCCTCGCGCCAAGCTGCACCCGTACGGGGGTCGGCAACCCCACCCCACAAATGCACGACGGATTTCCCTCCGACCATGACGTGAACAGCAGCCCCGAGTTCTCCGCGGGAGGCAAAGTTCTCCCGAAAGGTGTCTCGGACCCGTGCAAACCGCGCATCGCAAAAGCCAGATATCTCCATTGTAACTCCGAACTTCGATGACCCTCTGTGGGCGACCGTTCCGCCTCGGCATAATGGACGGAGCTGCGCGCAGCGTTCAAGAAGGGGGCGCCAGCGGGTGTTTCTCCATACAGGCCAACGGGAAGGTTGCTATGGCGAAGTGCGGATCGCGGAAAACGCCGTTGGCGTGCCTTGGCCGCAGCGCAAAGGCACGCGCCTTACCGCTGACGCTCGAAGACCATCTGCGCGTCGCCGATGTGGCCAGTAGCAAACGCAGCTTCGCAACTGGCCAGGTAGAACTCCCACAAACGGGCAAAGTACGGTTCGAACCCCAGGCCATAGACCTTCGGGAGAGCTTGCAAAAAGCGCTGGCGCCAGGCTCGTAAAGTGGCGGCGTAGTGCGGGCCAATGTCGCGCATCGCAAGCAGGCGCAAGCGCGTGTACTTCTTGGTGGTGGATAGAATTCGCTCCAGCGATGCCAAGAGACCGCCGGGAAAGATGTGCTTTTTGATGAAGTCGAACTCCCGCCGGTAGGCGTCGTATCGTTGATCGGGAATAGTGATGGTCTGCAGGAAAAACCGGCCCCCAGGGCGGAGGCAGCGGTCCACGGCGGTAAAGAAGTCTCGATAGTATTCGTGACCGACAGCTTCGAACATCTCGATCGAGACCACGTGGTCGTACTGCCCGTTCACATCGCGATAGTCGAGGTACTGAAGCTCGATCTGCTGTTCCAAACCCTCCTGGAGCACTCGCTGCCGTGCCCATTCCAGTTGCTTTTGCGAAAGCGAAATGCCGTGCACGGTCGCGCCGTAGTGTTTCGCTGCATGGATGGCGAACGAGCCCCAACCGCAGCCGACTTCGAGCACGCGCTGCCCGGGCTGCAGTCCTAACGCCCGACAGGCGTAGTCCAGTTTGGCAAGCTGGGCCTGGTGGAGAGAAAGGTTCGGCGGGTCGAATAACGCGCAACTGTACGTGAGCGACTCATCGAGGAAGAGTCGGTAGAAGTCGTTGCTGAGATCGTAGTGATAGGCAATATTGCGGCGACTTCCACTGCGGGTGTTTCGCTGCAACCTCCACAGGACGGCTTGCCCCATGCGGATCAGAGTGCGGACGAAGGAAGGTGAAGCCCAGAGTGCATCCACCCGGAGCAAACTCTTGCACAGCCCCGGAAGATCATCCGTCTCCCACCAGCCTTCGGCAAATGCCTCCCCAGCGCCGATATCTTGGTACCAAAACAAGCGTCGGAACAGCTCCCACCGATGAACGAGCACGGTAATGGGAGATCGATCTCTTGCGTTGCCGACTACGCACCACTGGCCATCCGGGAGACGTAAACGGATCGACGAGTCTTCTATTTGCCTCAGGGCGCTGAGGATGCGAGCGGCTAGACGACGATCGACCCAACCCGGGGCTTTCACTGCCGGTAAAAACGAGGCGAGCTTGATCACAAGCTTCTCTCCTTTCTGTCGACTGCGGCGCCTGTGCGAACGCGGGCCCACAGGGCCCGTTGTTCTTCTTGTGGAGGGCTTGGCGGAGGTTGGTGAAAGAAGGGGAGGCGCTTCAGATAGAGCTTAAAAGCTTGCCAATGAATGGCGGTAATCACCTTGGCGGTGAGCCATGGATGGCGCAACGCAAGGAGGAGGAGCTGGCCGTCGGTCAGCTCCCGTCGCTTTGCCCAAACAACAGCGTCGAGCACGGCAATCTCGCCTTCGAGCAGGCGGATGGCCAGGGTGAGCTGGTGTTGGGGGGCACGGAGTCGAAATTCGTAGCGAGCACCGTCGCGGCGAGCGAAGGGGGAGACGTGCATCGCTTTCGGGCTGCTCACGGCGTAGAGCTGACTTTGTGCATGGCGGAGCTGGAGAGGGAGGAGGTAGTGAAACCGTTCACCAAAGGTGTTGTTGACTTCCGCCACCACGTACAGAAGGTTGCCACGCGAATCGAAACAGTAGAAAAAGGACACCGGGTTGAACACGTAAAACCACTGGCGGGCGTGGGTGAGTAGGCAACACTGGGCGATCGGCGCGGTGTCGATCGAGTTGTATTCGAGGAAATCGTACAGCCGTTTGGGTAGAGGACCCTGACCGTCGAGATGGTCGCTTTCCCACAACGAGAACAAGCGATGCCGGTTGACGCCAAACAAGCGGAGTCGAGCGTTGCACTGGGCGAGCTCCGCCAAATCGAGGTAGAAGTAAGCGGTGCGGTACCGAAATAGGTGGCGGCAGGGATGATGCCGGAGGTGTTGGACAAAACCCAGGTACAAGGCAGAGTTCATGCGGCAACTCGCATGCGGCGGATGGCTTCAGCGGCTTCTAAGGCTGAGCGAACCCCATCTTCGTGGAAGCCATAGCCCAAGTAGGCCCCAGCGTAGAGCGTGTTGCGGTGCCCGTTGAGCGCACGTAGAGTGTCTTGGGCCTTCGGAACTCGTGGGTCGTACTGCGGGTGGTGGAAGCGCCAACGGCGAAGGATCTTGGTGGGGTGGATCTGTTGTTGAGCATTCACCGAGACGAGAAAGGACGTTGCCGTGGGAAGATTCTGTAGACGGTTGATCCAGTAGGTCATCGTCAAGGGTTGCGATGGCGCGGTACAGTGGCGCACCGAGTAGTTCCATGAGGCCCAGAGATTCAGCCTGCTTGGTAAGAGCCGTGTATCGGTGTGCAAGGTAATATCGTTTGCTTGATAGCGGATGGCGGTCAGGGCCTCGCGTTCTGCTGGCGAAGCATGTTGGCCGAGAATCTGCAACGCCTGGTCGGAGTGCACTGCTAAGACCACCGCGTCGACCTTGACCACTTCCTTGTCGAGATACACTTCGATGCCGTGGGGATTTCGAACGATCGTACGTACAGGGGTACGGATTTGCACACGGTGAGCAAACGGAGCGACGAGCCGGCGAACGTACTCCCGACTGCCTCCTCGGATCGTTTGCCATTGTGGTTGGCCGGCGACGGAGAGTAAACCGTGATTGTGTAAGAAGCGAAGGAGAAGCTCGAGCGGAAAGTCGAGCGTGTGGCTCGGTGGAGCGGACCAAATGGCAGCGGTCATAGGGCCGAGGTAATGTCGAAAGAAGTCTTCAGAAAAGCGGTTTGCCATCAGAAACATGCCCAAGTTGCTCCAGGAGTTGGGCTGCCGGAGCCAGCTTTGGGCGAGCTTGTTGAACCGCAAGATTTCTCGAAGCATGCGGAAGTGTCGGTGCAAGAGCCCCCGGGCCAACGAACCTCCGAGCATCGTTTTCAGGCTGTGGGTCGCATACTCGTACCTGCAGCGTTGGCAACGAACGCTGAGGGACATGTCGCTGCGTTGCGTCGGTGCGCCAATCTCGTGCAACAAGGCAGAGAACAGAGGATAAGTTTTGTCGTTGAAGACAAGAAAGCCGACGTCCAAGGGAATGTTGTTCCCCTGTTCATCCTCCACCTCGACGGTGCAGGCATGGCCGCCAACCCAGTCCTCCTTCTCGAAGACGAATATTTCGTGTTCGCGGTGGAGGTAGTGGGCGGCGGCTAATCCCGAAATTCCCGCGCCAACGATCGCGACTCTCATCGCCTGCTTCCATTCCTCGGGCCAAGACTAGGCGGCGTGACGGTGGGCCGAGCACATGCGCGGTCGTTCGGAGCTCTCGCGGCGCAGCCAGTCACGAACAATGCGTCGGACATAATCAGGATCGAGGTGAAACAGTTCGCAAAGCCGCAAGAAGGAAAACGGCCACGAGAGATCGTCGGAAAAGACCCAGGAAAGTTCCTCCTCCACCCGCCGCCGCTTGGCACGGTTGTGCGCATGATTGCGAATTTCAGCCAGCCCGGACACGAAAACGGCGGCGGCGAGCTTTTTGTGCGGGCTCCAGAAATGTTTGCTCGGCAGTTGGGTCGGCAGAATTTCTCCTGCTGCCAACATGTGGGCGATCACCGCCAGATCCTTGGATTCTGCTTCGGTTGGAAATACGGACATGACTCGCTCCTTTTGGCTGTCCCTTACGCTGATTGAGGTGGTTCGGAAGAACCTCTCCCCGCGAAATAGGCCTGTGCGTGTTGCCGGAGTTCCGAGAGAGTTCGGATCATCGTCAGATGCTTGCGCGATTGCACCGCACGGGTGGTGGCTACGGCGTCGGCCCCGCCAAGCCAAATGTCCATGGAATGCGTTCTATGGGTCAGCAGGAAGTTCACCGCCTCGACGGCTCGGGCTCGGTTCGAAGTGGTGACGACACTGAGGGCTACGACCCGGACGTTTAGCCTGGATGCAGCCAGGACGAGGTCCCCAGCCGGAACGCTGCTGCCCAAATAACAGAGTTGTACCCCGCTGTCCGCGAGGGTTAGGGCAGCGAGCAACAGGCCGAACTCATGGACTTCACCCTCTGGGGTGGCTAGGAGCGCTCGAGGTTGCCCGGAGGGGCCGCGGCGAATCCGCAGAACCCCAGACAGAAACTCGCGCAGAATGGCGGAAAGAAAATGCTCGTGCGCGACGGTGAGTTTTCCACTCAACCAACGACTGCCAACCTCCTCGAGCATGGGCGCCAGAACGCGTTCGGCTAAGGTGAAAGGCCCGAGTGCGATCAGGGCTTCTCCGAGCAGCCGTTCCACTTCCGCCTGATTGAAACGCTCGACGGCATCGAGAACTCGGGACACGGTCGCTGGCAGCTCAGGGGAACCCTCGTTTTCAGCTGGTGCAGAGTCCGCAGCGGGTAGAAAGGGTTTTCGGGTCGGTAAGTTCCGTTCCAACAGTGCGTTGAGCTGCTCATCGGCCAGGCGGGCCACGTCGCCAATGGAACGGCCGGAATTGACCACGGCGGCAAGCAGCTGCAACCGTTCGATGTCGGTGGTGCGGTAAAGCCGCGTCCCGCGCGGCCCACGAACGGGGCGAACTACCGCATAGCGGCGTTCCCACGCACGGATGAGATCGGGTGTCAACCCTGTCAGCCGTGCAACGGTGCGAAGAGTGAAACGCTCGTGTTCACCGCTCGAAGACCGGGATCGCCGCTCGCTTTCGGACATGGAGTTCCTCTCGCGGCGTAAGCATAGCGGAAGGAGGACTTGTGTCAACCATTGTCCAGACACAACAAGACACGGCGAGGGCGCGAGCTTGCGGGGGTGTGGTTGCCGACAGAGCGCGGGGCTACAAAATAGAAAAATGAAGGGTGGTATTCGAACGAGCTTTCTGTTTGCCATCGCGGGGTGTCTCCTCACCGCCGTGGGTGGGGTGGGCGTGTACGCTCAAGGAGGTCGAGAGGCCTATGCCCGTTACTGCGCCCACTGTCATGGCCCTGAAGCACGGGGAGATGGCGTGGATGCTGCGCGATTCGCGCGCCCACCACGCAATCTGCGGGAGGGCTTTCTACGTGTCTATGAACCCGAAGAGTTGGTCGAGCGAGTTCTTCACGGCCGGCAACTGCCGTTGACTCACGATCCCGCCAAATGGGCCGACTTGCAGGCAAAGACCGGCGAGATTCTCGAGCACCTGCGCCGATTGGCGCGAGTACGCTGGCCCCAGGTAGAGCGCGGCTGGGCCTTGTACCGGGCACGGTGTGCAGATTGCCACGGGTGGTATGGCGAACCGCCACCCGCACTCCCAAGTGGGGTAAAGCGCCCGCGCAACCTAATGGATGCTTCGTGGCAACGGAGTGTCCCGGACACACTGTTGATCGAGGTGGTGCGGCACGGGCGCTCCGGTATGCCGGCGTTGGTGCCCCGGATTCGTGACGATGAAGCGCGTGCTTTGGCGGCGTTTGCGCGGTTGCTGTCTCCTGGGTTCGAACTGTACCAGCGAGTGTGTGCCGTGTGCCACGGTGACGACGGCCGGGGTGTTCGTGCCGTGATCGGCGAGGTGGCACGTTTGCCGACGATACGGTTCGATCGGTCGTACTTTCAAAGCCGTTCGGAAGAGGACATCCGCAAGGCGATCATGCACATGCTACGAGAGCACGAGCCTGCCATGCCCCACTTTGCCCCGGTATTGGACCGGGCCACGATTCGTGCAATCGTGGATTACCTTCGAGAACTGCCGTGAGCCGGGGATGTTACCCGAAAAGTTACTGGTGGAAACTTTGGTTGGCGTGTGTTGCGGTGTTCTCGGTGAGCGCCTGCCGCGACGCCACGAGAGAGGAGCGCACGCCGCCAAAAGCGGTGTGGCGCGAGCCGCACATACCGGCCGGTGAAGCCGGAAGGGTGCTGAGGAAGGCGATCGAGGCTGCGGGAGGCTGGGAGGCCTGGCAGGCGCTGGTGGATGTAACCTTCGTGTCGACTCTCACCATTTTTGATGCACGGGGCGACGCCACCTCCGAAACGATTTTCTTTCACAAACAACCGTTGCACCAGGGACCGATCCTGCGCATGGAGTCGATCGGATTACGGGAGGAAATCCTGTTCGGATACGATGGCCGGGTGTCCTGGATGTTCCGTGGCGGCCGATGGGTGGACGATCCCCAGGAAAAAATGTTTACCGAATTTCACGGGATCAGCTCGGCGATATCGTTTGGCTTGCCGTTCGTGTTGGCAGAGATGGACGGGGTGAACCTCGAATACGTCGGGCGGGAAGCGACCGAAGAGCAGCAGTGGGAAAAGTTACGGGTTACGTATGCCCGACATCTGCAGTCGCCCATTGTCTGGGCCGTTTTGTATTTCGACGCGAACTCTGGCCTGATCGACCATGTGTACGCTCAGGTCGAGGCTCCTTTTTTGCAGCATCCAATTTGGCTGGGCCGTTGGCGAGAGTACCGCGAAGTCGCTGGGATACGCCAAGAACGGGTCCGCTCGTTTTACCCTGCGGATGCGAGTGGCAACCCTGTAGCCGGACTGGTGGCGGAACAATTAATCGAGCACCTGCAATTCAACGTTGGATTGCCGCAATCACTATTTAAACGCCCGCTACGATCGTCGGCCGGTTCGCTCGCAAAGAACAAAGATGAAAGGTTCAGGTTGTCCCTTGGGCAGTCGGCCGGACCTGGACTCCTGTCCGCTACGCTGGTTGCTCGCTGGCAAAATTAAGTCCCGATGCGTAGGACCGCTTCGAACGTGGATTGGGAAGTGGAGGCCAAGTTCGACACGCCCGACGACCAGTTGTGGCGTTGGCTGCAGCGCGGTGGGCAACTCGGCCCATACACCGTGCGTTCGAAGGGCGACGCGTGGCTCCGGTCGGTGTATTTGGATACTGCAGAGTGGTCGCTTCTGCGCTCAGGTGTTGCGCTCAGGATCCGCTCCTACGGGGCGAAGCGCCGCTGGGAGCTCACCGCGAAGTGGGCGGGCAGGCTCGCGGGCCAGGTTCATGAGCGGCCAGAAAAAACCGTGCTCCTGGATAAGCGTCCGCGCTTACCCCTGAGGCAGTTACCACCAGAGATGGTGCCGCACCTTGCTGCGGTGGTCGCTGGCCGACCCTTGCACCCTGTGTTGGCCACCCATGTGCGAAGGAGTTGCTTTGGGGTGTATGTTCAGCCAGGGAAAAGGCGCAGGGAAGTTTTGGAATTAGCGTTCGACCGGGTGGCGGTCGGGTCGGGTAATGGAAAGCGTGTGTTGCGTTACCGTGAGGTGGAGCTTGAGCTACGGGGCGGGACGCGCAGGGACTTGCGGCGAATCGCCGAGGCTTTGCGAAAGCAGTTCGCACTGCGGCCAACCATCGCCTCCAAGTTCGAGCGTGGCCTGCGTGCGGTGTATGCGCGCGTTCCGAAGTTCGTCGGCATGGAACGACGGGGCGCGCGCGGAAGACACCTGGCCGCCGCCTTGGCTCGCCTGCGCGGTGAAGACGCCGCGGTTCGTTTGGGCTTGGAGGAGAACAAACTTGGACAGTTACTCGGTTGCTTGAAAAATACGGCTCTCCTCTTCATGCGCAGAAGCGGGGGGAGTTTCGTGGATCCCCCTTTTGCCCTCATCGAGGCGCTGGCACGAGCGCAGACGTTGCTGGAAATTGCTGGGAAAACACGAACGAAGCGGGGGTCGAAGTCATGTGGTGAGGCTTGTCGCGCTGAGGCCCAGCGCTTGGTGGATGGGGCGCTCAACAGCGCAGCGTATTACACGCTACTGGTAAAGTTCGAGCGCCAGGCGCAGCGAGGCGGGGTCCCGCGACCGAAGAAACCGACTCGAGGGAACGGATGAACAGGTCTGGAGGGAAGATGCTTTACTTGGTCCGCCACGCGCAGGCAGAGCCGGCGCGCGAGGGGGCCGACGATGCGGCTCGGTTGTTGACTCGCGAGGGACGGGAGGACACGATTCTTGCCGCGCGGGGCTTGAGGCGGTTGGGAGTGGGGTGTGACGTCGTGTTGGCGAGCCCACTCAAGCGAGCGAGAGAAACGGCTCAGCTCCTGAGCGTGGCCCTAAAGGCCGAAGTCCGAGAGCACGCAGCACTCGCCCCAGGTCACTTGCCCGAAGACTTGGTGCTTTCCTTGGTGGAATACAACACGGCTTCGGCGATCGTGCTGGTAGGACACGAGCCGGATATGGGCCGGTTGGCTTCTTGGTTACTGGTCGGAGATTCGGCGAAGCTGCAGATGCCGTTCAAGTCGGGGCAGGTGGCCGCAATCGAGGTGGCCTCCATTCCCCCACGGGCTCCGGGGTTACTGCGTTGGTTCGCCACCCAGCAGCAGCTCGCCTTCATCGGAACGTGAGACCGAAGAGGCAGACTGGTCGGAACTCAAATCTTCGGTGAGACTGTGTTCCACCTCCTCGTCATGCATGGAGATGTCGCGTTGTGACGGCTCCCTGATGGGAGCCACCTCGCCCTCGCCGGCAGGCGACTCGCTCTCGGCCGTGGACTCCGTAACCATATCGGAAGCAACTTCCGTGTCTTTGCTTGCAGTTTCTTCTGGCGTAGTTTGGTCCTCTTCGCTGGGGGTAAGGGTCCGAAGACTGGTTTCGAGCGACTCCAAACCTTCTCCGCTATTCGGATTCAGGGGGTATTCGAACAGGAACACCGGCAGCGAGCTGCTGCGGCCAATGTCGGCGACGGATCCTGCAGTCGCATCGCGTACCGACCCGCTGCCGTAAACGCTCCTGCTACCAGCGCTGACGGGGAGCCCGCTGAGCGGTCGACGGAAGTCTCCATCGTTGGGCAGGCTCGATTCTCGCACAGCGCCCGTTGCATCGCGCACCGCTTGGCTCGATTCTCTCAGCGGCCCGCCGGTGTCCCGCACGGGTCCGACGCTGCCAAGCTGTGCAAGGGCAGCACTGGCAAGCACGAGCATGCTGCTCAGGCTCGCGATGCAAGTCTTTGAGGACATCGGCCAAAGAGCGTACTGGCCGTGAGGGACCACTGCAAGCATCAGTGGCGAACCAGCCATTTCGAGTACCCGAAGTTGGTTGCTTGCGGCCCGGAAAATTTCCGGCCGGGTTCGCAGACGATTCCGGAAGAACAGAACGTCAGGGCCGACACACGCCGGAGCGCCGAGCCGCTTCGGCCACGGCTTCCCCTACGCGATAAGCCACGGATTTATCCAGTGGGTCGGGCAAGATGCGCTCTGGTGTCGGTTCCAGCACAATAGCTGCGAGGGCTTGCGCGGCGGCCACTTTCATTTCCTCATTGATCACTGTGGCTTTCGCGTCGAGCGCGCCACGAAACACGCCGGGAAAGGCCAGAACGTTGTTGATTTGATTCGGAAAGTCACTGCGACCAGTACCGACAACGACGGCCCCGGCAGCCCGAGCCAGGTCCGGCATAATTTCCGGAACCGGGTTTGCCATCGCGAACACGATCGGCTCACGGTTCATTGATTCGATCATCTCTGGTGTGACGAGACCGGCCTGAGAAAGCCCGATAAATACATCCGCTCCTTTCAGAGCGTCGGCGAGGCCTCCGGAGCGGTTGTGCCGGTTGGTCCACTCGAGCAACTCCTGCTTGTACGGGTTGAGATCGGTCCGGTCTTTGTGAACGATACCCCTGGAGTCACAAAGAAGGACATCTCCTGGCGGTGGGAGCACGCCCAAGGTGCCAAAACTGCGGATGAGCTTGGCGCACGCAATAGCTGAGGCACCACTGCCGCTGAAGACGATGGTGCACTGGGAAAGGTCTTTGCGTGTGACCTTGAGGGCATTGATCAATGCAGCAAGCACGACAATGGCGGTGCCGTGCTGGTCGTCGTGAAACACCGGGATGCCCAGGTCTTGCAGTCGCGCCTCTACCTCGAAACAGCGCGGCGCGGCGATATCCTCCAGGTTGATGCCTCCAAACACTGGAGCCAGCGCACGCACGGTGCGGACGATTTCATCGGTGTCTTGCGTGTCCAGACAGATCGGGAAGGCATCCACGTTGGCGAACTCTTTGAACAGTACCGCCTTGCCCTCCATCACGGGAATCGCTGCCGCTGCACCGAGATTGCCAAGACCGAGGATTGCAGAGCCGTCGGAAACCACGGCCACAGTGTTGTGCTTGACCGTTAGTTCGTGAACCCTGGCCGGGTTCCGCGCGATTTCCAGACAAACTTGAGCCACCCCGGGCGTATACGCCAGGCTCAAGTCGAGCCGGTTTTGCAGGGGCACTTTGCTACGGACTTCTACCTTGCCGTGTAACTTGCCGTGCAGCGAAACGGATTGGGAACCAAAGTCGTCGTTCATAACGAGTTCGATACGGGCGCCAGTGAAAGAAAAACTTTGAGTCGACCTGAAGAACGCATGCGCCGTTACGTGCCCCCAAGCCCGAGGCTCACTATTCGGGCCCAGGCGGCAGCGCTAAGCCGGATCAGGCAAAGCCAACCACGAAAGATACGCTCGTCGTCCCACTACCACCGATATTCAGCGTGGCCACGCGCTTTGCATTTTCCACCTGATAGTCGCCACACTGGCCAGTTACCTGCTTGTAGGCATCCAGTACTTGTCGCACGCCCGTGGCGCCAACAGGGTGACCACAGCCAATCAGGCCGCCGCTTGGGTTAATTGGGAGCTTCCCTCCCATCTCGATCGTGCCGTCCTCGATCGCTTTCCACGACTCGCCTGGTTTGGTGATCCCGAAGTGATCGATGGCCATATACTCCGACGTGGTAAAACAGTCGTGGGTTTCGATTGCCTGCACCGCCCAAACATCGGGGATTCCGGCTCGGCGGAAAGCGTCCAGAATCGCTTGGCGCGTATGCGGTAGCACGTAGGGGTTGTTGCGGCTTTCGGCAATCTTGGTGTCGAATTCAATGGGCGCGGTGCGATGTCCCCAGCCGAGCAGGCGAGGAATACTCTCCAGTGCAATGCCCCGCTTTTTGGCATAGGCGGCCGCCGCTTTTTCCGAGGCGAGGAACAAGGAAACCGCCCCGTCCGTCACCTGAGAGCAATCGGAGATTTTGATTCGCCCACCAATGACCGTGTTGAACTTATCCACAGAACGGGCCTGGTCTTCCGTCATGTACCAGTTGCGCGTCTGTGCCAGTGGGTTTCGTTTGGCATTCGAATAGTTGATGGCAGAGATATGGGCCAGGTGCTCGTCCTTGAGACCATAACGGCGGTCGTACTCGTCACCTAAGCGGCCAAACAGCTTGGGGAACGGAAACTCGATTCCTTTGGCTTCCCGTTCGTACCAGGCTGCAGTCCCCAGAAATTCTCCCCCCTTTGCCGGGTCCACGGTTTTCATTTGTTCCACCCCGACCACGAGGGCGAGGTCATACCGGCCCGCCTCGATTTCTGCCGAGGCGGCTAGGATGGCAATGCTCCCCGACGCACACGCCGCCTCATGTCGCGCCGTGGGTAGTCCGGAAAATGCAGGGTCCACATCGACCAGGAATGCTCCCAGGTGCCCCTGCATGGCGTAAAGTTCGGCGGCGAAGTTACCTACATGTCCGACTTGGATTTCCCTCGGGTCGATGCCTGTCGCCTCCAGTCCACCCTCTACAGCCTCCCGGATCATCGCCACGATGTGCTTGTTTTCCTTTTTCCAGTTCCTTGCAAAATCAGTTTGATATCCTCCCAAGATGTAAACGGGAGCTGCCATCATTCCCTCCTACGAAGTTTGTCGGGTTCTCACGCAACGTATCATCAGCACCGGCGCTTCTGCAACCAGGCAGCGCTACGCCGCAAAGAACCGCCCGATGTTCACGTGGGGTTCGCGGAACAACTTCTGACCCGGTGAGACGGTGCGCAGGATGGCAGGGACAGGCAACTTGTAGCGCTCCAGTTGCCGGATGGTTTCCTCGGGTCCGAAAATGTCAATGAGCACCGAAGGCGGCGCCCAGTTGAAACCGAAGCCCATGATGCGATCGATGTCTCGCACTTCGCGCACGACCTCTTTTTCTCCGACCCGATTCAGCGCGTAACTGATGTACCCGAACACGACTTTGCGGGCTAAGTCGGCCTCGGGCCCTTCCGCAGAAAGGAACTGCTGTAGGGCCTCGCGGTAGCGGCCAACATGGTGCAAGTCGCGAATTTTCTCGAGCCACGGGAGTTTGCGCACGGCCGCTTCGCGCAAGTCCTTGTAAGCACCGGTTTTCGGGTCGAGCACGAGCTGCACCGTTTGATTGCCTTCTTTCACTCGCCGGTAGAATCCTCCGAACTGCGGCGTTTTGTTGCCCAAGTGGCCGCGCCCAATCAGCTCCTCCATGTACGCTGGCAAGCGGAAGGCTTCATGGGCTTCGTCTTTTGTGTGCGCGTACACGTTGTCGACGATCGCCTTGTGCACGTCCCAGCCGACTAAGTCGATCGTAGCCAGCGGCGACATGGCGCGCCCGGTATACGGCCCGATGAGGTAGTCCATAAACGCCACGCCATGCTCCTCGGCGAGGATGGCGACCTCGTTGAGAACCTTAAACCCGACACGATTCCCGGCGAAGGCCGGTTTGTCGGCAGCTACGATGGCAACACGCCCGAAGCGACGCTCCAACAACTGCACCATTTCACGCACCAACTGCGGGTCGGTTCCCTCGTGCGGGATGACCTCGGTGCCGACGATCACGTTGGGCGGGTTGAACAAATGAATGCCGAGGAAATTCCGGCGGAAACTTTCGCTGCGGCCCAAGGCCATCTCGGCGATCGATAAGCCAGAAGACACCGTGGCGACGATCGACTCGGGGCGGCGGTGTTTGTCCACCTTGGCGAAAAAAGACTTTTTGAGCTCGATATCCTCGGCCAACGCCTCGAAGATCAAATCGGCTTTGGCCACTGCTTCTTCAAGATCCTGGTCGTAAGTGCCCAGAGAAATCCGGTCGGCGATGCGGACGGACTTTGCCATGTTTTGGGCGGCCACAAGACCTTCGTGCGCCTTTTCGATGGTGCGCGCCAGAAAAACCACGTCGCACCCACCAGCAGCGAACACTTCACCACTTCCTGCACCCATCGTGCCGTTAGCGCCGAGAACCACAACTTTCTGAATCGGAATCATGAGCAATATCCCCCGAAGACGGAGTTCAAAAAGTCCTAGGTTAGTGGCATGTTTGTCGTTTCGTGACAAGGTCTGGAATGTTACCGGGACAACCATCGCACGCAAGTCGCTTGCACCTCGCCCACTGGCCTCGAGACTTTTCCACCGTAGAGTTTGCGTCGGCGTGGCCTCCTCCGTTCTTTGCGGGCTCCGATGGAAGAGCGACTGCTGCGAACGAGGTCACGCCCGCGACGTAGAACTCAGCCTCTCAGGGTTCGCACGTCGCCCCCCGGACCCAAAACCAATTCGGCTGGCTTGCGCTCCCGGACGCCCCACAGACATTTCGACCCCGGGGGAGAGCGATTGCCGGAAAGTGGGCTTCCTGAATCGTTGCGTCACGGGTTGCTGCAGCTCGTCACTTGCCACTTGACTCCTCGCGAGCGAGGGCAGTAGTGAAGACCCAGTTCTTTTGGAAAGCAAAGCAGAGAACATTTTCGCGTTCGGCATTGCGGACGCGAGGCGGTGAGTCTCTGTGGGCTCGGTTTAGACGCATCGGCTTCGCCGCTTCGAGTCGAGAGGAGGTCAAGCCATGCGTCTAGCTCGGCTGGTTGCGTTCATCGTACGAGCCGCGGCGGTTGTCTGCGCAGGGAGTGTTGTTCCGAGCACGTCCCCGGTAACTGCTGCGGGAATAGAGGCTTCACCGAGGCCGACCAGGAACCTCCCCCCACAAGCATGGCCTGCAATTGCACGGGCCTTGGGGCGGAGCCTGCGACCGTACCACGTGAAGACGGACGTCTCGGGCGACCGCGTGATCGCCCAGAACGAGCGCCATGGGTTGCAGGCGGTGTTCGACGGCGACGCGGTGCAAGTGATTTACGGCGGCGACGCACTAGTACTGCGGCGCCCAGGCTGCAGACACCGGGGCTTATCCCCGGAAGAACCGCACCAAGTGCACGTAAAACCCAAGGTGGATGGGAATTACCTTGAATTTCGTTGCGGCACAGTGACTGAGTGGTGGGTCAACAGCCCTATTGGACTACAGCAGGGCTTCACCATCACGGGGCCGGAAGGTGCAGATCGTGCCGGTGAGGTACTGCGGGTCGAGTTGCAATACGCGGGCACGCTCCAGCCTGTCGTTCAAGCAGACCGTCGCTCCCTGCTGTGGCGGCAGGCAGGAGCTGGACCAGTGCTGGCATATCGTGGGCTCACGGCCTGGGATGCTCGGGGTTTGGGCTTGCCTGCACACTTTGAAGTCGCCGAGGGCAAGCTCACGATCGAGGTTGATCACCGCGAGGCAGTGTACCCAATTACGATCGATCCCTGGGTGCAAAAAGCCAAGTTAACAGCGTCGGATGGCGGCGAGTCGGATTTTTTTGGTACGGCCGCTGCCGTCTCTGGTGACGTGATTGTGGTAGGTGCACCCAAACCTTTCTCGGGGAGCGCCGGCCGAGCCTATGTGTTCGTCAAGCCAAGTAGTGGCTGGGCCGATATGACCGAGAGCGCAACGCTAAACCCGTCGGATGGTGACGTGGGGGACCAATTTGGTGACTCCGTGGCGATTGATGGGAATGTGATTGTGGTTGGCGCACCAACGCACGATACAAGCGGGAACTCCAACCGAGGTGCCGCGTACGTGTTCGTAAAACCCGCCGCGGGGTGGGCGGGAACGATTTCGCAAAACGCAAAACTGATTGCTGGTGACGGCCAAGCAGGGGATTGGTTTGGAAACTCTGTCGGAATCTCGGGCGATGTGGTCGTGGTGGGCGCCCCGTTGAGTTTTTCCAACGATAAGGGAGCCGCTTATGTTTTTGTGAAGCCCGCTGCCGGCTGGGCGGGCGCGTTAGCGCATACCGCCAAACTTGTGGCATCCGACGGCGCAGAAGACGATGAGTTGGGGAGTGCGGTTGCGATTTCCGGCGACCAGGTGGTGGCTGGCGCCCCGTTCGCGGACCGCGACTCTTGTTTCGACGCGGGGAAGGCGTACGTATTTGTGAAGCCAATCACGGGTTGGGCGGGAACGTTGAATCAAACAGCAAAGCTACTGCAGGCGACGTGCCATACCGGTGACTTCTTTGGTGTTGCCGTAGCGATATCTGGTGGGACCGTGGTTGTGGGTGCGAGTAACGAGCTTTTGTCAACAGGGGGTCGAGGGAAGACGTACGCATACGTTGAACCCAGTGGGGGTTGGACCCCCTCGGGCTCGTTCTTCGAGAATGCCACTCTCACCGCGTCTGACAGCGCAACCGTATTTAGCTTTGGTAGTTCGGTCGGGATCTCTTCAGACACAGTGGTCGTAGGGGCTTCGGGTGCCGACGTTGGCACCAATGCGGCTCAGGGAGCGCTGTACGTGTTCGGCAAGCCGGGCGGTGGTTGGGCGGGGTCGCTGAGCGAGACGGTGAAACTTTCTGCCGCAGACGGGGCTGCAGGCGACGGCTTGGGTCGAGCGGTGGGCATTGACGGTGGTACGATCGTTGGTGGAGCGGACCGGGACGATATTAATCCAGAGGACCAGGGTTCAGCATACGTCTTTGCGTTCGAAACGGCGCAAGAGGCTTCACCAACTCCGACTGCCACCTTCATGCCCACAGAGACCCCGACGCCCAGCCCCACGAACATGGCCAGCCCCACGGACACGGCCACACCAACGAGCACGGCCACACCAACGAACACGGCTACGCCAACGAACACGGTTACGCCGACGAACACACCGACAGTGACGCCAACATTTTCCCAGTTCGAGAACGAAGCGGGCGACTTCGCGTGTAGCGACGGCTTCGACAACGACGGAAACGGCTTGGTCGACTGTGCCGACCGAAGTTGCGCCACAAGTACCCGGTGCGTGGCACCGGTGCCAGTGGGTCAGGATCGGTGGATGGGACTCGCGGTTGCCACGTTGGCGTTGCTTGGTTTGGGCGCGTTGCTGCGATCTCGAGGGAGAATCACTACTCGGTGAACGTGCCGATGCTGTGGCGAATGAGGATGACCGACATTGCCAGGATACGAACAGTTGCCTGGTCGGAAACAATCCTCGACTGCAGTCAGCGATTGGCGTTTTGGTGGGCATGGCGCGGAATCTCACCCTCTCCCCGTGGCAGGGGGTGAGCCGGATGAGCGGGTGAGGGGTGCGCCCGCGGTTGTCAGGGCAGCAGCCAAGTTGGCCCGCGGCGTCGTGGCCCTATGCTTGACCAGCGGCAATGACTGCACACCCGTGGGTCTTTTCTCGCTCGTGCATGCACCTCGTCTATGGCATGTGGGGGCGTGACCGCGGCGTCAGCCTCGATTCGAGAATTGCTTCCTGCTTGCCGCATGAACAACCCGCTTGATAAGCTACGCACTATGGCTCGACGAGAAGAACCCTGGTTAATGCGGACCTATGCCGGCCACACGGACCCGCGTGCTGCCAATGAGCTGTTTCGGCGTAACTTGGCAAAGGGGCAAACGGGTCTGAGCATTGCCTTCGACCTGCCGACGCAGACAGGATACGATTCCGACCACCCGATGGCGGCAGGCGAGGTCGGTAAAGTTGGTGTGCCGATTTGTCATATCGAGGATATGGAGCTCCTCTTCGACCAAATTCCCGTGGCGAAGATGAACACGTCTATGACGATCAACGCCACGGCTGCTTGGTTGCTGGCGCTGTACGTGGCGGTCGCGGAGCGTCAAGGCGCTGACCCGCGCGTGTTGCGGGGTACCACCCAGAACGACATCCTGAAAGAGTTCTTGGCGCGTGGAACGTACGCTTTTCCGCCCGAGCCGTCGCTGCGTCTGACCGTGGACGTGATCGAGTACACGGTGCAACACATTCCGAAATGGAACCCGATGAATGTATGCAGCTACCACCTCCAGGAGGCCGGTGCGACACCGGTACAGGAAATTGCGTTTACCCTGGCGAACGCGTGTACCGTGCTTGACCGAGTGCGCCAGCGGCCAGGTGTTTCCATGCCGGACGTGATTGGCGCCATGTCGTTTTTCGTCAACGCTGGTATCCGCTTCATCGAGGAGATGTGCAAGCTCAAGGCG
>FMSI01032523.1_pt1 | contig 52612 bp, 38 predicted proteins | sample 1504471 | NCBI WGS metagenome assembly FMSI01 (sample SAMEA4475357, study PRJEB15587) | soil metagenome | biome: Soil; feature: Field | place: India | collected 2015-03-11 | depth 0 m
TGAAGCATGGCTTCAGCACTCCATATCTGCTTCAGCAGAGATTCTCGTTGACCTGAGATCTCGTTTTCGCGTAGAATAGAAGTACCATGTCAACCACCAGCGTGCCCAGGCAGGAATCATGGCGTGCGCTGTGGGAGTATCGGCAGATGCTTGCCCGGTGCACCGATGAGGAGCTGCAGGACGTCTACTTTCATATCGACGTATTGCAGTACCCGGAGAGGTATCGCGCCATTCTGGACGAGCTGGCACGCCGGGGTCTGCGTCCCGTTTCGGGCGTAGAGCCTCAGATTGTTCCAGTCAACATTCCCGAACAGGTTCGGGCTTTACCTGTTTTGAGGAAGCATCCCGTGCTCGCGAGCGCTGTGGCATCGCTGTTGCTCACGGTGTACACCGCCTGCGTAACATTCGTCTTCTGTCTGCCGATTTATCTGCTGGCAGTGCCTCTGAAGGCGTTGAACCAGCAAAGCGCATTTTTCTATCTGCTTTTCTTTCCGTTCGCTCCGCTCTCCGCCGCGGGCTTTGGCAGAAGAGCAGGGGGCACACGCTGGTACACCGCGGCAGTGCTGATAGGAGTGGCGCTGGGCGTCCTGCTGTTTGCAGGTACAGGCACGCTCCACACAGTGGTGCAGGCGCTGTTCCGTTCGGGCGGTGCGGGAGGGTTCTCCTTGCCTGCGGCGTATTGACCGGCTTGATTTTTAACCTGCACTCCCGTATAATTGCGATAGGGAGGGCGCGAGACAACGGGCTGGTGTTTTCCTGTCTTTTCGCTTATTCCTGAAAGACAAGAGGTAGCCATTGATGCCTGCCAGCACTACTATAGAACTCAAGTTATCGCAAGACGAGATTAAAATAGAGCCCGGGGGCACAGCCCAGCTGCAGGTGGAGCTTGTCAATACCTCCGACCAGCCCGATACCATCGGCTTGGAGGTCGAGGGGCTCGATTATGAATGGGTTGCCATACCGGTGCCCACTGTCACCCTGAACGCCCGTGCCAGGGGCAGTGAAAAGATTCTGCTGAAAGTGCCCCGGCGCAGTGAAAGCACTGCGGGAGCCTATCCCTTTGTGGTGCGTGCGCGTTCGCTGGAGACAGGGGCAACCGCTGTGGCGCCTGCTACGCTGGTGATAGAACCGTTCGCTGCGCTTTCCGTCGAGCTGTATCCCCGGCGCAGTGTGTGCACCTACTGGCGCCCGACCACAGAGTTCGAGGTCACTGTGCACAACCTGGGGAATACGCCGCTGGATGTGCGCCTGTATGCAAACGATCCCGATGACGTGGGGGTATACACGTTTGACCGCGAGGTGCTCACCCTGCAGGCAGGCGCGTCGGAAAAGGTCGTGTTGAGTGCGGAGCCGTCGCGCCGGACGATGGTTGGGCGCGGCCAAATTGCCTCTTTCACGGTCACCGCACGCTGTGTGGAGAACGCGTACATCGTCGGGCATACGCAGGGGCAGCTGGATACGCGACCGCTGATTTCTCCTGTTACCCTCAGTACGCTCGCCCTCCTGCTTGTCCTGCTGAGTGTCTGGGCGTTCACCCGCCCGAAACCGGTGGAGGTGCTGGAGTTTGCGGTGGAGCCTTCCACTATTCAGCAGGGCGGCACGGCGGTCATTCGCTGGCACGTCGCTAACGCCTCCGAAATCAGCATTACTCCCGACATCGGGCTGGTGAAGGAGAGTGTCGGCAGTCGACAGGTGGTCCCCTCACAAACGGTCACTTACCATCTGGTAGCGCGAGGCAGAGGGGGCGTTGTGGAGAAAGATGTCGTGCTGACCGTTTTGCCCGCTCCCGAGCCGCCTCCGCCGGCGATACTGTCGTTCAAGGCAGAACCTGCCCAGGTGACGAAAGGCGATCCGGTTACCCTCAGCTGGCAGGTGCAGAACGCCACCAAGCTCCTGCTCAGCCCCATCGGGGAGCTGGACCCTCTGCTCACCTCGGTGCGGGATACGCCTGCCACCACGACCACCTATACGCTGGTTGCCATCAACACCGCGGGGCGAAAGGTGGAAAAGAAGCTGACGGTAAAGGTACACGACCCGAACGCGCTGGAGGTGCTGGAGTTCAAAGCGGAGCCTTCGGTCATCACTGCAGGAGGTAGTGTGACCCTGCGCTGGCGTGTACAGGCGGCTTCACGGGTGGTAATAGACAACGGCGTCGGGGAGGTCAGCCCCCAGGGCGAAACCACCGTCTCACCGATGCAGGATACCACCTATACCCTCACTGCCACCAACGATGCCGGGCAGGTAGTAACCAAAAGCGTTCGAGTGACGGTGACCAGCACGCCACCAGTGAGTACACCGCCGCCGGTGAATCCGGCTCAGCCCGGCAATTAGCGAGGGGACGCGCCGACAGACTTCACGAGGCGAACGGGACCACTGCTGGCAAGCTGATACCAGCCGTCTTTTGGCAGGCGCCACGCCTCCTGCGTCCCATTCCACCTGCTGGTTTCCATGCGCAGGATGGTCTTTTGGTCGGCTGTCTGTACCTGCCACCGCCCGGCAGACAGCCACACACGCATATCGCCGCCGACAGGGGAGAGGTGCACCTCGTCGGCTTCCCGTATTGCCTCGGTGAACGCTTTCCAGAGCGCAGAGGGCTGAGGTTCGGTCAGCCGGGCAAAGGTCGCCCGCAGGGTGTTGCTTCCATAAACGGCGTCAATGTACAGCGCCAGTCCGATCAGCGCGCCCATGCCGACGGCATCTCTTTGGTGGAAATCCTCTTGAGGAAAACCGTTGCTTGCCCAGCGGTTGCGCAAGGGCAAACAGCGTTGCTGGACAAACTGGCGAATGTCCTGCAGGCTGGCGCCGCAGAGGTCGTCGCTGGAGATCTGCGCACCGGTCGCTTCCAGCCATGTCATGAAGAGCCGCTCGCCCATATAGCCGTTTGCCCAAGGCTCCGGAGCGGTGTAGCCCGTGATGCCCGGAAACAGCGCGTGCGAGAACTCGTGTGCAACCTCGCGAAGCCACTCTATAGGATGCTGGATGCTCTGAATCGAGTAGATGTACAGGTTATTTCGCCACTGTTCACCACCCGGGTTGCCCTGCCGACAGAGCCAGACATTCAGCACTCGCTCTCCCTGAAGGTTCACCTGCAGGCGCAGCCTGTGCCACGCGATTTGCTGAAGCCGGAGAAGCAGACGACATACCTGTTGCGCTCTCGGCAGGTCGTCCACCTGCTGAGCATACACCCGAAACCGCAGCTCCGGCTGAGACAGGTACTCGTTGCGGAAATAGCCATAACAGGCGACAGTGAACTGCCAGCCGTGTTTGGGATCGGTCCGTGAGAGGGATTGCCCACTCAGGCGAGGCGTGAGGATAACCGCCTCGGTGCGAAGACCTGCATCAGGGAGTACCTGTGTTTCAAAAGATGGAACATTCGCCGGGATGGTAACGGAAGCAGGGGGAGAGGGATGCTCCGTATCGGGAGCGGCTCTGCCCCCTGCAATACACAACCACCCGATAATCAGGGCGAGAGCCACTCCTCGGTAGCGGCAAAAGCGTTGTGGTTGTGGATCGACTCTATCGATTCGCATTCTACCTTAAACCGTCGGATGCCCGGTAACTGCCTGAGCGCCAGCACCGAGTCCCGAAGCATATCTTCTACAAACTTGGCGTTATCGTAAGCGGATTCGGTAACGAACTTCTCGTCCGGTCGCTTCAGTACAGGATACAACGGACTGCTTGCCTGTTCCTCCAGCAGGTTGCAGAGCGACCCCATGTCGATGTCGTGCGTGGCGGGAAGCAGTTCCAGTTCCGCCCGGATGTACGCTCGCTGGTTGTGCGCACCGTACAGCGCGATTTGTTTACTGCACGGACAAAGGGATTTCACCGGCATATCGACGCGCACAAGGCGAGTGCATGTCCCGTTGTCGAGAATAATCTGCCACTCCGCATCGGCGTCCAGCCAGCCTGATGCTCCGGTAATAGGGGCGTACTTGCGCAGGAAATATTTGAACCGTACGGTCACCTCCGCACGGTCGGCGTCCAGCATGTCTCTGGCACGGTCCAGCATCCGCTGCAGTGCTTGTAGAGTGAGGGGAACCTGGGCGGTTTCATCCAGAATCTGCATCAACCGACTCATGTGCGTGCCTTTCCGATTGTGCTGGAGGGATACCGCGAAATCCACCGAGGCGACGGTATGGAAGACGCCGCCGCTTCCGTCCGCAATCTGAACAGGAATCTGGACACCTCGCACCCCTACTCGGGGGATTGGGACCTGGCGTCGGTCCTCCTGATTCGCCACATCCGGGAGCGAAGCCACAAACCTGGTCTCTATCATCCTCATCTCCGAACGGATAGATTTGTGTGTCTAGAGTACCCGCTGGAACAGGCTCAGGTCAACCGCTATGGGCGTTTTTTCAGCACTGACTTCCAGAACTGGGCATATTGTCCTGCTACCTGCGCCATACTGAACCGCTGTTCGGCGCGTTCGCGTGCTCGACGCGACAGGTCGCTCCACCTGTCGGGGTCCTGTTTGAGAAGAAGCACCTGCTGTGCCAAGCCCGCGGCATCTCCCTCCGCGAAAACGAAGCCGGCATCGCCAATCACCCGCGGTATCTCGCCGCTGTCGGAGCCGATAACGGGCACGCCACATGCCATTGCTTCCACCAGCACCCGCCCGAACTGCTCTTTCCAGCGCGGAGTTGTGCGCGAGGGAAGCACCAGCACGTGTAGCTGGCGCAGAAAGTCGGCAACGCGTGTGGAGGGAACTGCGCCCAGCCAGCGGACACGGCTCGCAACGCCCTGAGATTCCGCAAGTGCCCTCCAACGCGTCTCATCGCCTTCGCCAGCAATCCACAACTCGCAGTCATCCGGGCAGTAGCGCAGGCTCTCCAGCAGGGTATCAATCCCTTTCGCCGGCACCAGCCTGCCCAGGTATCCGATCCGGAACGGTGGGGAAACAGGAGGACTACCTGGAGAGAACGTTTCCGTGTCCACGCCGTACTGCGGGATAATTGCCATCGGCAGGTTGAACCCTTTGCGCCTGAGCACCTGCAGAGCATCCGCGTTGCCCGCAATGACTCCGCTCAGTTGCCCGGAGAGGGCAATCTCGAACCACCGGAACGGAGGCGGATAGCGACGGTAGATGTTCTGCCAGCAGAACGCAACGGTATCCGCATCCACACGCCGAGACATCACCACCGCATGGTAGGTAGCGAAGTTATACACCTCCTCGTCGACATGCACGAGGTCGGGGCGAAACTGCCGAAGCAGGCGGGGCAGTTGGGGGGCATAGTACAGGTGGTACTGTCCATTCCAGCGCAGAGGGGTAACCTCCAGACGGTAACCGTGAGGCTCAACGAGTTCCAGGGGTATTTTGCCCACGCGAGGCTCATTCCAGAAAGGCGGCACCACAACCAGCAGTTCCGTGATGGCGGGGTGTGCCGAAAGGTGCTCGTACTGTTTGTGGTAGACCGCCCTAATAGCTGCTTTGGAGAACAAAAGCACCCGCATCGCTATCAGGCACAGATGTTTGAATAACAGGGGCAACCTGTTTCAGGTTGCCCCCAAACCGTCTGCTACCGCGGCGCAGGTGGGCCGCTGGGCGATGCTGGCATCTGCTGTTCCTTGGCGCCTGCTGGCGGCTTGAACACGAATACCGAGTCGGGCAGATTCGGGTTAATCTGCTGTGACGCGAAGCTGATGGTAATCGTCTGGGTCAGATTCTGGGTTCCCTGGCTTTGTACACTGCTCAGAGTCAGCTGGCGCAGCAGATAACTTGCTTTGTCGATGAAGGCGGTCGCCGTCATCTTGAAAGAGATTTTGCCGTCCTGTGATTGCCCAGAGCGGGAAGATTGCAGGACAAACATCGGTTTGCCGCCAACCGTCTGGTCGGCGAGCTTCTTGGCGCCGGTAGCGAACATTGTCTGCAACTGCGCGCCGATTTGCGATGGGTCGCCAGCACCGGCAGCACCCACACCACCCTGCTGAGCCAGCGAGGCAGGGGCAGGCGCCTTCATGTACTGCTTTTCCTTTGGCAGGTAGATGTACATGGTCTTTCCGTCGCTGTACACCTGCATACTCTCCCTGCCCTGAACGATGGTGACCATTTTGTTCGGGGCTTTATATTTGGTAGTGAGGGTGGTGGACTGCTTCTGCTGCTGTCCGCCCATCTGGCGCGTTTCGGTGATGGACACCTGCGCCTGGTAGCTCTTCGCGCTCCGGTAGGCAGCTGTCACCTTGCTCAGAATGCTCTGGACATCCTGGGCGTAGCCGGGTGCACTCGCCAGCAGTACAGCTCCTGCCAGCACGCCAGCGAAAAATCGGGTTCTCATGCGAACGTTACTCCTTCCGGTTGATGCTATAAGAGTATACGCATTTTCGACTCAGGATGTCAAATCCGCCCCATCAGCGCGGCACCACCGGGCGTCGTCCACCGCCTCCGGGACGCTGGGCGGGCGGGTCTATCGGGATCAACACCTGTATGCCATCAGAGACACCCACCGCGCTAACCAGCCCCGCACCGTTCACCGCGCGAACAGCCACATAGTACACCCTGCCATGCGCCAGACTGAGGTTGAACGTGGCTTCGGTGCGTATCCCCACGCTCGTCCAGCCCATCACGTCCGTGCCGCCGGGCGTGGTGCCCACCGCCACCTCGTATCGGAAGATGCCGGTTTCCAGGTCGCGGCTCCACCAGCGGGCGTGCAGGGTGGTCAAACTGCTCTGCGCAGCACCATCATCCCAAACCTGCGGTGTTTCGGGCGGGGTGATGTCGGGTTGCATGTTCACCGGACCGAGCCAGAAGTCCACGCCCGGGGTATCCGCACCTGCCACCACTTCCACCCACTCGTACTCCTTGCTGTATCCGTAGGCGGTCGCCTTCACCCGGTAGTAACCGGGCGGCAGGTTGGGAATGCGCCACAAGCCGAAATCCTGTGCCGTGGTAACCTTGCGGGTGGTTCCGAACATCGCGCGCGCCTCGATCTGTGCGCCCTGCACGGGCGTACCGTTAAAGTAGACCTGCCCCGCCAGACAGCCCACCGTGGCATTGCGCGCGTTCAGCTCCAGCAGGGTTTTCCGCACGTTGATGCGCCCGAAGCCATAACGGGGATCCCAGCCACCATCGCCTCTTCCCTGAGCGTTGTCTGCGCCGCGCTGGATGGCACGCCATATCCGCAGATTGCCTCCGGGCGTGTTGACCGTGATGCCTTTATACTCCGCGTACAGCGCCGCTAGCCCAGCGACGTGGGGACACGCCATGGAAGTGCCAATCTGGTAGCCATACATATAGAACTCTTCACCAAAGGCATCGGGCAGAGGCACAGGATAGCTGGGCGCGGTGGAGTAGATGACAAAGGCTTCCGGCCACAGAATACCATCGTCATCCTCTACCCACAGCAGACTGCCGCCCGGTGCGCTGATGCCGATATAGTCGCCTGTGCCTGCATACAGGTCGGAAGGGAAGTCGTCCAGGATGCCTGTCGGGGAAACCGCCAGCACCTTGCTGTTGGCGGCGGGGTAGATATTACCAATGTTTCCGCCTCCCTGGCTCGACTCGTTCGCCGCTGCGATGAGGATGCATCCCTTGTAGTAGGCGTAGTTGACGGCATCGGCGAGAATCTGCGGGTAGCTCGTAGTTCCCAGGCTCATGTTGATAACAGGAATGCCGTTATCCGCACAGTAAATGATGGCTTCCACCAGGTCAGTGTCTTCTCCTGTGCCTGTGGCATCCACGATTTTTACCGGCACAATCTGCGCGTTGTACGCCACACCGAAAACGCCTTCACCGTTGTTTGCCGCGGCGGCGGCAATCCCTGAAACGTGCGTGCCGTGTCCCAGCTCGTCGGTGAAGTCGGAATCGTACACGCCTCCAAAGATGCTACAGCCCAGCGTCCAGTCTATCTGCCCACCGTAACGCGAATCGGTGGTAGTGCCACTGGCGTTTTTGAAGTCGGGGTGATACGGGTCGATGCCGCTGTCAATCACGGCGATGCGGATGGCGTTACTCGGCTTGGTCGCGGCAGTGTAATAGCGATTTGGATAGATTTGCCAGCCTTCATACGCTTCAATGATCAGCATATCCCAGAGATAGGGATAGAGATTCGGTATGCCCGAAATCTTACCATCGTCGTATTCGTGAAACTTCGGGTCGTTCGGCTCGGGAAGCAGGGGACGCACGAGATAAACCGGCTCTGCATAGAGCACCTCTGGTCGCTTCTTCAGCAGGTCTACCGCGCGTAACACGGGGACATCCTTCGGCAAACGTATGACCGCCCAGCCGATTCGTTCAATGGTGCGTTCTATCTTTGCCCCCGCTAATGCGGGAATACTGTCTATGACCGGCTGGAGTGCAGATACCAGCGCCGATGAAGCGCTCGTCGCGGAGAGCGTGTTCTGGCGTGAAGCCACTACCTGGGGACGCAGTTTCACTACCACCTTTCCTTCACGATACTCCGCCTGCTTCACTGCCAGTGCGGCAGTCGGCGCGAAGGGAAGCCGCAGGGGGGCACTCCCTGCACTCAGGTCAAACAGAAGCATCAGAGCTAAAACGAACACTGCGAGCCGAGCACGCATTTGCGGGCACCTCCCGTAAAATCTTCAGGTGTATCATAAAACGGATGGAAAATGGTTGTCAATATCGCCGCGCAAAACCTGTAGATTACCAGAGGTTTGCTATTGCAGCTGCTGGGCAATCTGCTGGATAACGGGGTAGGGGGCATTGGTCTTGAAGGCGGCGGTCTCGAAATGGGTGCGCGACGCCTCGTAGCCTGCCTGTCGCAGTCGCTGTATGAGCGCATCCACCGGCGGGAGATGGCTCAGATGGGTGCGCTTGCCCAGCTCTGCAGCGCAGTAATAGCCGGCAGGGGAGCTTGCCTCATCCACCATCAGCCGCAGCTGGCGAAGCACCGCCTGGTATCCCGCCTTTCGCGCCTCAACGCTCATCAGGTGCAGAAACTCGGCGTCGTACAGGGAGCCCGTCCACAGCGGTCCCGCCCACTGAACCTCTTCGCTTCCGCAAACGCGGCATCTGCCCACCGTCACGTGCAGGGGCAGAGTGGTCTGGCTATAACAGCCCATACATTTGACCATCCAGCCTATCTGGTTCACAGGGAACTCGGCGGAGCCATAGTGCAGACGCACCGCTATGCGCATCGCATAGCCCTCGTCCAGCACGAACAGGGGCTGCCAGTACAGCCCACGCTCTCCTGCGCTCTGCTGTAACGCCCCCAGCAACACCCGTGCGCCAATCTCATCGCCACACTCCCACGGGCGCGTCACCGCGCCGTAGTGCCGAACCGCCGGGTCACGCAGCTTGCCGCACAATGCCGCCATGTCCGTAGCCGTCAGGTACAGCACACCGCCCCAGCGCGGCGCCAGCGACGCCGCGTGCCAGTACACAGACGGACTGCCGAAGGCATCCAGATCCACCCAGTCGAAGTGTTCATCCCGTAGACGGATGGCGTAGCACAGGCGGTGCACCTGCTCACAGGTAACCTCTATCTGTACATCCGGGGAGATAGCGTTCAGCGCGATGTTGCGGCGTATCGCTTCCACCGCCGCAGGGTTGCCATCGTTCAGCACGATGCGTTCCACCGGCGCTTCCAGTGCGTAGCGGATACCGCGCGTGCCCACTCCAGCCATCAGGTCGATAACCTGCAGGCGACGCTCCTGCAGGTCCGCCTCCGCTCGCAGGGCAATCACGCCGAAGTCGCGCGCTAGGCGAGCACGCGGATTGAAGAAAAGCTCCTGCGGCACCACGAAGCGAGCCAGCCCTTCCTGCAGTTCAGTGTAGTTCTCCTCGTTCATGCCAGAAACTCCGCGCAGATGGAATTAGCCACCGGCAAACCCTTCGCGGTGATGCGCCAGCGGTCCGGGGTGACCTCCAGCAGGCGCAGACGTTGCAACTTGCCGATTTGACGGGCATAGCGCTCCGCCAGCCTGACGCCATAGCGTGCTTCTACCGCAGGTACATCCACCCCGTCACGCAAACGAAGCATCAGCATGATTGTTTCGCCCAACGAGGCGTTGGCATCCAGACACTCCTGCTCTTCCACCAGTGAAGAGCCGTTCCGAACCGCCTGCACGAAGCGACGCGGATTACTGATTGCCTTCCAGCGCACTCCACGCCGATACGAAACCGCTCCCGGACCAAAGCCGAGATACTCCTCGTTGCGCCAGTACACCATGTTATGCCGACAGCGATAGCCCGGTCTGGCAAAGTTGGAAATCTCGTAGTGCTCGTAGCCAGCTCGGGTAAGCGCACGGATGGCGTAGCGATACATCCGCAGGTCGGTCTCTTCATCGGGCAGGTTCAGCAAGCCCTCCTGGTGCATTCGGAAAAACGGCGTGCCCGGCTCAACGGTCAGCGCGTAACAGGAGATATGTTCAGGCTGAAGGCTGACCGCCGTGCGCAGGGTTTTCTGCCACTGCTGGATGTTCTGGTCGGGCAGGGCGAACATGAGATCGATGTTGATATTTTCAAAGCCCACCTGCCGCGCTGTCTCGTAAGCCCGCAGCGCCTCGTTTGCCGTGTGGATGCGCCCCAGCGCTTTCAGCAGACGGTCATCAAACGCCTGCACGCCCATACTGAGCCGGTTAAAGCCAGCCTGCCTCAGCAGAGAATAGCGTGCCCTGTCTGCAGTGCCCGGGTTAACCTCCACGCTGACCTCTGCATCGGGCAGCACCCGGAAGCGTGAGCGAATGGCGTCCAGAATGCGCACAATCAGCTCTGGGTCGGGAAACGAGGGCGTTCCTCCACCGAAGAAGATGGTGGGAACCACAATATCGCCTGGCTCGTCGACGTTTTCGACCGAAAGCCGTATCGCCTCCAGCGTGTCGCGAACGATGCCCCCGCGCCAGGCATAGGTGTTGAAATCGCAGTAGGCGCACCGCCTGGCGCAGAAGGGTATGTGCACGTATATGGAAACACGTTCGAGGCTCATGATGGTTTTCCACACGGGATTATATCACAAACAGGGGGAAGGCGTTACCGCCCAGAACGCCATCGTGCTTCAAAAAGGCGTTTGAGCATATTCTCCAGAGGGAAAAGCTCTGGGTAGCCAGCGACATGTGGGCAAGATAACAGGTCTAAACTCACTGGCTTCGTGCATTCTCACACGTCGTAACTCAACAATTACGCGCTCGTTTTGCCGCTCTGGCAGCGTGGACAGATGCCGAACCACTCGACGCGGTGGGTGCTAACACGGTAGCCTGTGAGTTGCTGAATGCGTTCCGTTGCGGTGTCATCTATGATGTCAGGAACATCGGCGATATGCCCGCACTGTTCGCAGATGATATGCTGGTGCGCGCCGGGGCGACCGTCGAATCGGCTTTTGCGCGAACCTGCCTCCAGCTGGACTACCAGCCCCTCTTCCTGCAGGCGCCCCAGCAGGCGATAGACGGTTCCCAGACTGATGTTGGGAATAATCTGACGTGCCTGCTCGTATACCCAGTCCGCGGTAGGGTGGGTGTCAGTGTTTCGCACAATGTCCAGAACAACCTGTCGCTGTTTGGTATTACGCATCGGGTTGCCACAGGCTCCTTTAATGAGAATGATATTCGTTCCTATTTTCACGTTCAGTATACCAAGCCTGCCGTGTTTTGTCAAGGACTGGAGGTAGGACATCACAGCAGAAGGGTATCCTGGCAACCAAACTCACAGACAAGCATTTTAGCCTCTGCAAATGTGGATTGCTGAAGGTCCAAAATCGTTGGGTTGTTCTATCTCTGTCCTGACTGAGGTCCTGCTGGCGCACAATTTCGGCGCGATAGGGTGTATTATACCCCCCACATCTTCAGTTATGCCGGACGTTTGTCTCGGGGCGGTAACATTGCATGGGCACACTGGCGTAATTCTCACACAGAGAATCTTTTGTCTGGAGGTAGACCCTGTAAAGATGAGCGTGAGCGAGGGAAGCGAGGTTCCTATGCCTTTGCACGAGGTGAAAAGGCGCCGCAAACCGGTGCGGAATGTCAATGTGCAGCATCATCAGCAGCTAACCCCCATGGAGCGCATTGCCCTGTGGATTACACAGCACGTAGGGACGATGGGCTTCTTTTTGCTGATAGCCATCTGGAGCATGTTCTGGCTGTTGTGGAACCTGATGGCGTCCCGTCCACTTCGATTCGACCCGCCTCCTGCGTTTGTGTTGTGGCTATTCCTGTCTAACCTGATCCAGATTCTGCTGATGCCTCTTTTGCTGGTGGGGCAGAATGTGCTGAGTCGACATGCTGAGCTCCGCGCGGATAACGACTACGAGGTCAACCTGAAGACCGAGCAGGAGGTAGAGGTTATCTTACAGCACCTGGAGTACCAGGACCGTTTGCTTGAGAAACTAGTTGCTCTGGTACAGGCACAGGACGGTCGGCGTACAGATGCTGGCACTTAAGCATGCACTTGCTTTTCAGGGCTGTGTCAGATGCACGCTACCTTTGCGTTCCAGCTTGCTCCAGCCGGTGCGCTTTCCCTGCAGGGCGGTTGTTACCGACTTTAGCATCACCGCATACATCAGCTGTCTGTACACGAATCGCTGCCAGAAGAGCCACCAGAGCAACCGCCACCGCTCGCGGTCAAGACGGAAAGCGACACAGCCTATCAACAGCTCCACCACAAAGAACAGGGAATACAGGAAGCCGATTTGAGCCAGAGCGGCGGTTGCCTGGGGCAGGGGTTGCCAGTCCTGGCGCAGGATACCACGGCTGAGCCATGCCTGCCCGACGTTGGCAACCGTCCAGGCAATTTGCGCATCCACCAGCGGCGACAGCATCTGAAACACCACCTGAAACAGCCACAGGGAGGGCAGAACCAGCCGTCCAAACCATCCATATCTTCCGATAGCCTCCCGATGCTTCCACAGACACTGCAGGGTGCCGTACGCCCAGCGGAACCGCTGGCGAAATAAACTCTTCAGGGTTTCTGGAGCTTCTGTCAGGGCAATGGCGCGATTCGCGGTCACAATCCGCCAGCCTGAGCGGCGCAAACGCCAGGTGAGATCCATATCTTCTGCCATGGTGTCATTCCGGTAGCCACCAGCCTGCACCACCGCCTCTCGACGCCATGCGCCTGCTGCTCCGGGTACCACTGTTACTCCGTTAAGTAACGCATAGGCACGCCTGTCTAGGTTCTGATTGATGATGTACTCTATAGCCTGCAGGCGGGTGAGTATGTTTACCCGATTACCCACCTTGACATTACCTGCTACCGCGCCAACGCGAGGGTCGGCAAACGGCTGAACCAGCTCGCCGATGGTGTCAGGCAAAAACAATGTGTCCGCATCCAGGGCAATGAGTATCTCGCCAGCGGCGTACCGAATCGCGTGGTTGAGAGCCTCCGCCTTACCCTGATTGTCCTGGCGAATGACCTTTACATTTGACAGGTGTCCAAAAAGCCGCTCCACCTCTTCCGCGGTGCCATCCTGCGAACCATCATCGACCACGATAACCTCCAGAGGTGGATAATGGCTGTTCAGTACCGCCTGTATTGTGCGCCCAATCACTTTACGCTCGTTATAAGCCGCGATAATCACGCTGACCGCAGGCTGATAGGATGCCGAAGGCAGGTACTTGCACTCACGAGTGGATGCGATAATAGCCAGGGGAAGCACGCTAATCGCCCGCAAGAGGGTTAAGACAATGGCGGTCAGAAAAGCGATGCCCAGCAGTATGCTGAACACATAGTTTGCTTCAAACACTACCCGGTCTACCCCAACAAGCATGAGGTCTCGCCCCGATACTGGTGGCATCACGGCATCGCGTGTGGTGCCAATCAGCTGGGATGCGGTGACAAAACGGTAACCACGTTGCTGGAGATAGGGGATGAAAATAGAGAGGGCAGCAACGGTGCGAGAACGGTCACCGCCTCCATCATGCAAAAGAATGACGTTACCGGCGCCTCGCAGTACCTGCTGAATCACATCCTGAGCAATCTCCCGGGCGGTGCGCTGGTGGATAATACCACCAGGTTGCATCGTGCGCAGGTTCCAGTCCTGCGGGTCGATAAACTCTCCGATGGTCAGGTAGCCCATCTGCGACGCCAGCAGGATGGGACGCACCTCTTCCGCGCTGGTCGGCTCGGCATCGGCATTATAGGGTGGGCGAAAGAGCAGGGTCGTTCGTCCCAGAATGCTCTGGAGCACCCGTTGAGTGGCGTTCAGTTCCAGCCGGGCGCGGCGAGTGGACACCGCTGCCATATTCGGATGGGTAAATGTATGACTGCCGATTTCGTGTCCTTCGTCCCAGATTCGGCGCAATAAGCCGGGGTGGTGTTCCGCGTTCTCGCCAATGATGAAGAAGGTCGCTCGCACACCAAAACGTTTCAAAACGTCCAGAATCTGCTCGGTGTAGGGAGGATAGGGACCATCATCAAGGGTGATGGCAAGCCATTTTGCATGGTAACCACGTCTCTGTATGGTAAAGGCTGAGGGGAAACGGATGTACTCTTCATCGGCGCACAAACCGGTATGGGGGTCCACCTCAATCCAGCGGTTGCCCGTCTGCGGCAGGGTATTCACAGAGAGCACTTCGCCCTGTCCGATAAACTCTACGTCGTATGGATAACTGATTTCGCGCAGAGCTTGCATATCAGGGCGAGCACCGATCCGATCGCGGCGCAGAAAGTTCCAGATAGAGGGGTCTTCAGACCCCAGCACCCAGAGCGCAGCCCCCCGCAGCCTCATTTGCGAACCGATAAGCCACTGATTCGCAACTGCCACCGCATCCAGCAGCCATACCTCATGAAAGCGACCCTCTTCGTCTGTATAGGTGAAAGTGGGGTTTAACGCTTGTGGGTCGAAGTCCACCACACGCTGGGGAGGCTCGTCAGGATGGTTGTCGCGGGCGCGCAGGATGGCTTCGTGAAAAGTGAGTGTCTCAGCCGTGGCAGAGTTTTCCCGCCAGTCGTAGGCGTAGTTACCAAGTCCCATGACCAGCTTCTCAGCAGGGATATACTGAACCGCCTGAAGCAGAACCCGACGGGACCATAGCAGCGAGGCCACGGGCCCCGGTGTTCCCGAGGCATAATGTTCGTCGTATACCATCAGTACCACCCAATCACATGCCCGGGAGATTTCGCGCCATATTCCGGGATTCACGCCCGCTTCGATGTCGGCGCTCAGCTGCAGTCCTGCTTGATGAAGAACGTGCCCCAGGCGTTGAAGCCATCCTGCGAAGAGGGCATAATCCTGGGAATAAAGGTTCTCAAAGTCTACATTGACGCCCTGAAACTGCTGCTCCAATAACCAGTCGCGCAGCTGCACCGCCAGTGCCTGTTGAGCCGATGGATTGTGCAGCAGATGATGCACGCGAGCAGGGTCAAACTGCCCATGCTGAGCGTTGTTGAGCACAGGCATCACGTGCAAACTGTGCTGGCGCGCAATCTCGAGCACATCGTGGTTGTGAGGTACGCTTGCGGGATCCCAGTCGTACCAGTCGATGCCATTGCCCTGAGCGTTCAAATGAAGCCACTCCGGCAGAAGATGCGTGAGTTTATCAGCATTGGCACGCAAAGAGTGCAGTCCCGTCTCCTGCCACGTTGTGTAAAAGGCAGCGACCACCGGCGAGGTGATGGGTGAGGCGATTATGTGTTGGCGCCGCTGCCGCTCGTCCTTCAGTATCTCTTCGAACAGTTTCGTACGCTCCTTAATCAGGAGGTGCCGCCTCAGGCGAGTCTGACGATTGACAAAATGGAACACAGAGCCTCGCAGAGCGCGACGTAGATGCGGATGAACACCGGGTAGATGCGGTATGATGGGAACCGTCAGAAGGCTGAGCACAAAAAGCGTGCTGAGTATCGCGGACAGCAAGGCGAACATCATACCGAGGCGTGTCAGCCATCGTCTGCGTCTGCCAGTGCGGTCGTAGAATACCATCTCTCTATCCAAAGGAGCACACCCCACAAATCTAAGGCACTGCCTTTTTATACGCAAGGCACTACCGCACTTATTCCCACCTCTGGTGCATAGAAGAGGAATCCCCACATCGGCGTTCTAACTTTTGTAGCATGAGACGGATACTGAGGATTGTGCTGTACATTGCGCTTGGTGTGCTGGGGGCGCAAAATGGTGTCTGGGCACAGCTTCCTGTGCCACCTCTGAAACCCATCATTGGAGCGCGAATGCCCGCACTCAGTCCCGACGGCAAGCGAATCGCCTTCGTGTACCGCGGGGACGTATGGATTGCTCCCTCAGCGGGCGGACAGGCAACCCCTCTGACGCGCCATGTGGAGATGGATGCCTTTCCGCTCTTCTCACCCGATGGGCGATGGATTGCTTTCTCCAGCCTGCGCAACGGAAACTGGGACATCTTCGTTGTGCCAGCAGAAGGAGGGGAGGTGAGGCAGTTAACCTATCACGCGAACAGTGAGATTGCGTATGGCTGGAGCCCCGACGGCAAATACCTGCTTTTCTCATCGGTGCGAGACACCACAAACAACACGCTCTTTGCGCTGGACGTTCGCACCCTGCGCTTCAAAAAGCTGACTGAAGACTACGCCTCCATCAACTATCCGTCCTACTCACCCGACGGCAAGATGGTGGTGTACGGGCGATATGGATTCCACTGGACACGTCCGCGATATGTGGGGTCGGCTGCAGCGCAAATCTGGGTGCTGGACATCAGCACGGGCAAGCGTCGCGCCGTGACGAGTGACAACCGTCAGCACCTGTGGACGAAGTTCCTGCCCGACGGCAAGAGCCTGCTGACCGTTACCATCGGGGAGGAGACGCCTTCCAGCAGTAAGCTGGGCACAGCCATTCCCAAAATCGTGGACAGCCCCAGCCGAACGCCCAACCTGTGGGTATTTGATCTGGAAGGGCGAGGCAAACAGCTGACCTTCTTCACCGGTGGCTCGGTACGCTTCCCGACGGTTGCCCTGCGCACGGGCGACATCGCGTTTGAGTACGAACATGACCTGTGGCTGCTCCCTGCAGGCTCACGCAATCCGCAGAAAATCGTGCTTTACGCTTCCGAAGACGAAAAGCAGAATACCCGCAGGCGCGAAGTGCTGACCAGCGGCGTCACCGAAGCGGAACCCTCGCCCGACGGCAAGACCTTCGCCTTCGGATTGCGTGGAGACATCTGGACGGTGCTCATCGAAAAGCCCAAGGGTGTGGCTGGACGCAGTGCGGAAATCGCCCGGCGGCTCACCGACTGGGCAGGGGAAGATTCGGACTTCGTGTGGTCGGCAGACGGCAAAAAGCTCTACTTTACCTCCGACCGCGAGTTCAACACTCGCCTTTACGAGCTGGATATCGAATCCCTGCAGGTGAAGTCGTTGTGGAACCGCACGGAGGACGTTACACGCCCGAGATTGTCGCCCGACGGGAAGCAGATTGGCTTCTGGGTGTCTGGCAGTGAAGGCGGGTTGTACGTGCTGATACTGGAGACCGGGGAGGTCAAGCGCATGGTGAAAGTGCCCGGCACGCACTGGTATGGGCTGGGCGGAGGGGACTTTGCATGGTCGCCCGATATGCGCTGGCTCGCGTTCACCTACCGTGGCGAGGATCTGGCGTGGAACATCTGGATTATGCCTGCGGCGGGTGGCGACCCCATCAACGTCACGCGCCTCAATGCCTATCACAGCCAGCCTGCCTGGTCGCCCGACGGCAAGTACCTCTTTTTCCAGAGCGACCGGGATGGCAATGGGCTGTACGTGCTCTCGTTAACCGAAGAGCCTGCACGCACAGTGGACACCGACCTGAAGTACGAGAAGCCGAAGGACAAAGTGCTGGTGGAGATTGACTTCCAGAACATCCGGCGTCGCATCCGCAAGGTGGTCAATCAAAACCCCGATGCTGACCTGACTGTGACCAGTGAGGGGTTGATACTGTTCGTCTCAGGAGGCGACATCTGGTCGGTCTCTTACGATGGCAAGGAAACCAAACGCCTGACAACCGGCGGCGGAATCTCCAGCCTGCGGGTTTCAGCAGATGGCAAGAAGCTGTTCTTCATTCGCAGCGGCGAGCTGTGGACGATGAAGCTGGAGGGCAGTAACCCGCAGGAGAAGGTGACCTTTACCGCCGATTGGGATCGCGACGTGCGTGCGGAACGCAGAGCCGCGTTTACTCAGTTCTGGCGAAGCTATCACCGCGGCTTCTACGACTCCAACTTCCACGGCAGAGATTGGGAAGCCATCCGCAAACGCTATGAACCCCTGCTGGACGCGGTGGAGACCCGCGAGGAGTTTGCCACTCTGCTGAGCATGATGGTTGGCGAACTGGAGGCTTCGCACTCTGAGGTATCGCCCGCTCCCGGCGGCAATCCCAGCCCGGTTACCCCGCACCTCGGCTTCACGTTTGATTACAGCTATGAGGGACCGGGCATTAAGGTGGGCAAAGTGCCGGAAGGTGCACCCGGCTCCTATCCACAAACGCGCATCCGCGAGGGCGAGTACGTGCTGGCGATTAACGGACAGGACGTGACCCTCGACGAAAACCTGTGGAGATTGATTAACGACAAACAGGATCGGGAGTTCGAGTTCCTTGTGAACTCCAAGCCGAGCAAGGACGGCGCGCGAGTGGTAAAATACCGTGTGCTGAGTTACGGGGAGTGGAGCGACCTCAACTACCGCAACCGCATCGAACGCCTGCGCAAGTACACCGACGAAAAGAGCGGTGGAAAGATCGGCTACGTTCACATCTCGGGCATGGGCTTCAGCAACCAGGTGCAGTTCGAACGCGAGGTGTATGAACAGGTGGTCGGCAAGCAGGCGATGATTATTGATGTACGCTTCAACGGAGGCGGCAACATCTCCGACACGCTGGTGGACTGGCTGGAGCGCAAGCCGCATGGCTACTACCGCCCGCGTGATGGAGCGGTTGAACCTGCCCCCAGCCGCGCCTGGGACAAGCCGATTATCGTGCTGATGAACGAGCACAGCTTCTCTAATGCCGAGATGTTCCCTTACGCCATGCGCGCCAAGGGACTGGCGAAGCTGGTGGGTATGCCCACGCCCGGCTATGTCATCTGGACATGGGGACTGCAGCTGGTGGACGGCACAGGCGCACGGATGCCCCAGAGCGGCGTGTACCGGCTGGATGGCACACCGATGGAAAACATGGGTGAAAAGCCAGACGTGCAGGTGTGGATGAGCCCCGAAGACTGGCTCGCCGAACGTGACCCCCAGCTGGACAAAGCGATCGAGATGCTGATGCGGTAAGAGAGAAGGGCAGGAGGGAGCCTCCTCCTGCCCTATATTACTTCTGGTAGTGTCTGCTTGAGCGCGCTGAACAGCTCGGAGGCAAACTGCTGGATGGTGGCTACATCCTTCTGCACATCCCCAGATGCGGGCACGATGAACCGGAAGAAAAAGGTCTGCTGTCTCTGCATGCCTATCAGGCGTGCCGTGAAGGTGGAGACGCGCGCCAGTCCCATAGAGCCCGTGGTGCCAAAAGGCGTACGATACCAGTAGATGACGGTCGCCCGTCTGCCGTTGTTGTTCACCTGGAACAGTCTGGCATGGAATTCCTGGGGCACGCCGGGCACGCTGAACTTTATCTCGCGGTCGTTCTCCAGCTTCCACCCCTGACTCGGGAAGCAAGCATGCGGATTATGGAAGGTCTCCGCGTGAGTGCCCGCCAGCAGAACAAAGTCTATCTGGTCACCCTTTTCGTTGAAGTAATGGCGTGACACGATAGCATCGGGGCGCAATGCCTCGAACGCCTTCGCTCCCATATCGTACCGCTGACCAATCCAACCACCCAGCTGGAATGGAATGAGCGAGTCGTCAATGTCACGAAGCACCTTGCCACGCAGGGGAGACAGCGTCAGCGTGAGTATCGCCGCCAGCGCCATAAACGCTAGCAGGATCAGCATGTTGCGATACAGAAGAGGGCGAACCGATTGCTCTGTTGAGGTTACCGTTGCCATCCCAACCACCTTCCCAGCTGAAAGAGCACAGCGAACGCTACCACCAGCACCAGATAGCCACTCCAGTCGTGGAAGGAGTATCCCGCCTCCTCGCCAAACTTTGTGCCCACGATGCCTATCAGAGCGATACGTAAACCGTTAATCACCAGCGCCAGAGGCAGTGCCAACACTATCAGCGCTATCTGCCTCCACAGCTCCACGCGAATATAATACGCAAAGAAGAACGCGAATGTCGCCATAGATACCAGCATTTTGAAGCCACTGCAGGGTACACCCACATCTAAGTCAAATCCGCCAGGGATATAGATGACGTTCCCCACCCGGTGCGTTTCATATCCTATCGTCTTAAGCAGGACATTTGCGATAATCGTGGACCATTCCTGAGCGGGCTGTGAAATCTCATCAAAAATAGTGGCTGGCAACGGCATCATGAACCCTAAGAAGAGTACAGGGAACCACACGATGCGCACAAACCGCCATCCCAGCAAAGAGGCAATCATACCGTACATCAGGACGAGGAAAGACAGGGACGAGATGGTGGAGGACTGAGTCAGATGCCCCAGCACGCGCATGGCGAGCGCAAGCGCAACCGGCACCAGTCCCCCCGTGCTGGGGGAGATTGCTGTTTGACGGAGCTCCTCGCGGCGCATCCAGACCATATATAGCGCGAGGAAGGGCACCAGGATGCCGTGCGAATAATATCCATCCGAACGGAACCAGTGATATTGCCAGTAGTAGAACACGGGATAATAGGCGACCACCAGTGCCACCAGCACGCCGGCTGCTACCCATGCCAGCGGGTTCTGCACCAGCCGCCCCACAGGAACCCCTGTGAGCCGCCCCACACGCACTTCACTCATTGTACTTTCACCGTCCCCTTTCGCCCGAACGTCCAGTGTTTATTGGCAAAGAAGTTCCAGAATACCACGATACCCGTTGCCAGCAATTTCGCGCCGTTGAAGACCCATTTGGGGTGCGGGTCGTGAGGGTCAAACAACAGCAGGGCGCTGACAATACTGTAGTTTAACAGCGCGCCGACAATATTGACCGCGACGAAACGCAGGAACTCCTCATGCACCGCACCGCGCTGACGGTCGCGAAACGTCCAGCGACTGTTCCAGAAGTAACCGTTGAACACCGCCACACAAAACCCCATCACACTGGCAAGCGCCGCAGGGCGCACGTGTAACAGGTAGTACGCGATATTTGCCACTGCGAAGTCTATCAGCGTACTGCTGGTGCCAACGATACAGAACTTGATAAATTGTCGAACCCCTTTTCTGCGCAGCTGAGCTGTTACCCAGCCGGTTAGCGAGTTGCCGTTCATGCATATCTCCTACCGCAGAATTGCCCAGATAGCCACCGCTATCCACAACAGTATTGTGGCTTGAATCCCTCGGTCCTCCATCAATACCTGTTCAGGAGCACCACCCAGGTCTTTCCTGTGCACCAGATACAGATACCGAAAGATGCCGTACATCACGATAGGTATAGTATACTTCAATCCCTCGTGCTGTGCGGCGGTTGCGCTCTGTATGGTGTACAGCGCGTAGGTGATAATGGTTGCCGAGCTGACTATCGCAATAAACTGGTCTAACAGACCAACGCTGTATTCACCCAGAGTGACGCGATGGTTGAATGCCTCTTCTCCCAGGGTAGCCAGCTCATGCCTGCGCTTGCAAAAGCCCAGGAAAAGCGCCAACAGGGTGGTGCAAGCCAGCAACCAGCCCGATATACTCACGTCAATAGCCACCGCTCCTGCCAGCGCGCGAAGCACGAACCCTGCAGCAATCAGGAACACGTCCAGGATCACTATCTGCTTCCCGCCAAGTGAATACCCCAGCGACAGAAGCACATACAACACCGCCAGCCAGCCAAACGCCGGGCGTATCCAGAACGCCAGCAACAATCCCACCGCCATCGCGCCGCTCATGAACCACCCTGCAACCGTGACGGGAAGTCTCCCGGAAGCGATGGGGCGTTGTCGCTTCTGGGGATGCAGGCGGTCGCGCTCCACGTCCTGCAGGTCGTTATAGATATATACCGCGCCTGAAATGAGGCAGAAGCTCACAAACGCCAGGATATTCAGCCATACCCTGGGGACGTCTCCCAGCTTCTCGGCAAAGAGCAGTCCGGCAAAGAGCAGAAAGTTCTTGCTCCACTGGCGCGGGCGCATCGCCACCACGCTCCACTTGAGCCATTCCAAGGGGTGCGTCCGTGCCACAGAAACCTGGTTTTCCTCAAAACTTTCCATCCACATACCCGCTTGAACCGCTGTTCTCAACAGGCTCCTTTACCGGTAATCACCGCGGGCACGGTAAACAAAAGGATTTTCAGGTCGGTCCAGAAACTCATCGTATCAAGGTAAATGTGGTCAAGCTCCACCCATTCGCGGAATCCGATGTCGCTCCGTCCGCTGATTTGCCACAGGCAGGTCAATCCTGGCAGCACGCTCAGCCGGCGCATCTCCCACTCGCCGTAGCTTGCTACCTCAGAAGGCAGTGGCGGACGCGGACCGACCAGACTCATTTCCCCGTGAAGCACGTGGATGAGCTGAGGCAGTTCGTCCAGACTGTACCGGCGCAGAAACCGTCCCACGCGGGTGACGCGCGGGTCATTGCGCATTTTGAAGACCGGACCGCCTCTCACCTCGTTTTTGGTGATGAGTTCACGTTTCATCTGCTCGGCGTTCTTCACCATCGAGCGAAACTTGAAAAACCAAAACGGCTTGCCACCTCTGCCGATGCGTACCTGCCTGAAAAGCACCGGACCCGGCGAGTCCAGTTTAATCGCGATAGCAATCAACAGCATCAGCGGTGCGAGCAGTATCAGCGCAACGCTCGCTACCGTAACATCCAGAACGCGCTTGGCGATGCGATAGCCTCTGGGCAATTCAATCACGGGCACACTTATCTGCAACTCCGCCGCACCTGCCTCTCCCACAGCGGGAGGCACGATGCCCGGAAGCGGTGTTTGTGCATGTGCCATGGTCACTCAAGCTCCCTTCGTCCAAAAATGACCGCAGTTTCGTAATCAATAGGCGAATCCCTCCGTCTCTATTACGCGAACCAAAGCGAACCGAGTTCACCCTTCCTATCCTCTGGGTAGCGCGCGCGATGCCGACTGACGCAACGCCAGCTCGCGATATGCCCGACGATAATAGTAGACGCCCCGGCTGTCCTCCGGGCGCACTTTGTTCAGCACCGCGCCGATCAGGTTTGCTCCCACCTGCTCAAGACGAGCGTGGAACTCGGCTTCTGCTCCCCGCGAGGGCTGTCCCGCCGCGTGTACGATTATCACGTTCTTCACGTGTGCCGCAATCAGGGTGCTGTCCGCAAAGATAGCTCCTGCTGGCGAGTCGAAAATCACAAAGTCTGCCAGCCGGGTCGTTCGTTCAATGAACTGTTCCATCATCGGGGAGCGCAGGAGCCGTACAGGGTTGTTTGACGATGAGCCTGCCGGTATCAGCACCAGTCCCTCGATCATGGTGGGTACAGCAACGTCCTCAATGGACTTCTCACCAGCAAGCACGTCCGCCAGCCCTAACGAGTTATCCACCCCGAACCGGCTGTGGAGTGTGGGCTGGCGCATGTCGCCGTCCACCAGCAGTACCCGTGCTCCGTCACGTGCCAGCGTGATGGCGAGATTCGCTGCCGTGGTGCTTCGTCCCACGTTCGGCTCAGCACTGGCGATAACTACTGCCGACCCCTGCATCTGGCGGCTGGCATACCACAGGTTGGTGGACAGTATCTGGTAGGACGCACCGATGGGCGTGAAACCGTCCTGCTTATCGAGCGCGTTCGGCTTCATCAGCGGGATGACGGCAAACACCGGCAGCTTGAGCAAACGCTCGGCTTCCTCCGGCGTGCGCACCGAAGTATCCAGCTGCCCTAACAACAGCACCACACTGCTTGCCAGAATAAGCGACAACAGCAGCGCCAGCGCGGTCTTCAGTCCTGTCTGCTTGGGCACAGCGAACACCTGTGGCGGGTCAAGCAGGACCAGGGTTGCCGCCTGAGCGCCGCGCTCTCGCGCCCGTGCCTCTTCCAGCTTTTGTAGGTACAGGTTATAGGTTTGCTCAGCGGTGCGGGCTGCCAGCTCAAGGCGGGCGACCCCGGCTTCCTTGCGCGGCATATCCGCCAGCTCCGCCAGCGCGCGACGCAGGGGTTCCGCGTAAGCCTGTGCGCGTTTCGCAGCGGCTTCCTCCGCGACGCGCGCAGCGATGTACGCCTGCAGGGCGGAGTCGCGGATGGGGTTGCGTGCGCGCGTTTGCGAGTTCAGAATCTGTTCGCTCTCGGTGCGCATTCGCGCCTCAATCTCGGCAATCTGCGCCTTAAGCGATACCACGTCCGGGTGACGCTCCGCTTTGGTCTGAAGCTCCTTTTGCAGTTCTGCCTGCGCCCGAGCTAGGTCAATGCGCAACTGCTGCAGCACAGGGTTGGTTGCCATGATGCGCTGCATCTCTTCGTATTCGTTGCGGGCATACTGGCTCTTTAGCTCCTGCTCGGCGGCGATTCGTCGCGCCCGCGCCTCTTCCATCTCCACCATTGCCTGATCGTAGTTCGCCCGATATTGCGCCGCGCGTTGCACCAGTACCTGTGTCTGGAAAGCCAGATCACCACTGATGCGGTTCGCCAGCTTATAGTCAGCGAGCGCCTTGCGCTTGGCTTCGAGGTCGGCTCTGGCGCGGGGCAGGAGGTCGTTTTCGATGCGCTCACGTTCGGTGCGCAGCGATCCCTGCGTCAGCTCGTTGTACCGCTCGGTCGCCTTCGCCGTCAGCACGCTGAGCGCGACCAGAGCGTTCTGGGGGTCGGTGTCGCGCAGGCGCACGCGAAGGTACTCCGTGTTAGGAATGGGCTCCGCCCGTACCTTGCCGCTGAATGCCACGATTTGCTCGGGACCAGTCTCCCCTTCAAGCACGCCGGGGCGAACTACCTGCAGCTCGCTGACAGTTCTGCCCAACACCGTGTTACTGACCACCATCTGCAAGAGATTCTGCTGGCGCAGCACAGGGTCGTTCACCAGAACGCGCGAGGGGAAAATCTCGGTCGTGGTCTCGCCGACCGGACGCTGCTCGCGCAGAACGGCAACGGCTTCATACTGCTGGGGGGCTGAGCGCGACCACATCAACACCGCGCCTGTACACAGCACCACCACCAGCGCGATGATACGCCATCGCCGCTTCAAAATCATATAATGACGCCAGAACTCCACGGATGATTCGCCTCCTTTAGTACCTGTAGAATGCCTTGTTAAACAGGATATTCCTTGTGATACCAATCGTTGCCACGACGCTGTATATCTGGTTCCAGTCGGGTTTCTTCACCTCGGGAACGTACACGGTGTCGCCCGGCTGGAGGGCAATATCCTGCGAAGTGTCTCCCTTGTCGATGAGCTTGAGCAGGTTCACCACGATGCGCTGCGGTTTGTCGGGCGCGTCGGGATTGGGGCGAATGATGTACACCTTGCTCAGCGTACCCTTCTCATGCTGCCCTCCCGCCCGGTTGATGGCTTCCATGACCGTGGTGCTGTTCTTCCAGGGATACAGTCCAGGGCGCATGACCTTGCCCAGCACATAGATGCGGTTGACCACGTCTTCGGGAATGAAGATAACATCATCAGGCTGCAGGCGATAGTTCTGGCTCAGGTCGCCCTTGAAGAACAGCTTCTCCAGGTCTAAGGGGATGGTTTCTTCGGTGCCATCGGGGCGTTTTCGACGAAGCAGAGCATCCTTCAAACGGGCGCGGTCAGGGTCAAAGCTGCCCGCCATGGAGATAGCGTGCATCACGGTCTCGCCCTCTTTGAACTCGTAGGACCCCGGGCGCTGCACCATCCCAAGCACTGCCACACGCGGGCGGTTAATCACGCGGATACTCACGCTGACATGCGGGTCACGCAGATATTGCGCTTCAATGAGCGCAGTGCGGATTTTCTCTGCCAGCTCGCCTGTGGTCAATCCGCGCACGGTGATACTGCCCACCACGGGCAGGTTTATCGTGCCATCCTGTGCCACCACGGTTTCCCGGCTGAGGTTCGGGTCCTCTACTACCGTGATTTGCAGCACGTCATCACGTTGTATTCGATAGTCATCGGCAACTGCTGTCCATGCGCTGAGGCTCAGCAACAGCAGTGCTATCCAGCAGATTCTCATCACTTGTCGCCTCCTTCTATCATTGCGCTTTGTCACTCACACGCCTCCTTTTCATATAAACGCAAGATTCGTTCCACAACCGCCCTACAGGCTGGTAATGGGCACCAAAACGCCACTACTTGCCAGAGCAAACGGCTCCGTGAGGTACTGGTCAAACGCACTGGTCGCCTCCACCTTCACCAGCACCCGTGCATACGTACTGGAGACCACCACCTGCTGAACGTTGTCTATCGTGGAGTCCGAGACGCCGATGACGGCGTTGGTGCTCTCGTCAATCAGGGTGAGCTTCAGGCTCGCCAGGGCGCGCAGGTAGGTGTATCCCGAAGAGGCAGAAAAGCCCGCATGCCGATGCCACACGAGGGTGACTTTCCCTCCTGCAGGAAGCCGAGTGCGGAAATACGCCACACTGCCCGGTGCTCCCACAGCCCTTACCGAGCCGGTAGCATATTGCCGGTTGATAATGTGCTGCATCGCCGAGCGCAGGTCCACATATCCCCAGCCCCAGTTTCTATCCCAGCCGGCATCGCCTCGGTCCTCTGCGCTGTTTATCAGCACTGCCTTGAGCAGCAAGGGGTCATGGATGCCCACATCATGCAGCAAGGCAAGCGCACCGGCAACGTGAGGCGCAGCAACGCTGGTTCCGCTGGCAGAGCCGAAACTGCTGCCCAACCCTGTTGTGGTGGAGATATTGTTCCCGGGCACGGTAATGTCTGGCTTCTTGCGTCCGGCAACCGTCGGTCCCTTACTGCTGAAACTGGCTATCGTGTCATCACTTCGCGATACCGTACCTTTATCATCCGAACCGGCGACGGCGATGCCGTTGTAACAGGGTGCAGGGGTAAACAGCGTTTTCTGTGTGCCCCCTCCGTTGCCTGCTGCGATAGAGAGCGGTATCTGGTAAGTGTAGATGAAGGCATCAAACGCCCGCGTCAGGGGGTCGTCATCTACACTCGTGGAAGCGCCAAAGCTGAAGTTAATACCCGCAATGCCCACGCCCTGGGGAAGGGGAGCCTCGCGTGCCGCCCAGTCCAGCGCAACGAGGGCATCGGCGGCGTTCATGGAGCCTCCGCCCGTTGTGGTGCGGTAGCCTGCCTTCAGGATAACGCCATATCCCGCAAACGGAGCCACTCCCTTCTTGCTGGCAGTGTTGGCTAACGCGCAGCCAGAGACCATGGTTCCATGTCCCTGCAGGTCGCGGGCAGTCATGTAATTGTCGCCATATACTGAATTGCCGCTGGAGTCGGTATCCAGTCTGCCGTAATCGTGAAATGCCTGAATGCCGCTGCCTAATCCAGACACGGTGCGGTTAGGAATAATCCACGTGTGCCCGCTTAGTGCAGTGTGAACATAGTTCACGCCAGTATCCATGATTGCTACCGCCCAGGTGGGCGCTGTGTAGCCCTCGTCCCAGACCGCCGGAGCCAGTATGGTTGGAGTGGAAACATCCAGCTGCGCCTGAAGCAGGGAAGGCTGCCACACCTCCGCCACCTCCGGAATTGTCTGCAGGTCGCGCACACGCCACGCAGGAACCCTCACCGCAAAGGCGTTGATAAAAGGAATGTGCGCCAGAACAGTGCCGCCAAGCCTCGCCAGACGCATGGTGAGCACCCACCGCGAGCGTGTCAGACGCTCCAGCGAATCCATATACACCACCTGGCGATAGGTGTTCAATGCCTCGGCACTTTGCGTCTGTGCAGCGAGGTGCGCGCCGACAAGCATGTCGGGGGGCACCGCAGGGTTTCCCGCAAGCGCACGCCATGCCAGGTCTATCTCTTCCAGCTGGCGCCGCAGAGACGGCTGCCACCGCTCGGCAGAATCCGCCATCGGCTGTTCCTTCATCGTCACCCAGACGACCTGGTACGGCGAAGGCACAGGCACAGGTGCTCTTACCGGTTTCTGCGCAAACGCGCTCGCGGCTAACAGCCAGATTGCCAGCGAGAACGTTGCTATCTTGCGGTACATACGCCCATCTCCTTTCCCGCCCAATCACGCAGGCACTTCATTTTCTCATGTTCGCACTATTTTGGCAAGAGGTACGGGCTGGTAAAGTTAGCGGTTTTTCTACCTGCCCGGAAAACAAGAGGCAATCCCTTACCGGAATTGCCTCACTGTATGTGCCAAAATGTTTACACAGCTGCCTTCTGGCGCATGTTGACCAGCTCCCTTGCTTCCCGGGCGATGTCGTCGGCGGTTAAGCCATACTTGCGCATCAGCGCGTCTGGTGCGCCCGATTCGGCGTAGTCGTACAATCCGACGAAACGCATCGGCACGGGATGCAGACGCGCAACCGCCATGGCTACCTGCGACGCCAGCCCGGTGTAAAGCAAATGCTCCTCGGCAACCACGATGGCGCCGGTCTCTCGCGCCGCCTTCTCAATGGTGGCTTCATCCAGAGGGCGTACGGTGTGCATGTCCAGCACGCGAGCCGAGATGCCTTCCTGTTCCAGAGCCTCAGCGGCGTCCAGCGCCGCGGCAACCATCAGCCCATTCGCAATCAGGGTGACGTCTCGTCCCTCACGCACGGTGATTGCCCTGCCAATTTGGAAGTCGGGACATCCGTTCTCGTACACGATGGGCGCCTTGGGACGCCCAACACGAATATATACCGGTCCCACATGCTCGGCGGCAGCGCGCACCGCAGCGCGCGTCTCCGCGGCGTCGGCGGGAACCATCACCACAAAGCCGGGCAGAGATAACGCCAGCCCGATGTCCTCGTGCCCCATCTGCGACACGCCGTCCTCACCGATGGAGATGCCTCCATGCGTGCCCACAATCTTCACGTTGTTGCCGCTGTAAGCGACCGCCAGCCGCATCTGATCAAACGCCTTGCACATCACAAAGCAGGCGAAGCTGGACGCGAAGGCGATTTTGCCTGCGGACGCCAGACCAGCTGCGATGCCCACCATGTTCGCCTCGGCGATGCCCACGTTGAAGAACCGGTCAGGAAACTCCTGCGCGAAGTACTTGGTCATGGTGGACTTGGAAAGGTCGCCATCCAGCACCACGATATTCGGGTTCTCACGCCCCAATTCTGCCAGTGCTTTTCCATATGCTTCACGGGTGGCTTCACCCAGTGGTCTTGCCATTGCCACTTCCTCCTGTCACACGCTTGTAGTCAGTCGGCAAGCTCCGCCAGAGCCTGCTCCAGCTCTGCCTGCGTGGGCGCTTTGCCGTGGAACTCGTTGTTGTTCTCCATGAAGGAGACGCCTTTGCCCTTCACGGTGTGCGCGATGATAATGGACGGCTGTTCGCGCGGCTCCTTCGCCCAGTGCAGAGCGTCCAGAATCTCCTGCATGTTGTGTCCGTCAATCTCACGCACCGCCCAGCCGAACGCCTCCCACTTGGCGACGATGGGTTCGATGCTCATAATCTCGCCAATCGCACCGTCCAGCTGATAGCGATTATAGTCCAGAATGGCGGTCAGGTTGCCCACACGGAAGTGCGATGCCGCCATCGCCGCTTCCCATACCTGTCCCTCTTCCGACTCGCCATCGCCTATCATTACGTAAACCCGATACTGCCTGCCGTCCAGACGAGCGGCTAACGCCATGCCCAACCCGATGCTCAGCCCCTGTCCGAGGCTGCCGGTAGAAGCCTCCACAGCGGGCAGGTCTTTCACCGAGGGGTGTCCCTGCATGGGGGTATCAATCTTACGCAACTGCCACAGCCACTCTTCCGGAATGAAACCTGCCTCCGCCAGCACGGCATACAGCGCAGGCACGGCATGTCCCTTGCTGAGGATAAAGCGATCGCGCTCCTCCCAGCGCGGGTTTTTGGGGTCATAGCGCATGATGCCGCCGAGGAAGAGTGCGGTGAGGATGTCTATTGCGGAAAGGGAGCCGCCCGGGTGCCCACTGCCGGCAATTGCCAGCATCTTCACGATGTGCCGACGCAGTTTACGCGCCGTCCTCTCGAGCTGTTCCACAGAAACGTCCGTTGTGACCAACGCACCGACCTCCTGAGTCAAAGGTTCATTCGTTATTCTATCCCGATAGCGCAGGGGTTGTCAAACGAACAGGGGAGGGGCGAGCAAACCTTTACCTCTCTCTGGCTACCAGTCCAGCCAGTTCAGGGTAAATCCTTCCGGAACCAGCCAGGATAACTGTTTGCAATCTCTGTCGGAGACCAGGTAAATCCACATCTGCACATCCCACGGGTTGAGAACTGCCACAGGGCTGCCCTCGTCGCCTACCAGCTGCCCCACCTGATCCTCGTGAGGGGAAGCATTCCTGCCACTTCAGACCGAACCTTTGTCGCTATAGCCAAAGCCCTCTTCTCTATTCGGCTGCGCCATATCGCTCCCTGCAGCCAGTGTATCAGTGTGTAGCCTAATTCGTAAACTTCAGCAACCTGCCTTTTGTCCGGTGAGAGCAGAAATAGTTTGGGCGTATAGGCATTACTGACGATAATCGGCGGGTCCGTACCGCGGATGTGAATAATCCACAGGGCATCTCCCATCAATGGGTTCGCCTGTTTTAACACCAGTGGCTTCTCCAGTACCGCCACGCGGTCAGCAGAAATCCATCCCCGTACACTCCAAATCTCCTGACGGAGTTCTGGAAGCGCAGACACCACCAGTGCACTTTTGCCCTCAGCGTGCCCCTTTACCAGAAAGCCCACAAGCGCCCCATTACGGGTGACAATGCATGGCACAAGCACCTGCTGGTGAGTGTCTACCACATCCAGAGCGATATGTTCGCCATCAGGAGACCAGTGAGGGTTCAATTCCAGAAAGTGCGACGGTAAGCGCGTGAGGAGGCGTACATGGCGCAGTTCACCGTCTGGTAGCACCTCTGCCACCGCAATTCTGCTTTCCAGACGCCCGACCTCTGGCACAGCGCGGTATACTTCAAAGGCGACCCGCTTTCCATCCGGCGAGAAGCTCAGCGCGCCGATGTGATGACCTCTGAAATGTTCTTCAGTGGTGATGAATGGGCGGGCGACCAATCTTTTGTCGTTTACCCGAACGGACCATATGCCTCTTGAAAAGCCCGGTCTTAGACCCATCACTTGCAAAGTGGGAGGAAAGGCGTAAAGACTGTTACTGTATGCAACGGACAGAAACAACGTCGTACCATCTGGGCTCCAGCCAAGCAGTTCGCCCTCGTCAAAATCAATTCCTTCAATGGGTCTTCGCTTCCCCGCCCTGTCCGAGATGAAGAAGTTCCTATCCTGTGCGAACGCAAAGAGGGTATGCTGGGGGTTCCAGAGAGGCGTCTTCGCGTCCTCAATGAGCAGGCGCAGTTTGTCGGTTTCGGGATTGTAAGCCCAGATGCCTTCGCGCAGGGTTTTGCCCGTTTGACCGCTGGCTTCCAGAAGAATCTCCCTGCCGCTCAGCGGTGGGCGAAATTGTTGCGGAAGACACTCCTCCCATCCCATCGTCAGAACGCTCAGGCAAACGGAACACCAGACCAGCACATTTTTGAACATCTTTACCACCACCTCATAAGAAGGACACAAAAACGGTTGCGAACGGTGCTAATAGGCTCGTGGACCCGGCTTCGGCAGGCGCCAGTAAGCAGTAAACCTGTTATCCCTTGCGATTTCGTCCGTTTCTAACCTGATGGGAACAGACTGTAGGTGTTCTCCTGGCTCCCTGGCAAAACGCCCCAATACATTGCCCTCTTTGTCCAAAGCAACACACACCTGCCGTATGGATGTGGCTTACTATCATTGTAAGCAAGCCAAATTAAGAACAGGTTGTCGGCTGAATGCCGGGCTGCGCCCTCCACACGCCCTGGTAAAACACGTATTCGTCGCAGGCAGCCTGCGCCATCAAACACAAAGATTAGTCCGCACCTGTCACGTCCCTGAAGATGTCCTACCGCCACCAGAACGCGAGCTCCGTCGCGTGTTACCGCACACCAGAACGCCATCATCCGGGTTTGCTTCTCATGTTCACGGCGCCATTCCTCTACTATCGGCTCTCCTGTAACAGATTGGATACGCGCCAGCGTTTCCCATACAGGCAGAGCAGATGTCCATCGTTCCCCGCTGGTAGCGTCGAAACTGACCACCCTGTAAGCTTTCGAACCTCCCGAAAGAACGATGGCTTGATACCGATCGTTGATATTGCCACAAAACTGGCTCCAGCTCTCGTGAATGAGACCCCACCCAGCTGGAGGCTTCCACTGCCATACTACTTCTTCCCACTCATCCAGACCAAGCGCAGGAGTGTTGGGAGACCGCCAGCGTAAATGCTTGCGAACTGCCTTGAGGCTAACAACTGACGGACCCGCGCCACCAGTGCCTATTATTTTGCTGAGGTTAACAGGTTCGGAAAGCACCCCCTTAATATGTGGGTACGGAAAGACCAAAGCATACATGGAGCTAGGATCTTTGTCAGGATTATCCCATACCGACGAGTGCAGTTCGCGATGAGTCAAAGAGGATGGAAGCCCCATCGACTTGTAAAGCCCGTATCCCTCTTCGCTGGATCCTGTCCACGTGGGGTACAGGGGAGGAACCATCTTGGTCCACTCCCAGTTTGACTCTACATCAAACTTCACCGTGGAGATGCTCTCCTGGGCGTGTGCACATGCTGACAGTACCAGTATCATCACGCTGAGGCTGCATATTGTGGTTCGGTTTCTCATTGTCGCGATACCTCCGCCAGAGCATTATCGTTGTCCAAAATCCAGACCAAGGTGTTGGTTTGGATTAACCTGTCCCCATGTACGTATCACACCATACGTCCTCGTCCACCAGATAGCCCTTCTCTATGGGAGAGCAATAATTGGACGTACTCCTGCGTCGCCGGGTAACACAGCCCCGATGCACGGTTCTAATCGTCCTCCCAGTAAGCACCGCTACCGGCTTCTGTAACCGCCCACCGTCCGTGAGTTAGGTTGGAACAGGTGGTGGAACAATCGGATAGAAGCTTAAGAGCAGCTCGTATCTGCGAGATTTGAACCGCTGAAACACGGCTTCAGCAATAACCTGCTTGGGTGCGACTTCTACACACTGCCTCCGTGGTTGCCTGACTGCCCCCAGCTCCTCGAAGTTGACAACATGCCCCTCTTCCCCGTATAATGCACAAGGAAGGCATTTTTGCAGAATACACTACTGGTAGATGGGGAGTGCATTGACAGCGACACAGCCACCTTATCGTTGCGTGCTGTTCGATATAGACGGTACTCTGGTCGACACCGTGGAGTTAATCGTCCGCGCTTTAGACCATACTTTCCGCAAACATCTGGGGGTACAGATTTCGCGAGACGAGTTGCGTCGGACTATCGGGCTTCCGTTGCACCGGCAGGTACGCCTGTTCGATCAACTGGTAGACTTTGTGCCTGACCACCACGCGATGGAGGCGGATGAAATCGCCTACTACGAGTCGCATAAACATCTGGAACGTGTGATACCCGAAGCGGTGGACGCCTTGAAAGAGGCAAAGCGAGCCGGGCTTTCCATCGCGCTGGTTACCTCCAAGAACAGGCTGGAGCTCGAGACGTTCCTGCCTCGCCTGGGCCTAAACGGCTGGATAGATGTGGTCATCAGCTCGTCCGATGTAGCTCGTCCCAAACCCGCGCCCGATTCGGTGCTGGCGGCGCTGGAAAAGCTGGACAGGTTGCCGCACGAGGCGCTGTTCGTGGGCGATACGGTGTACGACATTCACTGTGCGCGAGGCGCAGGAGTGAAGGTCATCGCTGTCGGCTGGGGCGCACACCCGGTGGAGATGCTTCGCGCCGAGTCGCCCGACTGGCTATTTGAAGAGCCTGCGCAACTTCGGGAGTTCTTCCGTTCGCTCGCCCGACGCGAAGGCGACGAGGTGGCTGGTGTCGGCATCCCCGCGGCGCATGGATAGTCGCGGAATCGAAGAAGGAGGCTGTCGAACAAGATGCCACCACGTCGACGACGCTCCACGCCGGAAGGCGTGGAAACGCCTGAGTCATTGTCCGAAACGGTAGAACCTCGGGAAGAGGCGCAGGAAGAACCTGTCGTTGAACCAGAACAGCAGGAGGCTCCGCCTGCGCCGGCGAAACGTTCACGCCGCAGGTCCTCGCGCAAGAAAGCAACCGAAGCCGATGTAGCGCAGGCTACAACAGTAGAGCCTGCCATTGAAGAGACACCATCGCCCGAGCCTCAGCTGGTTGAGGCGGAGCCGCCCCCTGCGGAGCCTGAAAACCCTACTGAACTACCGGCAACCACCACTCGCCGCCGGCGAAGCACCGCGCGCCGACGAAAGAAGTCGCCTGAAGCGCCTGTTGAGACCGCTGAACCAGCCGCCGGCGAGATTGCACCTGCTGTCTTAGAAGAGGCTCCTGTCGTTGTGGAAGCGGTGGAGACTGTACCGGAGGCGGCGGAAGCGGAAGGTTCATCGGTGACCGCAACAGCCGAACCCGAAACCGTTGTTGAGGAGCAAGAGCCCTCGACAGAGACTGCCACAATTGAGACGATAGAGGTCGCGCCTCCTGCTCGTCGACGCCGGCGCACACGCCGCACAGCCCCCGCCGAAACAGAAGAAGTGGCGGTTGAGGAGGAAACGCCGGAACAGCGCAGGCGCAGGCGAGAGGGCGTACGACTGGGCATCCGGCAGGGACACCCGGAGATTATCATTAACGGCGAGCCGGTGGCGCCGCTCTTCTTCTTCGGCAATATCGACTCCGCCGCTTCGGAAAGAAGAGTGTGCGAGCAGATTCGCCAGGCGGCTTCCGCGGGCGTGCATCTGCATTCCCTCCTGCTGGAACTGCCCGTCTCCGTGCCGATGGTTACCTATAGCGTCAATGAGGCTCTGCGCCTCCTGCATCTGGTGCGTCAGCACGACCCGCAGGGCTACGTGATGTTTCGCGTGGTGTTCACTCCGCCTCCCGACTGGCAGAAGCTGTACCCCGAAGCGATGACCACCTATGCAGACGGCTCTACCGGTGAACCCTCGTTTGCTTCCGACCGCTACTGGCAGGAAGCAGAAGCCGCCCTGACTCTGCTAGTGAGGCAGCTGGAGGTGACCGAGGAGGCGAACTACATTCTGGGCTACCACCTGGACTGCCGCGAATGGTTCTATGAGTACCAGAGAGGATACGATTACAGCCCCGCCGCGCAGGAGGCTTTTCGGCAGTGGCTTCGCGGGCGTTACAAGAACGATGTGGTTGCCCTGCGCGCGGCATGGCATGACGGCTCTGTGACCTTCACCAGCGCGAGTGTGCCCACCTATCGCGGCGATACCACGCCCGTCACCGTGCTGTACGAGTACCGCAAAGGGCAGAGGTACGTGGACTACCTGCGGTTTGCCTCCGAGATTATTGCCAGGCGTCTCATTACCCTGTCGCGCACCGTTAAAAAGAACTGTGAGAACAGGCGTCTGGTGGCGGTGTCGTATGGATACGTTCTGGACTTTCCTGTGCCGCACAGTGGACACCTTGCGCTGGCGGAGGTGCTGTCGGCGCAGAGTATTGACCTGATATGCGCACCTGTGTCGTATCGCGACCGGCGCCCCACCCAGCCAGGCAGTGTGCCTGTGCCTGTGGGGTCGGTCAGACTGCACGGCAAGCTGTTCGTGCTGGAAGATGACACCAAGCCGCACACGGCACAAACCGGTACACCAGACGACTACAACCCCCGCTGTGCCGATGCCGAATCCACCCGTCAGGTGCGTTTGCGTAACGCCATGACCGCGCTGGTGCATCACTCAGGCATCGCGTGGATGGACCTCTGGGGCGAAGGCTGGGTCGACGACAGAGAAACGTGGCAGGATGCGCAGAAGCTGGCAGGGCTATACGCGGCGCACATCCGCCAGAGACTGCCCGAAAATCCCGACGTCGCCGTCATTGTGGACGAGCATAGCCTCACGCGCATTCAGTCGCCTCGTTCGCTTCTGGAACCTCTGGTCATCCAACAGCAGGAGATACTGGCGCGGGCGGGCATCCATTACGGCGTCTATCTGCAAAGCGACCTCGTTCGTAAGGCGTTTCCCGAAGCGAAGCTTTACCTCTTTCTCACCCCGATGCAGATAGATTCGGACGTGCGCGAGGCGATTCGTGAACGGCTCCAGCGCGACGGCAAAACGCTGGTGTGGCTGTATGCGGTCGCCCTGTACGACGAAAAGGGCTACACTCCCGATGGTCCGCGCGATGTGGCGGGCATCGCCATCAAAGCACAGCCGTGGAACAGCGAAACCGGCTCGACCATCAGCAACGACAGGCATCCCATCTCCGAACGCTTGCGCAACAAGCAGATAGGCGTGCGCGAACGTATCAACCCCTCGTTCTACGTTCTGGACGAAAAGGCGGTGGTTCTGGGCGAATATATCCAGACGGGACTGCCCTCCATCGCGGTGAAGGATATGGGTACATGGCGTTCGGTGTTCATCGGAGAGCGTCAGCTGAGCGTGGAACTGCTTCGCGGACTGTGCCGCTATGCGGGAGTGCATGTGTGGTCGCAAAGCAGTGACGTGGTGCGCGTAGCGCCGCCGTTGCTCGCCGTGCACTCGGTGGGTGATGGGGTGGTATATTTGCAGTTTCCGCAGAGGAAGATGGTGTACGACCTCACGGAGGAACGTCTGCTCTCGGAAGATGCGAACAGCATACGCCTGAACATGCGCACGGGGCAGAACGGTCTGTACGCGGTGGGCACTGCCGAACAGTTGACCGCCCTGCATCTGCCCGTACCCGAGCGCACGGCAGAATCCCTACCCGATACCCCAGCTGGTACGAAGAAACGCCGTCGCCGGGGCGGTAAGAAGCACCGAAAACGGTAGGAATAGACGAACGGCGGGGGAGGTTCCCCCGCCACCGCTTAATGCAACTTCATGGGCAATCTTCAGTGCCCCGCTGAACAAGATCTGGGATTGGGAACTCCCTTATTCTCTCAGAGCATCGCTCCTGTGAGACCCTAACTGCCCAGATCAGCGGCGTGTCAAACGGCGAACCGTCCACCCAGGACAGTCGCCGGGATAGGCGACGGTGGCCCCGATGCAACCAGTAGTTAGCATACAGAATCGCTGATCGTTACGGACGTTCGCCCGCCACCCAGAGAAAGACGTTTTCGTAACGAACACTTCCATCTGCACGCATGTGGGCTCGGTCGGCATTTGCGTAGACAGCACGCACGGCGTCTTCCCCGCTGTGCGCGATGGCTTCCTGGTTAATGCCGGCGCTGGCATTGCCTCGCCAGGATGCCTCAGTGCTGGGGAAGACAAAGGGACAGGCAACCTCGCCTTCCTCGACAACGCGCAAACCCGCGCCCTTTAGGAATGCCGCCAATGCTCCAGGCTTGGACAAGGTACCCGGAGGTGGTGCGCCAGGCGGCGGGGGCGGCATCAACGGCGCGAGCGCCGGCATCACGGCAGTTAGAAACTCGCACCGTTCCGGCGGTCCCCAGACGGTCACGACGACCCGCCCGCCGGGCCGCACGACGCGTATGAGTTCCCGCGCGGCAGCAGTCATGTCTTCGGCATAGAAGATGCTGTTCACCGCCGTGACCGCGTCGAAGCTGGCGTCGGCGAAGGGTAGGTCCTCCAGATCGCCTTCTCGCACGTCGGCTTCAGGCACACGTTGCCGGGCGATTGCCACCATCCCTGGCGAGGCGTCGAGGGCGGCTACCTGCGCACCGCGGAGGCTCGCCAGCAGCGCGAGGAGCCCTGCGCCACACCCGACATCAAGCAAGCGTGTGCCGGAGGTCACACGGGCGGCATCAAGTGCCGCACCGAAAAGCGGTAAGCCTACCTGCTCCACGTAGGTGGCCCAGTCCTGAGCACGAGCCCCCCAGAGCTGACCCTGCATGTTTGCACTGCCCATCGGTATTCCTCCTGTATTCCGAGTGTTTAGTATAGCAAATTATATTCGTTTTCCCAGCGAATAGCAAGAGGAACGTGTGGGGGGAGGTCGGGAAAGGGGTGGAAAGGTCGTTTTCCACGTTGGAAAGTTACCTTCCCCGACCGTAATTTTAGTTCAGCGTTGCTTTGAACCCCGCAGGAACACGGACGCAATCCACCAGAGACCGCAGGTCGGCTATGGCTCTGCAGGAAGCGTCCCGTGCTCAATATCCTTTTTGTTAGCGCCCAGATTTAAGGGCATTTCAGCTGGTCGGGTTTCATGATTGATCCGAAGCCCAGCGTCCCCTGCAGCAACTGCCTTCGTTTATGGGGTTGGGTCAGGATAGCGACCGTTCCACCAGCGGTTATCCACGTTCAGCTCGTCCGTCCGCATCCATTTGGCATGTCCGTCTACGAACGCCACATTGGCGCCACCACTGTGACGTTCAGCAGGCGGTACGCGTATGCCAGGCGTGCCACCAGTGGAGTAACGATTCGGACCAGGACCATACTTGCACGGAGGCAATTGTGGAGGGTCAATGGCGTAGCCGTGATTGCCCAGACAGATCAGGTTGATGTAGTCGGGGTCGGTGGGTTCATCGTTATCGCATGGTCGTGTGCCTGAACCCTGGCTGTCTGCAATTGCCAGAGTATTCGCGGGCATCTGAATCGCGCTCTCGGTGACGGGCACGTTCCAGCAGTTACTGCGCGTATTGCCGAGGTACTGGTAGTTGTAGCCGTACGCCATATTTCGTCCGTAGCGCAGCTGGGGCACGGTTGGACACAGGAAGAGCTCGCGGCTTTTGACGTAGGGCTCAATCTGGTTCCACCAGCGGCTTTCCTGACCGCCTTCGCTCTTGGAGTACAGGGGAAAGGCTTCGTAATCCTGCCCATACATGGCGACAGCAATCGCCATCTGACGCACGTTGGAAAGACAGGCTGCCTGCCGGGCTTTTTCCCGCGCCTGAGCAAAGACGGGGAAGAGTATCGCTGCCAGTATCGCGATTATCGCGATGACTACGAGCAGCTCTATCAGGGTGAATGCGTGTCGTACGCGCATCGCTTTCCTCCTTTTCAGGTTCGTTTGCAATGATATTATATCCAATACAAAATATTTTTTCAAGACTAAAAATAAAAAATTTTGGTAATATTTAAAATTAATAATGAATCTTATTATCGCTAAATAACGTGATGGGGAGCGGAGGGGACGATAGAGCTCGTAATAGGTCAATGTTGCCAGTGAGGGAAGGGAATACCGCCGCGCTGCTGGCGCGGCGGCAGATTACATTCCCGGCTAACCGAGGCGTATTACCCACTCATTCTTGCCGCGCTTGAGGGAGAAGGTCTGCGTGCGCTTGCCGGTGGTCGCGGAGGCTACCACGCGATAGTCGCCCATGAAGCCTCGCAGTCTTGCCTCCCCGCGCGCGTTGGTGCGAACTACCTCTTTTGTCCACCATTTGCCCTTGATCAGGCGCATCAGGCGATGATAGACGGGTTTCGGGCTGAGGTCCTCGCGTACCAGCCCTGCCGGTGCGCCCTGCCATGCCCCATCCATAAAATCCCACCAGGTGATCGCTTCCACGGCTGGGTGTGAGAAGAGGATAGTGTAGAACTTCTCCACGTAATCTGCCTGTCGCGCCTCGCCGTCCGGGGTAGTGGGCCAGGGACGTGGACGCATGTACCCGTGCTCACCCGACAGCACCGTGGTTTCGGTGAAGTGCAGCGGTTTGCCGAAACGGGCGTAGGTTTCGCACACCTGCCAGGCTCGCTCCAGCGGCCACTCGCCCCCGTGCATGTGCGACTGAATGCCGATAGCATCCATCGGCGCTTTACGGCGAATCAGCTCCTCGACCAGTCGTTCGAAGGCAGGACTGATGTTAAAGTCATTGTACAGCAGGATGGCTTTAGGATTCGCTTCTCGCGCCCAGGACAGACACTCTGCCACCACCGCGGCTGCGCCGTCGCGTTTCACCCAGTTGCCAACGCCGTTGTCAAAGCGTTCGGATACGGTGGCTTCGTTCACCACGTCCCAGCGGTCTATCAGCCCGGCAAATTGTGAGACAATCTCTCGTACCCGCTCCCGCAGGAGGGGTATAGCCTCATCCGGCGAGTTGGGCGCCCAGCGAGGATAGACCTCATGCCACACGAGGGGATGTCCCTTCGTCACGATGCCGCGTTCCTTGCACCAGCGGGCGATACGTTCCTGCAGGTCACGTCCCTTTCGTCCACGCTCCGGCTCGTAGCCGCCCCAGTAGAACCCCAGCGTGGCATAGTTCAACAACGCCGAGAACTGCTTACTGTACTTCTCGTGCTGCTCACCCTGGTAGCTGAAAAGCGGAAAGATGTTGCAGCCGAAAAGGAAAGCATGGCGGGTCTGCTCGACCTCTACCTGTGCTCCGGCAAGGGGTTTGCCTTGCCTGTCCACGACCTTTACGGTAACGTCCGCTTTACGGTGCTTTTCGATGCGACCGTCAGCGGTAGCCAGCAACTCCTGTGCGTTCATTGGACGACCTCCTGATGCGGACATGCTCGCTTTTACTTTAATTCTTTCCGTTTCCCGTGTGTTCCTGTGAACTCAGCCACAGATTCGTTATCCAGAGCGATAGAAAGGATTGACAGCCTGCGCCAGAAGCAGTATAAATGGAGTGTATCCCGGGAAGGGAGGTGAAGGTGTTGGTTCGCAAACAACTTATTTTGTTTATCATACTCCTCGCCGTCCCCAACGCCGTCGCGTTCGGCAACCAGCAACCCATGCCTGTGCTGGCGGTCTCAGACTTCTCCGGAGACAGTCCCGCGCTGTGCCAGGCGGTGACCGAGACTGTCCTGACCGACCTTGCCAAGTCGCGCAAGCTGACGCTGGTAGAACGAGCACAGCTGCGCCAGGCAATGAACGAACTGCGTCTGCAGAGGTCGGGACTGACCGAAGCTGGCGACATGGCTCACGCGGGCAGGCTGGTCGGCGCCACGCATGTGGTGGTGGGAAGTGTCCTCGTTAACGAGGGGAGAGTGATCCTGAACGCTCGCGTGCTCGATGTGCACACCGGCACCCTGTACGCGGGCGCGGCGGAGAACACCGAGGGCTGGAGCGACGAACTGTTCGCACTTGCACACGACCTGGCGAACCGCCTGCATCATCGGCTGACAGGGGAAACTCTGCCCGGCTTTACGGAGCCAGCCCCCGCCTCATCCGATGCAAAGGTTGTTCCGACGGTGGCTGCTCCAGTGCCCACGCCTGACTGGGAAAACCTGCCGGAGAGCCCCGCCATTGCTCACGCACTGGGCAGGGGCTGGATGCGTCTGTTTGCCGATGGTTCGTTCCGCCCGCATGAGCTGGTCAGCGAACGTTACTTCTATGAGACCCTGCGCCGCCTTGCCCGTCGCTACGAGCTGGACGACTCGCGCTGTTTCCCCAAAGGCGACGGTTCCGCGACGCTTACTCGAATCTCCGCAGTGCGCGCAGTGGCTTCGCTGATTTCAGGGGAACCCTCCTATTTTCTGGAGGTGCCGGCGTGGGCGGTACCGTGGTTGGGGGACAGCCCACACAAGCCTCTTAACCGCAGGCAGTTTGCCGCGCTATTACAGCTGGCGGAAGAACAGCTCCAGCGCAGGATAACATCCGCAGGTTCAGCACCGTCTGTAACTGCGGTGGAGCGTTAAGGCATAGAGAAAGGGAGATGCCCGATGTTGAGAAAGTTCTTGCTTGCCGTCTTGCTCGGCGCACAGATGGCATGTGCGTCGGCACAGATGATCGCCGTCAGCGATTTCGCTGGTAAACCACCGGAAATTGGGCAGGAGATTGCCGAAACGCTGATTACCGACCTCGCTAAGTCCGAAAGGCTTAACCTGGTGGAACGGGCGCAGCTTTGGCAGGCGTTACGCGAACTGCGCCTGCAAACGACCGGATTAACCGAGCCAGCGCAGGCAAAGCGAGTCGGCAAACTGATTGGCGCCGAGGCACTCGTTGTCGGCAGCTTCTACTTGCGCGACGGGCAGATAGTCATCAATGCGCGTGTCGTGGATGTGCGCACCGGTCAGGTGATGAAGGGAAAGGCTGAGAACGTACAGGGGAAACTGACCGAACTGTACTCTCTGCTCGGTACTCTGGCGAACCGGCTTCACCTGCGACTGACGGGAGTCCAGCTGGCTTCAGCAGAACCGAGTAACCCGCCTGCCGAGTCCGAACCGATAGAGATTCTTGACGCCGACGGTGATGAGGACATCATCTATGTGGTTCAGCAGGGGTGGATGCGCTGCACGCCAGAAGGCTATTTCTACCCCGACAAGCCTGTCACGGCGGGTGACTTTTACCGGGTGCTGCTTCGGTTCGCCTCAGCTCGGAAATGGGAGGGGAAGATGGAGTTTGACAACTCCCGCCCGGGCGACCTGATGAACACCCTGCGTCCGGTTGTGACCCTGACGCGGCTGGCATTGCCTCCCGAGCGGTTCAGCGAACAGCCTCCCGTTGAGGGTGCACTTGCGCTTATACCAGGGTGGGCACGTCCGTATGTCTATGAAGCCCTGCAACAGGGCTACATTCGCGACATCTCTGAAGCCTCGCCCCATCAGGTGTTGACGCGCAGACAGCTCGCCAAACTGTTGACACGAATGGTACCGCTTCCTCCTACCTTCAAACTGCCAGCCGACAAGTGGACAGGTCTGGTTGTGGACACCACGGGGCTGGGAATGCGTTCCAGTATGTGCCCACGCATCGTGGATGAGAAGAACCGGTTGGTTTACCTGGAACCGAAATACGCACCACCCTGGGATTATGCTCAGCAATACGGTATCGCTGATTTCGTCAAGAGGGAAGACCAGACGAAGCGTGCAGGCGACAAACCCGTATACGTCAAGGCGTTACGGGTCAAAGGCCCAGCCAAAGACGAGGTGGTAATCAGCGTGGAGGACGCCGAGCGCGTTCTGGATGCAGCGAAAGAAAGCAGATTCTTGAGGCTATGGCGAGTGGTCTTTCTGGTGGACTGAAATGCGCATCCTCGCAGGGATATTGGCTTTGATACTGGGGACAGCTGTGCTGGCAGCGGCGCAGTCGGATATTGTGGTTGAGGCGTCGGGTATGTCCGCCATCCGCGCCGACCGCGCCGCTGCCATTGAGGAGGCGGTGCAGGACGCCAAACGCAACGCAGTGGAGCAGGCGCTGGGCGTGCTGGTCAACGCCGAGGCGCTGGCGCAGAACTATGAGGTGGTGTGGGAGACCATTCGCACGCGCAGTACGGGCTATGTCCGGCGATGGGAGAGGCTCGGCGAGCCGGAATGGGATACGCGCAATGGACTGGTAAAGGTTCGTATCCGCGCGGTGGTGAGCGCGGCGGATGCTGTGAAAGACCTGTGGGAGATACCAGAAGTCTACGTCGCGCTGGAACGTCCGCGTGTCGGGGTGAAACTGCTCTCTGCGGACACTCGGCAGCCCGAGCCGCACAGTACTTCCACGTTGATACATGCCCTGCGGGTGCGAGGGTTCGACGTGGCGGACAGCCACAGCGGTTCAGCGGAGGTGTTAATCACCGGCACCGTGCGTACCGAGGCGGGCATCAGGCTGGGTGACACGGACGCACCATACGGATTGGGCAATGTGGTGGCATCATACAAGGCGTACGCAGAGGTGCGCGTGGTGTGGGCGGATACCGGAGCGGTCATCGTGCCGTTGTTCCGCTGGGAGTGCGCCGGTTTCAGCTTCAACTCTAACGAGGAGGCACGGCAGGAGGCTCTGCGCAACCTGGGGCGCGAGCTGGTTGAAGAGAAGCAGGGTGCACTGAGCCAGAAGGTGCTGAGCGCGTGGATCACACAGTTGCAAAACGGATTGCGCGTGCAGCTGGTGGTGCGCGGAGTGGATTACCGAACGCTCTCTCAACTTTCGGACAGACTGCGTGACCTTCGTGGCGTCGTCAGCATCGAGCGCGAGCGCATGGAGGCAGGGGAGGGGATTATTGAAGCGGTTGTGCGACTGACGCCCGCTACTTTTCGCCGTCAGCTGATGCGGATGCAGATAGGCACAAAACGGCTATCCATCCTGCGCTACTCGCCGAGCCTGGTGCGTCTGGCACTGCGCTAAGAATACAACAACCCGGAAGGAGATTTGCACAATGAGATACTGGACAATCGTGCTGTGCGCTCTTGTCTGCGGGGCTGCCTTTGCGCAGACAGCTCCCAAAACGAGCCAGATGGTCGGTCTGGTGGAGAAAGTCGGAGACAAGGGCAAGATCGACTGGCAGTACGGGGTTATCTACGGTAAGGGGGTGGGTGCTATCCCCACCAACGAACCCAACAAGGCGAAGGCATACCTGAAGGCGCGCCGTTACGCCGTGATGACCGCGCTGGAGAACCTGTTGATGGTCACCGATAAAGTGCGCGTGGACGCGACCGCCTATGCAGAGGACTTCGAGGCGAAGAGTGAGCGCATTCGCACAGAGGTGCGCGGCTTCGTGAAGGGCGCTGAGGTGATAAACGAACGAACCATCACTCTTAACGGTGCGCCCGCGGTCGAGGTGACCATGGCGGTACGGATGTACGGCGATGAAGGGTTAAGCCGAATCCTGATACCCGAGGTGGCGGCGCAGTCTTCTACACCAAGCACCCTGCCTGTGGTTACGAAACCCGTTGCCAAATCCGCTCCTGCGCCTGCCCCACCACAGGAGACGAGTAACGCCTATACCAGCGTGATTATCGACACACGTGGGTTAGGCGTTCGCCCTGCGATGAGTCCCAAAATCCGCCGGCAGGACGGCAGTGAGGTATGGGGCACGGTCGGTGCCAGTTACGACTTCGTGATCGAACAGGGCATCGTGGTGTACGCCAAGACCCTCGAGGAGGCGAAGGCGCACAGGCGTGCAGGAAGCAATCCGCTGATACTGCGGGCGATTGGGTACGCGAAAACGCCCGGACGCTGTGACCCGGTGCTCTCCGATAACGATGTGCGCCTGCTGTTGACGGCAAACGACAACTCAGGCTTCCTGAACGAGTATCGGGTGATATTCGTGATAGATTAGTATCGGTTCACAATCCCACAGCCCCCTCCCGGTGGGAGGTATCCTGTCTGGCGAGAGGGCTGTGGGCACTCCTGGTGATGGGATAAAGAACGGGTGCTCTATTCTGGTGTTTGCCCTTTCAGGCGCCTCAGCTCTTCCTCCAGACCCTGGGAGTCTGCGTGACAGCCATTTACCTCACCTCATCCCTATTATACCCGAAGGCAAGAGGAAGCTCCTTCGCTGATAGCCAAAGAAATCAAGGTGTAAACATTCTGCAGGAGGAGCATAGGATGGCAGAATTCCGAGTGGGTTTTATCGGCACAGGGCGCAAACCCGAGCGTGCTGGTCCGATGGGTTATGCAATGGCATATGCGCACGCCGATGCTTATAAGCTTCTGTCTGATTGCAAGCTGGTGGCGTGCGCCGATATCGTCGAGGAGAACGCGCGTGCCTTCGCGCAAGCTTACGGTATCTCTGCTGTGTACACCAGCCATCGAGAGATGCTGGAAAAGGAGCAGCTGGACATTGTGAGCATCTGCACCTGGCCCATGACACACGCGGAGCTGGTGATAGATTGCGCGGTGGCGGGTGTCAAGGCGATCCACTGCGAGAAGCCGATGGACTACACCTGGGGCGCGGCACGTCTGATGGCGCAGGAGTGCGAGCGGCGCGGCGTCAGGCTGACATTCAATCACCAGCGACGGTTTGGCAAGCCGTTCCGCATGGCGAAGCAGATTCTGGATGAAGGGGTGATCGGAGAACTGCTTCGCGTGGAGTTCGGCGCAGGCAACCTCTACGACTACGGCTCCCATAACTTTGACATGTGCAACTACTTCAATAACGAGACCCTCGCCGAGTGGGTGATTGCACAGATTGACTATCGCACCGAGAATCTGGTTTTCGGCACGCACAACGAGAACCAGGCATATGCCCTGTGGAAGTACCGCAACGGCGTGTGGGGTGTGGCTTCCACAGGAGCGGGCGCCAGATTGATAGGGGCACACCACCGCATCATCGGCAGTGATGGGCTGATAGAGATTGGCAGTATGGAGCCGGGTGCGCCCGTTCTGCGCTACCGTCGGTTTGGGAAAGGCGAATGGGAAGTGGTGGACTGCGGCAACGAGGGCTTGCACGGACCGGGCTACATTGAGCGGGCAATTGCCGACATCGTGACCGCCCTGCGAGAAGGAGGCGAGTCGGAACTGTGCGCCCGCAACGCGCTCAACGCCACCGAAATCATCTTCGCCTGCTACGAGTCGGTGCGACGGCGAGGACGGGTGGAACTGCCGCTGACCATTACCGACAACCCTCTGGTTGACCTGGTGGAACGGGGAGAGATCAAACCCGCTCCGAAGGGATAAAGACCGCAGGTGGAGGGCAAATGTCTCCGGGCATCAACTTGCGGGGGAGGGAAGAAATGCGAACACTGGTGACAGCGCTGACCGCTATTCTCCTGCTCAGTCTGTCCTGCAGTGCGCAGGCTCTCTGGCACACAGACCTGTGGGGTGGATCCGCCGGCTACTGGCGATTACGTGTACCGGTGCTGGTGCAAAATCGCTCATCGTCCGATGTCAAAGGCTATGTCCTGAATCTGCGCATCGGTGACGGGGAAGGGGAACTGCCTCTGGCGGGTCAACCACAGGAGAAACTGCGCATCTGCAACTCGCAGGGCACAGAGTTCCTGTATGAGGTCATTTCATCGGGACGAGCGTCTGCTGTCCTGCGCAAAGGCGACGAGATTCGGTTTGCCGTGGATGTGCCTGCGAACGGGCGAGAGACCTACTATGTGTACACAGGCAACCCCGTCGCTCTGCCCGGAGACAGCCTCCCACTCCGCGCTTCTCTGCGCAACGGCGGATTCGAAGAGGGACAACGGTCGCCTGCTCACTGGAGCGCCGGGCTAACTTCGCCTCAGCATCTGGCACAGTACCGACGTCAGGAGGGCAGAAACGGAAGCGCGTGCGTTTACCATCGGGTGGTGCAGGGGGCACCGCCGGCATGGGTGCAGTGGTCGCAGGCAAACATTCTGGTAACGCCCGGAAGGCGCTATATCCTGCGTGGATGGGTGCGCGCACGCAACACAAAGGGACAGGTGGGCTACTATGTGCACGTAAACGGCGTTCGTCCCCAGATGGTAAACATCGTTCAGAGCGCGGGAGAGGGAACTTACGACTGGAGACAGGTGGAGATTCGCTTCGAGGTTCCGCCAGGCGGGCAGACCGCGACCGTGGGCACGGTGCTCTATGGTGAAGGCGAGGCGTGGTACGACGATGTGAGTTTGGAAGCGGAAGGAGATGGCGCTTCTGCTCCCGTTCGCTGGCAGGTGCTTCCCCTGGAAGAGAGGCGCTTGAAACCCATTCTCGCCCGGCACGATGTGTGGGACAAGACGTGGCTGGTGCGTGCGTCGGTGCTGGTGCGAAACTTCGAGCCGGATGCGGTTCAGCGGGCGGTCACCATCTCCCTCCCCCGCGCGGTGCATATGGTCAGGCGCCTGGCGGGAATCGTGCAAACACCCTTGCGTGTGCAGGTGGTTGACCCCCAGAGCGGTCGTACGCTGCCTGCTACATGGATCGGGGACACCCTGTGCTTCGAGGCACGTCTGCAACCGCTCAGTGAGCATCGCTTCGACGTGTATCTCTCCCGTGAACAGGCGGGCAAAGAATCGCTGGATAATTACCAGAAGCTGCTGCACAGCCCGGCGAATATGGCGCGGGAAGGCGATTTCGAATCGCGCGAGCGCGTTTTTGAACTGTGGTCACCGGGCGGCGAGGCAACGGGTGCTCAGGGTTTTACCGCAGAGGTGGTGTCGCCCGGCAGGTTCGGCAAGAACGCACTTCGCCTGCACGTGCCGCCGGAGCGACAACCCGACTGGCTGGGCTGGCGTTTACTCAACGTGCCGGTCCGACCAAACACGCGCTACCTGTACACCGCCTGGGTGAAGACGCAGGGCATCACCGGCGGCACGGTGGACATTCACGGGCATTTCAAGGCAGCGGACAACAGCCTTGCTAAAGGTGCACAGTTCTTCTCCAGCGGAAGAAGGTTGTCGGGAGATAGCGACTGGACGCTTTGCAGTGCCGAGGTGGTCACGCCAGCGGACGCGCACCACGTGGAACTGCACCTGACAATGAACACGCACGGCACGCTGTGGCACGACGGCGTCATCTTCATGCCGGTGGAGCAGGGCGTTGTGTTGCGTGTGGAGGCGAACCCCGCGCTGTTGCCTCGTGACGCGCTGTCGGTGTGGCAGGTCAACCCGCTGGTGAAAGTATTCCCTGACGACCCGCCCCGCCCGACGAGCAAGCAGGTGGCTATCGCGTGCGCCCGCAACGAGTGGGAGCCTCTGCAAATCGCCCTGTGGAGCAGTAAGCCTCTGCAGAAGGTCAGCATTCGCATTTCACCGCTGAGACACGCCTCTGGAGCCACTCTGCCGCCACCGCGTCTGTACCGTGTGCTGACAGTTCCTGTGGATATTCCAACCAACTACTACGTGAGCCGCCTTCCGCAATACTGCCGACACGTGCCGCGCGGCGCCCCGTCCTGCGACGGCTGGGCAGGGGAGTGGCCCGACCCGCTGATGCAGGGAGATACGTTTGACCTACCAGCCCGGCGCACGCAGGTTGTGTGGATAGATTGCTATGTGCCCCAGGGTGCACCTGCGGGAGAATATCGTGGTACGCTTGCGGTGCTGGCTGGGCAGAAGCAGCTGGTGCAGATACCCCTGCGCGTGACCGTGTGGAACTTCATCCTGCCGAAGAGGAGCCACCTGCGTATTGTATACGACCTGCGCTCGGGACCCGGCTGGGATGTGACGGACGGTGAGCGGACGGAGACGCTCAGGCAGTGGTATCGGCTGATGGCGGAACACCGGGTGAACCCTGATGTGGTGCTTCCCATGCCCGAGTTCCGGGTGGAGGGAGGGCAGATAGTCATGGACGCCTCCCGCTTCGAGCCGATGGCACGATACGCTTTTGACGAGCTTGGGTTCAACCACTGCTACACACCGTGGGTCTTCTACGCGCTGGGGTGGGCGTATCCGCTTGCACCGAAGTTCGGTTTTGCGCCGCGCACCCTGGAGTACGAGAAGACTCTGCGCGAGGCGTACGCCCAGCTGGTGGACTATTTCACCCGCAACGGCTGGCGCGACAGGCTGATATATTACCTTTCCGACGAGCCGCACCTGAACAACCCGCAGGTCGTCGCCGACCTGCGATACTTCATCAGCATTATCAAACCCGTCGCGCCGGACGTGCCTATCTTTTCCAGTACGTGGTACCACTCGCCGGAGCTGGATGGATACCTGACCATGTGGGGCATCGGGCAGTTCGGTGGGTTCCCCGTGCAGAAGATGCGCGAGCGACGAGCAGCGGGCGACCGTTTGCTGTTCACGACCGACGGGCAGCAGGCTTTGGACACACCTTACCTCGCCACCGAACGGCTCCTGCCCCTGTACTGCTTTGTCTACGACGTGGAGGGCTACGAGTTCTGGGGCTTCTCGTGGTGGACGCATAACCCCTGGCAGAAGGGCTGGCATCAGTACATTCTGCAGAGCGACCAGGGGCAGGATTTCTACTGGATACGCTACCCCAACGGCGACGGGTATCTGGCGTACCCTTCGCCGGCAGGGGGAACCGGTCCCGCCCCAAGCATCCGCCTGAAGGCAGTGCGTGAAGGCGCAGAGGACTACGAGTATTACCTGCTGTGGCAGGAGGCGGTGGAGCGTGCACGCCAGCGGGGACAGGACGTCTCTTCAGCCGAGGCACTGCGCCGGCAGATGGAATCGCTGGTGCCGATACCCAACGCCGGCGGACTGCGCTCGACGCAGATACTGCCTGACCCGGATGCGGTCTACCGTCTGCGACAGGAGATAGCCCGACAGATTTTGCGGTGGCAGGAGTAACGGAAAGGAGGGACAGATGCAGGCGATTCAGGCACGTCTCGTCCTCTTCGCCGACAAGTCGCTCGGCAGGGTGAACCGCTGGATATTCGGCAACAACATGCTGGGCTATCAGAAGGGAGGCTGGCCCCACGCCGAGCCGGTGTACCACGACCGCGGGGCTGGCATCTGGGACCCCGAGCGAAGACGCCCTGTGCCTGAGATGGTCGCGCTGGCTCGCAACATCGGGCTGAGTGTGGCACGCTATCCCGGCGGATGCGGAGTGCACCTTTTTGACTGGAAACGGACGGTGGGACCGCTGGAGGACCGCCCTGAACAGCAGTTCGGTTTGCCCGAGTTCCTGCGCTGTTGCGAGGCGATGGGGGCGATACCGCTCATCACCATTGCCGATTACTTCGGCACGGCGCAGGACGCCGCCGATATGGTGGAGTATCTGAACGCTCCAGCCGATGCCCGTCATTCCTGGGCGCAGGTCAGACGGCGCGACGGCAGAAGCCAGCCATGGAATGTCGTCTACTTTGAGTACGGCAACGAAACCGAGCATGGGGACCACCGCTCGCGCCGGATGAGCCCGCAGGAGTACGCGCGGAACTACTTGGAGTACCGCCGGGCGATGAAGGCAGTGGATAGCCGCATCAAGCTGGGAGCGGTGGTGGCGACGGGCTTTCCCAGACTGGACGAGTGGGCGCGTCCGGTGCTGAAAATTATCGGTAAAGAGGTGGACTTTGTCATCCATCACAGCTACCTTCCCACCTACTATCGCGACGACGGCGTACCTCCTGCCGGGGAGTTGTTCGCACTCGCGCTTGCGTGCCCCGACCAGATACAGAGCTACTACGACGACCTGCGTCGTCTGCTTCGTGAAACCACCGGACGCGACAACGTGCCCATCGCCGTCACCGAGTTCAACGGGCATTTTGTGCAGGAGAAGCCGGTCCCTTACCGTCATACGCTGGGAAACGCCCTGCTGAACGCCGAGATGCTGAGGGTGTTCTTGAACCCGAAAAACCGTATCCTGATGGCGAACTTCTGGCAGTTCTGCAACGAATACTGGGGGGCGGTGAAGGGCTACGTGCACCTGGGCGAACCGCTGGTGAAGCGACCGCAGTATTATCCCTTCGAACTCTACCACCACCACTTTGGAGACGATCTGGTGGAAGCAAAGGTGGAATGTGCGCGGTTTGAAGTAGAGGGCGGTTATGGCGTCGCTCCAGCACGCGGGAAGGGGCATTCGGGAGGCGTAACAGGCGCACCGATAAAACCAGCTGAGCGATGGAAGATACAGCCTGTTGCCGGCGTGGACCAGCGACTGGAAGGCGACGTGCTGGCAGTGGAGTTCACGGGCAATGAAGACGTGAATTATTACCACGCGCGGGTGGTGCTTCCAGCTAAGCCGAACACGCTTTACCGCCTGCGTGGCTGGGTGAAGACGGACGCGCTGACCTCCAGCCGGGGAGCCTGTTTTCAGATTGGAGATGCGCGAGGCTGGCCGGCAACGCACTCAGCGGCTATCACCCCCGAGATTACCGGCACTGCCGACTGGACACCGCTGGAGGTGGAATACCGCACCCTGCCCGACACGCGCGAGGTGGAAGTTCTGGCACGTCGGTTGGAGGGTGGGGGAGCGGTATCCGGTAGAGCGTGGTACCGCGACGTGCAGATTCAGGAGTTTGTCCCGCGCACCTTCCCGGCTGTGCCCTATCTCTCTGCCATTGCCAGCCGCAAGGGGCGTGGGAGGCTTTATGCAATGCTGGTGAACAAGCACCTGCAATTGCCAATGGTGGTGGAGGTGCAGGTGCAGGGCTTTGTGCCTCGCGAAGCCTCCCTGTGGATATTAACGGGGCAGAGCGTGGACAGCACCAATGAGAAGGACCCGCAAGCGGTGAAGGTCGTGAAGCGTGCCGTAGGCAGAGTTTCCAGCCGATTCAGGATAGAACTGTCTCCGCATTCGCTGACTGCGCTGGAGATAACGTAAAAAAGCCCTGCCTGTACACATCGTGGTGCACAGCGGCAGGGCACGGAGGACTTTCCAGCAACGCGAGCCTACATGCCTTCCTTCTGTTCCTCTCGCGTTTGCCCGTAGGTAGGCGGCGTCTGCTGGTTACCTTTTTGCTCAGAGATAGTCGCTGGGGGCGCACCAGGTGGTGGACCCGGTTTGTCCGCACAGCCGCTCAGCACAGCGAGGGTCAGGAGGGTTACCGATATGCCGATAATAGCGCGTCTCATCACCGCGAACCCCTTAAGGCCAGTTCTGGTCGTCGGTAAGTAGCCCGTCACGCCACAGGCGCGCCATCGGTGGGCTGATGGCAAATCGCCCCTCATACGAACGGAACCACTCGTAGCGATACCACTTGGCATGACCGTCGGCGAAGGTGCAGTTGATGCCTCCGTTGTGACGACCGGACAGCTGGTCAAACACCTGATTCCACGTAGTCCCGCCCGGCTCAATGTATGAAGCGTTGTTGGGGCTGTAAGCGTTGGTGTCGGGAGCCACGTCCTCGGTGCCGCTCCGCGATTCGGCGATGATAATCAGGTCAGCGGTCGTCTCCCAAGCCGCCTCGTTGTGTTCGTATCCGCTGTAAGAGGTGCGGTTGTAGCCGTAGTTGGCAATCAGCTCCTCGTTCTTTGCGTAGTTGCCGTAGATAATCGGGGCGGGCTTGGAGCAACCTCGCGCCGTACGGACGTTTGCAGGCACGTTGCCGGGAAATCTGCCGACCAGCTTCACATAGGGCGCATCATCTCCCCAGGTGAGACACCCGTCATCCGCGGTGAACTCGATCATCTGCGGGCGAGGCGCCGACGACTGCGGGCAGATGAAGATGTCCCAGCTCTTGATGTAGGGTTGCAGGGGAATGTGCCACTCCCACCAGTTGAACACGAAGAACCCGTCGTAGTCCTGCGCGTACATGCGCATCGCCGTGCCCAGCTGCCGGGTGTTGCTCAGACAACTGGCAGCCCGTGCCTTCGCCCGAGCCTGCGAGAAGACAGGGAACAGGATTGCTGCCAGTATCGCGATAATCGCGATAACC
>FMSI01016710.1_pt1 | contig 52190 bp, 35 predicted proteins | sample 1504471 | NCBI WGS metagenome assembly FMSI01 (sample SAMEA4475357, study PRJEB15587) | soil metagenome | biome: Soil; feature: Field | place: India | collected 2015-03-11 | depth 0 m
GGTGAGTTTGCGCACGCTGATGGAGTCGTCGACGACCAGAATCGCCTCGGGCCGGACTTCGACCGTGTCGCTCTGGGCTTCGAAAATAAAAGTGGACTGGTGCGGCGCCTCGGCCTGCAAGAGTTCGAAAAGGTGAGCTACGTGGAGCGTGAAGATTACCGTTCCATCACCGGAAATCGTTGCCCCGGAAAGGAACGGATGGGATTCCAGGATTCGGCCTAACGGTTGGAGCACCGCTTCCCGTTGCGGTTCGACGTGATCCACCACGAGGGCCATGAGCTTGTCACCGCTGCGCAAGAGAAGACCAGTTGCTGTATCACTGGGTGCTGGTTGCTCGACCAGAGGGCCGAGGAAGAGCACCGGAATGAGTTCGTTCCGCACCTGCAACATGGGCTGCCCCTCGACTTCGATCAGTTGCTCGTGCTGCACACTGACCGCTTGCTCCACGAAATCTGCACCGATGGCGTACTGTTGGTTGCCAACGTGCAGGATCAAGACCTCGTCAATGCTGGAGCTAATGGGGAGCAGCAAGCGGATCGTAGTTCCTTCGAAGTCCCGCGACTCCACTTGCAGCGAGCCGTTCAGTGCCGCGATGTCTCGCGCGACCACGTCCATGCCTACGCCACGCCCGGAAAGGTCGGTTACCTCGCCGCCGGTACTAAAGCCGGGACGGAAGATGAGGGACAAAAGCTGCTCTCGCGACGGTTGTGCGTTGGCGGGAATGAGGCCTAGGGCTCGCCCTTTGGCGAGGATGGCATCGTAGTCAATTCCGCGGCCATCGTCTTGAACTTCAATGGCCACACTATTGTGGCGTGGATGTGCGGAAATGCGAATCGTTCCGGCGGTCGCCTTTCCCCGAGATTGCCGTTCGGCCGGGGGCTCGATGCCGTGAGAGATGGCATTTCGCACCAGGTGTAGCAGGGGCGCGTACAGAGCCTCGACGATTGCTTTGTCCAACTGCACATCGCCACCCTCGAGCACCAAGTCCACGATTTTTCCGGCTTGCCGGGCCGCCGTTCGCACCGGGCGTACCAAGCGGCGGAACACGGTGTCCAAGGGAATCATCCGCAGGCGGGTGATCTGCCGTTGCAAAGCAGAGGTAATCTTATTGAACTGGCGCGATTCATCGCCAAACGACTCGATCAGCTTGCCGAGCTGGTCGGCAATTTCTCCCGTGTCCGTTGCCAGTTCGATCACGCTGCGGGCCAGAATATTGACGTCGTCGTATTTGTCGAACTCGAGGTCGGTGAAAAAATTGTCGGCTTCCGTCGTGGTTGCCGACTCGCTTGCTCCGCTCTGCCCTCGGCGCTCGCCGATGGTGTATTCGTAGTGTTCCTGAAAACCTTGGATGAGGTCCGTTAGCCGGCGCCGGCAGTAGTCGAGTTTGTCGCGCAGTTCGGCGAAGGTCTCAATTTTGCGTTCCATGCGCGTGCGGCTGACCACCAGTTGGGTCACTTGGCTCATCAACGAATCTAAGCGGGATGCATGGATACGCACCGTGGTGGCGTCGAGCTCTTGCTCGGTTGCAAAGCCAGCTTCGCTCGTGCCGGTCGCGGGCGTCTCGCCCTGGGATTCGTAAACCGACCTCTCGTCGCTTGCACTTTGGGCACTCAACGCGGCGATTTCTTGAGCCACTTGTTGTGCGGCCTCCTCCGCAGCGGGCACACCGGCGCGCGCCTGGTTCACGAAGGCACGAATGGCATCGGTGAGCCGGAACAAGAGGTCGACCATTCGTTCCGTCGGCACGCGTAGGGTGTCGCTCAGAATAGCCTCCAGCAACGATTCGCCTTGGTGCACATGCTCCGCAATGTGGTCGAGGCCCACCGCACCCGCGGCCCCTTTGAGCGTATGGAAGCGGCGAAACAAGGCTTGCAAGAGGCTGCGGTCTTCGGGCTGCCGCTCGAGCTGAAGCAGCATGCGCTCCGCGGCTTCCAAAGCTTCCTCGGCGTCGAGCACGAACGCCTCGAGCAGCTCGGGGTCAACGTCCGGGAGTTGCGGTGCGCCCATTTGCGATGGCGGCGCTGTCGGCGGATGCAGGAAGGCACGGAGGTCGGGAGGAGGCAAGCCAGCGATTTGGAAGAGCTCAGTTAAAGTCGTTTGTACGGCGGCCGTGCTCTCTGCCGGCAAAGCTCCCGCCTGGGCCGCCTGGGCGAACGAATCCTGAAGGTAACGGGCTAGGTTCGAGAGCTCCTCGCGGCCGACCATGGCGGCAGATCCTTTGATCGTGTGGAAGACTCGCGAAAGATCGTAAAAAGCTTGGCTCTTTCGAGCAGGATCCTCGATCGCTTGGAACAGTTCTGGCACGCGCGCGAGATTCTCGCGCAGTTCTTCGTTGAACGTTGCTTCGAGTTCGGCCAGCCAGGCTTCGTCTTCGGTGGAACTTCCTCCAGCGGAAAGTGTCGATGCGGAGGTCACAGAACGAGCTCCCTCGCTTGCCTCCTGTTCCTGAACGAGCTGGCGTATTTCCTCGGGAAAACCGAGGAGAAATTCGGTGAACAAATTTTCTTGCCGCTCTGGATTGGCCCCCTCCATCGCATCTTCCAAAAGCGCTTCGACCAAGGGCAAACCACGCTGCAGCTGTTCGAACAGTGCTACCTGTCGCAGGGCTGTGGGCACCTGGGCCAGGAGCAAATCGCACATTCGCTCGATCGTGGCACCGGCTCGGCTCAGGTACGTGAGACCCACGAGGCCAGCGCTGCCTTTGAGGGAATGCCCGTAGCTGCGCAAGCGCTCCACGGCGTCTGGGTCTTTGGGGTCGTCTGCGAGCCTACTCAACTCCTCCCGTATCCCCGCCAAAAGTCGGAGGACATCCTCCTGGAACAAGTCTTTGATTTCTTCGAGCCGGAACCGGTCGCCCATGTCTGTTCCCCTCGCAAAGATCCGAGCCACCCATCGTTAGGAGAACGACAGCGCTCGACCGTTGCCCCGGTTGTCAGCTGCCTCCGCTGCTGGAGCCATGCTGCTGTCGGCAACTTCCGCAGTGTCGGCGGGGAGTTCGCCAGGAGTTTGGTCGGCGTCGAGTTCCGGGACGCGGAATAGGCCGATTTGCTCGTTGAGCTGCTTGGCGACTTCAAATAGGCTTGCGGAGTTCTGTTGCGTGCGCTCCGCTGCAATTTGCGCTTGGCGGGCAACCTCCGAGATACTCTGCATGGCGTTGCTGACTCGCTGAGCAGTAGCGGCTTGTTCTTCGGTGGCACGGGAGATGTCGGCAATAAGCTGGGCACTCTGCGTGGAGGCTTGCAAGATTTCCTCGAGGCTCGTTCCGGCGTCGAAGACCATGGACGTTTGCTCTTCCACGTACTGGGCTTGTCGTTCGATGTTGCCGACGGCGTCGTTGGTTTCGGCTTGGATCGAGGCAATGAGCTCAGCGATTTCGCGCGTTGCTGCTTCGGTTTGTTCTGCGAGTTTCCGGACTTCGTCGGCAACGACGCTAAAGCCTAGTCCGTGCTCGCCCGCCCGGGAAGCTTCGATGGCCGCATTGAGCGCCAACATGTTGGTTTGGGCGGAGATCTTTTGAATGGTGTTGGTAATGGTCGAGATTTCCATGGAGCGCTCGCCGAGCCGCTTGATTTTTACTGCTGCTGCTCGCGTGTTCTTTTGCAGGGCATCCATGCCCGCAATCACCCGCTTCACTAAGTCGCCGCCTTGTTGTGCAGCAGCCTCGGTTTTGCGCGCCGCTTCCGCAGCCACGGCGGCGTCGTTTTGCACGGCTCGAATTCGCTCGGTCATGTTGACGACGCTGTCCGCCGTTTGCGCGACGTCCTCTGCTTGCCGCAAGGCTCCGACCGCGAGTTGATCGGCCGAGGTACGAATTCCAGTGGCGGCTTCGAAGACGCGAGCGGATGCCCCCCGAAGATGTTGGATGAGCGCGCCCACGTTTTCGAACATGAGGTTCAAGGCGTCGGCGAGATTACCGAGAGTTCCACTACCTACGACCGCTCGCTGAGTAAAATCCCCGTCCGCAGCAGCGGCCACGACCATGAGGAGGTCACGAATCTCTTTTTGTAGGCGGCGGTGTTCTTCTTCCGCTTGCACCAGGGCGTCGACGCGTTCGTCTAACGCCTGGTTCAATCCTTGGGCGAGTAAGCCGAGCTCGTTTCGCGCCCGCACTCGTGCACGTGCACGGTAGTTACCTTTTTGAATCTCGGCGACCACGTTGGCCAAGGCGCGGACTGGTCGGGAAAAGCTGGCGGACACCAAAAGTGCGGTGAGCACAAATCCGCCAATTAAGGCGCTGGCGAGACCTGTGGTCATCTTCCGCAGTTGCACGACTGGCTCGAGCGCCTCCTCCTCCGTAATCTCGGCAACGACCAGCCAATCGAGACCGTGTAAATTCTCCAGCGGGGCAGAAGTACCCAGCACCGGTACCCCCCGGTAACCTATGTAGCGACCGGAGAATTCTTCCTGGCCGGGGGCAAGGCGCGTTGCTTCGGTATCGATCTTCTGGCGGAGGACCGCCGTCCGCGCCTGCGCCAGAGCGGGGTTGTTTTGGCTCAGCTCCCCAAAAAACCGCGACTCGCTCCGTAATAACTGGTCGCCCTTTGCCGCCCCGACCAAGTATGCTTCCCCTGTTCGCCCGAGACCCGAGCGGGCCCACTGACTGTCTGCCGTCATGATCGCGTTGATTTCGTCAATGTTCAGTTGAACAATCAGTGCGCCAATTTTTTGGCCAGCTTCGTAAATCGGGCTCCCAGCAAACGCAGAGGCTCGCCCGTGCTGCACGAAGTACGGCGAGAAGTCGAACAAAATGTAGTCCCCTTCGCGGGCTTCGGTTTGGAGCCGTTGGAAAAGTTGACCAAGGGAACTTTGGGCGAAACGGCCTTCGAGAAGATTCGCTTGGTAGTCCGGTCCTTTGTTGACGGAGTAGACGACTCGACCGGTGGCGGTGTCTACGAGATAGATGTCTTCGTAACGGAAGCGTACCGCGGTGTTCACGAACACCGGATGCCACACGGCATGGTAACTACTGTACCTTGTATTGTCTTTCGCATTTTCCAAGAGCAGTTTCCGTGTCGGGGGATTGGGGTTGTTGGCGATGTACTGTGATTGTAGGTAAATTCCGGATCGTTGCGGTGGTATCACCTCGCTGAGGCTAAGCGTCTTGTTCGCGAGCTCGGTGCCGAAAAAGCTACTGAAGTATTGCTTGATGGCCTCTTGATGCGGCCGGAGTTTGTCACCTTCGGTTGCGGGGTCGCTCTCGAGCTCCTTGACCGCCGTGATAAATTGGCGAACGGCCAGAGCCGTGCTGGGGTTGCGGGCTAAGCTGAGCACTTGATCCTCGAGGCCGTTGAGGTAACGCTCGATCTCCCGCACCTTGTTGTCGCGTACTGTGGCTAACTGGCGAAGTGCTTGCTGGCGCAGCGAGTCGGAAGCCACCCGGTAACCGATGTATCCAACCGCAGCGATAGCGGCGACCGCCAGGGGAACAAAGGCAAGAATCAACTGCCACAGGATGGGAAAGCGAACAGCACGTGCTCGCTTTGCGGGGGTTTTCTCTTCTGCCTTCGTCGCCATCTGGAACTCCTCCCTTCGGGCGAAATTCAGGAAAGCGCCCGAACGCTAAATCCCTGCGCCCGGCGCTGCTGAAATCCTTGTTGTGCCAGACTCACTGCGGCGTGCGCGAGGCTTCGAGGGTCGAGGACGTACACCACGCCAAGCGGTCCCTCCCAGTAACCGGTTACGTGCGGGCGCCCGACCTCGGCTTCAGCGCCCCCGCGAATCTCGCTGGGTTTGATTGGGCGCACCTCGCGCACACGATCGACGATAAGTCCTAGATGGATGTTCTCGACCGAGAGCACCAGTACGTGATCTTCCGGCGTGAACACCCGCGGCTCGAAACCCAATAAGAGGTCGAACCGCACTAAGGGAAGTACTTCTCCCCGCAAATTGATCACCCCGACCACTAGATCGGGAGCGCGCGGCACCGGTGCTGGTGTTTCATCGAACAAAACTTCCCGTGCCGCACTCACGGGAATGGCAAATAGCTCGCCATTACGGGAAAATACGCAGTGTTCGTGCCCCAGCTGTGCTAGCCGCTCGGATAGTTGGTCGGCAACGTCGAGTGCCCCTAGGGTACTCGACATTTCGTCGCGGGAGGTTGCGTTGTTGGGTGCTTTCATACGTACTTCCGCACGATCGCCAGTAAGTCGTTCGGGGAGAACGGCTTCGTAAGGTAGTCGGCCGCTCCTTGACGCTGGCTCCAGAACCGATCACTTTCGCCATTTTTGGAGCTCACGATGACCACGGGGATGTGCTTCGTCGTGGCGTCGCGCTTGAGCTGCCGACACGTGGCAAACCCATCTTGCCCGGGCATGACGATATCCAAGAGGATAAGATCGGGCTGCTCAGTTCGGGCTCGCTCGATGGCTTCGAGACCGTTACTGGCCCGAATGCATTCGTAGCCGGCCGGCCTTAAGGTATCGGCCATAAGCTGTACGTCGCTGCGAATGTCGTCAACAATCAAAATTTTCGGCATTGTTGTGTTTCCCCTTCGTTGGAAAAAGTCCTAAACTGTCGAAGCACTCCCAGCTCTTAGGAAGCAGGTTGGGTCGGCGGTGGAAGATGGGCTTCCGCTTGGGAAATGCTGGTTTGAGTGGTCTCTTGTGGATGCATCAGCATGCTCTCCGGCGTTGAGCCTTCGGTGCCTTGGGACGGAGGCGGTGTGGCAGGCGCTTCCACGTGCTGTTCTGCCTCGAACAGCGAGCGGACGAAGGTGCGAATGTGTCGCTCTTGGAGTGCGGCTTCCCGTGCAGCCTCGTCGGCAAGGTACTGGGGTATGGTCCGCTCCGAGGAGAGAATGCCGATTACTTGTGCGGAGGCCATGTCAGGCAAACGGGCTGCTAAAGCGAGTTGATCCCACAAGGCGCCGGACCAAGTGACCTCGGCCAAAACCGTTTGCGGCCCAAACAACCTGGTGATCATGGGGAGCTGCCGGAAGCCCTCTGTAATGTGGAATAGTTGCCAGTCAGGATGCGCGGCGCTTAGGGCCGGGAGCTGCCGGTGTACGGTGCTGCCTTTGGTGCAAACGACCAACACGCGTTTTTTCTCGGTTGGCGATTCGTGGGCCGCGACACCAGCCGAAGTTGCACGGAATAAAAGTCTGCAGGTACGGCGGAAGATTTCATGCAGCGATTCATTGAACGAACGCACTGACCCGTCGCTGTACAAGCGGTACTTGAAACCGGACCGTGCGTGTTGCAGCCCTTCGCCCAGTTCCCGAATCAATGCCTCTAAAATATCGATGTACGACTTGGCCTGATCGGTTGTCGCACCAAGGGGCGTGTCGACCTCTTCGACGTAAACTCCCTCCGTGCTCGAACGGAGTGTTTCGAACATGAGGTCCAGGGCTTCCCGCCGAGCGGGCTCCGAGGCCAACGGCGTTCCAAACCCTGCTGCCATGCTCTGGCCGATCGGCAGCTCGGGCATTTGCTCCCGAGTGGCCGGCCGTCGCCGAGGGGCGGGACGCGGCCGCGGAACGGCTGCAGTTGCTTCGCGGGCTGCCGCCATGCCGGACAAAAGAGCTGGCTCGGTTGGCGGCAGCGGAGCCTCGGCGCCCGCGGCAAGAGCTGGGACCTCCGTGGGCGAGGGGGCCGGGGTGGGCATGGGTGCAACGGGTGGGACAGATAGTCCCTCAGCCTCGTGCACGGGAACGGCTGCTTTGACCTGTTCCCCAGCAGCCGCCTTCGCAAGAACCTCAGCGACGATGCTGGTGACAACCTGCGGTTTGAAGGGCTTAGCGATGTAGCTGACGACGTTGCGAGCATCCCGGTAGGCCTGGCGGATCTCTGCGCCCTTTGCGGACACCAAGATGACGGGAATCTGGGCAGTTTCGGGGTCGAGTGCCAAGTGCTGGCAAACCTCGCTACCCCGCATGTCGGGCAAGATGAAATCCAATAAGATGACGTCCGGCTTGAAACTTTTCGCCTTGGCCAGCGCGTCGGCACCGTCAACAGCTAGCTCTAGTTCATAGCCCGCTGGTTTCAGCACGATTTCTAAGGCTTTTCGGATCGTCAGACTGTCATCCACTCCTAAGACTCGTGGTTTGCGATCGACCGTCATGCAAAGAACTCCCCTTCCTGTTTCCTTATGATCCCGGTGTCTCTCGCAGATGCTTGACCCTCCGCTCTTCGGCCAGTTGTTCGAGGATCTCCGTGAGAACCCAACCGGGGGAATCAAGAATACGCCGACTTGCCGGCGGCGCTGCGTTAGGGTCGAAGCGATACCTGCCCTCGCGTTGTGCCAGCAGTTCCTTTAAAGCTTCGCGGCCACGGTCCTGACCGAATTCAGCGTCCACAATTGCCCCAGTATCCAGGGCAATGCTTCCAGCTCCTTGAGGGGTTTCGACCTGAATCCTACCGGATTGCCTAGACGTCGCCAGAGCGAGGAGATCCCGTAAGAGTTTGTCGCTCCCCAATGAACCTTCCACTCCCCCATTGAACCTCGGAGCTTGTTCCAGGAGGTTCAGTACCGTTTTTGCAGCCGCTGCCGCACGCGCCATACCATTGCGCCGCGTCAGCCGGGCATAGGCCTTCAGGCCTGCCACTGTACACTCACGTCGGAGGTCCGGTATCAACCGCTGGAGTCTCGCTTGACGGTCGCGGAAAGCGAGGGCGTCCTCGAGCAGCGGGTCCAACGCGTCGTGCAAGGAATTGCTCAAGATGCGGTTCGGATCCAGGAGTACGTGCAGTTCCCCGTCGATCTCCACAAGATGACCCACGGGATGGCCGCCGTCCCGAACCAGAGCGGTCGCAACGGGCGAGCGCTCGGCTAGGTCGAGTTCTCGAACCCCGGTCAGTTCATCCACTCTTACGGCAAGCAACGCCGAGCCGGAGCGGATAACCGCAAAGGCTGGGCGCTCAGTACTTCCGAGGACGTCATCCACTCCGAACGCTTGCCGAAGGTCGACCACCCAAGCTGGTTGCCCCCGGTGAAGCAGGAACTGCTGCGTCGAGCCGTCAGCTCCCTTGAGGGTGTGCAACGCAACTTCCCTCCGGGGATAAATGGCCTCGACCCAATCAGCGTGTACGCAAAATTTCCCATCATCGACCCGGAACACCAGCACGCGACTGACCAATGTCTGTGTGATCTGCTGAGTTTCCACAGTTAGCCCTCCCGGTTGAAGTGGCCCGTTCAGCAGAAGCTATGCCAGGTCGAAAGTGCGACGGACTTGCCACGCTGCGCTCTGCTGTCCGATAGCCCACCGCTACTCTGTTGGCGCAGTGTTGGTTTGGTGGCGCAAAAGTTGGGAGGGTTGCACAAATTTGTGTGCTTTTTTGGTCGTCCTGTGCATTTTGGCGCGGAGCACACGGTTTGCTCCTGAACGTGGCCCATGACCTTTCGTATGATGTCCTTTGCGGTGGCGTGGCTATGGCTTGGCCTCAGCAGCGTGGCAGTGGGTGAGGCAGTGGACTGGACCGAGTACTTTCCGAACGACCCCCTGGCGCACCCACAACAGCGCATCAAAGGAGCCAAGCGGGGTTCGGGGGGCGAGGCGCAAAAGAGTCAAAACTCTGGACCAGAACCAAGTGACCAGGATGAACCATCCTCGAGCCGACCTAGAGCTGGGGCTCAAAAAGAGAACACGGGGGTTGTCACTCGGAAAGGGGGAGGCACGGAGTCGAGCATCGAAGGGGAGAAGCCCCTGAAAGCTAGCAAGAAAGAGAGACGTAAACGAAAGAACACAGGCCAACGGTCGGAACGGGCCGGGCAGTAAATCAGAGTCTCGCGGTAACGAGCATAGGCCCATCGTCTGGCAATCCCTTCATCTCTCAGTGGTGCCTCTGCCCTGATCGGAAGAGTCGCGGGCAGTCTTTCGATCGGGGCGACGTGGCTTGCGCCGGCCCCTGCGATGACCAATCGCTTGGGGGTTAGCGGGTGTTGGGTTTACCCTGGTCGGGAAAGAGGAAACCCGCATCTGGCGTGCGCCGCCGCTTGTTCAGCCTTCTTTCCCTTCCCTGGATCAGCCGCACTCCTGTGCCATTGCTATGCGTTGCCAAGGGAAGGCTGCGAGTTGGAGCCGAGCGAGCATGGAATTTTGCTCGTTCCGTTTGCTGTTTGGCCACCCGCTAGCGTGAACGGTGTGCTTGTTGGCTTGTACGGTAGCGACGCGATCATGGTTACAGCTCGCTGAAGCGGACCAACCGAACATGAGTGCGGGGGCAGTCGCCTGGAAGGCTATGTTGGCCCAGGGGGCATGCACTTCCGCAAGGTAAACTAATCCGCAGGCTCGGAGTCTTCTTCACTTCAGACCGTGGCTCTTCCGGAACGTCTGCAGCCACCTCGTTCCCGTGCGAACCTCGAGGTTGCGGTTTGCAAAGTCTGCAGACGGCGGCTGACGCTCGAGGGGCAGCGGTGGGTCCGCAGCACGCTGTTTTCGACTGGTCGTGGTCAAGGCCTGGGTTGAGATTCTCGGGCTGGGTGGATCTTTTCAGTGGGCATCATCGGAGAGTGTTCCACCACAGGTGCTCCCGTTCAGTCTCCGTAAGACTTCGATAGCCGGTTGCGCATCAGGGTGACGGCGGTTCTGCCGGTGGAAGACGATGTAGCGCTCGGGTAAGGTTGGGACCTCGTGTTGTCGAATTCGCGCCGAGAGCAAGGGGAGTTCGAGTTTCTGCGCCAACTGATCGAGCGGTTGCCGACAGGGCGGGGCGTGGTCGTCGGGCCAGGACACGACGCCGCCCGCGTGAGAACGAATGGCAAAGACTGGCTCATAACGGTCGACAGTCAAGTCGAAGGGGTGCATTTTGAACGTTCATGGCTTTCCTTGGCGGCATTGGGGCGGCGGAGCTTCCGGGTGGCCGCGAGCGATGTTGCCGCAATGGGGGGCAGTGCACGATTTGCGCTTTTGGACTGCGGCGTGCCCGAGTACCTGAGCTTGCCAGCACTTCGCCGCATGGAACTAGCGTTGGTGGAGGAAGCTCGGGCTTGGGGTGCCTATGTTGTCGGGGGCAATTTGCATCGCTCACTCGAAGTCGCCGTGAGTGTCACTGTTCTTGCCGAAGCCCCGCGGAATCGGGTACACCGCTCAGGCGCTCGCCCAGGTGAGCTCGTGGTTGTGACTGGCAACCTCGGGGATGCTGGCCTGTGCGTGTGTCTGTTACGCGCACGGCAACGTTGCCCGCGAGCGTTGCTACGCCGGTGGCAACTACCTCCGCGGCGCGACCGGCTGGGTCGGGCTTTGGTCGAAAGGCAGTGCGTCTCGGCAATGATCGATGTGAGCGACGGGCTCGTGCAGGACTTACACCATATTTGTGAAGCCAGCGGCGTTGGCGCGGAGGTGGATGCGGGATCAATCCCCCGAAGTAAGGCTTACCAAAGGCTCGCAGCCGAGGATCTCACGCTCGCGCTGAGCGGAGGCGAGGACTATGAGCTTCTGTTTACCGTTCCTCCAAAACGGCTCGAGACTGTGCAACAGCTTGCGCGACGTGAGGATGTGCCGGTGACAGTGATCGGCCGAATCGTCCGGGGCAATCGTGTGACGGTGAAGCAAGGAAGCCGCGAACTTGAGCTCGAACGGCTGGGTTTCGACCATTTTGCACGGTGACGCGCGGGCGCATCTGTCGGGCCATGCTATTGCGTGAGTGGGGTATATGGAACCGAAGAAACTCAAACGGTTGCTAGAAGACGTTGAACAAGGTCGCCTGACTGCGCAGCAGGCATACGAGGCACTGAAGCTGCTGCCTTTCGAGGATTTGGAGTTTGCCAAGGTGGATCACCATCGTGCACTGCGAACCGGCTTTCCCGAGGTGATCTATGCGCCCGGCAAGACTGTGGAACAAATTGTCGAGATCGCCAGCGCGCTGCGAGCCAAGGGGCACGATGTTTTGGTGACGCGCATCGATCCCGCAGCGGCAGCGATACTCGAAAGTGCCCTGCCAGAAAGCCGCTACCACCAACTTGGCCGCGTGGCCACACTGGCTGGGAAACGACGGCGAGCTTCCGGAAAAGGCCAGATCGCTGTGGTTGCTGCCGGTACTGCCGACCTACCCGTAGCCGAGGAGGCAGCAGTGACCGCCGAGTTCTTTGGCAACCGGGTTCAGCGGGTCCACGATGTCGGAGTGGCTGGATTGCACCGGCTACTAGCCCACCTCGACACACTCCGGCGGGCCCGGGTGATCATCGTAGTGGCGGGAATGGAAGGAGCGTTGCCAAGCGTGGTCGCGGGGTTGGTGGACCGTCCAGTCATTGCCGTTCCAACCAGTATCGGGTACGGGGCCAGTTTTGGCGGACTGGCAGCGCTTTTGGCCATGCTGAATTCCTGTGCCGCGGGCGTGACGGTCGTTAACATCGACAATGGTTTTGGCGCAGCCGTGGCGGCAACCCTGATTAATCGATCTTGATGGCGCTCCGGCATCGGCGTGCAATTCAGCAGGTGAGAGGTCGATGCCCCACGAAAGAGGTTGCATCGGGCCAGAGTCCGAACATGGAGCGAATCCACGCGCCCTTGGACGGAGAAGAGGAGGATTAGGGGCAAAGATTTCCCGATCCGTGAAGATAAGATCGAAGTGGTCGTGAGTTCATTGCTGCGGTGCGGTCGGTATGGCGCTTGCACAAGGCCGCGATTCAGTCGGTTTACCGACTAGTTCTCAAACCGTAATCGAAAGGACAGACATGAAAGGTTGGGCCTCGGTTTTGTTTTTGTGCTCATTGCTTGCATTCGTGGCGTGCTCTCGGCCGGATGAGAGCAGTAGCCCAGCGTCCACGCCGGCCCAGGCTGCGGCGCCGGCGGGGCACGCGGGGAAAGGGGTCGGTCCGATTCAAAGCGTTCAGCTTGGTGCCCTCGATCCATCGATGGCGGAGAAGGGCAAGGCGGCATTTGAGCAGAAATGCGCTGCTTGCCACCGATTCGAAGAGCGATTCGTTGGGCCACCGCTAAAAGGGATCACGCAACGAAGAACCCCGGAGTGGATTATGAATATGATCCTGAATCCGGTTGAAATGACGCAAAAAGATCCAACGGCCAAGGAACTACTGGCCAATTACCTCACGCAAATGACCTACCAAAATGTTTCGGAGGAAGAGGCGCGAGCAATCCTCGAGTATTTTCGGCAGCTTGACGGAGCTTCGTGACCTCGTGCCTTCCGCGGCACGGAGGACTTCCTGAGTTTCGGTTGGGAACTTCTGGAGAGGGTGGGTCATACCCTCACTTGGGGTGACTCGCCCTGTGGGGCGGTTAGGTAGTCGTCCGTCTTTTGTGGATTTTGCACTTGCGTGTGCCCACCATCCCGAACTTGAGACGCTTGGCAACGCCGTCATGTGCAATCATGCGAAATCGGGCTTGCCCCCGCGTGGGTCCATTGCCCGAAGGCTAAGCCTAGTCGCAGCGGCGTTTGCGGCACCGCAATTGCGACAAACTGCCGCACTGAGGTGCAAACTTGAGGAGGTGGGTTATGAGTCGTTCAATCTCCATCGGGCATTGGAGTTTTCGTGTTTTATTGGCGACAGCTCTATTCTTCAGCGCAGCTTGTAAGCAGCAGGTTTCGACGCAGGGCTTTATGGCCGAAGACGCCGCGCAAAAGGTTTATGTCGCCCCCGGTAAGCACGATGAATTTTATGCTTTTCTCTCCGGGGGGTTTTCCGGGCAGTTAGCTGTTTACGGCCTACCTTCGGGCCGGCTTCTGCGAGTGATCCCGGTATTTGCCGTGAACCCGGAGAACGGGTACGGTTTTTCTGAGGAGACGAAGTCGTTGTTGATGACTTCCCATGGTTTCGTCCCGTGGGACGACTACCACCACCCGGAGTTGTCGCAAACCAACGGTGTGCCCGATGGGCGATGGATATTTGGGAACTCGAACAACACCCCTCGGATTGCACGAACAGACCTGAGAACCTTTCAAACCGTGGAGATCTTGGAGATTCCGAATTCTGGGGGAAATCATGCCTCGCCGTTTGTCACGCCCGACACGAAGTACGTTGTCTCGGCCACGCGGTTCTCGGTACCTGTGCCACAGCGTGATGTGGCCATTCAAACGTACAAAGAGAACTTCAAGGGCACCTTAAACTTCATCAGCGTTGACCCAAACTCTGGCCGGATGAACATTGCCTTCCAATTGCTGGTGCCCGGGTTCAACTACGATCTTGCGCACTGCGGAAGGGGCCCATCGTATGGATGGTGCTTTTTCACGAGTTACAACACCGAGCAGGCGCACACGTTGTTGGAAATCCGGGCATCGCAGAACGACAAAGATTTTATTGCCGCGGTCAACTGGCAAAGGGCAGAGCAGTGTTTGAAGGAGGGCAAGGGGCAGAGCTGGAAAACGGAATACTATCACAACGTGTACGATGAAGAGCGGCACCTGGCATCGAGCGAAGTGAAGCGAGAGGTCACCGTGCTGGAGGCCGGAGCCTGTCCGGGCGTAATTTTTTACCTGCCCACGCCCAAGTCCCCCCACGGTGTCGATGTGGATCCGTCAGGAGAATACATCGTTGGCGGCGGGAAGTTGGCCACGGTGATTCCCGTTCACTCTTTCACCAAGATGCAAAAAGCAATTTCCGAAAAGAAGTTCGCCGGCGAAGTGGAGGGGATTCCGGTATTGGCCTACGAGGCCACAATTGCCGGGGAAGTCGAGAAGCCTTGTTTGGGGCCATTACATACGGAGTTCGACGGACAGGGCTTCGCTTACACCTCGTGCTTTGTGAGTTCCGAGGTGGTGAAGTGGGAATTGGGGAGCTGGAAAGTAGTAGATCGCGTGCCCACGTATTACTCGATTGGCCACCTCCTGATCCCGGGCGGCGATTCCCAAAAGCCTTGGGGTAAGTACTTGCTAGCCATGAACAAGATCACCAAGGATCGGTATCTGCCGACCGGCCCCGAGCTGGCCCAGTCGGCGCAGCTTTATGACATTTCTGGCAAGAAGATGAAGTTGTTGCTCGACTTCCCCACAGTGGGTGAGCCTCACTACGCCCAGGCGCTCCCGGCTGACGTGTTAAAAGACAAGGTGGCCAAGATTTATCCCATTGAGAAAAATCACCATCCCGATGCGGTGAAAAGCGAGAAGGATGCCCGTGTCGAGCGCCGGGGCAACGAAGTGCACGTCTACATGACGGCGATTCGTAGCCACTTCACGCCGGACAATATCGAAGGCATTCAGGTGGGGGATACTGTGTACTTCCACGTGACCAATCTCGAGCAGGACTGGGACATCCCCCACGGCTTTGCCGTGTTCGGGTCGGAAAATGCGGAATTGCTGATTATGCCTGGTGAAACCAAGACCTTAAAGTGGCTGCCCAAGAAGGTTGGCGTCTATCCATTTTACTGCACCGACTTCTGTTCGGCCCTTCACCAGGAAATGCAGGGATACGTCCGCGTCTCCGAGCCAGGCGCCAACGTGCCAATAAGTTACGGTACAGGCAAATAAGGCAGGCCGAGGCATGAAACGCGTTGCGATGGGCCCGCGGGCGTGCTTTGTTCTCGCGGGCACGCTCCCTCTGGTAAATTTTTTCCTGCCTCTTTGGGGAATTCGCTTGTATGCTCCCCAGTACCCAGAGGGTATCTCGATGTTCATTTGGATTAACCGCATCAGTGGGCAGCTAGACCTAGTCAACGGCCTGAACCACTACATTGGCATGAAGGCGATTGATCCGTCGGGCATTCCCGAACTGCGGTGGATGCCTATAGCGGTAGTGAGCCTCTCGGTTTTTGCCTTTCTGGTCGCGGCCGTGCCCCGGCGGCTGTTCGCGGCCTTGTGGACTAGCGTGTACTCGCTCTTGGGTATCGTTGGTTTGGTAGATTTTTATCTGTGGGGTTACGACTATGGGCACAATCTTGACCCCACGGCTCCGATCAAAATCCCGGGAATGTCCTACCAGCCCCCTCTCATTGGAACAAAAGAACTGTTGAACTTCACTGCGGTGTCTTATCCCCACGTTGGGGGTGTGGCTTTGATCCTCGCGGTGCTGTGTGGGTTTGTTGGCCTGTGGTTGTTGTGGCGAAAGCCGTTGATGCCGCTAGGCACGAGCGCCTAGTCGTTACCGCCCTATGAGGCCGTTCCTGCGACTTAGCTGGCCGTGGGCGGGGCTGGTTTGCCTCGTGTTGACCTGCTTGACCTTAGGATGTCAGCCAAGTGGGCCAGTGGAGCTACCGGCGTCTCCGGTGAGGTGCGTGCAGTGCCAGATGACAGTGGCGGATCCACGATTTGTCGTGCAGGAACACACAACGAAGGGCCGCGTTCTCTTCTTCGATTCGGTGGAGTGCGCGCAGCGGTATGCAATGGAACACCGCGATCAGATCCGTCGCGTGTACCTTCGTTCGTTTCTCGACCCCCCGCGGTGGATCGAGGGTGGCAAGGCGTGGGTGGTTCGTTGGGCTGGAATCCGAAGCCCAATGGGGGGCAACCTGGCTGCGTTCGCTAGCAGAGAAGAGGCGCGGGCATGGCTCGAGTCCATGGGTGCTGGTAGCGGTGAATTTTCCGTTCGTCGGTGGAGCGAGCTGAACGCCCAGGAGTAGCCTGGTGATGACGGCTTGGTTCCTTGCGTCGTTGGTGGTCTGCTCGCAATGCGAGTACAAGAGCATCTCAGCGGCTGTGGCCGCAGCCCAGCCGCGGGACTCCGTGGTGGTGCGTGCCGGCACTTACAGAGAATTTGTGGAGGTTACGAAGCCGATCGCACTGTTGGGAGAGGGTGCGGTTATTGATGGTGAAGGGCAGCGACCACTCGTGCAGGTGCGCGCCGATGACGTTGTGATTCGAGGGTTCGACTTCGTCAACTCTGGCCGCGATTTACTGCGCGATACTGCGGCGGTGCGGGTAACGGACGCCCGGCGGTGCGTGGTGTCAGACAACCGGTTCCACGACAACTTTTTCGCTGTTTACTTGGAAAACGTTGAGGCTTGTCGAGTGGAACGCAACGTCATCCTCGGCGTGCCCCGCGGAGAAGGTGGCTCAGGCAACGGGATTCACGCATGGAACTCCACGCGGTTAGCTGTGGTGGGCAACCAAGTTCGAGGGCACCGGGATGGAATTTACCTCGAGTTTACCACGGAAAGCGAGTTGGCAAACAACGCTGCCTCGGACAACATTCGCTATGGTCTGCACTTCATGTATTCCGACCGCAATGAGTTTGCCAAGAACCAGTTTGAACGAAACGGTGCCGGCGTGGCCGTGATGTATTCCCGAGGTGTGGCCATGCGGGAAAATACGTTTGCCCACCACGAAGGGAAGGCTGCGTATGGCTTGTTGTTGAAAGAGATTGCTGATTCCTCGTTGATCGCAAACTGCTTCGAGGAGAACTCGGTCGCTTTGCACGTCGACCAGAGCAACCGTAACGAAATTGAGCGTAACGACTTCTGGCGGAACGGCTTGGCGGTCTCCCTGTGGGGCAGTGCAGAAGGGAACCGTTTTCATGGAAACGCGTTTGAAGGAAACCTGTTCGATGTTTACACGAACTCGCTGCAAGCGGGCGGAAACCGCTTCGAAGGGAACTACTATGGTGCGTACTGGGGATACGATCGTGACCGCGATGGATATGGCGACCTGCCGTTTCGTCCGGTGTCGTTCTCAGCGGTCCTTTTGGGGCGCTACCCGTTAGCAGGTTTATTGGTGAAAAGTACTTTTTTTGAATTTCTCGACACAGCTGAAAGACTGATCCCTGCCTTTGCCCCTGCGGAGCTCATCGATGTGCGTCCCAAAATGCAGAGAGACACGGCAGGTTGCAGCGAACGTTAGCATGGCAGGGATCTGACCCGTGCGCGCGGATGCCCTTGGCTTTGGACGCGTGTTGCGAGCTGGTTTGATCACGAGGCAAGGTCTACGAGCTCCGGCGGACACCAAAGGTAACGAGCAGTGAGTTTCGGTGTGGCTCAATGAAGGAAGAGGTGGAGGTGGCAGGCCAGTCTGGTTTTTGCGGTGAGCCCCTTGGTGCCGGTTCGGTGAGACGGCGGTGGCGCCTCGGTAGTTTCCGGCGCAACTAAGGGATGGCCGAGAGCGATGTTGGAAATACACGAACTTTACAAATCGTTCGGGCGAACTACGGCGCTGCGGGGCGTTTCGTTGGCCGTTGCCGGAGGCGAGCTTACAGCCCTCGTTGGGCCGAACGCGAGTGGGAAGAGCACCTTGATGAAGGCGGTATTAGGCCTCGTTCGCCCAGACCGTGGGGAGATCCTGTGGCAGGGACGTCCCTTGCGATCGCTCGAACGTTACCAACGTTTGTTTGGTTACATGCCACAAAGTCCTTACTACCCAGGGAACTTAACGGCACGCGAAATTTTGCGGATCGTCCAGGAAATTCGGGGGCTGGACGGAAAAAACTTCGAGCCCTTTGTGGATAGCTTCCGGTTCGGGGAGTTCCTCGACCGACCGGTGGGAACGTTGTCGTTGGGCACGCGGCAAAAGCTGAGTGCGATTCTAGCGTTGGGCGTGGGTGCGCCGGTGTTGATTTTGGACGAACCCACGGTTGGTTTCGATCCAGTGGCCGCGGGCGTGTTTCGGCGCCTCTTCTTGGAGCAGAAAGAGCGAGGGACCGCGATCTTGTTCGTTTCTCATTTGCTCCAGGAAGTCCAAGCCGTGGCGGATCGCATCGCCTTTCTGGACGAAGGTAAAATCATCTTCTCGGGTGCGATTTCAGAGCTCCAAACCCGCACGCAGACAAACTCGTTAGAGGAGGCAGTATTATCTTTGTTCGATTGCTGAGCTACGAACTGCGTAACTTGCTGCGGGCGCGTTGGTTGTACGGCTACGCTGCGCTTTTCCTGGCAATTGCGTCTCTGACTCTGGTCTTCAGCGAAGGGAGCGATCGCACGCTGCTGATCTTGGCCCATGCGAGCCTGCTCGTGATTCCGTTGGTTAGCGCTGTGGCGGCGGCAAACTCCATTTATGCCCGGCGTCCGTACGATGCTTTCTTGCTCACGCAACCGGTGTCGCGTGCGGCGGTATTTTTCGCATCGGTAGTGGCATTGGTCCTCGCTTTTGGCGCGAGCTTTTTCCTTCCCGTGGCCGCTGTGGTCTTGCCGGCGGGATTGCCGTTGGCAGCAACCTTACAAATGTTGTTGGCAAACGTTGCCCTATCGACCACATGCGTGCTCACGGGCGTCGTGGTGGCCACTTGGGTGGAAGACCGAACCCGCGGCCTTGGAGCGTTACTCGTTACCTGGTTAACCGCCGCAGTGATTTACGATGGAGCGTTACTGTACGTGATCGTGGTGCTGGAGGAATACCCCATCGAACCACTTTTGACGGCGGCCGTGTTCTTGAACCCAATCGATGCCGTTCGTTTGCTTCTCTACCAAGACTTAGGCTTGCGCTTTCTTCTACCGGTCGCCCTTCCGCCGGCAGCAGTGTGGTTGTCGCTGACGTTGTGGAGCTTCGTTCTCCTTGCTTTGGGGCTCCAATCGTTTTTGAGAAAGGACTATTGAGGGGCTCCGCCAGGGAGTTGGGCTGCGGAAATAGAACGACGACCATCTGCGCGTGGGCTCTTTACTAGCTAGGAGCCGTGGATCCTTTGTGCCCTGAGGTACGCAGAGATGCGCTTTGGTCAGCTAGAAGTTGGCAGCGGAGGGACAGCGCTGATTTTTTTCTTCTGGCCGTCAACTCGGCCGTATGAGGGCGTGATTCCTGGGGCAGACGTCGAGGAATACGAGGCGAGGCGTGGGGCGACATTTTGGGGCGGATGTTCAAGTGGTTGCTGTGGAGGAGTTGGTGTGTCGACGGAAATCCCAGTCCCATCGATTCATCGTGTTTCTCTTGGTGTGGACAACCGTCTTGGACGGGAATGAAACACGCTGCGCGCCTCGGCAGTACTAGGGCGCATTGCGATCGATCACTGCGACCGGTACCACCACGCGGTTGTTCTCGGTAACGGGATCGATGTTTCCCGGCAGTACCGTATTGGCCGTAAATTCCAGTTGGCATCCGGGTGCAGCGGACCGAGTGAAGCGAAGAGTGATCCGAGCTGTGCGTTTGCGACCGGGTGGCACCAAAGCCCGATCCTGGGTACCTGCAGCGCGCCGCTCGAAGTCAGGAGGAGCGACGACCGTGCCCGGCGGGCAGGTGCCATTCGAGGCAGTGAGGCTTATCAGGTGTCCTAGGGGTTCATCCGTTGTCGTCACATCGGCGTTATATACCTTGACCGACAGCGTGCGGCTCCGTTCGGTTTTTCCCGACGGGATCACTACTTTCAAGGGCGCGATTGGGACAACAGCGGTGTCGTGCTGTGCATGCCTGGTTGGGGGCCACTCGACCGAGACAGGAACCGCGCGGCCTCGTTGGGTTTTCCCGTCGCTGGCCACGAGTTCCATGAGGTAGGTACCGGGCTCCAAGTACAGGTGCCTTTGGGAGAAACCGAGAACCGGCTCACTGCCGTCACCAAAATTCCAGGAGTAAACAAGGGCGTCGCGATCGGGATCGATGGATCCGTACGCGGAAACCTGTAACCAAACTCCTGCTACCACCCGGCGTGGAGGGCCGGGATCCGGCCAGGGGGCACGGTTCTGTAAGGTGAATTCGGATTCGTGGGCGCCAATGTCCGGTGCTAGGCCAGCCGGGCGGACGCGCCCTAAGACGTCCCGGCTTTCTTCATTAGGTACCAATGCAAGATCGATGGCCGGGCTCGTTGGGGACAGTTGGTATTCCTGTCGATCAGCAAATTCTGGATCTACAGCCAGCGTTCCCTGTCCGAGTCCCGTTTGGGTTGTGTAGCGCAGTGCGTTGATGTCTTGACCTGAAAACGTCTGCGTTCCCTCGCTGCGGCGGAGGGAGATCAAGGGCTCTGTAGAGTCAGGCCGAAAAACGATGTTGTTTTGCTCCGTCAAGCTCACGTTCGATTCCACCTCGATGGCCTTTGCCCACCCAGCAATAATCGAGTTTTGTAAGGAAACGCTGTAGGGGGCTTGGGTAAACCGTTCCAAGGGTGCCCGCAGCAGCACGCCCACGCCAGTGTGGTCAGCGACGGATAAATGAACAAGTTGTACGCCCACGCTTTCCGCGCTCGAATTCGTTGTGAGCAGGCCGGTCCGATTGCGGGCAATGACAGAATTGGCAACCTGGCCTCCTCGGAAGAGCTTTACCCCAGCACAGCCGTTGTCCGTCGCCCAACTTTGCTCGATGAGCACGCTTTGAGCTGCCAGGTCGAAGCCGTCCTCGCCGTTGCCAGTGGCGCGACAACGAAGGCACTGGAAATCGCTGACATCCTGTTCCACGGCGAAGCCGTCCGCACCGCCCGCACACCCAGCCCCGTCGTCGTTTGCGATCGCAGCCGTATCCAGAACAGTCACCCCACTGCTTCCTTGGTAGACCCGAATACCGGTGCTTCGGTTTCCTTCGACCGTACAGCCCTGAATCGTGACGTTCGATGCTCCCGCGACCCAAATTCCACTCCGGTTGCCGTGAATATAAAGACGCCGCAACCACACATTGTGGACCCCTGGCCGCAAGAACACGCTCTCGTGGTATCCCGCCCGAATCTCAAAGCCTTCGATGACGATGTACCCCACCCCTTCGCGCAGATCGAAAGCAGAAAGACTTTGCCCCGGGTCAGGGGACTCGAGAATGGCCCCCGGCATGGCCACCAACGAAACGAGACCCTGGGTGTTACCACTACGCGAGATAATCACGCTTTCTCGATAAGTGCCCGGCTGCACGATCACCGTGTCACCTGGGTTGACACGGTTTACAGCGTTCTGGATGGTTGCCCAAGGACTTGCGGCGCTGCCTGAGGCGCTGTCGTCTCCATTTGGAGCCACGTAAAACGTGTCAGCATAGACTGCGCTCCCCAATAGGACGACCGTACACAGGGCCCAACGAGCCAACTCTTTGCTACTGCCGAACATCTTCCAAGGAGGCTTGCAGCGAAAGCTGTGCCGACGGGCACAGTAAGGGCCGGCAAAAACCGCCTGCGCTAGGAATTTCTTGCGACCGTCATTGCCGTGCCAAGGGAAGCCTCGACCATCAGTGCTGTGGCAGGTGCAGGGAAGCGCCCATGGCCGCGTGCGAAGTGCGTCAAGCGATGCTTTGGCGACGACCTTCGCCTCAGGGAGGCGTTACGGGGAACGCCAGCGGCTGGTTACTCCTCTGAAGAACCTGGGCGAGGCACGGGCGCACCACCGAGTTCTGTCCCCGGTTGTAAACAGAGAAGGCGAACGCGGCCCGTGGCGACAATTTGGCCCTGTGCATCGCGAGCGGTCGCTTCCCAAAGCTGGGTACGTCGGCCACGGGTAATCGGTGTGGCTGTTACGCGGATGGTGCCAGCTCGAACTGCTCGCACGAAGCTCGTGTGATTTTCGACACCGACCACAGTCAACCCTCGCTGCATGGCGTCTAGCCCTGCACCGGTGGAGCAGGCTGTCTCAATCGTTGCGCAGTGCATTCCGCCGTGAACAATGCCGTACGGCTGCAAGTGCCGCTCGTCTACATCGTACTCGAGAATCACTTCATCCCGCGACGCGCTAACGAAGCGTACCCCCATGTGCCGGTCGAAACCGCGCACCAGGACGTCGCCCGTGATGGGGTTGGGAACTTTGCTCTCTCCACTCATGACCACCCGCTATAACCAAAAACGCTCGCCGGTCTAGCAGCCCCGTGCTCCGTGCGAAGCCCAGCGGTTGCGCTATACGAAACCGACCCTGGTGTTCGGGCTTGGTCTCGCTATTGCCGGGAGAGTTTGCAGGAGTGGAGGAGAATCCATGCGACGGTGGAGAGCGGCGGTCGTGATTTTAGCCGTGGCGCTCGGGTTCTTTGCCGGAGAGGTGTTCGCGTTTGGCTTTGCCGATGTGGTTCAGAAAGCAGAATCTTTAGCGAGCGAGCCGTACCGCGACTCGAAAGAGCGGGTGCCACAATGGATGCTGGACATGACCTACGACGAATGGCGCGACATTCGGTTCCGAACCGATCGCTCGCTTTGGCGCGACCAGAATTTGCCGTTCGAGGTGCAGTTTTTTCATCTCGGCCTGTATTATCCCCGACCTGTTTCGATTAACGTGGTCGATGCCGGACGCGTGGAGCACGTGCGGTTTTCCCCAGCGCTATTCGATTATGGGAAGAACACCTTTGCCGATCGTATTCCGGACGATATCGGCTTTGCTGGCTTCCGGGTGCACTACCCGATCAAGACCCCGACGTACAAAGACGAAGTCATTGTGTTCCTGGGGGCGAGTTATTTTCGAGCCCTCGGCCGCGACCAGATCTACGGCCTCTCAGCCCGTGGTTTGGCAATCAACACCGTGGAACCGGAGGGCGAGGAGTTTCCATATTTCACCGAGTTTTGGCTCGTGCGTCCAACCGCAGAGGCAACGACCCTCACGCTCTATGCATTAATGGATAGCCCGAGCGTGACCGGGGCATACCAATTCTTCGTCGTGCCCGGAGTTCAAACGAGGGTGGACGTCGAGGCACACCTGTTCTTCCGGCTGGACGTGAAAAAGCTTGGCATAGCGCCGCTTACCAGCATGTTCTTTCATGGGGAGAATACCCCTCGTTGTTTCAACGACTTCCGACCCGAAGTCCATGATTCCGATGGCCTACTCCTGCTCAGCCGAACGGGAGAGTGGCTGTGGCGGCCGTTGGATAACCCCACTCGGATTCATGTCAGCGCCTTCGAGTTAAGTGAGCCCAGGGGTTTCGGGTTGCTGCAACGCGACCGTGACTTCGAACACTATCAGGATCTCGAAGCGCGTTCCGAAATGCGCCCGAGCGCCTGGCAGGAAGTGCATGGCAACTGGGGACAGGGATGGGTGGAGCTTGTCGAACTTCCGACCGACTCCGATATCCACGATAACATCGTGGCGTACTGGCGACCTCGCCAAGCCCCGCGTAAGGGCGACCGGCGAGAGCTTCGTTACACGATCTTTTGGTATGGGGAAGATGCTGCGCGTCCGCCGGGCGGGCGGGTGGTCGCCACGCGGCAAGAGCGGACGAAGGAGGGGTTCCAGCGATTTGTGGTTGACTTCCAAGGAGAAGCCCTCAACCGACTGGATGCCGCGAACCCACCGGAGGCAGTTTTGACCGTGGCCTCTGGCCGAGAAACGGGTGAGATCGTGGAGCATCACGTGGTCAAAAACCCAGTCAATCAGACTTGGCGTCTCGGTTTTCAGCTTCGCGTAGTGGGCGAGCGTCCCGTTGACCTTCGTGCATTTCTTCGACGTGGCGGTGACGTGCTGACGGAGACTTGGACCTACACCCATATTCCGTGACGCCGGAGTCGCGGTTGCATGGTGCTGCTCAAGGGTCTGCGGAGCGCGGCAGCATTTCTCGCTCGGGCATCCCTACGCTTTTACCGTGACGACTGTTTGATGCGGGCCTCCGCCCTGGCGTACGTTTCGCTACTGTCGCTCGTCCCCTTCTTGGCCGTTGTCTTCGCTGTGTTGAAGGGCTTGGGAGTTCCGCGCAAAATCGAGCCACTCGTTCTGAGCAGGCTGGCTCTGCCCGCCGAAACTTTCGCGGCGATCCTGGCCGCAATTGAACGGATCAACGGTAGCGTCGTTGGGGCGGTGGGTGGCGTGCTGCTACTGAGTTCCGTGATCGGCCTGCTCGCGGCGATCGAAGGAGCGCTCAACCACGTATGGCGCGTCCGGCAGGGCCGCACCTGGTGGCGGCGTCTGAGCGAGTACCTCGGTTTGGTGCTGCTCACTCCCTTTCTGCTGCTGGCAGCTATCGCGCTCACGTCTTCGTTGCGCCTCGGACACGTCATTCGTGTCGTCGAGGGGGTTCCTCTGGCGGGCGAGTTCCTTCGCTGGGGATTGGTGGCCGTTCCAGCGGTACTGAACGCTATTGGGTTGTTGCTTTTTTACGTCGTGCTCCCCAACCGAGCTCCACACTGGCCGTCCGTTGGTCTCGGTGCGGTGGTTGGGGGAGTTTGCTGGCAGATCGTGCAATGGGTTTACGTTAGCCTGCAAATTGGGGTGGCTCGGTATAGTGCCGTTTACGGTGCGCTGGCCCAACTGCCGATTACCTTGGTGTGGTTTTATGCGAGCTGGGTCGTCCTTTTGTTTGGAGCCGAGTGTGCGGCCGTTGCCGAATCGGGCCGCGTGCGAGCTGCCCCTTCCCGCTACCCGTGGAGCATTCTCGCGTTGCAAGTGTTGCGTTCCGCCTGGCTGGCGTTTCTCGAGGGCAAGACGAGTTTCGATTTGGTCCACTGGGCGAAGCGCCATGCTGTCCCGCTGGAAAGTGCCGTTGATCTTGTCCGCGTTCTTTCGGCATGGGGTTGGTTGCGTCAGGTGAAGCCCGAGGATAGCTGGCGTTTCCTTGTGGCGCGCCATCCTCGGAGCTGGGAGTTCGATCGGTTAGCCGAGCTCGACGGGAGGACGGCTCCTGGACAAGTCGACTCGGTAGTGCTTCGGCTTTGGCAATGGATGCAAGCTGAAGCGGCGGAGCGGTGGCGTGGAATTCGGAAGAGTCCGCTCGTAGACGAATTATTTCCGGGATTTGCGTCGGACGCCAAATCGTTGTCGGAAGGTGAAACGAAGGGAAGTGGAGCTGGAGAGCAGGGTGGTACGAGGGGAAGCTGAAGTCGGATGCAGCGGTGCTTGCATTTGGCCTGGTTGCTCGGCAGAGGATAGTTGTTGCCCTGTGAGTCGAGATTCGGCGCAGATCATCCCCTGCGGGGGGATTCTGCGGGAAGAATGGAGGACGACATGGAAAAGCTGTTGCGCGTGAACATGACTGATTTGAGTTGGCGCGAAGAACCGTTTCCGAGCGAGTGGAAGTTCATCGGAGGGCGTGGTCTTTCGGCAAAGATTCTCCTGAAGGAGGTCGATCCCCGTTGCGACCCGTTGGGCCCCGAAAACAAGGTAATCTTTGCTCCAGGTGTGCTTTCTGGCTCCATGGCGCCCACTTCGGGTCGGATGAGTGTCGGAGGGAAAAGCCCCCTTACCGGCGGAATCAAAGAAGCCAACTCGGGAGGCCAGGCGGGCCAAAAGCTCGCTCGCTTAGGCTACCGGGCACTGATCGTGGAAGGAAAAGCCAAGGACCCCTCCAAGCGTTACCTCGTGGCTATCGATAGAAATGGGGTGCAAATTCGTGAATGCCCGGAGTTGGCCGGCTTACGCACCTATGCGGCATCCGAGAAGCTTGCCACGATGTTTTCCGGGCGAGCAGCGTTTATTTTGTGCGGGCCCGCGGGAGAAAAGGGCTTCTCCGGTGCGAGCGTTGCGTTCACGGACGAGGGAAAGCGTCACCCGGCACGGCACGCCGCACGAGGTGGGCTGGGTGCCGCAATGGGCGCCAAGGGGTTAAAGGCAGTTGTGGTCGATGATGAGGGCACCCAGGCAAGACAGCCGGCGGATCCAGCGGGCTTCAAACAATATGTGGCAAAGTTCACCAAAGAGTACAAAGCCGGGCCCCAACTCTTCCAGTTCGGAACTTCGGCCACCGTTCCCTTGGCGAACATGATGAATACCTTCCCAACGCGGAACCGCAGGGCCATGCAGTTCGAGCATGCGGACAAGCTAGACGGAGCCCGGATCGTTCAAAATTTCGCGACGCGGGGCGGCGGTATGCATCACTGCATGACGGGATGCATCGTGCGCTGCTCGAACATCGTGCACGATGCCAATGGGCAGTACGTTACCTCGGCGTTGGAGTTCGAAACTCTGGCGCTGTGCGGTTCGAACTGCTGTATTGGGGACCTCGATCAAGTGGCCCGCATCGATCGCATGTGCGACGAACTTGGCCTGGACACCATCGAGACAGGCGGGGCCATTGCCTTGGCCATGGACTGTGGAGCACTTCCCTGGGGTGATGGCGAGGCGGTATTGGCACTGTTGGACAAGGTCGATAAGGGAGACGAGCTTGCCGAAACCATTGCCCGGGGGGTTGTTGCGACGGCAAAACGTTTCGGCGTTACCGACCGGATTCCCGCGATTCATGGTCAGGGTATCCCTGCGTGGGAGCCGAGGACGCTAAACGCCACGGGCATTACGTACGCCACGAGCGCCATGGGCGCCGATCACACGGCAGGTTTGGTCATTGCCAGCTCAGGGGATTTGGCTCGTGCATCGCAGGAGGCACAGTTGGTCAACGCCCTCTGTGACTCCAGCGGATTCTGCCAATTTCAGCAGCCCACGATCGAAGACATCAGAACGTTGTACAATTACTTTTTTGGCGCGAATCTAACGTTTGAGGAAGCTGCGGACCTAGGCTGGCAATGCATGGTGGACGAGTGGGAATTTAACCGCCGGGCTGGTTTTAAGTTAGAAGAGGCAGATTTACCCGAGTGGCTGCGGAAAGAGCCCGTACCCTCGAATGGCGCTGTGTTCGCCGTCCCGCGCGAAGAAATTCAGAGGGTATTCCAGCGCATGCCGATTTCCGATGAGTTGCGCACCATGAAGGCTGTGGGGTGAGTCTTTTGCCGGTGATAACGTTAGCGGGCCAGGTAGAGGAGCGAGGACTAGCCGGGAGACAACTTGCTCGTTAAACACCGACCACAGCCGTTGGCTGAGGAGCGAGGTATGGATCAAGATAGCCCAAAGCCCGTACGGCGAACGCTCGTGGGACGTTGGTTACGCATCGTTCTCGGCTCGGCGTTGGTTGGACTCGGCGTGGTCGGTTTGTTCCTTCCGTTTCTCCAAGGCATACTGTTTATCGTCGTGGGGTTATCGTTGTTGAGCACGGAGAGCGAACGAGCCCGACGGCTCCACGAATGGGCGCGCTCTCGTTGGCGCCAACTGCGCCCCCGAGGGGAAGAAAGGAATTCGGTGCATGGTATCCGATGAGAAGGACCGCTTAGGGCAGAAACTGCGCGATGTCGAACGCGCGAGGGAGGACCTGTACTTTGCTGAGCAGGACCGCAAGCTCATCGAGAAAATGCGGCAGGCCAAGCAAGAAGAAATGGAGGCGCACGTGCGCGAGCTGGCGCGGATGCGCTGTCCCAAATGCGGCGTGCGGCTGCAACACGTGATCGAGCGGGGAATAGCGGTGGAGGAATGCCCCCAGTGTCGCGGAGTGTGGTTAGACCACGGCGAACTCGAGGCCATCGCAGGAAGTGAAAAGGAAGGTTGGATTGCCCGTTGGTTAAAAGGCGAGTTTCGGCGGCCCGAGGGTAAGTGAATGGCCGTTTGGTCTAAGCTTATGGTCGCTCGTCCCAGTGACCAGGCCGGCCGGTGTGCACGACGTTCTCTCCTGCACTTTGAGCCCCGCTTCTGAAGCCGTTGCACACGAACCGCTAGGTTGTCTGTTGTTGGGCCACCAGAGGGGCGTGGGGGAGAAAAAAGAAGGGCTTCCCGGTTGGGAAGCCCTTCTTCCTTTGGAACAGAAGTGATGTGAATCAGTCAGAAATGCTGGTTAGATGCTTTAGCGTGAAGTAATCGCGGGGGAAGTTCGTTTCGATGAACTGCGAGCTATAACGGCCACCAATCGCCGCACGGTTGGTCTTGTCGTTCACGCCGACCACCATGTTCGGGGTGACGGCAGAGAACGTGCCATCATCGCTCCTCGACCAGTGGTACGCGCACATCGCGTTATAGAAGTACTCCCCGGCCCGGTTGTGAACGAGCTTCCACCAAATGCGGTACATGTCCTTGTCCATGAACATGATCACCTTCCCAAAGTTGTAGTACGGGTCCTCAGACTGTCCCTCCAAGATCCAGACTGGGCGCGGAATCATGTTCAAGTTTTCCACGATAAGCCACGGGGCACCCTTGGCACCGGGGGTCTCGTAGGCGCCCTTGAAGTAAGGAATTTCCACTTCCCAACGGGTTGGTGAAACTTGCTTTTGTTTGAGGGGCTCGGGGCTCAGAACGGGCGCCAGGATCTTGCCCTCGCCGATGAGTTTCCACTTATAGTATTCGATCTTACCAGCGTAACAATTGACGTCGTCGGCAAAGATGTCGAGGCCGGCGACTGGATCGGACCGCGTGGCCGCGTTAACCCGCCGAACCCGCCGCGTGGAGGGGACGTAGAACCAAGCTTGGTCCTGAGAAGTCCAGTCGTTGATGACTTTCGTCAGACCACCCACTCCATCCACATCCTGTGGTTCCAAGACGTTGGACAAGCTTGTGGCTCGAAGATTTTCGGGGTTCTCCATTGGTCCCGCAGAACGTCCCAAGAAAGCGTTAATGTGCAACCACAGCTTGATGCGTTTGAACTCGCCGCTGCTGTCGATTCCGTTGAGGGTAAATGTGGCCCCCTGGCCGTTACCCATCCCATTCGCGGCGTAAAAGTTCCAGGCCATTTTGCAAGCGGCGTACGGTTCTTTGGGATCGATTTTGGGGAAGGGGTAACCGAAGTAAAAATCAGGCATTTTCCCCGTCTTCTTGTCCTTCAAACCACAAGTTGCCGGGTCAAGATCGTACTTGCCGTCGTTGGCCTCGCTGGCCTCCCAGAAGCGCTTGGAGTAGTTTTGCTTGAACTTTTCAGGGTCGACCGGAACCACCCGGAACCAGTACTCCCCATTCTTGACGCGGTTGAGAATCACCTCCGGCAGCAGATCCTTCCCTCGCTGCCAGTTGTTTTGATCGAGGATCCACGGTTTGTTGTCCTCTTCGGCCTGATCTGCAGCAATGCTCCGCCACGGCGCTGCGGCAAACACAAGAGCCGCCAACGCAGTGAGCCAAATCTGGGACCTCTGACCCCATTTCATAACCTGACCTCCTGAGACTTTGTTCCTTTTCTCAAAACCGACCCCAGCAGCAGGGACCGTCACTGGGCAGTGCCCAAGGCTGCCTGTCGCTGTTCTGCCAGCATAGCCTTTGTTTTCCGATTCACCAAGAACCCCGGTCGCAGGACCTTGACGAAAGCAGGAACCACCACGAGACCACCAAAGGTATTGAAGCTCATGAGGAGCGCAAGAAGCAAACCCATTTCAGCCTGGAACTTTAAGTCAGAGAACCAGAAGAAGCCCGTTCCTGCAATCATCGTGGAGGCGGTGAAAATAATCGCCTTTCCCGTGGTCGCGGTGGCGTAGTCTACCGCCTCATCGAGTTTACCAATCTCGTCGTACGTATCGATCATCCGGCTAAAGTGATAGATGCCATAGTCGACACCGACTCCGGCACCAGCAGCCGCGATGGGCAATGAGTTGACGTTTAAGTCGATGCGGAACCACACCATGAGGGCCTCGGCCGCAAGTTGGGAAAGAACCACCGGAATCATCAAAATCAGAGAGCAGTACAGCGACCCATAGGTCAGATAAAGGCAGATGTATACGATCAGGAAGATGAGTCCGAGGTTCTTCCAATACGAGTTCTCCACCTCTTCGTTCACCGCGGCAAGGATACCGAATAGACCACCGGCGAAACGGAAGTCGACGAACCCCTCTTTGTACTGATCCACGAATTGCCGGGCGTAGGCAATCGAGTTCATGATCACCGCATGAGAGTACTCGTGGAACAGCGTGATGATTGAGCCATATCGCGCGCTTGGATCCATGAAAAAGTTCAGCGCCGCAATGTTGGCGTTTTGTGTGAAGGTGTAAATGATCTGCCCGATTTCCTTGGGGTTCAAGGGAATGATCGACCACTTTGGGTCACCATCGTGTTGCAAGCGGGCAAGCTGTTTGATGATATCCACGATGGTGATCGTACCACTGGCGCCTTTGGCACCTTGCATGTGGTAGGCAAACTCTTCCATCGTGGTCAATGCTTCAGCAGACTTCACGCCGTTGGGTTGCTTGGTGTCCGCAATGATGATCAGTTGGCTGGCTCCGAGGAAGCGTTTGTTGAGGATGTCGTAAGCAACGTTGTAAGGGTGGTCGGCGAAGAGTAAGGCGGAGCCCGGTGTCATGTCGCCCACCTTGAGTTGCCAGCCCCAGATGGGGAGCAGGGCATAAAGAGCAACGGTAAGAACGATCACGGCCCAACGGCGCCAGCCTTCGCTGGCGTTAATGACGAGCTGAGTGAACGCAGGGTAGATGCGCTCGCAGTAGGAAAGCCAGTACCATGCGATGACTGGAGACACCGCGATAAAGCAAAGCATCCCCGGTCCGATGAATTCGAGCGCCCGCGCAATGTTCGGCGGGAAGAGCTGAATGAAACGGTGCATGACGCCCATCCGGTCGATCGCAACCGCCGCCACAATCGCGGCAAAAAGAATCGCGGTTCCCGCGCCGATGCTGATACGTGCCCTTGCCCCGTGTGCCGCGTGGTCCACTGGAGGCGGTGGGTCGATGTAAGAGAGAATGATCGGATGCAAAGTGACTACGCTGATGAAGATGGAAACCACCCAGAAGCTGGCAAAAATAGCCACCTTTTGAATCAGCGGAATCGGCGCCACAGCAACGATGAGCAAGCCAATGCCGTCAGTGACGATCGAGGCAATCGCAGGTGCGAACAAGTGCGAGTACGATACGACGATCGCTTGGTTCTTGTCCTTCAGGCGATAGAACTCTTCATGGTAACGGTCCATAGACTGTACTGAGTGGCTCAGGGCACGGGCCGTTAGAAAGAGCGGGATGACCAGGACCAGTGGGTCGAGATTGAACCCGAGCCACGCAGCGATCCCCAGCCCCCACACACTGGAAAGAATGCCGGAGAAAATGGGTACCCAGATTCCAGTCCAGGTCCGAAAGTACGAGTACAGGAGAAACGAAAGCGCCACTGTTGTGAGAACGAAAACCAGTGCGAGCTGGCCGGAATACTGGAGTACCGAAGTGTACAACCAGGGAAAACCGGTGATGTGAACACGGTGGTTGTCATCTTCTACCTCCGCCGCCAATTGCATCATTCGGTCGTAGAGGTAACGGAAGTCTAAGGCTTCCTCCCAGAAGCCGGTGTTGACTACGGCAGCCGTGTCGTCGTTGGCCACGTAGACACCCCGAATATTGGGGTTGGCGTAAACGGCAAATCGCACCCGGTTGGCGTCTTCCTGTGTTTTCGGCACACCCGGATAGAAAATAGGACGGACCTGGACAGCCCCCTGAGTCGCAGTGGCACTGCTTACGGCTGGGTGAGCGATCGACAGGATTTGGTAGGGAACAACGCCCTTTGTGTTGATCATGAATTTGGTGATGTAATCGAGCTTCTGTAGGGTTGTCGGGTTGTAAATGTCCCCCGACTTCACCTCCAGAATCACGTTCATCACGTTGGCGGTTCCGAACATCTTTCGGAACTCGTGATAAAACTTGATGTACTTGTGCTGCCGGGGATAGAAATCGAAGAAATCCGTGTGCAGCCTGATCTTGGTGAGCCCGTAGGTGAAAAATAAGGTCATCAATGCGACGAACGCCGTCACCGAGCGGCGGTAATTGAGCAGAAACCGCAAGTACGCTTCGATCCAACGTTGGGGAAACATTCGAGCTTAACCTCCGCCAGCCTTCCTAGTGTGCTTGCTTAGTAATTTTCCTTGAGTGGGGTCATTTTGTCACGATCGAGTGAAAGAACCAATCCCCTCGATCCGACGACATAGCCACGACCATCGGGGAATAGTGTAACCCCGCGGAACCAAGACCCCGCCATACGTACCGGAATATCGTAGAGCTTCCACGTTTTCCCCGCGTCCTGGCTGTACAGCAAGAGGCCGCTGTTGCCCACGGCCCAACCAAAGAGGCCGCGCACAGCCACGTCGTAAATGGGGAGAACAAAGCCCTTTGGCATCGGTACAGATTGTTTGACCCAGGTTGCCCCGCCATCTTCGGTGACCAACATCACCCCCTCCATCCCGACAACCCAGGCGTGCTGGGGGTCGAGCGCGGTGACGCCGAAAAGAGTGGTTTCGACTCCGCTTTTTTGCTGCTGCCAGGTGAGCCCTCCGTCTTGGGAAAACAAGATCACCCCGAATTCTCCCGCAATCCAGACATGCTTCTCGTCGGCGAAGGCAATGGTGTACAAGATCACGTCTCCCGGTTGCACGACTTCGGCGATGTCCGGAGGTAATTCAATGTTCTCCGGAAGCGAGATTTTTGTCCAGGTATTTCCGCCGTCTTCGGTGCGCAGGAGGGTTCCAAAATCGCCGACAGCCAAACCCTGTTGGCCGTTGACGAACTCAATATCGAGTAAGTTTCGATTGGTTCCGCTCGGCTGCATGTGCCAGTTGAGCCCCCCGTCTGGAGAGAAAGCAATTTGCCCTCCTTGGCCAGCCACCCAGAGCTTATCTCCGACGCAGGAGATGGCCACAAAGGGACGCTTCGTGTTTGCGGAGTAAATGCGCCAGTTTTGCCCGCCATCGATCGTGTGAAAGATGCGACCCAAGTCGCCCACGGTCCACCCTTCGCGAGCATTCTTGAAGCACACGGAGAACAGGTTTTGACGTACTTCTGCGGCGGGCACAGCAGCTTGGGCAAAAAGGGGAAGTGGCAACGACAACAACATTATGAAAGATGCCAGTAAGTAGACAAGACGCGTTTTCACCGTGACTTGGCCTCCGTTTGTCGAGTTTGTGGGAGTTGTAAATACACGCGGCGGTGCGTTGGCCAGCAACCAACGCACCGCCGCCTAGCCGATTGAGACTAGTTTTAAATGACGTACTCGAACCGGAACTGAACGTTATCCCGGTCCTTGAGTAGGCTCACTCCGCTTCCACCCTTATAAATGTGAGCGTCGAGAATACTATAGTCGATGGCAAAGCGGAATGGGTCGTACACGATGGTTAGTGCCGGCTGATACACGATGGCACCGCCCCAGTCATAGAAGAAGGTGAACGCTGGATTAATCATCCCACTGCGGAACGAGGTACTGATGAACAAGGTGTGGAGGAAGGAGTCCGCCGGCTGGGTGATGAAAATGGGCTCCAGCCTCGGGAACACCGAGCCATTGTAATTAAAATCGATGGCGTCGTAGTAAATCGGCAATACTTGGCGGTTCGGATTGGGAACAGGGTAGCTTTTCACCTGACCCGTCTGGTTGTCCCGAGCAGTGACCGCGACGGCACTGCAGATCCCGCGGTCCACAAGCTCTTGGTTGCAGTACAAGGGCCCGTCCGGAGCAGCGTTCTTGATGTGTTTGTAGAAAAACTGCGTGGAGATGAAGAACGTTTGGTGTGGATTGAGCCACCGAATCCACTGATTTCGGTCGATGCCGAGCACGAAATTGATGGAGTCCCGCAAGAGCCGCCGTCCGTTACTCCGCCGCCCGGCAGCCGTTCGCCGCGCTGCGGTGAATTGACCCAGGTTGAACTCGAAGGGGTCTAGGTCTTCCTGTTGAAAAGAAGGCTCATCTTTGAAGTATGCCAGTTCGCTCCGGATCACGCTGTAGTACTGAGGCAGTGCGAAGGTTGTCGTTACGCCGGAGACTTGTACCCGCGGTGCGGTTTGCACGGCGTGAATTGGGCTACCGCAGTTACGATTGCTGTAATCCGGACGGGTCGGGTCGCCTGGTGTGGGGCACGGCAAGCCGTCGTTTATGCCGAAAATGAAAGGCCGGACACGTGTTGTTCCGTCCGGTCGTATTTCGTCTGGCGCCGTGAATACTTGCACTGCAGGGGTGTCGAAGTACGTGTAGTAGTGGGCCAAGCTGAAGGTGGCGTCGAAAGCGTTGAAAACAATACGGCCTCCGCCGCGGATGTTTTCGAAGTTACGGGCAGGGGCAAATTTGATCGAGAGCGTGTCATTCGACGGGGCTCCCTGGCTGGGTAGAGCCCATGGCGACCCGTTAGGAATTCCCGGAATGAAGCCCACCTTGCTATCGATGGCGGCGTAGCCTTCGATGAATACCTCGGAGAGGGGACCTAAGTCCCCCCAATAGTACTGCGCACGTAACATGTCCAATGGAACCCGGCGCTCGTCCAACGGTACTAGAAAGCCGCCAAAGCTTGCATCCAGAGGATTGATGTTGTCCAGCAGCCGGAACGCATCAGTTTCGCCCCACGATAATAACTGCCGTCCGAATCGAAAGAAGAAGTCGCCGGCCTTGATGTCTAGGTAAGCTTGGAACAGGCGGTGACGTTGCACGCCCTTTTTACGCAGGTTCTTTCGGAGCTGGTAGATGTCGTAGGGCGTCTGCTGAAATCCGTTGGGGAAGAGAGGCGGACCGATGAAGGGGTTTGGGGGGTCTGCCTCAGCCAGGCGTTTAAACTCGCGCGCCGTCCGGTATTCTTTCGGACCCCAGTCGTAGATTCCATCGCCTTCTCCGCGGTAAGTCAGCCCGTAGCTGAGGTCCCGAATTTTGAATGGCAGATCATTCAGCAGGCTCAGGGGACCAATGCCTTCCCGGCGTAGGCGGTCGAGATCGTGCTTGAGCTCAGCTTCGACGAAAAACCGATTTTGCCTCAAGTGACCCGCAGCGGATCGGGGCCAGGTAGCGGAAGTGGACACGCCGGGATCGTCCGGATCGGGGACCCCGTCGTGCGTACGCTCGGTGCCGATACGGGCATTCACATACGTTCGCACTCCCAGCTTAATGTCCCCGTCTTTATCCAAAGGTACGGCTTTCGCGGGCGGGCTCGAGAAGTACATCGCCATGAGACCACTGGCAGCCACCCCCCACCAAACCTTGCGCCAGAAACGCAGCATAACCAACCCTCCTCTGTCTCCCAGCACCGACCCACAGTCGGTTCCTTGGTGTGCTTGTTGCCGCGAATCCCTACGCTAGGCGTCGGCCCCATGTCAAGTAAATCGACACCGGTGGCCCGAGGGGCCAGCGTTTTGGCTTTCTTTGGTTCGATCGCCAGCGCCTGGTGCGCGACGGCTGCGCTCACGGAAACTAGAATGCCACCGGAGCGAGCGCTCGAGGTCATCTCGGTATCAGCGGAGGAGCTGTCCGGCCTGTGGGGATGTTCAGTAGACCGTGTTGCGGCGTGGAGCTGCGATCGGCGATGTGTGCTCATCTTGTCGCAAGTAGACGAGCGCGATCGGATGGGTCGGTGGGCTTTGGATTTCGGCACCGATGATTCCGAGGAAGAACAACGAGGTAGCCTCGACCAGACGGATTGGGTCCTTGCCCAGGTTACGGACCTTGGCCAACCAGCCCCTGTGCCGCCGTCCGAGGCGGCATACGCTGTGCGCGTGAGCGACCCTTCAGCGACTTTCGTCCGCTGGCTTTACCTCGGCTGTCGTAGCGGTGCCCCGATCGCGGGCGCCCAGCGGGATCCCCGCGTGTCGGTCGAGCCCCAGCTCGACTTGGTTCGGATGCGCCGCATCAGCGTGGGCTTTTCTGGCGCGTTCCCGGATCGGTTACTTTTGAACGGGGAGCAAAATCTCCTCGACCGCCTGAAGTTACGTGCCGAGGCCCGGTTCTTGTTCGGACTCCTGGGAGTACGGCGGGACGAGTCGCACCTCCAGGGTCGCGTGCTCGGGTGGCGAATAGGCCCTCTTCGGGCAATCCGAGCGCAGGAGCAGTGGGTGTACCTAGGCTGGGGCATTCGCACTCCGGTATTTCGTTCTTACGCCATGTTTTACCCGGATTACCTCGATATTCCCGTCTCGCTGCGGTTGCGCTTTCCTGCCACGCACTTTTTCTCGGCAATCCGCATCCAAGGCTACGTGGATTTTCGCGACTTGCGCGGTTGGTCGCTGCTTCTCCCGGATGACCCGGTTGCCTACTTCATCGACGGCCGCACGACCCCGCAGGAAAAAGCGCTAGCGGTGCGCAATCCGCAGTGGTTCGCTCTGCGTGGCCCAGATCTTACCTTCGTCCAGTATTTCGGCTTGAGCCCTTCGCTGCACTCAGTGACACGGCGGTTCCTCTACCGCGACGATATTCGTGCTGCCTTTCCCCCGGAGGCGGTGCCCGGCGAAGTGCCCGGAGTCGGCTACGAACTCACCCACTGGCAGGGCGTAGGCTCAGGAGTGCACTCGCTACATGCCACGAGCTTTGTCGTACCGAGCACGCTCCCGCCCGAGCAACTGATCGCTGCTCAGCGACAACCCCTGACGATCCAAGTGCAACCCTTGCAATGATCCCCAGAGGGGTTCATTCCACCCAGCGTTGTTGCCAGTGGGGCTGAATCTCCTAAGGACCCAAGAATCGTTCAGATCACGTAGTCAACGCGGAACTGGATGTTGTCGCGGTCCCGCAAAAGCCCGATCCCGCTGCCACCTTTGAGTCGCCGCGCGTCGAGAATGCTGTAATCGACGGTAAAGCGGAATGGATCGCGAACCAGGGTCACCCCCGGTTGATACACAAACGCGCCCACCCAGTCGTAAAACACAGCAAGCGTAGGGTTGACTTGCCCACCGCGGTACGACGTGGTGAGGAGCAAGGTTTGCAAGAACGACGTTGCGGGTTGGCTGACCATCACCGGTTCCAGTGGCACGCCAAGCTGAGGCAACAAGGTGTCCACGACGGGTAAGACTTCGCGGTCGGGATTGAGGCGTCCATCGGCGGTGAACACGCGCGTGCCGGCCGCATTGCGAATGTGCTTGATGAAAAACTGCGTGCTGAGAAAAAACGTGTTGCTTGGGTTCAGAAACCGCAGCCAAACGTTCGCGTCCCAACCAACGAGCAGGTTAACCGAGTCGCGCAAGCGGCGGCCGCCAGTGGTGCCTCGTTGGCCGAAGAGGAACGGGTCGAACTGATACTGCGTGTACGCAGGCTCATCCTTGAAGTACGCTGCTTCCGACCGGAGCACGCTGTAAATTTGTGGGATGGCAAAGGTCGTGGTCGCACCAAACACTTGCACCCTGGGGGCGGTGAGGTGGACGTGAACGGGGCTACCGCAGTTGTTTCGATTCGGATCGTTCCCCCGAAATGGAAACCGTGGGTCGAGCGGACAAGGACGGCCGTCATCAAAAGCCTGGAGCGGGATTCCCCGCACGGTGAACAGTTGAGCCGCAGGCAGGTCGAAATAAGTGTTGAGATAGGCCACGCTGAAGGTTGCATCGCCCCAGTTGAAGACGAACCGGGCACCACCGCGGGCGTCGTCGAAGGTGCGCTTCGGACCAAACGTAAACGTGCGCACCTCTGTTCTAGGCGCGCCGAACGATGGCAGAGTCCACGGGGAGCCCGGAGGGATGGAGGGAATGAAGCCGACTTTGTTGTCGATGGCGAGGTATCCTTCGAGAAAGGCGTCGGTGAGCGGTCCGACCGACCCCACTCGGCACTGCGCTCGCAACATGTCGAGGGGGACTCTCCGCTCGTCAAGCGGGATGAGAAAGCCGCCGAAGCTCGAGTCGAGGGGATTGATGTGGTCGAGAAGTTGAAAGACGTCCGACTCTCCCCACGACAGCACCTGCCGGCCCAACCGTAGGAAAAAACGCCCAGAGGAGCCTTCGATGTAAGCTTGGAAGAGCCGCTCGCGATGCGAGGCTACACGACGGAGATGCCGACGGGCGGCAGCGATGTCTGGTGCCGTTTGGTTAATGGCAGGCAGGGGTAGACGCAAAAGAAAGTCCAAAGAGTCCGCGGTTGCATATTCTTTGGGTCCCCAATCGTAAACCCCGTCGTATTCGCCGCGAAAAGTGAGGTGGTAACCCACGTTGCGCAGGCGAAAAGGCAGATCCTTTAACAGGGACAGAGGGCCGACTCCTTCCTGAATCAATCGGTCGAGGCGGTGGTCGAGTTCAGCTTCCGCGAAGAAGCGGTTTTGCCGCAGGTGGCCAGCGGCCGAAAAGGGGAACGTAGCCGAGGTGGAAGGGAAGATTTGGCTCCCTACCCGGTTCGGAATCCCCTGATGGGTATCCTCGGTGCCAATGCGGGCGTTGACATAAGTGCGGACCCCCAATTTGATCGTTCCCTCACGATCGAGGCTCACTGCCCACGCCGGTTGCCCAGTCCCGATCGCGACCAGTAACGCACCGAGCCCCACCCGCCGACCACAACGCGCCATCTCGAGCGACCTCCTCACCCTTGAACCCTCCCGTGTTTTTGTTCCGCAGGGCTTACGGCGAAGCCAAGCCTTCCGTCAAGCACAGGCGAGCCCCAACCCGCCCGCTTCTCGACGATCCACTTTATAAACTATATACAGTAAGAAGAGACAAGTTGACAGTAAAATACCTTTCGTGGCACAAAAGCTTCGATGTCGTCGCGCGTCCTTTCTGGGGCTGTTTACGGAATCGATGCTTTGCTCGTGGAGGTCGAGGTCGAATTCCTGCCCGGATTGCCTCGGCTCGACATTGTTGGGTTGGCCGAGGGACCCGTGCGGGAAAGTAAGGAACGTGTACGCGCCGCTGTGAAGAACAGCGGCTTTCGGGTACCCGGTGCTCGGATCGTGATCAATTTGGCACCAGCCGATGTGAAAAAGGATGGCTCTGCTTACGATCTTCCGATCGCGTTGGGAATTTTGGCCAATCAAGAGGTGTTGCCGAAGGAGCGCCTCGGGCAATACATGGTTCTAGGTGAGCTTTCCTTGGACGGGCGGGTGAAACGTGTCCGCGGGGCCCTTCCGATCGCTGCAGCAGCGCGGCGTTACGGTTTTCGGGGGGTGCTCCTGCCGGCGGAAAACGCGGCAGAGGCAGCGGTGGTCGATGGCATTCAAGCCATCCCGGTGACGAGCCTGGTGGAAACAGTCGGATTTTTGCTGGGGCACGTGAGCATCGATCCCGTGCGGGTCGACCTGGACGCTCTGTTTCGGGAGGCGCAAACACACGAAGTCGACTTCAGTGAGGTTCGTGGACAACTCCATGTCAAGCGCGCGCTCGAAGTGGCGGCGGCCGGGGGCCACAACGTATTGATGGTGGGGCCGCCGGGTTCGGGGAAAACGATGCTAGCAAAGCGAATCCCAACCATTCTTCCACCATTGACCCTGGGCGAGGCTTTGGAGACGTCGCGGGTGCACAGTGTGGTTGGGTTCATGGATGGTCGGGCGTTGATCACTACGCGCCCCTTCCGTTCTCCCCATCACACGATTAGCGACGCAGGCTTGATTGGTGGGGGATCTATTCCGAAGCCCGGCGAAGTGAGCCTTGCGCACAACGGTGTGCTGTTCCTCGACGAGCTCCCCGAATTTCGAAAGAACGTGCTCGAGGTGTTGCGGCAACCCTTGGAAGAACAGCGCATTACCATTTCCCGGGCTCTCGCTTCGATCACTTATCCCGCGCGCTGCATGCTCGTAGCAGCCATGAATCCTTGCCCTTGCGGATTTTTAGGGGATCCCCAGAAAGAGTGCACTTGTTCGCCCCTGCAAATCGAGCGTTACCGGTCGCGGATTTCGGGGCCACTGCTCGATCGAATCGATATCCACATCGAGGTGCCTGCCGTCCAGTTCCGCGACTTGGCGCGATCTCAACCGGCCGAGCCGTCGGCTGCGATTCGTGCGCGGGTGGACCGTGCCCGGGCTCGTCAACTGGAACGATTTCATGGCCGGAAGATCTACTGCAACGCCCAAATGGGTAGCCGGGATTTAGCTCGTTTCTGCCGCCTCGATAGCCAGGGGGAGCAATTACTCGAAACAGCGATGCTCCGCCTAGGATTGAGCGCACGCGCCTACACCCGGGTACTGAAGGTGGCGCGCACGATTGCCGACCTCGAAGGGCTGGATGCCATTCAGGCTTCGCACATTGCCGAGGCCGTTCAGTACCGCTCGCTCGATCGGCCCGTTGCTTGAGGAGAGAAGCCATGGAGTGTTGCTCGGCGGTAAGCTCGCCCCCATTTGCTCCACGGGGTCCGGACGACTGGCGTTGGTGGATTGCGTTGCGAATGGTGCAAGGTGTTGGACCGGTGGTGTATCACTCCTTGCTCCGAGTTTTCCACGAGCCCCGGCAGGTGTTTGCTGCGGGGCTCGATGCGTTGGAATGTTGCGGGCTTCGGCCAGAAGTGGCACGGGCGGTTCATGGCTTCGATCGGTGGGCCGAGGTGGATCGCGATCTCGACCGACTGCAGCGGGCTGGCGCCGTGCTCGTCACCTGGCACGACCTTCACTATCCCTCTCTCTTGCGGCACACGCACGACCCTCCTCCCTTCCTTTACATGCTCGGAGAAATGCATCCTGCTGACACCTTGTCCGTGGCTGTAGTCGGCTCGCGCCACCCAACTGCTTACGGTTTGCGCATGGCAAGAGAGTTAACGGTCGGCCTCGTCCAGTTCGGCTTCACGATCGTCAGCGGGCTCGCCCGTGGAATCGACGCTGCAGCTCATTGGTCGGCCCTGAAGGAAGGAGGCCGTACGATTGCGGTTCTCGGATCCGGAATCGACGTGATTTACCCGCCTGAGCACAGAGCTTTAGCCCGCAAGATCGTCACCCAAGGGGCGCTGTTGAGCGAGTTATCGATGGGAGCGCAGCCGGATGCGGAAAACTTTCCCGCCCGCAACCGAATCATCAGTGGGATGACCCGTGGGACGGTTGTCGTTGAGGCTGCGGAAAAAAGCGGATCGTTGATTACGGCTCACGCAGCCGCGGAGCAGGGCCGGGAAGTCTTTGCCGTGCCCGGGCCAGTGAGCGAACGCTCCAAGGGTACCCACAAGCTGATTCGAAGTGGGGCTAAACTTACCGAGTGTGCGCGAGACGTGATCGAAGAAATCGCGCCACAATTGCTTGCGACCCAAGTAACACCGTCGGTGCGGCAGCGCTCTTTGCCCCTCGAGGCGCGGCCCCTTGTCGAGCTCCTGCGCACACAACCGCTGCACGTTGACGAACTGATTGCTCGCAGTGGGCAGCCGGCGACACAGGTCCTCGCGACACTGCTCGACCTCGAGTTGCAAGGCGTTGTGCAGCAACTGCCCGGCAAATGCTTTGCTTTGGTGGAGAGTGGTTCTGGTTGACGAAGGGGACAAGCCGGCTAGAAGTTACCACCCATGGCCAAAAACTTGGTGATTGTCGAATCGCCCGCAAAGGCGAAAACCCTGCAGAAATACTTGGGGAGCGACTACCAGGTGAAATCCTCGGTGGGTCATATCAAGGACCTGCCGAAGAGCCGGCTCGGTGTGGACGTCGAACATGAGTTCCGCCCGGAGTACGAAGTCATTCACGGCAAGCGCAAGATCCTCAACGAACTACGTCGTGCGGCCAAAGATAAGGAGCAAATTTTCTTGGCCCCTGATCCCGACCGCGAGGGGGAAGCCATTGCCTGGCACATTGCCGAGAGCCTTGGGGTGGATTCGGAGCGAATCCGGCGAGTACTCTTTCACGAGATCACGAAGCGCGCCGTGTTGGAGGCGCTGCAGCATCCGCGCGAGCTTGATCGCAACCTGTACGAGGCGCAGCAAGCGCGGCGCATTCTGGATCGGCTGGTCGGCTACGAAATCAGCCCATTGCTATGGAAGAAAGTCCGGCGTGGTCTTTCGGCTGGGCGAGTGCAGTCGGTGGCTGTTCGCCTCATTGTCGACCGCGAACGAGAAATTCGTCGCTTCAAGCCGCAGGAATACTGGAGCATCACGGCACGGCTCGAAGGGAAACAGCCACCGCCATTTGCCGCGCGGCTCATCAAAATAGGGGAGCGGAAACTCGACCCCGAATCCTTTCGCATCGAGAATGAGACGGCGGCGCAGTCCCTCGTGGAGCGACTGCGAGGAGCAGAGTTCAAGGTTGTACGGGTAGAAAAAAAGGAACGCAGACGCTTTCCGGCGCCACCTTTTACGACCTCCCGGCTGCAACAAGAAGCGGCTCGGAAACTGGGCTTTACGCCAACGCGGACGATGCGCATTGCGCAGCGACTGTACGAGGGCGTGGAGTTGGGCCCGGAGGGGTCGATAGGTTTGATCACGTACATGCGGACCGATTCAACTCGCGTTTCTGCCGAGGCGCAAAACAACGCCCGAACCTGGATTGGCGAGAAGTTCGGTAGCCACTACTTGCCTCCTCAGCCTCCGGTTTACCCGAGCAAAAAGGACGCGCAGGATGCCCACGAGGCTATCCGGCCGACCTCGTTCGAGTATCCGCCGGAAAGAGTGCAACCATACCTCAAACCGGAGGAGTACGCGCTGTACAAGCTGATCTGGGATCGGTTCATCGCAAGCCAAATGTTGCCTGCCGTGTTTGACCGGACCACGGTCGATATTGCGGCTGCCGACACCCTGTTTCGCGCTACGGGCCAGGTGATGAAGTTTGATGGATTCACGCGCGTTTACACCGAGGGCCGCGATGAAGAGCCGCAGAAGACCGACGAAGACGAAGGCGACGCCGAACTCTTGGAGGGGCAGTTGCCTCCGCTCGAGGAAGGGGAGACGCTGAAGTTGTTGGACCTTACGGCGGCGCAACACTTCACCCAGCCGCCTCCACGGTTCACCCAAGCGAGCCTCGTCAAAGAGCTAGAGGAAAAGGGCATTGGGCGTCCGTCCACTTACGCCACCATCGTCGGCACCATTCTCAACCGGGAATACGTGGTCGAGGATAAGTCCAAACGTTTGCGCCCCACGGAGTTGGGCTTTTTGGTGACCGATCTGCTTGTGCAGGCTTTTCCGGATATCTTGAACGTGGAGTTCACCGCCGGGATGGAGGAAGAGTTGGACAAGGTCGAAGAGGGCAAGGAGCGGTGGACCGAAACCCTTCGCCGATTCTACATACCGTTCCGGCGCGACCTGGAGCAGGCCGAGGTGAATATGCGCGACGTAAAAAGCGGGCAGCCCACGGAAGTTGCATGCCCGAGCTGCGGCGCGCAGATGATGTTGCGGTGGGGACGTACGGGGGACTACCTTGCCTGCTCTCGATACCCCGAGTGCAAAACGACCCGTAACTTCGCGCGGGAAGAGGACGGAAGCATTCGCATTGTGGAGCGAGAAACAACGGAGGAGATCTGCCCGCAATGCGGTAAACCGATGGAGGTACGCTACGGCCGATTCGGAAAATTCTTAGGTTGTTCCGGTTACCCTGAGTGTAAAACCGTTTTGCCTTACGAACGCCCGCGCGAGACGGGCGTCCAGTGCCCCGACTGTAAGGAAGGTCAAATCTTGGAGAAGCGCTCGCGCGCAGGCAAAACGTTCTTTAGTTGTAGCCGATATCCACAGTGCCGTTTTGCTACGTGGGATCGCCCGATTCCGGAGCCGTGCCCGGAATGCGGAGCACCCTTTGTCGTCGAGAAAACCACAAAGCGGCAAGGCACGGTTCGCCGTTGTCTCGCGGAAGGATGTTCTTATCGGGAGACGGTGGCAGACGCACTGCAAGAGGTTGGCTGATCCCAGTACGCGGCTTTTCCGTGGCAGTTTCCCTGCCTTGTCTTGCTGCCACGAGCGGATAGAAGCATCTGAGTCAACGAGGTTTCCATGACATCGGTGTCTAAGTTAGGCGCGATTAGAGAGCCGGTCACGATCATCGGTGGCGGCTTAGCTGGCTCCGAAGCCGCCTGGCAATTGGCGCAGCGGGGCATTCATGTGGTCTTGTACGAAATGCGACCACAGCGGCCAACCGAAGCCCATCAGACCGACCGCTTGGCCGAGCTCGTTTGCTCCAACTCGTTCCGGAGTGCGAGCTTGGACACGGCGGTAGGCCTGCTGAAGGAGGAGATGCGTCGGTTGGGCTCGCTCATCTTGGCCGCGGCTGAGCGGACGAGCGTGCCGGCAGGCTCCGCCCTCGCGGTGGATCGTGAACGATTTGCCGAAATCGTTACCGAAGCCATTACTTCCTGCCCCCGAATTACTGTGGTGCGCGAGGAAGTACGCGACATCCCGGAAGGGTTGTGTTTGATCGCAACTGGCCCGCTGACCTCTCCCGCTCTCTCTTATGCATTACAGGAACTCCTTGGGCACAAGTATTTGTACTTCTACGACGCCATCGCGCCGATCGTCACCGCTGACTCCATTGACCGCTCCGTTGTCTTTTCCGCTTCTCGTTACGGCAAGGGTGGCGACGACTACCTGAACTGCCCGATGACCCGGGAGGAGTACTACGCCTTTGTCGACGCAGTGTTGGCAGCCGAAAAAGTGCCGGTTCGCGATTTCGAGCGTTGCGTGTACTTCGAAGGTTGTATGCCAATCGAGGAGATGGCTCGGCGCGGGCGGGATACGCTGGCTTTTGGGCCCATGCGGCCTGTGGGTCTGGTGGATCCCAGAAGCGGGCAGCGCCCTTATGCTGTGGTGCAACTCCGTCAGGACAATGCGGCCGCTACTCTCTACAACATGGTTGGCTTCCAAACGAAGATGACGTATCCAGAGCAGCGGCGCGTTTTCCGTATGATCCCGGGGCTCGAAAAAGCGGAGTTTGTGCGACTCGGCAGCCTGCACCGAAACACCTTCATCAATTCGCCGCGGGTCTTGTCACCTACCTTGCAGCTGCGGCGTCGGCCGACAACGCTCTTGGCCGGCCAGTTGGTCGGGGTGGAGGGTTACGTGGAATCCGCAGCGACCGGCTTGCTTGCTGGTTTGAATATCGCGCGGCTCATGGCCGGGCTTCCGTGTGTGGTGCCGCCAGCCACGACAGCTCTTGGCTCGCTGCTGGCTTACGTATCCGACCCAAAGAGGCGGGACTTCCAGCCGATGAATGCGAACTACGGCCTTTTTCCTCCGCTTGATGGCAGGGAACGTGGTCGTGAAAAACGGGAACGGCTGGCCAGAAGGGCGCTTCACGACCTGGAGGAATGGATCCATCACAACGGGCTTGCGCCGGTGACGTGTTCCGTGGAACGAATTACGGCGGTCGGGCCGTGAAGGAATAGGCTCCTCAGGGAGCAATGCATGTTAGTCGGAGAGCACATGACTTCGCCTGTGGTGACTGTAACCCCAGAGGCTACAGTGGCCGAGGCGCGCAAGCTGATGCGGGTTCACGACATTCGCCACCTGCCGGTGACGGAACGATCCCGGTTAATCGGCATCGTGGCTCGTAGCGACCTAAACTGGCCGTCGAGCGCGCGCGTTCCAGACGAAACCCCGGTGGCGGAAGTGATGAGCGGAAACGTGATTGCGGTCACCCCGCGCACGACAATGGAAAATGCCGCTAGCCTCATGCTCGCAAACAAAATTGGTGCGTTACCGGTCGTGGACGAGGAAGAACACGTGATTGGCATCCTCACGGCTGCTGACATTCTCTCCGTGTTCCTCGATGTGATGGGGGTGGGTTCCAGGGCGCGCCGAATCGAGATCCGACTGCCGGATCGCCCTGGCGCGCTGGCCCCGGCGGTGCAGTGCATTGGCGAGCTTGGTGTCAACATCGTCAGCGTCGTGTCTGCACGGGAGTTCGAGGGCTGGCGGACACTCGTTCTGCGCTTGGCTACTGACGACCTCGAGCCGGTGCTTACAGCGCTGGCCGACCGAGGAGTGGAGGTCGTATCCACGGGTGAAGGCGACGACTGAATCTTTGCTCCCAAGCTCACCCGATACACGACGCGCACTCGAACATTTTGGCGTCGCGTGGGAACGGCTTTGCAACTTCCTCAACGGGCCAGGAGCAGGTTGGTTCCCGCCGGAACTGTTGCCGTTGCTCCCCGAAATGCTGGCTTCGGCCGCCGATCCCGCAGCGGCTCTGGCGAGCTTAGAGCGTTTGGCTGATCTAGGCGGCACGGAGCAGGCGGAACAGAAGGAAAAGCAATGGTGGGTGGATCTCCTGATTTTGCTCGGAGGTAGTCCGTCGCTGGCCAACTGGCTTGTAGCGCAGGGGCTGGGATGGGTGGGTGTTTTTCAGTCCACGCGGCAAGCCACGAAGGCCACGGCTGCGGAGCACGTGGAGCGATTGGCGGAATTCATTCCGTGCTCGTGGCCGGCCTTTGCCGATGCACTCAGGCACTACCGGCATCGAGAATACCTGCGCATCGCTCTTCATGATTTGCTTGGCAGGTATTCGGTGGAAGATACCTGGCGCGAACTGAGTGAACTCGCCGCCGGAGTCGTGGAGTGCGCTTATCGGTGGGCCCGCCATCGTGTGGAAGAGGATCACGGCAGGCAGCTCGAACCATCATTGACAGGGGCGAGATTTGTCGTTTTGGGCATGGGCAAGCTCGGAGGAAACGAGCTGAATTTCAGTTCTGATATCGACCTGGTGTACTTGTACGAATCTACCGAGGGCCCAAGCCTGGATGACACAGCGGAAACCCTTTCGCCCCGCGCGTATTTTACCCGGTTGGCGGAATGGCTGACGCGAGCGCTGCAGGAGGTGACCGCGTCGGGCTTTGCGTTCCGTGTCGACTTGCGGTTGCGTCCGGACGGAATCAACGGCCCGATCGTGAACTCCGTGTCGAATGCGCTGCTGTATTACGAGTCGTACGGCCAAACTTGGGAACGCACCGCGCTTCTCAAGGCTCGGCCCGTGGCGGGGAATTTGGAGCTCGGGGAACGCTTCCTCATGGACGTGCGCCCGTTTGTATTTCGGCGCTACCTCGACTTTGCCACCCTCGCAGACATGCAACGAATGAAGGCGCAAATTGATGCCGAGCTCAAAAAAAAGGGTGACGACTACAATGTGAAACTCGGCCGCGGCGGCATTCGTGAGATCGAATTTTTGGTGCAAACGCTGCAACTGGTTCATGGCGGGCGGGACGAGCGGGTGCGTTGTCGCTCCACTGTGGAAGCTCTCGAACGCTTGGCCGCCTGCCGGTACTTACCTCGTGCGGATGCGCAGGCACTGATCTCCGCCTACCGTTTCCTGCGAAACGTGGAGCACAAGCTACAAGTTGAGGCGCAGCGCCAAACCCACACCATTCCTGCCGATCCCCTGAAGCAAGACATCCTCGCTCGACGTCTGGGTTACCACGGTGAGAGCCCTCGGGAAGCGTTTTGGAAAGAACTCGGCCAGCATACGGAAAGTGTGCGGCAGGCATTCGAGAAGCTGTTTTTTCAGCCTGCCACGGAGCGACGAGCCCAGGTTGTCGATGCTGAGGAGCGCATTATCCAAGCGCTTGCCGATCGTGAGGAGGCTGTGGGTCTTCTCGGCGCTCTCGGCTTTCGTGATCCGGAGCTCAGTTACGAACACTTGTTGTTCTTGCGCGACGGCCCACCGTCTGCACCTTCGAGCCCGCGGCGGCGGCAGGTTTTGTTCGAGCTCATGCCAAGCTTGTTGGCCACCATGCGCCAGTCTCCCTACCCGGATCTCGCGCTTCAAAACATGGCTAGTTTCATCGCCGCGGTGGGAGCCCGCACGAGTTTCCTCATGCTACTGCGGGAGAACCCGGGCACCATGCGCATGCTGGTCCGAGTGTTCGCCACGAGCCAGTACCTGGCCAATCAGTTCATTCGCCACCCGGAACTCTTGGACTCACTGGTCCGCGCCGACCTCGTTCGCGTGCGCCGTAGCCGCGATGAGTTGTCGGCCGATTTGGCGAGCTTCCTTGACGCAGCCGAGGACTTCGAAGCAAAGCTCGATGCGTTGCGGCGTTTCCGAAACCAGGAATTTTTGCGGATCGGAGTGAACTGTGTCGAGGATTTGCTGACGGAAGAAGAGGTTGGCGAGGAACTGACCACTTTGGCTGACGTGTGCGTGGAGGCAGCGGTGGATGTGGCTGCCAGTGAAACGCGGAGGAAATTTGGACTAACCCGTTTACCCGGACGTCTAGTTATTCTCGGTTTAGGCAAGCTCGGCGCCGGCGAGCTTAACTTCAACTCCGACTTGGACTTAATTTTTGTGTACGATCCCTTCCAGGACGCCGAAGGGGCCGTTACGCCTCACGAGGTCTTCACCTGGTTGGCCCAGCGCCTCATCACGATTTTGCAGGTGCCGACGAAGGAAGGGATCGTTTACCGCATCGACACTCGCTTGCGCCCTTCGGGTCACTCGGGGCCTCTCGTTTCTTCTCTCACGGCATTTCGTCTGTACCACGAGCAGAGTGCACAGGTCTGGGAGCGTCAGGCTCTGATTAAAGCGCGCCCTGTGTCCGGGGAAGAAACTTTGGCTCGAGAAGTTGCGGAAGTGGTGGAAACATTTGTTTACCGTGCGCCGCTACGGCCTGAAGACGTGCGAGAGATTCGCCGCTTGCGGGGGCGGATGGAACGGGAGTTGGCTCGAGAGCGCTCGGATCACATCAATATTAAGACGGGCCGCGGCGGCCTGGTGGACATTGAATTTCTCGTTCAGATGTTGCAGCTTCATTGTGGGTTTACTCAGCCGCGCGTTCGGCAGCGGGCCACGTTGTCGGCGCTGGCCGCGTTAGGGGAGCTGCGGATTTTGCCGGAGACCGATGCGCAGGTACTTGCCTCGGGATACCGATTTTTGCGCCGGCTGGAACAAAGCCTGCGCTTACTGCACGACCGCCCGGTGGAAGATCTCGAACGGCATGATCTAGACCTGGTCGTTGTGGCCCGCCGGCTCGGCTTTGGCCACGCCCCTGATCCGGCGCAAGCACTCTGGCAGGAGTACGTGACGCGGCGCGAGACCATTCGCTGTCTCTATGAGTCTTGGTTCGACCGAGCTGAACGTGGCGAGTTGAAGTGCACTGCGGGATAGCAGCGTACCGACGCAAGTTTTGTTGACTGCCCCGAAACGGTGAGCTAGCGAACTCACCTTCGAGGAGCGGCTGGTGGAGAAAACCCAATACATTTGGCTCGATGGCCAGTTTGTACCATGGGATCAAGCGCAGGTTCATGTGCTCACGCACACGCTCCATTACGGGTTGGGGGTCTTCGAAGGCATCCGTTGCTACGAGGGAACCAAGGGGGGCGCTTGGATCTTTCGTTTGCCGGAGCACATCGAGCGGCTGTTTAGCTCCGCCCATATTCTCGGGATAGAAATCCCGTTCCCCCGTTCGGCCATCGAAGCAGCGTGTGTGGAGTCGATCCGGATCAACCGCTTAAGGGCGGGGTACATTCGTCCGTTGGTCTTCTTAGGGGATGGCGAAATGGGATTGGCCGCTGTTCAGAACCCGGTGCGGGTTGCCATCGCTGTGTGGCCCTGGGGTGCGTATTTGGGCGATGAAGGAGTGCGCCATGGCGTGCGGCTGAAAACCTCGTCTTTTCAAAGGATGCACGTGAATACCTTTATGACCAAGGCCAAAGCTGTGGGGAACTACGTGAACTCCATCTTGGCGGCCATAGAGGCGAGGAAAGCTGGTTACGACGAAGCCATGATGCTCGACACAGAGGGCTTCGTCGCTGAGTGCAGTGGAGAAAACCTCTTTATTGTGAGGAGAGGCGTAGTGAAAACGCCTCCGCTGACATCCGTTCTCGAAGGCATTACTCGCGCTTCGGTGCTGACCTTACTGGATTCCATGGCCGTGCGCTGCGTGGAGGAACGCTTTACTCGCGACGAGGCATACATCGCAGATGAAGTCTTCATGACGGGCACGGCGGCCGAAGTCACTCCCGTTCGGGAAATCGATGGTCGTCTGATCGGTAGTGGAATGCCGGGACCGATTACCCGTGCATTACAGGAGCGTTTTCGTGCGGTGGTGTGTGGCGAGGTGGAGCAGTACCGCCACTGGCTTACCCCTGTGGATTGACCTGTGGCACTTTCGGCGCAATTTGAATTGACACAGCCGGACGATCCGATTATAAGCGCGCTGCCTGGATGTGGGTGGTGCAGAGGAAGAGGAAAGCGCCGTGTGGCGGGCCTTGGCGACGGGGGACGCGACGGAGGTACGGGGAGTGAAGGGTAAACTGAGCCGTTGGGTGGTTCGATGTGCCATCGTCACCGGGGTCCTCTCTGGAAGCTTCCTGCCTGCGTTGTGTGTGCGCGCTGAGGTTACGGTGGAACGTGGAAGTTCCGTTCTGATTTTTCCCAAGGTGATTTCGGACTCCGATGGTTTGCTCACCCGCGGTTATCCGGTGGAAACCATCATCCAAATTTCCAATACCTCGAACTCGTTGGCGTTTGCGCATTGCTTTTACGTCAATGCTGCCCCGCTCGACCCACGGCAGCCCCCAGGTCCCTTTAATCCACCGCAGTGGCAAGAAGTGGACTTTGATATTGTGCTGACCAAGCAGCAGCCGACGTACTGGGTGGTGGGTCAAGGTAGAAGGGTGGATCCGACCGATCCTCAATGTAGCCGCGTTCCGCCGGTGCTCAATTGTCCCAACGCGGGATTCGATCCAGGAGCCATCCCAGCCGTGCCACCGAATTTCCAGGGGCAGCTCGTTTGTATCGAGGTCGATGCGGCGGGCGCGCCGTTGAACGGTAATCGCCTCAAGGGTGAGGCGACCTTGGTTACTCCCGTAACCCGTACGGTTCAGAATGTTACGATGCGTCAGGGCGAGGTAAGCAAATACAACGCAGTGGGAATCGTTGGTCTTAACACGGATACTAACTCCAACGACGGTGACCTCACCCTGTGTCTCGGCGGCCCGCCGCGGCCTGGTTGCCCTAGTGGCGCAGAATACAACGCGTGCCCTGATGCGGTGATCTTGAATCACTTCGCTGACCGTGCCTCGATGCCAGCGTTGCCCGTGAACGACATCCCCAATTCCCGTGTGGATACCGAGGTGACGCTGGTGCCATGCACGCAGGATTTCGAAAACCAGGTGCCGGGGACAGTGGTGGTGCAGTTTCGGGTGACCAATGAGTTCGAAAATCTGTTTTCTGCCAGCACGACCGTAACATGTTGGTCGAACTTCCGCCTGTCAGAGGTGGCTCGGATTTTTGATTTGAGCTTCCTTGGGACGCGATTTGCCCAAACCCGGATGTTCCCTGGTGGCCCAGAGCAGCCTGGGTTCGTTGGCGTTTCGGAAGAGTTTTATAATGACGGACGAGGCATGCTTTCGCGCGCGGCGCTCAACTTGCTCGTAGAAGGGGAGCGTGCTCGCGGAGACATGATCACCATCCCTGAGGTGGCGCCATGAGCCGACATCGAATTTGGGTCACCATCTTGGCTGCGCTAGGGATTGTCGGTTCTGCCGCGGCCCAACAGGTAGCTTCTGACCGAGCTGCTGCCATCCTTGTGTTCCCGAAAGTAGTGGTGGACACGGCCAACAGCGCCGGCCGGGGTCGGTTGGACACCCTCATCCGGATTAGCAACACCCTGAACAAGCCGGTCCGGATGCAATGTTTCTGGGTCAACGCGAACGGTCACTGTTTCAACGCTCCCGGGATCATTTGCGATCCTACGCTGCTGCCGCGGGACAATCGCTGCCCCTCGAACTCGGTGTGCGTGCCCGGTTGGCAGGAAACGGATTTCATCGTGCAGCTCACGGCGCGTCAGCCTGTGGCGTGGCTTGCCTCGATGGGCGCGACGCTTTGCAGTGATACGGCTGATCCGAACCTGCCCTGCTTCCCCATAGGCGGGGCCGGTCGGCCGAGCCCCACGAACAACTTGGAAAGCCGCGTGCCCGCCGTGCAAGAGGACCCGTTTGTCGGGGAGTTGAAGTGCATAGCTGTCGACCAGAACGATGTGCCCATCGAAGATAATGCGCTGAAAGGCGAAGCGTTAATTGTCCGCTCGGACGTGCAAAACAGCTCGAACTTCTTCGATGTGCGTGCCTATAACGCGGTGGGGATTCCGGCTCTTCCGGGCCGGAACAATCGAGACAACGTGTTGGTCTTAGGTGGCAACGGTGCCGAGTACTCGGGATGCCCCAACGTGCTGATCCTCGACCACTTCTTCGACGGGGCAGAGGATCCCGTTACGCGGCAGTCCATCAGCACAACGCTGACGTTGGTTCCTTGCACCGAAGACTTTCTTACGCAGCGGCCAACGGCGATGCCGATTCAGTTCTTGGTGTTCAACGAGTTCGAGCAGCGGTT
>FMSI01020483.1_pt1 | contig 50709 bp, 43 predicted proteins | sample 1504471 | NCBI WGS metagenome assembly FMSI01 (sample SAMEA4475357, study PRJEB15587) | soil metagenome | biome: Soil; feature: Field | place: India | collected 2015-03-11 | depth 0 m
CCCGCCGACAATCTTTACTGTTGCGTTTTTACAGGTTGGCTGGCTCGAGATTACAACGCACTGTTAGCTTTTTCGCCTTTTAACCGTGCCATTCAGCCCGAATTACTTGGGTTAATGTGGAGCGCACATATTCTCTAGTGCAGTTTTGTGTCGCTGGCATAAAACAACACTCAAAACATACGTGTTCCCGAACTGACCGGCATGCTGCGCGCAAATATGCTGGACGCAAGGGTTGTCAGCGTGCGTGCACGCACAGGCAGGCATCTGCAGCAACACCGGGTACGAGCCTGCGCTTCAATCCAGTTTTTCGAGTTCAGTTGGCTGGCCCGTTCCATGCCTGCTATGCACGGGACAGCGCTCACGCAGTTCGCACCTTGCATTTTGGCAATGATGCGACTCTAAACCGTCACTGGTATAACTCCCTACTTTTCCGTAGTAGACGCATGTATCTGGCGGCTTTATCAATGGCGCTGGGACCTGTTGCCCAACTCGTTAAGTCCGCGTGTAGAACACTAGGAACCGCGGTATAAGCATGCCACTGGCTATTTCAACCATTGGATTTTGATTTCTTTTTCGAGAACGTTGAAGTCGGTGTCGCCAGTGACCAGTTTGGCACCCTTAACTTTTGCCAAGGCAGCGACGAAGGCATCGGCCATGCTCATTTTGTAAGCGGCTTTGTAGTCTGCCGCTAAGTCCGCCAGTTGCCGTGTAACCGGATAAAATTCAACCGGCAAGCCAGCCAGAACTTGCGCTGTGGCTGCCCAAACTTTAGGAGCGTCCTTTCCAATTAGCGTGTATTTGACCTCTGCATAACTGAGCTCGATCATTGGCACTGGACGGTCTGTGGCTGGGGGCTTTGTCAACAGTGTCTCGACAAACGCGGCCCACTGTTCATCCCGAAACCAGGTAACAAACGCAAAACTATCGAGAACCACCGGTGCAGCGGGCATACTTGGCTTCCTCGGAGTGCTTTTTCCGCGGCTTTGTATTCAGCCCATCATTACGCTAATGGTTTGGCGTAGGGGTTGCGTTTGGCAATACCACGACTGCGCTTTATCAGCGCAGCCGGCACGGGCTTCAAAAGAATGCCCTCCGGTGTAGCTTCAACGATAGCCTTAGTACCTCGCTTTGTGTCGAGCTGCTTACGCAATCGCAGCAAAATTACAACCTGGCACTTTGTGGTAAACCGGACGGTTTCTGACGCCCCATAATTGCTACCAGAAAAGAGAAGTCTCTTAACACCAATTCGGTGGGAACGCTTGCTTTCAATCAGAGCCAACTGTTACAAAAGCATCTGTGCTGCCTCATCAACTTTTGCAAAACTGTAAGGGATACCCTTACCAGTCCGGCGCTATACAAGCACAGCGCCCGTTTCCAAATTTGGAGTTTTCTGTCGGACTGGAACGTGGTTTAATTTGTGCGTGCATGAAAACATTTGCCGAGCTTGGGTTTCCCGGCCGGCTGGTAGCTGTCGAGGGTTTGGACGGCTCGGGTAAATCTACCCAGATTTATTTGCTGAAACGCTGGCTTGAGGCACGCAGTCTGAAAGTCTATTTCAGCGAATGGAACTCGTCTGAGCTGGTGAAATCGGCCACGTCGCGCGCAAAAAAACATGGGCTGCTCACCCCGACAACCTTCAGTTTGATTCACGCAACAGATTTTGCTGACAGGTACGAACGGCATCTGCTGCCGCTGTTGCGGGCTGGATTTTTGGTATTGTGCGACCGATACATTTTCACTGCGTTTGCGCGTGATGTTGTGCGTGGTTGCCCAGCGGATTGGGTGCGTGGAATCTACAGTTTCGCTGCATTGCCTGACGTGACTCTCTTTTTCAAAGCCGAGCTTGAGGTCTCATTGCGCCGCATACTCGATACGCGGCCGGTACTGAAGTTTTATGAAGCTGGGATGGACCTTGGATTGTCCACTGATCCGCAGGAAAGCTTCAGATTGTTTCAGAGCAAGTTGCTCGAGCAATATCTCGCGATGGCAAAAGAGTTCAGGTTCGAGGTCATAGACGCGAATCAGCCTGTCGAAGTGCAACAGGCTGTTGTGCGCCGAATCTTGTCGCGTCGGATCAAACTGGCGCAGTTTAAGTGTAAACGCCCGCAGCCGGTTACACCTACGCACGCGTCGTTTAAGAAAGGCGAACTTGGGGAACCAATTTGGTCAAATGAACGGTAAAATCAAATCTAGCGCAGCACAGCAATTACGACCCGCGCGCAGGTTTTACGGCCATGGCATACCGGGCGTTAACCCGGAGGAGTTGGTCGGCACGCTGATTGTCATCGAGGGCGCAGACGGTTCAGGCCGTTCAACCCAGATTACCAAGCTTGTTGATTGGCTCGAAAGCCATGGGTACGCAACCGTGCGCGTTGGGTTGAAAGGCTCGAACTTGGTGGGTGCTGAGCTTGCAAAAGCGCAGCAGGGTAACATTCTCAGCCGGACCACACTTGCGCTTTTTTATGCAACGGATTTTGCGGATCAACTCGAGGACACAATCCTGCCTGCGTTGCGTGCTGGGTTTATTGTGCTAGCCGACCGATACATCTACACGCTAATGGCGCGTGACATGGTACGCGGCATGGACGAGAAGTGGCTGAAAAATCTATATGGTATTGCACTCGAGCCAGATGCAGTCTTTTACCTGAATGTTGCGCCTGAAGTACTCGTGCAACGTGCTCTGTTCAAAAATGCCGCATTGGACTACTGGGAGAGCGGCATGGATATTGGCCTTTCACGCGACATGTTCGACAGCTTTCTCAAGTACCAGGCAGCAATGCAGCGTGCCTTCCGCAGGCTACAGGCAATTTACGGTTTTACCGTAATTGACGGCAACAGACCTGTCGAGACCATCAACCGCGAACTACGTCAAAAGATAAGCGCCGTGTTGCGCGGGCGTGTTCGGCCAAAGCCAAGCTGGCGCAGAGCCAATTAAAAGTCGGTCAGGCGTTTGTCTTGCCTTTTTGCCTATGCATAAGTGCCATTTGCGCAGGGGTAAGAAGCCAGTCCAATCGCGCACATCGGCCGAACCTAAGCCTATCGACTGAGAGTTTGCACAAGCTGCCTTTCTTGATCGAGATCGCGGCGTCGGCTCTGCCGGTCACAAGAACTGACACGAGCCGGCTCAGGTAAGGTTCATGTCCAACGAGCAAAACTGCTTCCGGGGGCGGGTCAATCCGGCGCAGGCGATTGATGAGTTTTTTCTGACTCGCACCCACGACAAGCTCATCGGCAAGCATAACTCGGTCCTGCAATTTCAAAGTCCGCGCCACAATGGAGGCAGTTTGTTTTGCTCGAACAAGCGGGCTGCTCAACACAAGACCGATCGCCACTTCCATTAAGCGCATTGCGCGTGCAACATTTTTGATCACACGTTTGCCTTTGGGTGTTAGCGACCGGTCAAAATCTGTTTTTACATTGGCAGTCTCGAGCTCAACTGCTTGGCCGTGTCTTAAAAGGTAGATTTCCATGCACCAAATCCTGACCGAAGTTGCACGGCTTGCAAGCAGAAGCAGGTTGGACTCTGGAAAGGTGCAGCTTGGATTTTTCTGGGAACCGGTCACGTGAGCGGACCGGTTGACGGTGTTGGCTCTGGTGGTCGGCCGGGTATTGAAGCAAATCATTGTGAGTATTTGCCTGTGGATTCGAGCTTTGCTGCCTTGAGACTTTCAGATACAACGCTCAGGCTGATGTTTGAGCTGCTTAAAACCGATTCGCGCACCAAAGCGCGCCTTGGCAGGCTCAAAACTGCGCATGGCGCGGTTGAGACACCCGTGTTCATGCCAGTTGGCACACAAGCCTCGGTCAAGGCGATCGACCCACGCGAGTTACGTGAATTAGGTGTGCAGATCATACTTGGCAACACGTATCATCTGTGCATACGACCAGGGACCGAGGTTATCCGTGCTTCGGGCGGTTTGCATGCGTTCATGAACTGGCACGGGCCAATCCTAACGGATAGTGGTGGGTACCAGGTGTTCAGCCTCGCCAAAATCAGAAAAGTCAGACCGCACGGTGTCGAGTTCCAATCGCACCTTGACGGTGCTCGACTTTTCCTCGGGCCAAAAGAAGCAATGCAAATCCAGTGTGTGCTAGGCTCGGACATCGCGATGGCATTTGACGAGTGCCCGCCGCATACGGCAACGGCGCGTCAACTCCGAGCAGCAGTCGAACGCACCATACATTGGGCAAGAGAATGCCGTGAACAACCGCGCGCTACCGGTCAATTGGTATTCGGAATTGTGCAGGGCGGCACGGACGCGCAATTGCGCCGGCATTGTGCAGAGGCGGTTGTTGCGCTTGGATTCGACGGCTACGCAATCGGCGGTGTAAGCGTGGGCGAACCAGAGCCGGAAATGATACGCGCAATCGAACTGACCGAGCCGTACCTGCCGGTTGACAAACCGCGTTATGCAATGGGCCTGGGCACACCTGCACAAATGATTGAAATGATCGCGCGTGGGATCGACATGTTCGATTGCGTCTTGCCAACGCGCGTAGCGCGCAACGGCGGTGCGTTCACGCGCAAAGGACTGCTCAGCATCAAAGCTGCCACTTACAAAAGTGATTTCGGACCGATCGAGGACGGGTGCGACTGTTTTGCCTGTCGGCATTTTACACGTGCGTATCTGCGGCACTTGCTCAACGTGCGGGAGATTCTCGGCCTGCGAATGTTGAGTGTTCACAATACGCGCATGTTTGTGCGGTTGCTTGCAGATGCGCGTACAGCAATTGCAGCCGGCAACTTTGACGAGTTCAGACGCGAATTTGTCGCAAACTACAAACCGTCACGACGCGTGCTCGCCGCACGCGGCACAGAGTGAGAAAACACTGCTCGGTCGTTTACCCCGAAGCCGTACCAAAGCTCTTTTGGCTCGGCAGAGAAAAGTTTTGCCCTACGGCGCGCAAAGCTGCAGGCAGGGCGCATGTGCTCCACATCCAACCAAGTAATTCGGGCCAAATGGCGCAGTCACAAAGTGAAAATGCCATTAGTCGGCCCAATTTGCCGAAAAATCTTTGGCGGTTCTGACAAGACGCAAGCGGGGCTCTCCGGTATCAAGGCCACTGTTCATCACTGAATCTGGCCGAAATAAAAACTCACCGACCCTGAATATTCGCCCTGCGCAATGTTCGGCTGGCCTTGCGGACCAGTTGTGGCTGCGTCTTTGAACTTGCTGCCCATTGGCGGGATCGCATGCAAAAATCCCAGCCCGCACTGCGGCAGGGTCACCTTTGTCTTACCTGCGATGTCATCCGGCGGTTGCTCGGGCGTAAGCACTTGCACGAAAGGAATGTTGTTGGGAACAACTGTGATCAGCCCCTCAGCGGTCTCAAGTTGCATGCAGCAAACGTTGGCAAAGCAACCTTTGAATTCGGGATAAATCCAGTCGCGCCAGCCGGTGATTGTGTTGTTGTACTCGTTTTCCCAGATGCCAAACGTGACACCGCGCAGACGGTTCTTCCAAACCCGATACGGTCCGTTGCCGAGCCAGCGTTTGCGTTTGACGAGCTTTTCCGGGTAATCGAACACGATGCCGTGTGCATCGTTTGTGCCAACACAGCGATAAGTGTAATCGCATATCACAGCACCATCGTTGCAAACACGCCAGACAAGTTTCTTCAACTCGCCTTCAAATATGGCCGTCAACACTACGGCGCCCTCGATGTTGGTCTTTTGGATGCTCACCAATTTTGAGCTGCCGGTAACCAGGCGCGGCCCAGCAAGCGAAATTGTCTGTCCGTTGCATTCTACGCTGCTGAGCAGACCAGTCTGCCTGCTGAACCGAACCTTGATCACTCCACCAGGGCCTGAAGTTAAAGTTTTGATCTCAACGGCATTCGCCGTTTCCGTCGCGGTCGGTAGGCCAAAGGATGAAATATTGGCTTGTGAATAACCACCTCCAAAATGCGCCGAAGGCCACACCCACGTCCACAACTCGCGTCCGTACGGGTCATCAACCCGCAGCGTGATCACGTTGGCACCGTCGCGATCCAAATTCTTGGGAATCGGCAGTGCCATTGTGACTTTGGCGCCCGGCGGCAGGTTCGTTACGGAAAAGGTTCCCTCGGCAACAACCCGGTTAATCGAATTTGTGGCTGGCCCCAGCCGAAGTTGGCGCGTTTGCCAGGTGAACCTACACCGGCTCGCATCAGTGAAGCTGTAGTGATTTTCGAGTGTGAACTTGCCGTTTGGTTCGCGCCGAACCTGAATGGGCGACCAGATTTCTTTGATGGCGTAAAAGCTCCCCTCGCGCTGCCGATACGGGCCGACAATGCCGTCGGGTGCTTGATTCCCAGCAGTGTCAATTTCGCCGGTGTCGGGTCGCTTTAAGCCGTCGTCAGTTAAAACCCAAATAAACCCACCGGCGCAATTCGACTGGCTCATCATCATGCGCCAGTAATCTTCAAGGCCGGCGCCTGCACCGCCGTCGAACATGCCGTGCAAAAACTCTGTAGGCATGTAAATCCAGCCGTTGGGCAGATTGCTGTTGACAAGTTCCCGGCCTTCCTTTGCGTGGTAATACATCGGTGCACCCGCAGCGGCGATTTGCGCAGTCTCATACGCAAGGTAATGCGCGGTGTTGATACCGTTGAATGGTTCCCACGGATGCAGCACACGCCGCTTTTGGATATCGAACTGGGCGAAAACTGCATCTAAATTCGTGTTAAACCCGCCTTCGTTACCATTGCACCAGAACAAAATGCACGGGTGATTCACATCACGCGTGACCATTGCCTCCACAAGTTTTATGCCCACTTGGTCGTCGTAGTGATTGTGCCAGCCTGCTAACTCGTTCAGTACGTACAACCCAAGCTCATCGCACAAGTCAAGAAACTCGGCATCAGGCGGGTAATGCGACATGCGCACCGCGTTACCGTTCATGTCCTTGATCGTCTCGATGTCGAGCCGGTGCACAGCTTCGCTCAAACATCGGCCTGAATCCGGCCAGAACGAATGCCGGTTAACGCCTTTGAGAATGATTTTCCCCCCGTTCAGATACAACCCATCGCCGTCGCGCACTTCGAATGTGCGAAAGCCGAACCGCTGGCCGTACCGATGCAGCACATGCGCGCCATGTCTGAGCCGGACTTCAACACGGTACAGATTCGGTGTTTCAGCCGTCCACGCGCGCGGTGCAGCAACCTTAGTTCGCAGTGTCGCCTTCAGTGGGTCTGCTCCACCCAAGGCCGAGGTTGCAACCCGCAGTCCTGTTGAAAACGTGTCTCCGACCGGCGTGCCATCGAGCGTCATGATCTGCGCCTCAATAAACATCTCTGCATCTGCGCTTGTTATGCCGTGGACAAACACGTCCATTGCAAATACACCGTCGTGACGCGCGTCAATGGCAACGCGCTCGATGAACTGTGGCGGCACAACCTCCAGATAAACCGGCCTGTAAATACCACCAAATACCCAGTAGTCAGCTAGCCGCTCCGCCCTGTTAACAGATTGATTTGCAGAGTGCTTTGCAACTGTTACCTCAAGCAGATTGGTTTGGCCAAGCTTGAGCAGCCGCGTCACTTCGTACTTGAACCTGTAAAAGCCGCCCTGATGAACAGGCCCGACAACCTCACCGTTGAGCCGCGCTTCGGTGTCGGTCATTACCCCCTCAAACACGAGAAACACGCGTTGCCCAGCAAGATCTGCAGGAGCAAAAAAATCATGTCGGTAAAGGCCTTTTTCGTTCTGTGCCGCAGGTGAGTCTTTCTTGTAGTTAAGAGTGCCGAACCCGTGCATTTCCCAGTTTGATGGCACGGGTATGTTGGTCCAAAACCCAGAGTTCGCTCCCGCGGTACACATGAACTGCCACCGTACCGCATCGTCCTTACCTCGACCCGACAGGTAAATGCGCCGTGTCTCATTACCGCTGGCGTGTGCAGTGCACAGTACACTTAGCAGAAGCATCAAACATTTTAACAGGAAGATTGGGGTCAAGATGGAAAACACACACGGCACGCGCTGCAATTGCAGGATTTTCTGTTGCGCGCCGCACAGGCTGTCTGCCAACGGTTGAGCGCGAATTAGTTTTGCGGCACCGTGTTGCTCTGTGCACGGAACCCAGGTCTGAGGCTGTTTAGCGCGCCCCCGGACAACACACGCCGACGGTGTATGCGCGCTTTGTGTTGTTTGCAGCTTCAGTTGGTGTGGGGTAAAACCGTTCATCGGCCAATGACTGTAAGCTGAAGGCAGTTTGTTGGCCAATTCATTTTCAAATTGTGAGCGGCGCCACCGTAATTTACGATGCGCGCCGCTTGTTCGTTTCAGTGCGGTGCATGAAACCTAAAATTTCAGAAAGTGTCAGCAAATTTCAGTGCGCCAAATCGCCCGTACGCGAGATAATGGACCTGGCCAACCCAGAATTTTTCAAGCGCACAGGGCTAGATCACAAAACGATCATTTCATTTTCAGGCGGTTGGGTTAACCATGAATCGCCAAACGAATTGCGGGTGGCATACGCGGATATTGCGCGTGACACGAGCCGGTTCCACGCTTGCGGTGCGTACTCACCTACGATTGGCACCCCCGAATGCAGAACCGCTATTGCCAACTACGAAAAACATCTGTTCGGCTCTGACATGGACATTGGCCCACAAAACATTGCCATAGGCGCGAACTCGACCCAGCTCACCGCAAGCCTAATGCAAATCGTGCTCAGCCCCGGCGATAAACTGCTCCTGCCGGATCCGGCCTACTGCAATTACCCGGCTCAAGCCGCTGCGATTCAGGGAGTTGAAATCATTCGGTTCCAAGTCCTTGACGTGGCAAACTGGCGGTACGTAGCCGACGAAAAAGCTGATGAACTCGCCGCATTCATTCGCGCACAGAAACCAAAGATGATCTTGTTATGTGCGCCGGACAATCCGACCTCGCAGGTTCCTTCGACTCGGTTCGTCAAGGCCGCGCTCGACGCTGCAATTGACGTTGGCGCGTTTCTCGTCATTGATTTCGCTTACAAAGAGATCGTCTGGGGCGGTCATTACCCGGAATATTTCGCGTGGGGACCCACTGACAACTTTGTCACCATTCATTCGAACTCAAAATGGTGTCGGGGCCTGGGCCGGCGCCTCGGCTGGATCGAAGGCCCACCAGACATAATTGATGCGCTGGAGGCAAGCCAGGCTGCAAGCATTCTTTGCCCGGACACACTCCATCAAATGGCGCTTGCTGAGTACATCAAAAAAGGCGTCGCAACCAACAGCATCAAACCGTATATTGCGCAAATGGCCAACCGGTATGCGCTGGCCGCAACCCGCACCGTTCAAGCTGTGCGGGATTACCTCGGCATGCCGTGCCTAGAGCCGCAAGGCGGCCTTTACACTGTTGTGCAGACAGGCGTGGAAAGCTCGGCCTTTGCACGCTTTGCGCTCGAAAAAGCCGGTGTAGTTGTGGTGCCAGGTTGGGGGTTCGGCGACACTCTTAAAGATGCAATTCGCCTTTCGTATGGCCCGCTCGTGAACGAGCTCGAAAAAATTGACCTTGGTTTGCAACGGCTCGGGGCCGCTCTTGCAAGCAAGTAATACGGCCTGGTCACCAGTTCCGCATACGGACAACGTGGCTGAGGCAACTCATGGTAATTGCACAGCCCGATAGAACTTTTGCGGTGTGTTTGTCCAACCCCAGTCAACCACATGGTACGGGCTGCTCGGAAGCACACCGCTCCAGAGCGGCCACCATTGGTTGGCACCACTACTGATGTTGGTGGTGTATTCGAGCGTGTTTCTTGTTCCTGGTACACCCCAGTAGGTCAAGACCGGCACAGAGTTGCTCGCAGTTATAGTCAGCGCCGGGAACGGCCCCAGGCACAACAGCGAGACAGTGTACGCGCCGGGGTCCTGGTAATTCGAGTCGTGTAGCAGAATTGTGTATGTGCCCGTGCTCGGTAGGGTGATGCTCCCGGTGGGTTTGTCGCACACGTTTGTGGCAAGTAACTGGCCTGTTGGGCTATAGACCCTTGCACGCACACACAGATCCGGCTCAGGACTATATGCGCTCACAATCACGGTCTGGCCTGCAAAGCCGGCGAATGTGTAAATGTGAGTTTCAGCCCGCATTCCGATTGTGTTTGTGACGGTTTGCCCGCAACCGATCTGTGTGCCGCATTGCCCGGTCACAAAAGACAGGCTCAACCCATACGGACCTGTATCCTGGTAATTACCGTCATGCACACGGATTGTGTATGTGCCTGTTTCAGGCAAGAAAATGGCTGCACTCGAACCGTTGCAGTTTACACCTCCAATGTAATTGCCACTTGGACTGTGCACGTCAACTGCTGCACACAGGTACGGTGAGTCGGGTGTGTAAGTTCCATATGCGCTTACTACAACAATTTGTCCAGCTACGCCACTGAAAGTGTAGGTGTCAGTTTCACCCGGTGAATCGATTGCGTTTGTAATTGTCTGGCCACAACCAATCTGTGTGCCGCATTGCCCAGTCACAAACGACAAGCTCAACCCGTACGGGCCGGTGTCCTCGTAATTTCCGTCATGCACACGGATTGTGTACGTGCCGGTTACGGGCAACACGATATTTGTGCTTGCACCATTGCAACTCATACCACCGATCCAGTTGCCGTTTGGTGCATACACATCAACTGCAGCGCATAGATACGGCGAGTTTGGCGAGTACGTCCCAAAAGCGCTTATGACAATCACCTGGCCGGCTTGCGCGCTGAAAATGTAGGTGTCAGTTTCACCCTGAAAATCAATCGTGTTTGTGACGGTTTGGCCACATTCAATCTGCGTACCGCATTGGCCGGTCACAAAGGACAAACTCATCCCGTAGGCGCCTGTGTATTCGTAGAGTCGGTCGTGTACGAGGATCGTATATGTGCCGGTTACGGGTAACACAATGGTACCGGTTGGCTTGTCACAGAGGTTTGTCCCGAGCAACTGCCCGCTCGGGCTGTACACCGAAACACGCACGCATAGGTTCGGGTCCGAACTGAATGTGCTCACCACCACAACCTGCCCTGCACCACCGGCAAATATGTAGGTGTGGGTTTCACCTGCCGACAAAAAGCTGTTCGTGACAGTCTGCCCGCAACCAATCTGCGTACCGCATTGACCTGTCACAAAGGACAAGCTCAACCAATACGCGCCTGTGTTTTCGTAGATCCGGTCGTGAATGAGCACTGTGTACGTGCCGGTGGTGGGCAACACAATGGTGCCAGTTGGCTTGTCACACAGGTTTGTGCCGAGCAACTGTCCACTGGGGCTGTACACCGCTGCACGCACGCACAGCTCCGGCGCAGCAGCGTATGCGTTGAGCACGACAGCCTGTCCTGCAACACCGACAAATGTGTAGGTGTGGATTTCGCCCGCCGATAAAATGCTGTTGGTGATTGTCTGGCCGCAACCAATCTGCGTACCGCACTGGCCGGTGACAAATGATAGACTCAATCCATACGAGCCAGTATCCACGTAATCGCTGTCGTGAACCATGATCGTATAGTTGCCTGTACTCGGCAGTGTGATTGGCGGTGTTGCCCTGTCGCACACGTTTGTGCCGAGTAATTGGCCCGTCGGGCTATAAACCTTTACGCGAATACACAGATTGGTGTCTGCGCTCGCGCCGCTGACCACGATAACCTGGCCTGCGACACCGCCGAAGGTGTATGTGTCGACCTCCCCAGGTAAATCAATTGTGCTGGTAATTGTCTGGCCACAAGCAATCGGCACCTGTGCGCAGAGAGTTAAAGGCGATGCAAAAACCAGTGCCAAACCGACGGCGAGCAATGCTTGACTTTGCCAAGCCTTAGTAGACCTGATCTTAGCAATTTTCATTTTTGCCTCCTGCTTCGATGGTACCCTTAAGAACCTGCGTAAAAATAGCATTTTCTCCCCGCAACGCAAGCCCGCACTGCAATCTATCCGGCACCACATAAACCTTTAGCCCCCCCAACAAACCGTTCAGCCGGTGGGTGGTTTGTAGGGGCGAAACCCATGCGCGACCGGTATTTGTGAAATTGAACAACCACGCAAGCCTTACAGCCAGATGCTGAACATTGAGATGGTGCTACTGCAATTCCGGCTGCAACCGCAAGAACAAGTCGTGTCAAAGCCAGATCGACACCAGCCTGCGACCTGGGGCCCGAACCGTTAGGTGTAAAACGCTCAAAGCCCCTACACATTGTGCCGTACCGCTACCTACAAAAACTTCCGACGTAACTGTAGATGGCTCGGATCGGCCCCAACCGATCCGAGGGTGACACGGGTTTCTGTACCCCAACTGGAAAACATTATGGCCGGGGCGAAGCGTATTTAACAACTTTGTTGCGTGCGGGGACTGTTTTGGCGCTAAATCATGGGCCGATGCACATCCATGTAAAAGTAGGTTCGGTGTTGCGTAACTTCGTCGGGTCATTCACCGACATGCTTAAGTGCCCACTCGGACTATGGATTGTTATTGGCGCGTTTGTGGTCGAGTCAATGGCGTACTTCGGTGTGCTCACACTTATGACAACGTACCTGTCGGGTGACCTCGGCTGGGGCGACGCAGCCGCGAGTGTAACTGTCTCGATTTTCACAATGCTGGTCACATTGTTTATGATTGGGCTCGGCAGTTATGCCGAGGTATTCGGCCTGCGCCGCGCAATAATCTTTGCACTGGCGCTTACAGCGGCCGGGCGTGTGCTTTACAGTGTGGCACCACAATTAGGGGGCGGCGTAATCGTCGTTGTAACGGTGCTTGGTGCATTGCTTGTGATAGCCGCCGGTGAAGGCATCCTTCAGCCGGTCTGCTATTCCGGCGTCAAACAATATACAGACGGCAAAACCAGCTCGATGGGTTACGGCCTGATCTACGCAATCATGAATTTGGGGATAGTGTGCATAGGCGCCTTGTCAGCTTGGATCCGACCGGCCGTGCAGGACATCAAACACGGCCATGGCAATGTGCACAGGTTCGGCCGACCGTTCCTTGATTTTTTGGCTGGTTTCGCAAACACGGGCGTGCAAGCAGTCAACTGGACATGCGTTGGGATCACGGTTTTTGCCCTGGCGCTGTTTACACTGTTTTTCAACAGAAAAATCGAGTCTGCTAAGCTCCGGCCCGACACAGCAGAACAACAGCGAAAGTTAAATACGGCACCTTTGGCGGCTCGGCTCAAAACCTATTTCACCGAAGGCCCATTCTCGAACTGGCGGTTTATCTTTTTCATATTCATGCTGTTGCCGGTACGGACACTCTTTGCGCATCAATGGCTGACCATGCCCCAGTACATTTTGCGCGCGTACGATAAACCCGTAGCCGACAAGATGGAGTGGCTGGTCAACTGGATTAACCCGGCTATCATCTTTTTCGGTGTGCCGATTGCAACTGCGCTAACCCGACGGGTCAATGTTTACACAATGATGATTATTGGCTCGTTTGTCTCCGCTGCGCCGACCTTTTTATTGTGTGGGGGACCGAACCTGACGCTGCTGATCACGTACTTTGTTCTGTTTTCGATAGGCGAAGCGCTTTGGTCGGCGCGGTTCCTCGAGTACGCCGCTGAGCTTGCCCCACCTGGCCGAATTGCACAGTACATGGGTTTGGCTAATGTGCCGTGGTTGCTCGCAAAAGGAACAACCGGCCTGTACTCGGGCTTGTTGCTCGCGCGGTATTGTCCCGCGGATACACCTCCCGAGAATCTGCAAACAGGCACGCTCTGGTTTATCTACGGGTGCATCGCGATGACGTCGCCGCTTGGACTATGGCTCGCCCGCAAATGGGTCACAACCGGGTTACACCCGAGCCGGGTTGATGCGGCCGTAAACCGCTGAGATGGTAGTAGTCCCGTGTGCCGGGCACAGAAAGCGCTTTTCCAAGTCAGTTTTTTTGATCGCGGTTCGACTAATAACATTTTCACCTTGTAACCGTGCCATTTGGCCCGAACTGCCTGGTTGGATGTGGAGCACATGGCGGCCTGCGTGCGGCTTTGCGCGCCCCGGCGCAAAACACACTCAGTACACACTTGTTCCTGAACCGACCAGCATGCCGCGTGCAAATGTGTTGCACGCAAGGTCTGGCTGCGCGTGTGCACGCACAGCAAAGGCGCCGCCAGCGACCACCGCTGCAGCAGCGGGGGGATGTGTGCGCTTCATAATCCAGTTTTTTCGGGCTCAGTGGATTTGGTAGTGCTCCGCTTGCTGCGCATGGACCAGCGCACACGCAGTTTGTGCACTGCCTTTCGACAACGGTGCAATTCCAAACCGTAACTGGTATAAAGAGAAACCGTTCGACACACGCACACTCGGTATGTGGGCATTGAACAACGCAGTTGCGTTCTGAAACCCACACTTGGAAGAACAGCGACACAGGTTTGTTGCACTTAACGGGCACACCTGCAGTTTCCCTGAAGACTTTAGGATAAAAACCTGTCCACGTGCTTTTGCACCCGCCCCAAAAACGGTACAACGAGCACCTGACCAGAAAACAACAACCCGGGCGTGCTGCTGCTTGTTTGATTTGAAACACTCAGATAACAGCAGCACGCCTTAGTTTTAACGAGCTTTTCGGGGCGAACCAACAGCGGCCCTACGGCTGCCAACGTAACCTGAAGAATTGCGCCTGCCCAGTTACAGGCACAACATACGGGCTAGTTGCACCTTCGACCTTCGCGTATGGTCCAGTCACCGTTGGCGCGGACTCAAGCCAAAACGCCGGGTCCGACCACGTTAGCACCACATTTGAGCCTACCAACTGGATCTGAAGCGGAACTGGCACTGGAGCAGTCCCGATTGGATTGCCGTAGATTGTCACCAGGTCGTATCTAATTGTGCCGCCTGCGTTGCCACCGCCGTAGGTGCCTGTCACACCGACGTATCTGTCATCGCCGGAGCCGGTTGCAGTGCTCTCGAACTCGATGACAAGTCGCCAAGCGAAGTTGGGGTTGTTGGCTACGCCCGGTACTCCAGACAAGTCAACCGAATACAACCAGAACGCAAGGCTGGCATCAGTGTACGCAATCACGGGTCCGTCGATGAAATCGGTCCCGTTTGTGGTGTATTGGAACCGCTGATAACGGCTAGCAGTTGCACTGTGGCGTTGTTCCCAAGCGATCTTGATGTCTTTGTACCCGACCGTGCTGACCTTGAACTGCACGCCAACCATCTTGTTGGATTGAGCTGCGTTGGTGGGATAGAACTGTGTGTTCCAGCCGAAATTCGTACCGGTAAGCACGGCTGCTGGGTCCGAAAAGCTCCCAGTTGCAAAGTATGCATTTGTGCCGCCGATGCCGTAGCCGACAATTGATGCGGTACCGCTGCCAACGACGGGTGCGGGCGCAAACCGGTTGTCGTTTGTGTCGTTGAAAGTCCATCGCGCAAGCACTTGCGTGGGCACCGCAAGAACAGTCAGGCGTGCCGGGGCGCTTGTTGCCATGCCAAGTGCACCGGATACAACCATCATGTAGTAACCTGCGTTTGCAAGCTGGACGTTTGTGACGTTAAGCGCGTTTCCGGTTGCGCCTTCGATCAGGTTTGTCCAGTTAAAGTACCACTGTTGTCCCAGCGGCTCTGTGCCGGCTGCAGTGACATAGAAATTGGCCGTGTCACCAGGCATGTTCGTCCGGCTCAACGGTGTTGGGCCAGTCCGAATCGCCGGGTCAATCACGGTTAGAATAGCTACCTGACTTGTCCGGCTGCTGATTGCGTTTGTCACTACCACACTGTACCCGCCTGCGTCGGCAGCAAACACGTTGCTCACGTACAGTACCGGCGTTGTGGCCCCAACGATCTTTGCGCCGTCGTCGTAAAGGTCGATGCCATCTTTGCGCCACTGGTAGTATAGTGGGCCGGTACCTGTCGCTTGAACGGTGAATGTTGCCGTTGTGGCGGCTGCATTTGTCCTGCTCTGCGGATGACCAACAATTTCAACAGGATTGATCTGGGCAATGTCTTGCCAAGACAACGAAAAATTATCTATGCCGAATGTGTCCCGGCTGCCACTGCCTGTGGAATTACTAAGGGCTACAATCCGGATCCAAACCGGTTGAGCCTGGTTATCCAGTGCGCTACCGAATGAAATGTTCATGCGCGTGGCGCCGAAGGTACCTGGGTCCGGATAAGTCGCAACCGGGATAAACGTGGCTGGTGGGTCGCCGATCCCGTAATCAATCGTCCAAGTAGTGCTGCGCGGCTGCACGCTGAGCATCAGCATATCAAGGCTCAACGCGAAGTTGCCTCGACCAAGTGTGTCTTGGATTTTGAGCACAAAGGCAGCACCAGGATCGCCGTATGCACTGGTTTGTCGGATGCCAAGTGCGCGGTTGGTGGTAGCGGCTTGGATTCCGGCCGACTCCGTTCCGATAAAGTTCGTGCCGTAGTCAGACACGGTCGAGGCGTGATTACCAAACTTACCCGTCGTGAGTGCCCAATAATTCGAGTCCGGGGAAGAGTTTCCAGCCAGCCACGCTTGAATGGCGCCAACAGCATTGGCCGTGGCACCTGTGCGGACCGTCCATCCGTCAGGCAGGCCATCGGCAATCCCATTGAAGTCTTGGAAATAATTAGTGCCTGTGAGCACAAGCCCCGGTTGAGCACTGGCACTCTGCACGAGCAATGCGCCAAGCAGTATCACAACGCTAACTTTGCGAGTTAGGCGAGTTTTCATAGCTGTGAGTTTGTTGTTGGTTTTGGCTTTTGAGTTGGTTGTTTCACGGGTTCAACGCGCGGTACGGCGGATTCCAAATCACGTCCGGATTCAGCCATTCGAACCCGTTCGGTTGTTCCTGTTTAACTTTGCTTTGCTTAAAAAACGCGGCGTGTCCGTCAACAAAGTTCAATACGCCGCCCTGTTTTTTGGCGTGCCTGGCCGGGAACGCGCGCCAACGCGCCGCTGGGTTGACAGAGTAATAGTTGTTGCCGGGACTAAAGCCCTCTGAGGAATTAAATACCGAATCTGTCATGAGCACTGTCAGAGGTGGTTTAGGGATCTGCGTAATCTTTGGCATTGTTGGGTACGGAAACGCATCTGCGTTGCCCATGCCGGGCCGTTGCCGTTTAAGGTCAATGTTCATCACGTAGCTAAAGAAACCGTGGATACCGCCTCCAGCAACATTCATCAGGTCCGAATCCGGCATGGACGCAGCGGGGCAGTGCCACAATTTGCCTTGCCCACCTGGGAACGGCAGATTCTTCGCATTATCGCGCGGGTTACCGGTGGCATTTGCGGCGTAATTGGACAACGGGCGTTCTGCTACGTAACTTGGCCAAAGGTTGAACCACGCGTTGCGGTCCATAGCACCGCCGTTGCCCCCCGGGTACACGCCGGCTGCGTCCATGCCATCGCGCGGTATGGCGTCGTTGTTATCGTTGGCATACAATTGCTGCGCTAATCCCCACTGTCTCATATTCGACAAACAGTTGGCTGTTTTTGCCCTGTCGCGCGCAGCATTTAACGCCGGTAAAAGCAACGCCGCCAAAATGGCTATAATGGCAATCACAACCAGCAGTTCAATAAGTGTGAACGCTGCATGGTCATTTCGCCTGACTGGCTCAACCGGCTCGTTCAGTTTGGTTATCGTAACATCTTTCACCTTGCGCCGTGCACAAGCTCGGTGCGCAAAAGAACCTACTGTGCCCTTGGGGTTTTAGCAACATGGACGCACCATCAGAAAGCAAAAGTTTTACACAATTGTTCACATATTTTCACAAATGCGCCCGCGCGTAAAGCAACCCGGCCTGGCTGCCGGCTTTTAGCGCAACAAACCGGTACGATAATTACTTTTCGTGTGCAACCACGCCATACATAGCAAAAAGGTCCCCGGTGCACCCGCGCATAGTTCGAGCCGGCTGAGCACATGCGCATCTAGCCGGTGTGTTTCTCGCATACCTGCTTAGCAAGTTTTGCCATGTTACATTGAAAGGGTGTGTGCTCGGAAAATGCGCCCAAAAACCGTTTTACAAACGGCGAATTTTGTCGAGCGAACAACACAGCCTTAACCCGGTCCACCGCGTGAATGACTGGGAGGTGTGCAGTTGCAATCTTGTTGAAGGCAGATGAGTGCGCAGGACTAAACCGTACATTTTCTGGTTATTCCATATCGGCGATTTGCGTGACCGCGAATTTGGTGGAGTTGGTTAACGCTGGCGTATCGAGTCTGCAATTTTTTAAGTGCGGCTGCTCTAAGGCTAAGGCATCCGAATTGTAGTCGGGAAAGACTTGCGGTTTGGCCTTTTTGGTGGCAATACTACTGTTGGCCATTGGGCAAGCAATCAAACGCGCCAGCTCAACCTATGCCAGAGTAGCTCAGTGGTAGAGCAGGGGACTCATAAGCCCTTGGTCGGGGGTTCAAATCCCTCCTCTGGCACCAGATTTTTTCTGGGTTCGTCTCAGCGCTTTCAGCAAGTCAGTTTAACCCGAGCGCCAGGCCAATCTGCCTTGTTAAAAACGCCATGCTCCATGCCAGCAGTGCCATGTAGGTCCATTGTATGATGGGCCATTTGATCGAGTTTGTCTCGCGCCACATAACAACGATGGTACTGGCGCATTGCAATGCGAACACGTAAAACACCATCAACGTCAGCCCCGTAAGCGTTGTGTACACGGGTGTACCGTCGGGTTTACGCTGTGCTTTGAGTGTCTGGACAAGGTTCCGCACTGCAACATCTGAGCGATCGAATTGGCCGACGTTGTAAATAGTTGACATTGTGCTGACGAACACCTCGCGCGCGGCAAATGAGGTGACAATCCCAATGCCAATTTTCCAATCGAACCCAAGCGGCGCAATTAGAGGCTCGATTAACCGCCCGGTGCGCCCGGCGAAACTTTGCATCAGGCGCGTTGCATTTCGTTCGGCTGCGATTGCATTTTGCAAAGCCAATCCTTCGGCTGTGCTCAGGTCACCTGCAGCAACGTTTGCCTGCACCTCAGCCAGCTTTGCTTTGTACGTCTGCTCGAGCTGCGTGTTGCGCGGGTATGTTGCGAGAAACCATAAGAGAATGTTTATGCCCAGAATAATCGTGCCGGCGCGGTACAGAAATAGTTTTGCGCGGTCCCACATGTGCCGCAACACAGCGGTGAACATTGGCTTGCGATACGGCGGCAGTTCCATGACCACCATGGGCGGTTCGGCCCTGAGCAACGTGTTTTTGAACAGCCACGCCATCAAAAGCGCAAATACAATGCCGAGCAGGTACATGCCGAACAACGTCAGCCCCGGTAGTTTCAAAAAGCCGAGCACGCGCGCGTCGGGTATGCATGCCGAGATCAGCAGAGTGTACACTGGTAACCGCGCTGAGCAACTCATCAGAGGTGCAACCAGGCAAGTCACGAGTCTATCGCGTTGGCTTTCGATTGTGCGTGTGGCCATTATGCCGGGTATCGCGCATGCAAATGAGCTTAGCAACGGAATGAAACTTTTACCGGCCAGACCAACCTTGCTCAGGACCCTGTCCATTAAAAATGCTGCGCGTGCCATGTAACCTGTGTCTTCCAAAAACTCAATGAACAAAAACAGCAGCAATATCTGCGGCAAAAAAACAACCACGGCACCTACACCGCCCACAACGCCGTCAACAAGCAGGTCGTGCAGGTCGCCGGCAGGCACAATGCGGTCGAGCGCACTACCCAATAGCCCAACGCATAGCTCCAATGCAAATGTCGGTATTCGTCCCAAGACGAACATTGCTTGGAACATCAGCGCCATTATAACCAGGAAAATTGCCGTGCCCCACACACGATGCGTCAGTACACGGTCAAGTTTGTCTGTGAAACTTCCGCCAGCCTGCTCATGCTCGGTAGTTACAGCCTGTTGTATTGCGTGTGCGGTTGCGTACCTGGCCTCAATTGGTACCGTGCGCCAATCAATCCCAGCAGATTCAAGTCGTGCGCGTGCAGCAGTGACGGCGTCCAAGACAGTTTTAGGCAAATGTTTAGCGCTTGCGCTGAGGGCACGCGCACTGCTCAACAGCAGGAGTGCCTCTGCCGAAGCAAGCGCCGCCGGGTAGGGCCGGATCGTTCCAAGTAAGGTAGCCAGCGTGTCAACCTCGGCTTGGAACGGTTTGGGTAACTGGCAAAAGGATTTTGGTTGAGTCGGGTTCGGCTGTTGCAGCGCCGAAATTATTGCGTTGCGCAATTCAGGTATGCCTTTTCGGCCAACTGCAACTGTGGGCACAACAGGTACACCGAGCGCGTCGGCTAGTTTTGATGCATCAACTTGTCTGCCGTTGGCTTCGGCCACGTCCACCATGTTCAACGCAACCATGGTCGGGTAACCAAGCTCGATCACCTGCGTTGCGTAGTAAAGGTTGCGTTCGAGGTTTGAGGCATCCACTACAATCACAACAAGTGCCGGAGGCGGTACATCCGACTGGTGCTGCAACAGCACGTCACATGCGATCTGTTCCGCGATTGAGGTTGGGCGCAGGCTGTACGCGCCCGGCAGGTCAAGCACACGCGCGTTTAACCCGGCTGGTGCACCGCTGAGCCTGCCCTCGATACGCTCGACAGTTACACCGGCGTAATTACCGACCTTGGCGCGCAGACCGGTAAGCGCGTTAAACACCGTTGTCTTGCCCGTGTTCGGGTTGCCCGTAAGAACCACATACAACGGCTCTGCAGACTTGACGGGTGCACAAGGCGCAGGTGCCACGTCTCCCCCAGAAAACTGAGTTTCCTTGTGGTTGCGTGCGGGGTACTGTGTTTGGCTCATTTCGAATTCGTTTGCCTCGGCACCATGTCGCCAAGGCACACCCAAATCTGGTCGGCTTCGTGCCTGCGCAAGCTCAGATTGTACCCGCGCACTCGGATCTCGATCGGGTCACCAAAGGGAGCAAATCGGACAAGCTCGACCGGTGTGCCAACCAATAGACCGAGCTCAAATAGCCTGCGCCTGTCTTCGGCAGGCAACCTGATCTCGGCTACGGTCGCGCTTGCACCTTCGCTCAGCGCTGTAAGTGGTTTGGGTTCAACCGCCATTTAACCTGTACCAGTCAAGTCTTTGGGAAGCTCAACCAAGATGTTGTCTGCTAAATCTTTGCTCAACCACAGTTGAGTACCTGCAACCTGGCAAATGTAGCTAGGCTGGCGGCTCACCAGTTTGATTTGTCGGCGCTCCGCCAAACCCATCTCGCGCAACCTGTCTGCGTCATCAGCCGACACCGCCAACTTTTTGATGCGCACAACCGTGCCCGCTGCAACCTTGCTCAGCGGACAAACCGCTACAGCCGCACCAGGCTGGCGCGCTTTCGACTCGGCCGGCTTTTTATCGTGCATCGGCTGAGGATAACCCAATTGCGCACCACTGGCAAGAAACACTGGCCCCGACACGCCCGTTTTACAGTCGCAATAACCGCAAAAACTGTGTTCGTGGTGTGTATCTGGTACACAGTTTTTGCATCCGCGCGACTAAAAACGGTGTTTACACGCTTGCAGCCTTTATAATAGGTTATCAAGTGCATGACCGGCTCGATTCTCTCCGAGTGGTTGAGCGTGAGCGGCTGGGTTGATTTGGTGTGGTTGATCCCGGTCGGCGGCTTCCAGCTCTGGATGATGGTGCATGCAATCCTGAACCGCGAATGGGTATGGGCGGTGTTAATCTTCATTTTCCCGTTCTTTGGTGCGTTTTGGTATTTTCTGACTGAATTCCGCGCTTCAGGCTCACTCACACGCGGATTCGAGTTGCCGGGCGCCCAAACCCGCAAACGCATCAGAGAACTCGAAGCGCAGATTCATCACCTCGACAAAGCGCATCATTACTCGCAACTGGGCGACATTTATTTTCAGCGCGGCAAACTCGACAAGGCAGAGTCGTGCTATCGCGCTGCGCTTGAGCGTGATCCGCAAGACATTGACACTCGAGCGCATCTTGGGCAGTGCCTGCTGCGATTGAAGCGGCCTGCCGAGGCACGTGCATTACTCGAAGGTGTATGCGCTGAAAACCCGAACCACGACTATGGGTATTCGTTGATGGCGTATGCTGAGGCATTGAGCGCACTAGGCGAAACCGATGCAGCGCTCCGGGTCTGGCAACAGGTAACAGCAAATCACTCATACCCGCGTGCAAAAGTGCAACTGGCCGAGCTGTACATTGCCAAGGGGCAAACTCAACAGGCTAAAGCCGAGCTGCAAGAGGTGCTAAGTGACGACCCACACGCACCGGTTTTCCAGCGTAAACGCGATCGCCCATGGGTGCGCCGCGCAAAACGATTGTTGCGCCAGCTCGAAGGCTGAACCGGACAATCCAGCCTACTGCAGTTGAATTTGTTGACCCCCAACCGTAATTTCGTCTTCAGTCAATGCCGGGTTTAATTGCCATAGTCGGGCGCCCAAATGTGGGTAAATCAGCCCTGTTCAACCGGCTCGTCGGCCGGCGCATTGCAATCGTGCACGACGAACCGGGTGTAACGCGCGACCGCGTAAGTGCCGAGGCCGAGTGGCACGGACACGCATTTACACTTGTTGACACCGGCGGGCTTGCGCTGCTGCGCGGCGAAAAAGCGCACGACATAATCGTAGCCGCCACAGTGCAACAGGTGAACCTGGCAATTGACGCTGCTGACGTTGTGATTTTTGTTGTTGACGTGCAAGACGGTGTTGTGCCGCTAGACCATGAAATTGCACAGCGGCTCCGCCAGAGCGGCAAACACGTGATTGTTGCCGCAAACAAGGCAGACTCGAAACATGCTGCACTTAAAGCAGTAGAGTTTACCGAGCTTGGCTTCGAAAAAGTGTTTCCCGTAAGCGCAATTCATGGACACGGCGTTAACGAGTTGATGAAGACTGCAGTTGCGTTGCTGCCGGAGCCGAAACCCGCCGATGCATCCGCAGAACAACCCGCTGAAAGTCAACCCCTCAAAATTGCAATAGTCGGTAGACCGAACGTGGGTAAGTCATCCTTGATAAACGCGTTAATCGGCTCCGAACGCGTGATTGTCACACCTGTTCCCGGTACAACTCGTGATGCAGTTGACGTGCCATTCGAAATCGAGACAGACGGCATCCGCCAACGGTATATCCTAATCGACACAGCAGGTATCCGGCGCAAACGCAGCATCGAAAGTTCAGTTGAGTTTTTCAGTATCGCACGTGCTGAGGCCGCAATTGCCCGGAGCGATATTACTGTGCTTGTGCTTGATGCCGAATCTGGCGTGGTTCAACAGGACAAAAAAGTTGCAGGCTTGATCCAACAACACAACAAACCGTGTGTAATTGCGGTCAACAAATGGGACTTGTTCGAGCAACAGATCGAAACTGCAGCAAAACCACGCAGAAAAACAAAAGCCACTCCAACAGATCAAACGCCGCGCACGTTGGCTGGGTTTGCCAGATGGGTTCAAGACCGGCTTTTCTTTCTGGATTATGCGCCTGTGATCTTTACCTCAGCAGTGACAAAGTTCAACTTGGACAGGTTGCTCGAGGCCATACGGTATGTCGCGGCCGAATTACAGCAAAAGATTCCCACCAGCATCTTGAACCGAACACTCCACGACGCAATCGAGCGCAGGCAACCACCAAGTTCACAAGGGCACCGACTAAAATTCTTCTATGCAACACAAACCAAGCAGGCGCCGCCCACGTTTCTGCTGTTTGTAAACCGGGTCGAGCTGCTGACTGAGCAGTACAAAAAGTACCTCGCAGACCAGTTACGTCGTGCATTCGGTTATGAGGGTTGTCCGATTGTGCTTGTGGTACGACCGCGCCCGCGTCCAGGCGAACACCAAAAAACAGCCTCAAATGTATCGTGCAGGCCAACCAGCTAAACTGCGCAGGGTGCACTACACCCACAACCGCTAATCAATAACACACGCGGTTTGGGAAAACTTGCGCTGTACCGCGCTTGTCCTATACTCGGCGCCGGTCTCGGCAAAGACAGACTTTTTGATCCTGGACCACTGCGCATGAACAAGACCATCGAGTTTGTAATCTGGCTACTTGTGTGTTGTGCACTTTGTGCAAGTGCAGCCGGACCAAAGCATAACTGGGACCTGCACTGCGCACAATGCCACGGCACCGACGGCAAAGGCAAAACTAAGATGGGAGAAAAACTCGGTGTCAAAGACCTCACAGACCCAGCTTTACAGGCAAAAGTGTCGGACGAAGACATGGTCAAAACCATCAAGAACGGTGTACGGTCCGGTGGCATGACAAGAATGAAAGCCTACGGCGACGTGCTCACGGATGAGGAAATCCGGCAGCTTGTAAAGCTGATTCGCAGTTTCAAAAAGTAGTCGGCTGCAGTTTGAACGATGCTCACTGTACTCGTACGCTGCCGAAGGTTCACCTCTTCAACTCCAGCTACCAAGTCATAGCATTCGCAGCTTGAACAGCACCATTTGGCACAAATGACTTGGTTGGATAAGGAGCGCACCGTGCCCTGCGTGTGGGTTTGCGTGGCCCCCCTACACAACAACCTCAAAACAAACTTCTCCGCGAAACCACCAGCAATGCCGCGCGCATATGTGCTCGATGCAGGGCTTGTCTGCGTACAAGCGCACACAGGCAGTTGCCTCCAAGCCATGCTACCGCAGCAGCAGGCCGGGTGTGCACCTCAATCCAGTTTCCCAAGCCTCATTATTCCCCCGTGGTGTGCAAGCTGGGGTAAGCCCGCACTCGCTCGGGTGCGAAAAACGGTTGTGTACCACAATCCTGTTGGATTCTTACCAAACTGCAACAGGCTGTTCTACCAGCGACACGACCAGCCAAAGGATTTAGATTGCCCCAGCCGGCGCGGCAAGCCGGGCTACAGATTGGGATTAAGATTTTTTTCGTTGATCAAGCCGCCAATGCAGCCAGAATTTGGCAAATGAACGCTGCCGGCGCAAACTGCACAGCGTTACCGGCTGTGATCGAGCGGGATGAGTTGCCGCACTTGGTCGAGGTGCTAAAGGCCGGTAGATACACGGTATTTGGCCCGAAACTGGCCAACGGCGCCATTGTGTACGATGAACTGACCGATGCAGCCGAGTTGCCAGCCGGTTTGACCGAAGACCAACGCCCCGGCTCTTACAGGCTGAAGAAGCGGCCGGATGAGGCTTTGTTCGGTTATACAGTCGGGCCGCATTCGTGGAAAAAGTTTTTCCACCCTGCAACAGCAGTCCTTTGGCAGGCGCAGCGCACTGCAAATGGGTTCGACGTTTCCGCACAGCCCGGTCACACGCAGAAACTTGCGCTGGTCGGCGTCAGACCGTGTGACCTGCATGCAATTTCAACTTTGGACGGTATTCTTGCTCAGGGCACCTTTCGCGACCCGATCTGGACAACGTTGCGCAAGAACACACTTGTGATTGCGGTAAACTGTGTCGAGCCAGCTAACACATGTTTTTGCGCCTCGATGAAAACCGGGCCACGCGCAACCTTCGGGTTTGATCTTGCCCTGACGGAGGTTGTTGAGGGTGACCGACATTATTTCGTTGTGACGGCTGGCACAGACCGCGGCGCAGTGTTGCTAAGCAAAGTCCAGCACAGACCTGCACGGCCGGAGGAAAAACTCAAAGCCGACTCACTGCTTGCAAATGCGGCAACCAAGATGGGACGCAAACTCGACACAGCCGGCCTGAGAGATTTGCTGTACCGCAGCCATGAACATCCGCGCTGGGACAACGTGGCTGCGCGCTGCCTGAGTTGCGCAAATTGCACGATGGTGTGTCCGACGTGTTTTTGCACCACCGTCGAGGACACAACAGACCTGTCGGGCCGACAGACTGCCCGGGTACGAAAATGGGATTCGTGCTTCACGTTGGGTTTTTCGTTCATACACGGGGGCAGCGTGCGTGCGTCTGTACGGTCGCGGTACCGGCAGTGGCTTACGCACAAACTTGCCACGTGGCTCGAGCAGTTCGGCACATTCGGCTGTGTAGGCTGTGGCAGGTGCATCACATGGTGCCCGGCGGGAATCGATATCACAGAAGAAGTCGAGGCAATCCGACAAGCCGATGGCTCAAAACTGAGGAAGGAGGTCAAGTAATGGAAACCAAGACACTCGAACAATTGCTTGCTGAATCAGACTTTTTCAAAGACCTTGACCCGGCATATCGGCAGATGCTGGCCGGCTGCGGCCGCAACGTCGTGTTCAAGCCAGGCGAATACATGTTCCAGGAAGGCGAGGACGCACACGAGTTCCACCTGATCCGCAAAGGCAAAATTGCGCTTCAAATAAAAGTGCCGGGGCGCGGTCCTGTCACATTGCAAACCGTTCAGGATGGCGATGTGGTCGGTTGGGCATGGCTTGTACCCCCGCACAAAAGACAATACGACGCGCGTGCGCTCGAGTTAACGCGCGCAGTTGCGTTTGACGGGTTGTGCATCCGCTCGAAATGCGAGCTAGACCCAAAACTCGGGTACGAATTCTTCAAGCGGTTTGCGCTTGTGATGGCGGCGCGGTTGTCTGCGATGCGCCTGCAGCTTCTTGACATGTATGCCAGCTCGTAGCTGCACCACCCCAAACATAGCCATGCATGCCTCTGCAGACCCGATGCTTGTCGAGCAGTGGCGCGTGCTTCGTATTGTGCGCGAGACAGACGATACCTTCACACTCGAACTGCAGTCGCGAACCAAGTGCGGCCAAATGAATTTCAAGCCGGGCCAGTTTAACATGCTCTACGTGTTCGGTGTGGGTGAGATCCCAATCTCCATAAGCGGTGACCCGACACAGCCGCGGACTCTGCTGCATACAACACGCGAGGTCGGCGCTGTCACGCGCGCAATGCGCCGATTGAAACCTGGCGATGTCATCGGTGTGCGCGGTCCATTCGGAACCGCTTGGCCAGTTGATGAATGCGAAGGGGCCGACATTGTGATTGTAGCAGGCGGGATAGGCCTTGCGCCGTTGCGACCTGCGCTTTACCGGATTTTGTCCCGGCGCGACCTGTACGGGCGCGTGGTGCTGCTTTACGGTGCGCGCACACCGGCGGACATATTGTACCGGCGCGAGCTCGAGCGTTGGCGCGCACGGTTCGACCTAGAAGTGTATGCAACGGTTGACCGCGCGATGAGCGGCTGGCGCGGTAACGTGGGTGTTGTCACCACATTGATTCCGCGCGCGCCGTTTGACCCGTCGAGCGCAGTTGCGTTTGTGTGCGGGCCCGAGGTAATGATGCGCTTTACAGTTGAGGAACTGTTAAAACGCGGTGTTCAACCGCGCGCAATCTATCTTTCGCTGGAACGCAACATGAAATGCGGCACTGGCTTGTGCGGTCATTGCCAGCTCGGTCCGTTGTTTGTGTGCAAGGATGGCTCAGTGTTGCGGTACGACAAACTAGCCGATTGGCTGCAGAAATGGGAGGCATAACCGTGCCAAGGACAAAAAAACCGAAACTTGCGGTATGGAAGTTTGCCTCATGCGACGGCTGTCAACTGAGCCTGTTGGACTGCGAAGATGAACTGCTCGAGGTGTCCGGCGCAGTTGACATTGCGTATTTCCCCGAGGCATCACGTGCGGTTGTCAAAGGGCCTTACGACATCTCGCTTGTTGAAGGCTCGATTACAACCCCGCATGATGCAGAACGAATACATGCCGTTCGGCGCGGATCCAAGCTGCTGGTCACTATCGGCGCGTGCGCAACCGCAGGCGGCATACAGGCACTGCGTAATTTCAAGGATGTTAAAGAGTTTGTTTCGCTCGTGTACGCGACTCCGGCCTACATCCAGGCGCTAGGCAAATCCACACCCGTTGCAGACCATGTGTTTGTCGACTACGAGCTGCGCGGTTGCCCTATCAACAAAACACAACTGCTCGAGTTGCTTGGTGCCCTGTTGTGCGGGCGCAAGCCGAACATACCGACCTACAGTGTGTGTCTCGAATGCAAACGCAACGGGACTGTATGCCTGATGGTGGCAAGAGGTGTACCCTGCCTCGGCCCGGTCACACAAGCCGGTTGCAGCGCATTGTGTCCGACATACAACCGGGGCTGCTACGGCTGTTTCGGTCCGAAGGAAACACCCAATACAGCTTCACTTGCCACGGCGTTGGAAACACTTGGGGTAAGCAAGCCAGACATAACCCGCGCATTCCGCAGCTTTAACGCGTACGCGGAACCTTTCAGACGCGAAAGCACCGCTCATGAGCAGAAGTAACAAAACGCGTACAATCAAGGTTGATTACCTTGCCCGCGTCGAAGGCGAAGGCGGCCTGCTTGTGCGGATCAAGGGTGGTCACCTTGCCGAGGTAAGGTTTAATGTAATCGAGCCGCCACGTTTTTTTGAGGCATTTCTACGCGGACGCAGGTTTGACGAAGCGCCTGACATAACCGCGCGCATTTGTGGCATCTGCCCGATTGCATACCAGATGAGCGCAGTACATGCAATGGAAGCTGCGTGTGGAGTGACGGTGCCCGGGCAATTGCGCGCGTTGCGGCGTTTGATCTATTGCGGCGAATGGATCGAAAGCCATGCGTTGCATGTGTTTTTGTTGCATGCGCCGGATTTCCTCGGATACGAAGACGCGCTCCAGATGGCAAAGCGTCATGGTGAGCTTGTACGACGCGGACTGGAATTGAAAAAGCTCGGTAACAAGATCGTTTCGCTACTTGGCGGGCGCGAGATTCATCCTGTGAATGTGCGCCTGGGTGGTTTTTATCGAGTGCCGGCCAAGGCAGAGTTGCGATCGTTGGCCGACCCGCTCGAACGCGCACGTGCTGAGGCTGCAGCCGCTACACGCGCAATTGCAAAATTCAAGTTCACCGACTTCGAGCAGGACTACGAATTTGTTGCGCTGCGGCACCCGGATGAATACCCGCTCAACGAAGGCCGGCTTGTGTCAAACAAAGGCCTCGACATACCGGTCGAGGCATTCCTTGACCATTTTGCCGAGGAACACATGCCGCACTCGACCGCACTGCACTGCGTGCGCAAGGGCCGCGGCAATTATCTCGTCGGGCCGCTGGCGCGATTCAACCTCAACTTCGACAAGCTGCCGCCGTTTGCGCAGGAGCTGGCGCGCGGCGTCGGTCTGATACCGCCCGTGCGCAATCCGTTCAAGGGCATTCTTGTGCGGATGATCGAGGTTGTTTACGCATGCGATGAAGCGCTCCGGCTAATTTCAGAGTACGACCCGCCCCAGAAACCGCATGTCGAGGTGAACCCGCGCGCAGGTGTCGGACACGGCTGCACTGAGGCCCCGCGCGGCATTCTTTACCACCGGTACCGCATTGACGAGCACGGCATAATTCAAGACGCAAAAATTGTCCCGCCAACCGCACAAAACCAGCGCACAATCGAAAGCGACCTGCGCGAGTTTGTCACCCGGCGACTATCCTTGTCCGACGAAAAGCTTACCTGGCAGTGCGAGCAGGCAATACGGAACTACGACCCGTGTATTTCGTGCTCGACCCACGCGTTGAAGGTGCGGGTCCAGCGCGAATAATTCAACTTGCGCAGGCAGGTTGGATGCCCGAATCCCTTGGCGACGCGAACCAGTCCGACACGCGACGGGTGAAATGGCGGGCGAGTCTCCGTGCGCACCGGATTGCGAAAGAATACCAATCGCTGTTTGGAACTGCACTATTGTTGTAGCGGCGCTCTGCGAGCGCCGACAAACCGAACTCCCGGATGGCACACGACGGTCATAGACCGCCGCTACAGCGCAAAAGTAAACTGCAAATGGTATAATGCAGCATTTGCATGCGCTGACAAAAGTTGTATGCTACGGCCATGAGCGTTGCGAAAAGGCTTTTGCACACGCGCTATCGCGTAAACGACCTCGAACGCACGGTGCGGTTTTATCGCGACGTGCTCGGGTTGGAAGAAGTGCGCAGGATCAAATCACCGCGTGGGTCAGAGCTGGTTTTTCTGAAAGCCCCCTTGAGCGATGAACAAATCGAGATTTGTTACTTCCCGGACAGCGGCCCAGTGCAGGTGCAGCCCGACCTGACACACCTGGCGTTTGAAGTTGAAAGTCTTGATGCAGCGGAACGGCACATGGCAAAGTTTGGCATAAAATTTTCCGACGGACCGCATCTGCGGCCCGATGGCAGCGGGTTCGCGTTTATTGACGCGCCCGAAGGGTACGAAATTGAACTGATCCAGCGTGCATGTGCACGCGCAGGCGAATGACCGGGCGTACGTGAATACAAACAGCCAATCAACCTGAACAACCATGTTGTTGAGAGCGCGCAAGTTCGAGTTTAAGTTCCCCCGACCAACAATTGTGATGGGAATAGTAAACGTGACACCTGACTCGTTTTATGACGGGGGCAGGTTCTTCGACAGGGACAGCGCCGTTGCGCACGCGCTTGAGCTTGAAAAACAGGGCGCAGAAATACTCGATATCGGTGGCGAATCGTCCCGGCCGGGTGCCGAGCCGGTCAGTACAGAGGAGGAACTGCGCAGGGTGATGCCCGTGATTGAGGCGCTCAGCGGGCGTGTGCAGATACCAATCTCAATTGACACAATGAAACCTGCGGTTGCACGTGCGGCACTGCGCGCAGGCGCAAGCATTGTCAATGACGTGGGCGCAAACCGGTTTGAGCCGGACATGTGGCATGTTGTGGCTGAGTTCGGCGCAGCCTACATCTGCGTGCACATGCAGGGTACGCCGCTGACAATGCAACTAAACCCGGCGTACAGCAACGTAATCACTGAGATCGAAGCGTTTTTTGCAGATCGTATGGAGCGACTCGGCAAAGCCGGAGTTAAACCCGAGCACGTCGTGTTCGATCCCGGCCTCGGTTTTGGGAAAACCGTCGAGCACAATCTCCAGTTGCTGGCCATGCTGGACCAATTCAAGAAATTCGAGCGTCCTTTGATGATTGGGCCATCGCGCAAGTCGTTTATCGGTCGTGTGCTGGGTGTTGAACCTAGAGACAGGCTTATCGGGTCACTTGCATGCGCAAGCTGGGCTGTTACAGTCGGGGCAAACATCATACGCACACATGACGTAGCTGAAACCATTCAAACGGTTCGGATGACAGAGGCTCTCAAAACTTATCGCACCTGATGTGGGCGGTAATCAAAGAACATTGGCGATCTACGCTTGAGGTGATAATCCTCACAGTGGCGATCTACTACGCGTTACGGTTCGTGCGCGGTACACGCGGGTGGCCGGTGTTTTTCGGATTCGTTGTTGCGCTGCTGACAGTTGCGGTGGTGACAACCGCGCTGAACCTGACTGTTCTACTTTGGATTCTGAAAACGTTTTCGGCTGTGTTTGTGATTGCCGTGCTCGTGATTTTCCAACCCGAGCTAAGAAGCATGTTGGCCAAGCTCGGCAACCTACCTGTGTTTGTTACTGTTGACGAACAACGTGAAAACATCGAGGTAATAATCGAAACTGTCGAACGGCTGTCTGATGTACGGATCGGTGCACTGATTGCAATCGAGCAGAGCATTCAACTGGCCGATGTGGTCGAGCCGGGTGTTGTTGTTGATTGCGAGGCTACACCTGAGATGCTCGAGACGATTTTCTTCCCGAACAATGCAATCCACGACGGTGGTGTGATCGTCAAGGGCAACCGCATCACACACGCAGCTTGTATCTTTCCACTAACACAACGGCAGGACCTGCACGCGTCACTCGGCACGCGGCACCGCGCTGCCATCGGTTTAACCGAAGAAACAGACGCAGTTGTGGTTGTCGTGTCAGAAGAAACCGGTGCTATCTCGTACGCATACAAGGGCCAACTGGTGCGTGGTGTGACAGCCGAGGAATTGCGCGCATTTTTAAGCTCGGTGCTCGTGCCACGGGCGCGCGCACGCAGTTGGATCGAGTGGGTTCGTGCATTGACAACGCGCCCGGCAAGACCTACACAGCCGGTTGTCACAAAGTCCCAAACTGCACCCGCACCGGCTCCAACAAACAAAACCACAGCTTGACATGCGGCTAAAAGATTTGGTCCTGAAAGATTTTTGGTTGAAACTGTTGTCACTGGCTTTTGCGGTGTTGATTTACGTCACAGTGTCAACTGTTATCGAACGCGAGACCAACCTTGCCACAGATACACTCAGCATAGCGCAGTCGCGTGTTTTTCCGGCTTTGCCGGTGCTAGTTGTGTCATCTGCGGCCGACGTGCACGATTTCAAAGTCCAGCCAAGCTACGTCGAAGTCGAAGTACGAGGGTCACCTGCCGTTGTATCGAAGCTTACAGAGAAAGATGTGCGTGTGATAGTTGAGCTGACAGACATCAAATGGGCGGTTGGCCTGCGCAAACGTGTGGAAGTCTCAACTCCACCTGGCGTGATGCACGTGCGTGTATCGCCATCCGAAGTTGAGGTTGTCATGCCTACGAAAACCGAGTAGGAGGTAATAAATGGGTGCACCACAAAAAATCTTTGGCACGGACGGTGTCCGCGGCATAGCGAACATCGAACCTGTCACAGCTGAGACAGCGTTAAAACTTGGGCGCGCGGCGGCGCATGTGTTTAAACACCTTGAGGCGCAGTCACGCGGGCGCGGCAGGCACAAGATTGTAATCGGCAAAGACACACGGTTGTCGGGGTACATGCTCGAAAACGCAATTTGCTCCGGCATACTTTCAATGGGTGTGGATGTGCTGTTGATCGGGCCGTTACCCACGCCGGGTGTAGCCTATGTAACGCGTAGTCTCCGCGCCGATGCAGGCATTGTTATCACGGCCTCGCATAACCCGTACGCAGACAACGGCATCAAGTTTTTCAGAGCCGACGGCTACAAGCTCGACGATAAGATCGAGGACGAAATCGAGGGCCTTGTTTTCAGTGGCGAGATCGAGCATATCAGACCCACCGCTGAAGAAATCGGCAAGGCGTTCAGAATTGACGATGCACTAGGCCGGTATATCGAGCATGCCAAGGCATCGTTCCCAAAGGGCATGACGCTCGAAGGATTGCGAATAGTTGCAGATTGCGCCCACGGTGCAGCCTATAAATCCACACCTTGCGTGTTACGCGAGTTAGGGGCCGAAGTGCTCGTGTACGGCAATCAACCCGATGGCAAAAACATCAATGACGGTTGCGGCTCGATGCACGTGGAGTTTCTGTGCTCGAAGGTTGTCGAACACAAAGCCCACGTGGGCATTGCACATGACGGCGATGCAGACCGTGTCTTGATGTGCGACGAGAACGGCAGACTGGTTGACGGTGATGACATTCTCGCCATAGCGGCCCTTGACATGCTCGGACATGGCGCATTACGGCATAACACACTAATTGCAACTGTCATGAGCAACAGCGGCCTTGACGCTGCAATCCGCGCCAAGGGCGGCCATGTCATACGCACGCCGGTCGGCGATAAACATGTCATAGACGAAATGTTGCGCGGCGATTACAACGTCGGTGGCGAACAGAGCGGCCACGTGATCTTCCGCGATTTCAGTACCACAGGTGACGGTCTTGTCACTGCCCTGCAAATACTTCGCATCATGCAGGAGACTGGCAATCTGCTTTCGGAACTTGCGAAATGCTGGACGCGCTTTCCGCAGGTTGTCAGAAACATTGTCGTGCGCGCAAAACCGCCTTTTGAACAGCTCAACGGTGTGTTGGAGCTTGTGAGTCAGGCTGAGCGTGAGCTCAAAAAAATCGGTGGCCGCATTCTTCTGCGATATTCGGGTACCGAACCGAAAGCACGGCTCTTACTTGAAGGCCCCGACCCGGTGCTACTTGAAACATGGTCAGAGCGGATCAGTCATGTGATTCAAACCCAGATCGGTGCTTAACGGTATTTATCAATTCCGGTTCGCATTACACTGTGAGGATAATCTGATCTGCCTCATTGCATTTTAGCCTTGTAACTGCACCATTTAGCCTGAATTAGTTGGCCGGATGGTGAGTGCACGCTGCCCGTGTGCAGCTTTGCGCGCGCTGACCCAAAACACCATCAGAACATACTTGTTTCTGAACCGCCCGCCATGCCGCCCACAAATGTGTTGGACGCAAGACCTGTCTGCGTACGGACACACACAGGCGCATTCAGCGACTATCCCGCATGAACGGGACGAGTGTGCTTCACAATCCGGTTTTTCGGGTTCAGCGGACTATGCAGTCATCTAGCTGCTGCGCACGGCACAGTGCGTATGGCGGTTGGCATCTAGCCTTTTGGCAATTACGCAATTCCCAAACCGTAACAGGTATCAGTTGGGCCTATGGTCCGAGGGGTGCATCAGGCTCATGCAGGGGCGGTAACGGCCGATCTTGTCCTGGTAAAGGCTGAGGGATGCGGGGTGCCCCGCCCGGTCCTAGCTCTGGTCCACGTTGTGCCCAGGGCCGTTGTTTTATAAGTTCATCGAATCGCTCGCGTTGTTCCGGTGTCAACTCGGCGCGTATCCTTTTGTTGACCTCGGCCCAGTGTTCACGTAACTGTGGGCGAATGCTTTCGGTTATTTCGCGTGTTTTTTCCTGGCCTTCGCGCACGATTTGTTCGATGCGCATTCGTTGCTCGGGCGTGAGCCTTAATTGACGCTGGACGCTGAGGACAAACTCAAGTCGCCGCTGATCAAGCAGCGGACGCGGGTTTTGCCGGCCGTTACGCAGCAGTTCAGCTGGACGCGGCCGCCAAGTCTCCAGTGCATTTGTAATGCGGCGCATTTGGCGCGCATTTACGCGCTGTGCATGACTGACCATCAGGCCGCCGGTCACAACCCCGGCCCCAAAAATGACAACCGTTGCAAGGACAATTTTCCAAGTGTTCATAGGTCAACCTCCTGTTCGACTACGGCAAGCATCGCGCTTTCGAACTGATCGGCGAAAACCTCCTCTTCATTTGCGCGCGGTGTAACAACCATGAGCAACGCAATCGCCCCAACCGTTGCGGCGATACTTGCAAATGCGCCCCGGCACAGGCCGCGCGCCCAAAACATCGAGTACTTTTGCGCACTCAGTTCTTCTATGTGCGCCATGATGCGTTTCTCAAACGCAACCGGCACAGTGTCACTCGGCGGGTTTGCACGTGCCGCAGCTATCAGTTTTCGTTCAAGCTCGACCAAGTCCATGTTTACCACTCGACTTCTCAGACGCACCGTGCGTGCCTAAAGGTTACAGGTATTTTTCTGTGGCGATTTTTGCCAGGAGCCGACGCATCTCAGCCCGGGCACGGAACGCGCGCACTTTCACCAGTGGCACCGACCAGCCTGTCAGACGCGAGACTTCCTTAACCGACCGTCCTTCAATTGCAAGCAGCGTGATAACAAGGCGCGCACTTGGTGAAAGCCTCTCCAACAACCGTTCAACAAGTTGCCGAGCTGCATCGGCGGTTTCGCACGCTGCATCAGGCTGTTGACCGAAACGGTCGAGCCAGTCAAGCTCGGGCTTGCTCAGCTCTGAAAACGTAGTTTCGCGATTGCGCCGGTGCGCACGCAGGAAATCGTAGCAAGTGCGCACCGTAAGCCGCATCAACCAATGCTCGAAAGGCGCACTGGCACGGTACGTGTGCAGTTTCTGATACGCCTTTATCCAGACTTCCTGGACAATGTCCTCGACCTCGCTTTCACGCCGTGCATATCGTCGTGCAGTTGCAAACACGCGCGGTGAGTACTTCTTTACGAGCAGCTCGAAACACTCGGTCCTGCCGGCGCGCACAGCGGCAATCAGCTTTAATTCGTCCTGGTCCATTTGCCATGTCTGACAAAAGCATTTTCATCGCCAAAGCTGAAAAGCCCCGGCTCAGCATAATCAACAAGCGCAAACATCTTCTGTCTCCCAGCCGCGCGACGGAGAGCCCGGCGCGCGGATACGTTCCCGGTTAAACTTGCCGGCGTGACGATTGCGGACATGCGCCCGTGCGACCCCAATCGGCCAAGCCCATTTTTTGCAGAACCAAGCAGGACATAACGCAGTTGGTCCTCCGCATCTGAGCGGCTGAATTTCAAAGCGGCAGAATCGCCGTCAAGCATGCGCTGCCGAACTTTTGTTTAAACCGCTCGTCGAGCTGTTTGACAATTTCGATATTGTCGAAGATTGCGAATACTGTCGAGCCACTGCCACTCATTAGAGCTGCCAGTGCACCATTTGCACGCAGGAAATCCTTGTAAATCGCCAGAATCGGATACTTCTGGAACACGGGCACTTCGAGCGAGTTGTAAAACTCGGCTGAGGCAGTTTGCAGGTCTGTCGTTTGCAACAGCTCGATAAGTTTCATTGCACGCCCAGGTCTGCCGTTAAGTGCATGCGGGAATCGGCTGAGTTGTTGATACGTCCACACAGTGGAAATGCCAAATCCGGGATAAACAAGGAACAAACATTTGCCCGTCAAACTGCGGAACGGTTCAACAGGTTGGATCTGTTCGCCCCGACCAGTTGCAAGTGCGGGTTTGTCTTGCAGGAAAAATGCAACATCCGACCCCAACGCAACTGCCATTTGCTCAAGCGCGGCTTTTTGCAGTGGCATACCAAACAGTTCGTTTAACGCGAGTAATGTCGCCGCAGCGTCGCTGCTGCCGCCCCCTAGCCCTGCGCCGATCGGGATGCGTTTTTCAAGTTGGATGTTTACCACCGGCTCGATCTTTGCCGCCGCAAAAAAAACTGCCGCAGCACGCACGACCAGATTGCTCGGGTCGTTTTTGAGCCGTGCGTCGTTGCAGGTAAACTGAATTCCCTGACCGGTTCTTGTGAACCTGAGCGTGTCATACAATGCGACTGGGTAAAGAACAGTCTCGACTTCATGAAAGCCGTCTTGTCGCCTGCGGAGAACATTCAACAGCAGGTTGATTTTTGCCGGTGTATGTTTTTCGACTGACGCAGGCATAAAAAACGCGCCAACACACCCTGCTGGCGCGCATTACCAAATGGTCCAGCCCCCTGTAGGGCCGGCACAACAGTTCATTGGTTTTCGAATATCTTAAATCTGCTGCCGGGTAGCCAGGGCATTACGTCCCCACCACTGAAGCCAAGATCAACGTCGGTTGCAAACATCTGGCTCGCCGGCCGCCCGGGTTTGTACGAGTCCGGATACGCAGGTATGGCAGAAAGATAATTGGTCCAAATCGGCCTGTAAGACGGCAATGGGAACGTGACAATCTCGTACAGGCCAAGGCCCGTCCGAGCTAGTGTCCGGTTTAACCCCCGGACAAGGCCGGTTGTATACCCTGCTCGTGGTGATTCAAACAAAGCGGCCTGTTCAATGCACCGGCTCATCTCGCCCAGCCGTACGATCTCCAGTGTGTTGTTAATGCCGCGTCCGAGTTTTTTCTCCGGGCCTGCACAGCCGGCTGCTAACAGCCCAATTGCTAACACCGCGCCAATCAGACAAAATTGGTTTCGCATAAGTTCCGGCTCAAGCTTAACAGCGGCGCTGGACTTGTAAAGAGCCATTTCGCGCTTGCACCGAAATAATCCGGCTCGCAGCCGGTCAAAGCGCAAAATCTAGTTGGCATTGCCGGTTGCATTTGTATTGTTTGGGCGAGCAAACCAAAAGATTTTTATGGCCGCAAAACGTAAACATGTTCGGTATCGGGAAGACTTGTCTGAGTTGCCTGATTGGCTCAGGAAACGTAAATGCCCGCACAGGCATAAGTACCTGTCTGGCAAACGCATTTTGCCACCAAGCATCACTGGCAAAGAACAAACGATCACCCTGATCGAGGAAATGTTTCTAGCCTACAACGCTGCCAGGCTGCGTGAGGCTTGCCAGTTGTTTGTCCAAAAAATGCTCGAACCAAATGTCACAGTAGGCATGAGCTTTGCCGGTGCGCTCACACCGGCTGGGCTGGGTTGTTCGTGTATCGTGCCGCTTATCAAGGCTGGTTTTGTTGATTGGATTGTCTCGACGGGAGCAAACCTATACCACGACCTGCATTTTGCTCTGAACCTGCCGGTATACGTTGGCAGCTTCAAAATCGACGACTGCGAACTGCGCAAAAACGACATCGTACGCATCTACGATGTGCTAGTCGGCTACAGCGACAACTTGATGCGCACCGACGAAATTCTGCGCGGTATTCTCATCAAGCCCGAGTTCCAGAAGGAAATGGGCACGGCCGAACTACACTATCTGCTCGGCAAATATTGTGCGCAATGGGAAGAAGAACACGGACTCAAAGATGTCAGCGTGCTTGCGGCTGCGTATCGCGCAGGCGTGCCGTGTTTTACAAGTTCACCCGGCGACTCCACCATCGGCATGAACGTTGCAGGTGTCGAGTTGCGCGGAAACAAACTACGGATCAACCCATCAATAGACGTGAACGAATCTACTGCAATTGTGCTTGCCACAAAACGCGCCGGGGGCAAAAGCGCTGTTGTCCTTTGGGGTGGTGGCAGCCCGAAAAACTTCATGCTCCAAACCGAGCCACAAATTCAGGAAGTGCTCAGGATCAAGGAATACGGCCAGGATTATTTCATCCAGGTAACAGATGCGCGACCCGACACCGGCGGCCTGAGCGGCGCAACACCAAGCGAGGCCGTTAGCTGGGGTAAGGTTGACCCGAACGCTTTACCGGATGCGGTGGTGTGTTATTCGGACACCACAATTGCAATGCCGTTGTTCACGCATTATGCACTCGCAAAACATGCACCGCGTAAGCTCAAGCGCCTTTACGACCAGCGTGCGCCGATGCTTAAAGCCCTGACCAAAGAATACTTCCTGCACAACAAGGTTAAAATGCTCGACGGCAGTGATCCCGTGCTCGACTGAGGACGTTGTCCTAAAACGATTTCGAGGTTGAACCAGCCAGGTGGTTCGTGCCGCGGACGAATGCACAAACTGCATCTTTAAGGTTGAAACTTGTATTTCATGGGCGCTTTCGTGTGCGATTGTAACCGACGCAGCATAATCTGAACCCATAAACGCTTCATACACCAATACTACGGCTGTGGTTTTGCCAGACGCTGTAAAAATCCCATGGCCAAGAGCTTGCTTACCCATAAAACGGGTGCGTGCCATGCCCAGCGTAATGCAGGCAGGCGCAAACACACTCGCCAGCAGCCTCCTCAAAATCGGCCTGCTGCATGAAATTACCGGCTTGTGACGGAACCGCCGTTTCCGGGTCGCGCCATGTCTGACACTGTTCAAACAAACAGAGTCGCAGCCATAAACAGGCCGGATCCACAATTGGCAACTTTAAGAGCCGCTTTTCCAGCCAACGCTAATTACTCCAGTTTAGGCGCGGGTCCGCTGGGGCTTCAAACTCGCCACTAAACAGGTCCGAGAAATTTTTCTTTGTGGTTACGGTTGATGTGGCGTAGGGTTTTGCACCGCGGGCGTAGAGCGCGCGCAGAATCAAGTGCAATGAATGTTCTGTTAATAAGTCCGAAAACACCCGACACGTTCTGGAGTTTCAGACATGTGTTACGGCTTGTATCTCGTAAAGCTGCTTTCCCGCCGCTCGGTTTGTTAACAGTCGCCGCAATGTTGCCGCGCCACTGGCAGCTCAAGCTTGTTGACCTGAATGTAACGCGGCTTGACGAAGCCGACCTGCGCACAGCCGATGTCGTAATGATCAGCGCTATGCTCGTGCAGGAAGCCTCAGTGCGCGAAATAGCAGCGCGATGCGCTGCGCTTGGCAAACCTGTCATTGGCGGCGGCCCGCTTTTTACGACCGGGCACGAGTCGTTTCCCGAGATAGGGCATTTTGTTTTGGGCGAAGCCGAGGAGCTTATGCCGAAAGTTGTGGCTGATATCGAATCTGGCCGGTTACAGCGGATTTATGAAGCGCCGTCTCGGCCGAGCTTGAGCCTGACACCGGTGCCGCGTTGGGACCTGGTCAACCCGAAGGATTACGTGACCATGGCAGTGCAGTTTTCGCGCGGGTGCCCGTTCGACTGCGAGTTTTGCGACATCATCGTGATGAACGGGCGCGTGCCGCGCACAAAGGCACCTGCGCAGTTAATCGCCGAGCTTGAGGCGCTCCGGCGCATGGGGTGGAAAGACACGGTGTTCATCGTTGACGACAACTTCATCGGGAACCGCGCTCAAACCCGAGGGCTCCTGCGCGAGTTAATTGCATGGCGCCGCCGTACACGCACAACGATGACCTTTGTGACCGAGGCGTCGGTGAACCTTGCTGACGACCTGGAGCTGCGGCGGCTGATGATTGCCGCCGGGTTCAGAAAGGTGTTCATCGGCATCGAAACGCCCGCCGAGGAATCGCTCAAGGAATGTCGCAAGGTGCAAAACCAAGGCCGCGACCTTGCTGCGGCTGTGCAAACACTGCAGCGGGACGGATTCGAGGTCATGGGCGGGTTTATCGTCGGGTTCGACCATGACACACCTGACATATTCAAGCGCCAGTTCGAGTTCATTCAGCGGTCGGGGGTTGTAACAGCAATGGTCGGATTGCTCAATGCGCTGCCGCAGACACGGCTCTGGCAACGGTTGAAAAGCGAAGGCCGGCTCGAATCGCAAAGCACAGGCAACAATACGCAAGCCTGTCTAAATTTCAAACCGCGCCTTGCGAGAGAGTTCCTCGAGACAGGTTATCGCGACCTGATGCGCCGGCTATACGAGCCGCGTACGTATTATCGGCGAATACAAACGTTCTTGAAACATTACGAACCCACACGCGACCGATTGCGGCTCTCGTGGATTGACTTTTGCGCGTTTATCAAATCCCAGTGGCTGTTGGGTGTGCAGCACCGCGGGCGGGTGGCGTACTGGTGGTTTTTCTGGCGCACGCTCCTGCTGCAGCCGCATAAGTTCAGAGCTGCAATGGAGCTTGCGATCGTCGGCCTGCATTTCAGGCGCATGGCATTGCAATTGTAAACGTGCCGGGTGCGCCCGTGTGTTAGATCCTACTTCCTGGACAACAGCTTACTGCACACGCACGACTTCGATTTTGTTTGTGTCGCTCTCGCCTAACTCGAGCAGGGTGGCGTTTTGATATAGTGCCATGCCGAGTTTGCGTGCCGGCACGCTTGCGCGGTGTCGTTGGCGTTCAATCTCTTGCACGGCCAATACGTCCAGCGCAACAGGGTCACGCGCAAACCAAAGCTGATTTAGCACGCTCGAGTAATGCAACAGGCACCGTTGCCCGCCCTCGTATTGACAGATGAGCGCATCTGTGATGCTCAATACAACACGGTCGCTCAACTGCGGTAATGCATAAATTTCCGGTATTGCAGTTGCTAGCCGCTCAGCACTGACCTCAAACCGCGCGGTGTTGTCAACGCTGCCTAGTGTCAGGCTGTACAAGTGCCCAGCCACGCCTGCCAGGTGATTGTTCAGCAACGGTGTGATGGCGATAATCTTTGTGATTTGGCTGGTCAACAACCTCGACACATAGGAGTTTCGCCCGAGGACTTCACCGCGTTTGCCGAATTCCAGATCGCCCCAGACAAGCGTACCAAGAATCGGGTTTTCGTAAAACACAGTTTCATCGTAACCGCTTTCGGCTGCGCCTTTGACTCGCACGCCGTATCGGTCGGCAAGTGCAGTAAACCCTGCGGCTTGAAGGTCAGCATAGCGTTTGTCCCAAACAATTATGTTTGTGGGGTCAAGCCCGGCACTGAGCAAACTCTCGACAACTGCTGTTGCAACAGCTAGGCGTGTACCACAAACCGCACCCGGCGCAGTGTAAACCTTGATCCCAACAACATCATTGGACGACACGACGCTGCACCAAGCTGCTTGTGGCGTGGGTTTTCCGATCAGGTTTGTTATGGCCTTATGCACCAAGGCAGCAACAACATCAGGGCGCGGCTCGAACAAGTGCACCGCTGCGGCATCCTCAATCACAACCACACGCGCCGCTACGGCATTTGTGGGTGTGCCTTGGCCGGCGCAACACACCAGCCCGATCCATACCGAGGCAGCCAAGGCCAGGTAGCGCCCGAGCCTGTGCAACCGCTGCAGTACGATTTCTTTTTGTGCGTTTCTTGACACGCCAGGCCGGCGATGTTACCACCAGAAACGATGCTGCGAAACAAAAAGCCAACCGGCGCATGTGCGGCGTTCGTATGTGCCGTAGTACTGGCAGGTTGTGCACCGTCAGGCACAAAACTTGTGCATGACGCAAAGCACTTGTCAGCCCGTGGCAAGTACACCGAGTCAATTCAGAAGCTTAATTTAGCGCTGTCGTTTTTCCCGACAAACGCGCTTGTGTGGAACGAGCTTGGGTTGGCGCATCATTATGCAGGCAACATCAGTAACGCTTTGGAGTCTTATAGGAAAGCATTGACATTCAATCGTGACCTTGCCGAGGCACGGTATAACCTCGGTTGCCTGCTTTTCGAGCAGGGCAAACTCGATGCAGCGCGTTCGGAATTGACCACTTACACACTGCAGCGGCCAAAGGATATCGCAGGCTGGCTCAAGCTCGGGTCTGTCCAGCTTCGACTTCGCGACAGTGCCGCTGCTGAAAAAAGCTTTGGTGAAGCGCTCAAACTGGACGGAAAAAATCCGGTTGCACTCAACGGGCTTGGGCTGGCACTTCTGCAAAAGAACCGGGCTAAAGAAGCCGCAGACGCCTTCCGCTATGCACTTGACGCAGACCCGGTTTTTGCGCCTGCGATGCTCAACCTGGCAATTGTATCGCACACGTACTTGAACAATCGTATTGTGGCGATCGAAAAATACCGGCAGTACGCCGGGTTAGAACCACGCCCCCCAGATGCGCATATTGTTCTTGGCATAGCCGAACAACTCGAACGCGAGCTTGTAGCCGCCGCGCGCGCGGCTACACCTGAGCCGGCGGTTCAGCCTCCGGCCCAGCCTGCAACCGCACCAAAACCACAACTAGCCCTGACAGGCCCTGTTGCAGCAGCTGGTATCTCCAGGGCCGAGCCGATAGTGCAACAGCCCAAAACCGGTCAGCCGCCAGAGGCCGTGGTTGCCGTTGCAACACCTACAAGGCAGCCCGAGCCCACCAGAACAACCGAGCAGGCTCTGTCAAGGCCGGTCTTGGACACCACAACCGCTCGGACAGACCCAGCCGCGCCTGCCACAAGCGCTACAACCGCCCCGAGCATGCCGACGGTCTCGAGGCCGGCTGAACCTGAAAAGACCGGCTTATTTGACCGGCTGAATCCGTTGAACTGGGTCCGGGGTACTTCAAGGCAACGTCCCACGCCGCTGCCGCCCAGGGCAGGTTCTGCGCAGGCCACAGCCGAAATCGCACAACAAAGCACAACACAAGTTCAGCCCGTACCGGTGCCCCAGCCTGTTGTGCCGGCTGCTACCCCAACGGCTCAACCCAAACCGGAGTTGGTTGCAACTCAAACCAGGGCGGATACACCTGTAACGGTCCAAATCCCGCGTTATGCTTACGGACGCATCGCGAAGCCCACCCCAGGCGACCCGCAAAAAGCGCGGCTCGCTCTGGCAAAAGGCACAGAAGCGCATCGTGCGAAGCGCTTGAACGAGGCCGTCGAGGCCTACAAACAGGCAGTTCAAGCCGACCCGAGTTGTTTTGAGGCGTATTACAACCTTGGCGTGGCCGCACATGAGCTGAAAGCGTATCCGACGGCACTTGCGGCTTATGAAACCGCACTTGCGATCAAACCCGACTCGACACTTGCCCGGTACAATTTTGCGCTGGTGTTGCGCGACGCAGGTTATTTGCTGGATGCAGCCGGCGAACTGCAGCGAGTCGTTGCAGCCGATCCAACTGATACTCGGGCGCATCTTGCATTGGGCAACCTGTATGCCCAACGATTGGGCAATAGCGCCCAGGCACGTGTCCATTATATGCGCGTTTTGGAGCTCGAACCGGCGCATCCACAGGCAACAGCTATCCGGTACTGGCTGGCATCAAATCCGGGCTGAAAAACCGGTATAGAATTGGCTTACAACAGGGGTAAGAAGTTTGTTTGACCTTGGCTAATAGGTCGGGGCAATGCGTGCTGACCGGTTCTGGGGCCAAACCGGTCCGGACGCAGGTAGGTTATGCCCTGGGTTAGTCGAAAAACATCGTACTTTGTAAGCAATGGATATTGCGGCGAACTTACCGCTTAATTGGTTCGACCTGCTGTTTGCCTGCGTGCTGATTGCCGGTGTGTTGCGCGGCCGGAAGAACGGCATGTCAGGTGAACTGTTGCTGCTGTTGCAATGGGTAACAATCCTGTTTGCGTGCGCAAAAATGTATGAATCGCTCGGCGCCACGCTGGCTGCAACCGCGCAAATGAGTCGGCTCTCTTCGTATCTGATTGCGTACGTAGGAATTGCGATTTTGGTGAAAGCAATTTTCTCTTTGATCAGGCATGTGTTGAAGGGCAAATTGCTGAGCGCGGATTTCTTCGGTAAAACTGAGTATTACCTTGGGATGATAGCCGGTATGGTGCGCTTCAGCTGCGTGGTGTTGGTTCTGTTGGCACTGTTGAATGCGCGCCAGTTCACCGAAGCCGAGATACTGCGCGATCTGCAGTTCCAACGCGAGGCTTACGGCGCGCATTTTTTCCCTAAACTTTACACAGTGCAGCAGCAGGTGTTCGAGCGGTCCGCTACAGGGCTGTTTATCAGACAAAATTTGGGCGGGTTGTTAATAACACCTACCCCGCCAGAAAGCGTTAAGTTCCAGCGCCAAGAGTGGCAGCCGCCTTGGTGACGCATTGCATATTGGGCAGGTTTATGGCAGCTTGAGGCGGAGCATTCTCGATGGCCGGGTTCATTTCGCCAGCAACACTCGAACAAATTAGAGCTGCAAACGACATTGTCGACGTGGTGGGTGGTTACCTACCACTGAAACGTGCCGGGTCAAATTTTGTTGCCCTGTGCCCGTTTCATAGGGAAAAAACGCCTAGCTTTAACGTTAATCCACGCCTGCAAATCTTCCATTGTTTCGGCTGTCACAAAGGCGGTGATGTCTTCACGTTCGTTCAGCAGTATGAAAACATCGGGTTCATTGACGCAGTGCGGCGCTTGGCCGAGCGAGCGGGTATCAGACTCGAGTTTGAAAAAGACGCTGCCTTTGTCCAGGCACGGCATTTGAAGGATCGGCTGCTGCAAATTCACGAGCAGATTACACAACGCTGGCAGTTGTGCCTTGCAAATGACGCAGCCGGCCAGATCGCGCGTGATTATCTTGCAAGGCGCGGTGTCTCAGCAGAAGCAGCCAAGCTTTTCAGGCTCGGTTATGCACCCGATGCATGGGACGACACTGTTAATTGGGCCAAGAGCAAAGGGTTCGAGCTCGACCTAGCCGAAAAAGCGGGTCTGATCATCCGGCGCGAGTCGGGGGACGGTTGGTACGATAGGTTCCGTGGCCGGTTGATTTTCCCAATCTGCGATGAACAGGGCCGTGTAATCGGTTTTAGCGCGCGTGTGCTTGCGGGCGATGAAAAAACCGCCAAGTACATTAACTCACCCGAAACATCAATCTTCACAAAAAGCAAGGTCTTTTATGGGCTGGACAAATCCAAGCGCGCTTTGCTCGAGGCTGGCTTCGCCATTGTGTGCGAAGGCCAGCTCGACCTGATCAGGTGTTACATGGCCGGCGTTCAAAATGTTGTTGCACCCCTAGGAACAGCGCTGACATCGGACCATACCCGGATCTTGCGGCGGTATGTGGATGAAGTGGTGTTGTGCTTTGATTCAGACGAGGCTGGTCAGGCCGCCGCAGTGCGTTCTCTGGATAACCTGCTTGCGTCCGGTTTGGCGATCCGTGTTGCAGTTGTGCCTGCTCCACATGACCCGGACAGTTTCATCCGGGAACACGGTGCCGAACCGTTCAGACAGCTTATAACCGGTGCGAAGGAATTTTTCGATTATTACTTGGACCGACTATGTCGGCTTAACGAAATTACGACCCTCAAAGGCCGCATGAGTGTTGCTGAAGCAATGGGCGAAGTGGTAGCCAAAACGTCCAGCCCGATCCTCGCAGAAGCAGTAGCACAAAAAACTGCCGGCCGACTCGGTCTTGCCCCAGGCGCGGTTGCCGCAGGGTTCAAACGAATAGCCGCGCGCCTGCGGACTGGTAGTGCGCCAAGTGTCCCCGACGAAACGCCCCGGCCAGAAGTACAATTGCCGAGTCAGCTCGAGCGTTGGCTGTTGCGGCTGATGTTTTTTAGTGACGAAAATGCGCGTTGGTTGGCGACGTATTTTGAGGCCGACTGGGTTACACATCCGCATGTCCGGAACATTGTCGTGCGCAGGTTACAGGCTGTTACCAGCGAAACTTGGGAGGGTGTAGCAGCGTTCCTGGCGGGATGCACTGACGAGTTTGAACGTCACCTCGTGACTGAGGCAGCGACAATTGATCACGAAATCCCGGACCCACAGCGTCAGTTGCATGACGTGACGCGTGCGTTGCGGAACCAGTTCATTGATAGACAGCTCGTGCTGCTGCGCCAACGCACAAATGCACCCGATACAACCGAGCCGGACCGGCTTGAGGCACTGCGGCGGTATCAGGAACTTGTGGTCGCAAAGTCAAAGCCGCTTGAACCACGTAAGAGTGTATGAGTGTTACCTTACGCATTCTGCACAGAGCAAACATCCGGTGGTCCTTTAACAAAGTGTCGCCTGCAAAAAATGAAAACCTTGATCATTGCAACACGTAACCGGCACAAGCTGGGTGAAATCTGCGCTGTGCTTGGGGAACAATACCAGTACTTGACGCTGGCGGATTTCCCGGGTGCGCCTGAGGTTGCAGAGCAAAGTGACACATTCATCGGTAACGCAACGTGCAAGGCGCTCGAGCTTGCCCGATGGCTCGCACCGTCAATAGCAGATTTGAGCTTCAGGATCACTGGAGCAACCTATGTTGTTGCGGAAGATTCAGGGCTTGAAGTTGATGCACTTGGCGGTGCACCAGGCGTGCATTCGGCGCGATTCGCAGCCCTTGATTCGGGACAGACAACAAATTCACCCGATGCAGCCAACAACGCTAAACTGTTACGGCTGCTCACGGGTGTACCGGTGTCGAAACGCACCGCCAGATTCAGATGCGTGATTGCAGTTGTGCAACTCAAACAAACCCAAGCCGAACCTATCGAGCCGGTATATTTTGAGGGCGTGTGCGAAGGCAGGATCGGGTTTGAACTGCGCGGCACGGCTGGGTTCGGGTACGATCCGTTGTTTATCCCGACCGGGTTTGACCAGACGTTTGGGCAGTTGGGACCTGCAATCAAAAACCAGATCAGTCATCGTGCAATTGCTCTTGCCAATCTAAAAGCATGGCTCGACAAAATGCCGGATTGATTTTTAGGGTGTGCCAACGGTTGGATGTGTCTCTCCGCCGTCCGACCCGTTAAACGTAACTCACCTGCGCTGAGACCAGGCGTGGCGTATTGATTTGAGATTTAGCCGTTGACGATTTTCTTCTTACGGCCAATCTTCGTTGTGAAACGACTGACATGAAAACAGTACTTTTCGTGTGCACCGGTAACGTGTGTCGCAGCCCGATGGCTGAAGGCCTATTTCGTCGCGCCGTTCAGGGCAGGGACGAGTACCGGATTTTGTCGGCTGGCCTTGGCGCAGTTGAGGGCCAACCGCCAAGTGATTTTGCCGTAAAAGCCATGGCCGAGCTGGGGATAGACATCTCGAGCTTCCGCAGCCGGCCGTTGACAGTCGAGCTGATCAAACAAGCCGATTACATCTTCGGCATGACACACGGCCATGTTGAAGGCGTAATAGCGATGCACCCGCCTGCAGCCGAAAAAACGTTTCTGCTACGCGAATTCGACGAGACACTCGAGTCTTTCGAAAAAGACATTCCCGACCCCATCGGCGGTTCGTACCAGGTTTACGCCGCTTGCCGCGACCAGATCGAACAGGGCATTGCATCGGCGTTGAAGTTTCTCGAGCAGGCGGCCGGCCAGACGCTTGCACACAGGCACGTACCGACAAAACTAACAGTTGCACTGGGTGCCGATCACGGCGGGTTCGACCTGAAGGAGGCGCTCAGAAAGTATCTCGAAGACAGGGCCGTGAGCGTTACCGATTTCGGTGCGCATGCAAAAGACGCCGCTGATGATTACCCTGATGTTGCGCTGCCGGTGGCACGCAGTGTCGGCACGCGTAAACATGACCTCGGCATTTTGATCTGCACAACCGGTGTGGGCATGTGCATCGCCGCCAACAAGGTGCCCGGTGTCAGAGCGGCTTTGGCCTGCAACGAGCACATGGCCGAGATGGCAAGGCGCCATAACAACGCAAACGTTCTATGTCTTGGGGGTAAAACCACGGATGCCGAGCTCGCAAAGCGAATGGTGGAAGCGTTTCTGGGCGCGCACTTCGAGGGCGGCAGACACGAGCGGCGTATCCGCAAGCTCGAGTCGGTGTCCGGGTTAGCAGACCTGAGTTTGAATACAATTGACCCCGATGTAGCCCGTGCAATCGAGCTCGAACGCAAACGGCAGCAGGAACACATCGAGCTGATTGCAAGTGAAAACTTTGCCAGCCCCGCTGTGCTCGAAGCCCAGGGGTCGGTTCTCACGAACAAATATGCTGAGGGGTACCCACGCAAGCGTTGGTACGGCGGGTGCGAGCATATTGACACCGTCGAACAGCTCGCTATTGACCGTGCAAAAACGCTCTTCGGCGCCGAGCATGTCAACGTGCAGCCGCACTCGGGCAGCCAGGCGAACATGGCGGTGTATTTTGCCGTGCTGAAGCCCGGCGACAAAATTTTGACCATGGACCTTGCCCACGGCGGGCACCTGACACACGGGCACAAGGTGAACTTTTCAGGCCGGTTTTTCGAGGTCATCCACTACGGCGTGCGCAAGGAAGATGAGCAGATTGATTACGACCTGCTCGAGCAGCTCGCCAGGCAACACAAACCCAAAATGATCACCGTAGGCGCAAGTGCGTATCCGCGAATAATAGATTTTGCGCGCATGGCGCAGATTGCCCAAGAGGTGGGTGCATATCTAATGGCCGACATAGCGCACATTGCTGGGCTTGTTGCAGCAGGATTACACCCAAGCCCGGTGCCGCATGCCGACTTTGTCACCACCACAACACACAAAACATTGCGCGGGCCGCGAGGTGGACTGATCATGTGCAAGGCCAAATACGCCAAGGACATTGACAGCACGGTCTTTCCAGGCGTGCAAGGCGGTCCGCTCGAGCATGTAATTGCGGCAAAAGCAGTCTGTTTGCATGAAGCATTGCAACCGGCGTTCAAAGCGTATCAACAGCAAATCCTGCTTAATGCAAAAGCATTGGCCGAGCGGCTCAGACAAAACGGGTTCAGACTCGTCAGTGGCGGTACTGAAAACCACCTGATGCTGGTTGACGTTGGCGCGCGGGGTTTGACCGGTAAAGATTGTCAAGAAGCACTCGACCGCGCCGGTATCACAGTTAACAAAAACGCAATTCCGTTCGATACCCGGCCGCCGTTCCAAGCCAGTGGTATTCGGCTCGGCACACCGGCTGTGACCACGCGCGGCATGAAAGAGGCCGAAATGATCATCATTGCCGACATGATTACCGACGTGTTACAAAATATAAACGCGCTTGACACGGCCGCAAAAGTGCGCCAACGTGTGCTTGAGTTAACTGCAAGATTTCCCTTGCCGTATTGACAGACAATACAGCACTCGGGAGGCTGGTAATGATTCCAGCTTGAACGGGTTACGGCGGCCTGGCCCGAGCTAGGTTGTCGGGCTTGACCGCCGGCAGATTCACAATTGACAACGCGGCCTGGAACATCGGCTGCAAAATTTAATCCAGTTGTTGGAGCAATTGACGTTTGTTTATGCCAAGAACTAGCAAGAAAACCACCAAATCGAAAAAGTCAAAAAAGACAAGCACGGAGCCCGCCGGGCAACCGGCTGAAAACGGCGCGACTGAAACCGTGTCGGCGGCAGTAGCTGAACCAAACCCGGCTGAACAAGTCGAAGCACAACCCACTGCAACTGTTGCGGATGCGCAGACTGTCCCTGCTGAGGAAACCACGATTGAACCTGCGGTTGCCCAAGAAGAAGCAATCGCCCCTGAACAGCCACCTGCGGGCGAACAGGTTGTTTTACCAGTCAATGTTGCCAAGTTGCACGCAATGTCCATGCCCGAGCTTTTCCAGATGGCGCGCGATCTGGGTGTGGAAGACTACGCCGGCATGCGCAAGCACGAGCTTATCTTCCACATACTGCAAAAGAACGCCGAGCGCGCCGGAGTAATGTTTGCCGAAGGCGTGCTGGAAGTGCTCAAGGAAGGATTCGGTTTTTTGCGCTCGCAAAACTCGAATTATCTGCCGTGCCCGGAAGACATCTATGTTTCACCCTCGCAGATCAGGCGGTTCAATCTTCAAACCGGCAGCATTGTTGCCGGCCAAATCCGGCCACCGAAGGAAAAGGAACGGTTCTTTGCGCTGCTAAAGGTCGAGGCGGTTGACCATGAAGACCCCGAGATTGCAAAACACCGGACGCCGTTTGACAACCTTACGCCGCTGTTCCCAAACAAGCGGTTCATACTTGAAACCGCCCCGGAAGAATTGAGCACGCGCGTGCTTGACCTTGTCTGCCCCCTCGGCAAGGGCACACGCGGCCTTATCGTTGCCCCGCCGCGCACGGGCAAAACAATCCTTATGCAGAAAATCGCAAATGCAATCCTCAAGAACAACCCTGAAACCTATGTGTTCATCCTGCTGATCGACGAGCGACCAGAGGAAGTCACAGACATGGAACGCTCCTGTCGCGGCGCGGAGGTGATCAGTTCGACCTTCGATGAACCGGCCGAGCGCCACGTGCAGGTGGCCGAGATGGTCATCGAAAAAGCAAAACGCATGGTCGAACGCAAACGCGATGTTGTGATTTTGCTGGACTCGATCACGCGCCTTGCGCGCGCATACAACACGATCCAACCGCACTCGGGCAAGATTCTATCAGGCGGTGTCGACGCAAATGCACTACACAAACCCAAACGGTTCTTTGGCGCAGCCCGCAATATCGAGGAAGGTGGTTCCCTAACAATCATCGCAACTGCTCTGATCGACACTGGCAGCCGAATGGACGAGGTGATTTTCGAAGAGTTCAAAGGCACCGGCAACATGGAGGTGCACCTGGACCGC
>FMSI01009682.1_pt1 | contig 50658 bp, 54 predicted proteins | sample 1504471 | NCBI WGS metagenome assembly FMSI01 (sample SAMEA4475357, study PRJEB15587) | soil metagenome | biome: Soil; feature: Field | place: India | collected 2015-03-11 | depth 0 m
GGGGGTTGTGAAGAATGGAAATGGACGTGCGTAGAGTCCAGGAGATCCTTCCCCACCGTTTCCCTTTCCTTCTTGTGGATCGCATTGTTTCTCTTGAGAAAGGCAGAGTGGTGGGAATAAAGAATGTCACCGTGAACGAATGGTTTTTCCAGGGACATTTTCCGGGAAGGCCTGTTATGCCTGGGGTTTTAATCCTTGAAAGCATGGCACAAGTTGGAGCTACTATGATGATGTACATGGAAGAATTTCGAGGGTGCATTCCGTATTTCGCTTCTCTTGATGATGTTCGTTTCCGTCGCCCGGTAGTACCTGGAGATCAGCTCGTCATGGAGGTGATACTCCTCAAAAGAAGGGGTCGCGTGGGGAAACTCAAGGGAATAGCCAGGGTTGGGGAACACGTTGTGGCTGAAGCTGAGCTTGGATTTTCTCTGGTTTCTGCGGGAGCAAAGGAGGAAGAGTCTTGAAAAGACAGTGGGTGCGTATTCTGGGTACCGGATCGAGTGTCCCCGAAAGGGTGCTGACAAATCACGACCTTGAGGGTATGGTGGAGACGAGCGATGAATGGATCACAACTCGAACGGGTATCAAGGAGCGAAGGATTGCCTTTCCTTCTCAAACCACTTCAGAACTTGCTCTTGAGGCGTCTCGCAAAGCCCTTGAGGCGGCGGAGGTTAGGCCTCAAGAAATTGACTGTATCGTGGTGGGAACAGTAACTCCTGACATGCTCTTTCCCTCGACAGCTTGTCTCATCCAGCATGCTTTGGGTGCCAAAAATGCCTTTGCCTTTGACCTTGAGGCAGGATGTACCAGTTTTGTGTATGCCATGGCCATGGTGGAGAAATTTCTTCTTGCCGAGGGAAGAGGAAAGGCTCTTGTGGTTGGAGCAGAGACTCTCTCGAAGATTGTTGATTGGCAGGATAGGGCAACCTGTGTCCTTTTCGGAGACGGGGCAGGGGCGGCAGTTCTTGGCCTTGGGGAGACTCCGGGTATTTTAGCTACCTGTCTTGGAGCTGATGGAGGGGGAGCACATCTTCTTGAACTTCCGGCGGGGTGCTCCCGAATGCCAGCCTCTATCGAGACGGTCAACCAAAGATTGCACTATATAAAGATGAGTGGTAATGAGGTGTTCAAATTTGCTGTGCGCGTTGTGGAAGAGGCCTCCCTTGAGGTACTGAGGAAGGCTCAAAAAACCATTACAGAGGTTTCCCTTTTCATTCCCCATCAGGCCAATGTCAGGATAATACAGTCAGCAGCCAGGAGACTTGGCATCTCTGAGGAAAAGGTGTTTGTAAATGTGGAACGATATGGAAACACTTCTTCGGCCTCCATTCCCATTGCCCTTGATGAAGCTCAAGGATCTGGCCGGATTAAGCGAGGAGACCTTGTGCTCCTTGTAGGGTTTGGTGCGGGCCTGACATGGGGGGCTGCACTCATTCAGTGGTAAAGGGGGTTGGTCAATTGGCACGAAGGGTCGTTGTTACCGGTATTGGGGTCATCAGCCCTGTGGGTACCGGAAAGGACAAGTTTTGGCAGTCACTCCTTGAGGGAAAATCGGGAATCGATGTCATTCAAAGCTTTGATCCTACACCTTTCGAAAGTAGAGTTGCTGGAGAGGTGCGGGATTTTGACCCCGAGGGCTTTCTCTCCCGCAAAGAAGCACGGAGAATGGACCGTTTCTCACAATTTGCTGTCTGTGCTTCCCTTATGGCCTTGGAGGACGCAAGTCTTGACCTTGCAAAGGTTGATAGAGAAAGAGCAGGAGTCATTTTGGGGTCGGGGATTGGAGGAATTCGTACCTTTGAGGACCAGTATCGGGTACTTTTGGAGCGGGGCCCACAGAAGGTCAGCGCCTTTTTCATCCCCATGATGATTGTCAACATGGGAGCGGCAAACGTAGCGATACAGCTTGGTCTCAAAGGACCGAATAGTTGTGTTTCCACAGCCTGTGAGGCTTCTACGCATGCTTTGGGGGAGGCGCTCCGCATTATTCAGCGCGGTGAAGCGGATATTATGATTGCCGTTGGAGCAGAAGCCTCTATTACCCCTCTGGCAGTAGCAGGGTTTTGTGCCATGAAGGCCCTTTCTACTTGCAATGACGAACCAGAAAAAGCTTCCCGTCCCTTTGATCGAAGACGGGATGGATTTGTCATGGCAGAGGGGGCGTGTGCCCTGATCCTTGAGGCAGAGGAGGTAGCTCTTACACGAGGCGCCCGAATTTATGCCGAGCTTAAGGGGTATGCCTCAACCTGTGATGCCTACCATATCACTGCACCTGATCCCGAGGGGGAAGGAGCGGCACGGGCTATACGTTTAGCCCTTGAAGACAGTAACGTCTCTCCAGAGGAAGTGGACTACATCAATGCCCATGGAACTTCAACGCCTCTCAATGACAAGACAGAAACTCTGGCAATCAAGAAAGTCTTTGGAGAGCGGGCATATAAGATTAAAATCAGCTCCACAAAGTCCATGGTAGGTCATCTCCTTGGAGCGGCAGGTGCCCTGGAGGCCGCGGCGACGGTTCTCTCTGTTTACCATGGTATTATTCACCCTACTATAAATCTTGAAGAACCCGATCCGGAGTGCGACCTTGACTATACCCCGCACAAAGCTTGTCCTCTTTTCATCCGTAATGCCCTTTCGAACTCCTTTGGATTTGGGGGACATAACGGAACTCTTGTTTTTGGGAGGTATGAGGGGTGAGGCATAGTGGTAGTCTGGGTACTTCCTTTCAATTATCTTTTGGGGTCCCTACCCTGTGGGCTCATCATTACCTGGGCTTTTAAGAGGGTAGACCTTCGTCGGTTCGGAAGCGGTAACATTGGGGCCACCAATGTTTCAAGGGTGGCGGGATTTGTTCCCGCTCTTTTGGCTGGAGTGGGGGATGCTCTTAAGGGTTTCTTAGGGGCGTACCTCGCTTTTTACTTCTTAGGAGCCTTTCCGCTCTTGTTCTTCGTTGCTGCACTTCTTGTCGTTTTGGGACATGACTGGTCTTGCCTTTTAGGATTTAGAGGAGGCAAGGGTGTAGCTACAACCTTGGGGGTTCTCTTCTGTCTTTCCTGGCAAGTGGCTCTTTTGTGTCTTTTGGTATGGGTTGTGGTCGTTTTGGTGACACGGTATTCCTCCTTGGGGTCTTTGGGGGGAGCTCTGGCCATGCCCTTTTTGCTCTTTCTTCTTCACCGGCCTCCATCTTTTGTGTGGTGGGGAATATGCGCTGCCTTTCTTGTGTTTTTCAGGCACAAAGAAAATATCCGTCGGCTTGTAAAAGGAGAGGAGTTGAAAATCGGAAAGAAAGGGCGTGAGAAACATGGCCAAAGAGGTCTTGGAATTGAATGAAGAGAATTTTGTTACAGAAGTACTGCGGTCGGAAAAGCCTGTTATGGTAGATTTTTGGGCCACTTGGTGTATGCCTTGCCGCATGATGGCTCCGGTCATAGAGGAGATCGCCGAAAACTGGGCCGGTAGAGTTAAGGTGGGGAAAGTCAATACCGATGATGTTCCCTCCCTGGCAATGAAATTTGGCATTCATGCCATTCCTACCCTCCTTTTCTTCCAGGGTGGTAAGGAGATTGAACGAGTTGTGGGGTACGTTCCCAAAAGGGCTCTTGAAGAGAGACTCCGGCGTATTCTGGGCGAGAGAGAACTTTAAATTCTTGGTGTTCCTTCTTTTTGCTCCTCTTGAGGATTTGAGAAGCTTGAAAGTGAGGGTGACTCTCCTCTCTCTGCACATGGTACAGGTTATTTACCGAACCTTTAAGACTTTGGAAGGACGAAGGGTGTAAGTCCGTCTCCCCTTTCTCCTTGTTTTGAATGATGGAGCGCATCTTTTGGCCAAAAGAGTGGTCCTTACTTGAGAGAGCATTTGATGATTTTCGCGGAACCATTATGGTTGTGGCCCCTCCAGATCGGGGAAAGACGACCCTGGTGTATCTTCTTGTGCGTACTCTTGTGGGACGGGGGAAGCGAGTCGGATGGGTGGATGCAGATCTCGGACAGTCCCAGGTTGGTCCCCCCACGACGGTAGGTGCATGCATTCTTTTCGGTAGGGAAATGGGGTTGAGAGAACGTCTTTTTACCCCCCTTTTCCATTTCCTCGGCGATACCACTCCAGAGGAGGACATCGTCGCTTTGGCCGTGTACGCTTTTGATCTTGTACGCTCGGTGAAGAAGAAAACCGATGTAGTGATTCTCGATACCTGTGGACTCTTCCATTCTCCCTCGGGGTATCTTCTCAAAATGCTCAAAATCAGACTCATTGAGCCTGAAGTGGTTATAGCCTTGGGAGAAAGCAGAGAATTTATTCCCCTTTCGTCTCGACTTAAGGAGCGCCTTATTGTTCTTCCCATTCCTTCTTCTGTCTTAAGGAAACATTATGAGCACCGCCGCCTCCATCGTCAGAGGCTCTTTTCCCTCTATTTCTCTGTAGGAAAAGAGATGAGCTTGCCCCTTGAGACTCTTCGCTTCTCTCTGCCTCTTTACCCCTCCTTTTTTGACTTGAAAGTGCAAAAGAGAAAAGATGGAATACATTTTTCAAGTGTTTATGAAGATTTTCTCCTTATTCCAGAGGGAAAAGAGAGGGAGACGTTTCCTCATGCTTATCCTTGTGCTCTCCTTGAAGGACTTGTTTGTGGGCTCTTCACCTCAGAGGGAGGAGAAATCGGCCTTGGAATCCTTGAAGGCGTAAACTGCAAGGAAGGTTTGGTGAATCTTTGGGCGGTGCAGTGTAACTCTGGGAAAATTGCCTGTGTGGTTCCTGGGGCACTACGCCTTGAGAGAAGCGGGATAGAAAAGGGTCGCCTTGGGGTGCGTCTCTCTCCCTTTCGTTTGGCGAAGAAAAACATACCTGTATCTCTGTATGGTGAATGGTTGTCCCGAGAGTGAGCGAAAAAGCGTTAGGAGAAAGCCCTAACCCGCCTTTTTCCCATTACACCAGAATTTCACCGGTATAATAACAAAGGAGGTAAGGGGGCCCGTCTTTAACGTTCATCACGGCGGGAGGGAAGGGAGAATGTCTTTGGCCTGCCACCAACCGGCTCGTGAAACCCAAACAGTTTTTGATCCATAAAAGTGCTGCATTTTTCCGTCAAACCGTTGAGCGTATCCCTCCTCTCATGGGGAAGGAAAGTCTCCATTTAGTGGCTCTCAGAGGGTATGAGGCTGTGATTCGTTTCGAATTCCTTTTTCTTTTATCCTCTCGTCTTATTCTTGAACTGGAAGAAAAAGTACCGTTTCCTGCACTGGTCTTTTGGCGTCATATTTCTCTCCTTTTGATTTTTCTGGGAAGGTTGTTTTTGTCTTTCCCACTGGTTACTTCATCGGATAGGAACGGTTCTCTTTGCTTCTGGGGGGTTTACTGTGGAGGTTCTTGAGGGCTTGAGGCTATAGGAGAAACATCGGGTATTTCCTGTGAAGAAGGGACAACCTAACTGCGACAAGTTTTGGATGGAATGACGCGGGTTCCCAAGGAGCCTCGAAAAATATTACCTCCTGACGAGGAGGGCAACATGGTTTTAGGAGAACACGTGTCGTGGGAGGCAAAGGATGTATTCTCTGGAATAAGGAACCGGTTGCAAGACCTTTGATATTGATATAAAGGATGTTACTCTGGTGAAAGAGAGCGATGTAATCCTCGCGCCAAAAAGGTTGAGACATCCGTCGATTTCTTGGATTTCTAAGGGAGACAAACAAAGAGGGGTATCTGTAACATGGCGGAAATTCTTCCAGCTACTGAGGAGGCCATCGATAAGGGAGCCTCGCTTCTTCGAGAGGGGAAGCTTGTAGCGTTCCCCACTGAGACCGTCTATGGTCTTGGGGCCTGCGCCTTTCTTCCCCGAGCTGTGGCTCGTGTTTTTGAGGTGAAGGAGCGACCATTTTTCGACCCTTTGATTGTGCATGTAGCGGAGCCTGGAATGGCTGAGGAGCTCTGGGAAAGAGTGGACCCTCGGGCACGTTTGCTCATTGAATGCTTTTGGCCTGGTCCTCTGACCCTTGTACTTCCCAAAAGGCCTGTTGTTCCAGATATCGTCACTGCTGGTCTTCCTACCGTTGCGGTGCGGATGCCGGCCCATCCAGTGGCTCTTGCTCTTATTCGGAAGGCTCGAGTTCCTGTAGCGGCTCCCAGTGCGAATCTTTTTGGACGGCTCAGTCCCACACTGGCTCAGCATGTAGCAAAGCAAGTCGGGGGACAGATTGAGCTCATTATTGACGGGGGAAGGTGCCCCGTAGGGGTTGAGTCGACGGTTATTGAACTTGTGGAGGAAGCGGTTCTTTTGAGGCCGGGGGGAGTACCTCTTGAAGACATTGAGCGGGTGATTGGAAAGGTTCGGGTCGATTTTCAGGCAGCCTCTCCCCGTTCCCCCGGTCAGCTCCCCTCTCATTATGCTCCTTTGATTCCTTTGAAAATCGTTCCTTTGGAAACTCCTCCTCCCTTGGGACTGCGGGTTGGGTTTTTGGCTTTCCGTAGGGTGGAACATCCAGAGTGGTTTGAGACAGTAGAGATTCTCTCTCCATCAGGGGATTTGCAAGAGGCGGCAGCAAATTTCTTTGCTTGCCTTCATCGGTTGGAAGAAGCGCGTCTCGATCTTATTTATGTCGAGCCGGTACCGGAGGTAGGGCTGGGAAGGGCCATCATGGACCGTCTGAGAAAAGCTTCGAAAGCCTTAGAATACTGGAAGTGACAAGGTATCCTTGTGACGGACGACATGGCCTGAGAGGAATTCGGTTTTTGAACCTCGCTATGGCACGGAAGAAGGGCGAAACATGCCGTGTGGATTGGAAGAAGAAGTCACTTGACACGCACAGGTTATCTGGGAATCAGTCTACGGAACGTGAAGAGGAGGTGGAAGTATGGATTACGGTTTTGGACGATTTGAGCAAGTTCTTACGGTGAGTATTTTCCCAGGAGAGTATGTTCTTGAGAGTGTTGAGGAAGTCATAGGCAAGGAACACATTGAAAACGGTGTCATTCTTTCCGGATTTGGAACGTTCAGTGAAGTTCATCTTCATTGGGTGACGACCACGGGGCTCCCCCCGGTGGAACACTTTGAGCGCTATGAAGGCCCCTTTGAGCTTCTGTCTTTAAGTGGGGTTATTGCCAGTTCTGAACCTCACGTCCATGCCGTGATTTCGGATGTCCGAGGTGCGTACGGAGGACACTTAGAGCATGGGAGCCGTGTCCTCTACCTTTGTGAGATTGCCATTGGGGTTCTGTCTGGGATTTCCATGCGGCGAAGGTTGACACCTGAGGGTCTTAAACAGCTGAGGTTTGAGGAGCAGCTGTCCTAAGGTTGACACCTATCCCTGGGGAACATATAATTCTCAAGATGCTGGGGGGAGTTCTTGTGCATAGAGAAAGGTGGCAATAATCAATGATGGAGCTAAAGAGAGAAGAAAAGGAAAAGCACGTTTTGGAGTTTGAGGTTGAAATTGAGAAGGAGAGGGTGGACGAAGTCCTCGAGGAGGTCTATCGGGACCTTAACCGAAGGATTGCCGTTCCAGGTTTTCGCAAGGGTCGTACTCCACGAGCCATTCTGCGAGCCCGTCTGGGAAAGGAAGTCATAATCGACGAGCTTGTACATCGCCTGGTTCCTAAGGTAATCACAGAGGTTCTCGAGAAAGAGAACATGGAAATTGTTGATGAGCCCAACGTGGAGGTGCTCCATGTTGAAGAGGGAGAGCCTCTTCGTTTTCGCTTTCGAGTGGTAGAAAATCCCTCAGTGGTCTTGGCCCGTCCTGAGGAAATCGAAGTCCACCGATATCGTCTGGAGATACGAGAAAGCGATGTCGATGAGAGTGTTGAGAATTTCCGCAGGAGATTGGGAGAGTGGAAAGAGAAAGAAGGGCCAATCAAGCCGGGTGATATGGTGGTTGTGGAAGTAGAAGGGAAGAGATTCTCCCTGATAGCGGGGTACGATGACCGCTCTGTAGGCTCAGTTATTATCGGTACGAAGCGAGGAGAGAAGAGAACAGTCCCTCTTGAAGAGGGAGAAGAGAAGGAAGTGGAAATTCTTGCCGTTTTCGAGAGACACCTTCCAGCGCTCGATGGCGAATTCTTGGGAGCCTTGGGAGAACAGTATGCTTCACTTGAAGGTTTCCGAGCCGAGGTGCGGAAATCTCTTGAGGAGGGTGCTAAGGGTCTCGTGGAAGAGAGATTGCAAAAGGAGGCGATAGCGGCTCTCTGCCGCAATTCTCAGGTCGAGATTCCCAGCCCTCTTGTGGAAGAAGAGACGAGATCGGTTATTGAGAGTTTCAGGAAGCAACTCGAAGAGAGTGGTATGGCTCTCGAGCGCTATCTTGAGGTCACCGGTAAGGATTTTGCTGCCTTTGAGGAAGAGATGCGAAACATTGCCCGCTTAAGGCTTAAAAAGCAATTTGTGCTCGGACAATATGCTAAGGAATACGGTATCGAGTTGACCAGAGAGGAGCTGGAACATCTTGTCGCGGACATTGCTCAGCAGAGTGGGAAGTCTCCAGATAAGGTGGCAGAGAGTCTTTCAAAAAGAGAAGTCCTTCCTCGAATGGCAGCCCGCCTCTTTACCCACAAACTCGTTGCCGATCTTCTCTCGAGAGTGAAAGTGAAGGAGGTCGAAGAGCCTCTTAATCTTGACCAGTGGAGGGCTTTGGGAGATCCTGAAGAGGAGATGATTCACGAATGAACGTGAATGGACTGCGTCTCAGCTATCTTGTGCCTATTGTGGTGGAACAAACCCCAAGAGGTGAGCGGGCTTACGATATCTATTCTCGCCTTTTGCAAGATCGCATCGTCTTTTTGGGAACCGAAATAGATGACACTGTGGCAAACCTTGTCATTGCCCAGCTTCTCTTCCTTGAAGCCATGAACAAGGAAAAGGACATTAATCTCTATATTAATAGCCCTGGTGGTTCGGTGTCGGCAACTCTGGCTATTTATGATACCATTCAATACATAAAACCCGATGTGGCTACAATATGCATAGGCCAAGCAGCAAGTGGAGCAGCAGTGATTTTGGCTGCTGGAGCGCAGGGTAAGCGTATGGCTCTTCCTAACTCTCGTATTATGATCCATCAGCCTCTGGGTGGTGCCCAGGGTCAGGTAACGGACATCGAGATTCATGCCCGGGAGATGGTGAAAATTCGAGAAAAGCTTAACGAGATCCTTGCTCGCCATACCGGTCAATCCATTGAGAGAATCCGCAGAGATACGGAGAGGGACTTCTTCATGTCTCCTGAGGAAGCCCGGGAATACGGACTGATTGACCGGGTTCTCTATCCTGAAGAAAAGAGGAAAGAAGGAGCTATCCAGAATGTCGAGGTTTGAAGAGGAGAAGGTTAGGTTGCACTGTTCTTTCTGTGGCAAGGCCCAACAAGAGGTGAAGCGAATCATCGCTGGCCCGGGAGTATACATCTGTGACGAATGCGTAGAACTTTGCAACGAGATTCTCAAGGAAGATTCGCGGAAGAGCAAAAAAGATTTTGTTCTTGAAGAGCTGCCTTCCCCCCAAGAGATCAAGGCCTTTCTTGATCAGTACGTCATAGGACAGGAACGGGCAAAGGTTATCCTTTCTGTGGCAGTGTACAACCATTATAAGCGTGTCATGCAGCCGAAGGATTCAAAGGACGTGGAGATTGAAAAAAGCAACGTTCTGCTTCTTGGTCCCACCGGTTCTGGCAAGACTCTGTTAGCTAAGACTTTGGCGAAATTCCTTAACGTTCCCTTTGCTCTTGCTGATGCCACAACGCTTACCGAAGCAGGGTATGTGGGCGAAGACGTGGAAAATATCCTTTTGCGTCTCATTCAGAACGCCAACTTTGATATCAGAAGGGCGGAAAAGGGCATTGTCTACATTGATGAAATAGACAAGATAGCCCGAAAAGGTGAGAATCCCTCCATTACCCGGGATGTCTCTGGAGAAGGGGTACAACAGGCACTCCTCAAGATCCTCGAGGGTACCGTTGCTAACGTTCCTCCCCAAGGGGGAAGGAAACACCCTCACCAAGAGTTCATTCAGATCAATACTGAAAGCATCCTCTTCATCTGTGGGGGGGCTTTTGTGGGACTTGAGCGAATTATTGAGAACCGCTTGAAGGACCGTAAGATCGGCTTTGGGGCTCGAGAGAGCTTTTCGGAAAAAGAACTTTCCCGCAACATTCTCCATGAAATCCAACCAGAGGATCTTCTGAAATTCGGTATGATCCCTGAATTCGTCGGAAGGGTACCTGTTATTTGTGCTCTTGACCCTCTGACAGAGAACGATTTGGTGCGCATTCTCACCGAGCCCCGAAACAGCCTTGTCAAACAGTACCAAAAACTCCTTGAGATGGAAGGTGTGGAACTCATTTTCACCGAGGGGGCCCTGCGGCTTATTGCCAGGGAAGCACTCGCTAAGGGAACCGGAGCCCGGGGATTGCGCTCGATCATGGAACGCCTCATGACCGATCTCATGTTTGAGATTCCTTCTCGAAAAGACATTAAGAAAGTCATCATCAACGAAGCCTTTGTAAGAGGTGAAAATTACCTCTTTCTCAAGCAAGGCTGCGAGGAGAGGCCGGCGTAAGGAGGAAGTATGGAGAAGGATGTAGTCCTCTTGCCTGTTTTCGAGGCCCAGGCATCGGAGAGTAGGTGGTACGATTTTTGGGAGAAGAACAGATATTTCATCCCTTCCCCCGATCTTCAAAAACCTCCTTTTTCTATAGTGATTCCCCCTCCTAATGTCACAGGGCACCTCCATATGGGTCATGCTTTGAATCTGACCCTGCAAGACGTTGTAATCCGAGCCAAGCGTATGCAGGGTTACGCTGCTTTGTGGCTTCCGGGGACAGATCACGCCGGGATTGCTACTCAAAACGTTGTTGAGAGACATCTCGCGAAGGAAGGCCTACACCGTCATACCTTAGGGCGGGAGGCTTTTCTCGAGAAAGTTTGGGAATGGAAGGAGACCTACCACCGCAGAATTGTGGAACAGCTCAAAAGGATGGGAGCGTCCTGTGATTGGACGAGAGAACGTTTCACGATGGACGAAGGCTTATCCCGAGCAGTTCGGGAGGTCTTTGTACGCCTTTTTGAAGAGGGACTCATTTACCAGGGTGAATATATTGTTAACTGGTGTCCCCGCTGTGAGACGGCCTTGGCTGATGTTGAAGTGGAGTATCGTGAAACTTCGGGAAAGCTCTACTACATTCGTTATCCCTTCCTTGAGGAGGACGGGTTTCTGGTTGTAGCCACTACCCGTCCGGAGACCCTCCTTGGAGATGTAGCCTTGGCCGTTCACCCTGAGGATTCTCGTTACCGAAACGCCGTAGGGAAGAAGGTTGTTTTGCCCCTCCTCAGGCGAATTATTCCGGTCATTGCCGACTCTCGTATCGATCGGGGCTTTGGAACAGGTGTTCTCAAGGTTACCCCGGGCCACGCTCTCCTTGACTTCGAGATAGGAAGACAACACGATCTTCCCGTTGTGCAAGTCATCGATACTAAGGGTTTCATGACCGAAGCCGCTGGGTGCTTTGCCGGTCTCTCCCGCGAAGAGGCGAGGAAGAGTGTCCTTCTGGCCCTTGAAGAAGAAAGTCTTCTTGAGCGTGTAGAAGATCATCTCCATGCGGTGGGACACTGTTATCGCTGCGGAACAGTCATAGAGCCTCTTGTGTCCCGTCAGTGGTTTGTGCGGATGAAGGAATTAGCCGAACCTGCTATGCGGGCTGTTGCAGAAGGCAAGACAGTTTTTGTTCCGGAACGCTGGACAAAAGTGTACTTTGAGTGGATGGAAAATATTAAGGACTGGTGCATATCCCGCCAAATATGGTGGGGACACCGCATCCCGGTCTTCTACTGCCAGTCCTGTGGCTACACCTTTGCTCATCGGGATACCCCCGTATCCTGTCCGAAGTGCCAGGGAGAGATTCGACAGGATGAGGATGTGCTCGATACTTGGTTCAGCTCGGCTCTCTGGCCTTTTTCCACTTTGGGATGGCCGGAGAAGACTGAGGATTTAGCACGTTTTTACCCTACCTCGCTTCTGGTGACCGGTTTTGACATCATCTTTTTCTGGGTGGCCCGCATGATCATGATGGGTTTGAAATTCATGGGGGATGTTCCCTTTAAAAAGGTTTACATCACGCCTCTTGTACGGGATGAGGAAGGAAGAAAGATGAGTAAGTCTCTGGGAAATGCCATTGATCCCCTGGGAATTGTGGAACAGTATGGAAGCGATGCCCTGCGCTTTGCCCTTGCCTGGTTGACCATCCAAGGGAGAGACATACACCTCTCTTTAAAGAGAATTGAAGCGGCTCGTAGTTTTGTCAATAAGCTTTGGAATGCTGCCCGTTTTGTGCTTATGAATCTCGAGGGGTTTGCCTTCCTTTCTCTCACTGAGAATGCCCTTGACCTCAAGGACCGATGGATTCTCTCGCGTCTTAACAAGGTAATCCAGGAGGCCACGGTACAATTAGAGAACCTTGAATTTGGAGGCTTCGTGCAGCTTCTTTACGACTTCGTCTGGAGCGAGTACTGTGATTGGTATCTCGAGTGGAGCAAGAGAGACCTGTACCGAGGAACAGAAAGAGAGCGTCGAAAAACCCAGAATGTTCTTCTCACTATCTTGAGCCATCTTTTGCGCCTCCTTCACCCGGTTATTCCTTTTGTGACCGAGGAGATCTGGCAACATCTTCCTTTGCCCTATAAGGAGAGGGAGAGTATCATGGTCTCTTCCTGGCCTCAGGGGGATACTACCTGGACAGATAAAGAAGCGGAAAAAGATGTCGCTTTTCTCCAGGGGGTTGTCCGAGAGATACGATACTTACGGTCCGAACTCGGGGTTTCTCCCGCCTTTGAAGGTGTGGTATGGTTAAGTTGTACGGAGGCAGATCGGGTGGGGTTTCTCTCTGCAAAGAAAGAATACGTTGAGCAACTCACCAAATGTATCGTAGAGCGTGTAGGGGAGAATATTCCTCGTCCACCTCATGTAGCTTTGGGACGAGTGCAGGGTGTCGATGTATACTTCTTTGTGGAAGGCGTTGTAGATGTGGAAAAAGAAGAACGACGTCTGCTGAAGAAGATTGAGAACCTTAGCCGAGACCTTGAACGCATCACCAAGAAGCTCGAAGACGCTCGATTCCTTGCTCGGGCTCCCCTTGAGGTTGTCACGCAGGAGAAAGAGCGATATACTGAAATTAAAGAAGAGATTGCCCGTCTCAAGAGGCTTCTTGAGGGTATCTTATGAGGTTCTTTACTGTGAAAGGGAGAGATCCAGTAGAAGTTATCGTGACCCTTCTTGGGGCTTTGCTTGTAGTGGTCTTTTCCTTTTTTACGGCCCGAGGAGATCTCGATCGGTATACGAGACTCCTCCTCTCCAAGGAGGTTCCTCCTCTTATTCAGGTGGTAGAAGAAGAGGAATTTGTCCCCGTATCACCCTTTGAGGAATGGACTTGGGAGTTCCCTCAGGTTTCACCTCTTTTGGCAGAGGCGACTCCTTTGCCCTTGCCCTCTCCTGGGAAGGAAACGAAGGTTAAGGAAGAAGTCAAAGTGGTGGAGAAACCCAAGGTGACACCTTCTGTATCTCCACTCTTTCCTCGGGAAGGAGCTTTCTTACAGGCGGGAGCATTTTCTCAAGAGAAGAATGCTCAAGCAATGGTGGAGACTCTAAGGCGTTTCGGTTACGAAGCGGTTGCTGAGAATGTTTCGGGAATGTACCGGGTAAGGGTCTATGGATTTGCTTCTCTTGACGAAGCCAGGAAGGCGGCGGCAAAACTACGGTCTCAGGGCATAGAATGTTTCGTTGGGAAGTGAAAGAGGAACGAGTATGACCTTGAGGGAAGTCAAGGAAATTCTTAAAGCAGAAATCCTGGCAGGTGAGGAGTTGCTCGATCAACGGGAACCCAAATCGGCTTGTGGAAGCGACCTTTTAAGCGATGTTCTGGCTTTTACGAAGGATAATTCCCTCCTTCTTACCGGGCTTACCAATCCTCAGGTGATCCGCACAGCGGAGATGATCGATCTCATTGGGGTAGTGTTTGTGCGGGGAAAGCGGCCGGAACCCGCCACAGTTGAGTTGGCAGTGATAAAGAAAATCCCCCTCCTGGCCACGAGACTTCCTATGTATGAGGCCTGTGGAAGATTATATCTACACGGATTGAAGGGTTGTAGCGAGATAGAATGAGGGATGAACAACCCCTCATCGAGGTGGAACGAAGAATCCAAGGGGGAGACTTTCAAAGTGCCGGTGATGTGTCGAGCGAACTCAAAAGGATCCTGCAACAGATTGGTTTTCCTGCAGCTTTTACCCGTAGAGTGGTTATTGCAGCATATGAGGCAGAGATGAACGTTGTTATCCATGCTTGGCATGGGATTTTCAGAGCTCGGATCTTTCCCAGTTGGATTCACATCGAGGTGGATGACGAGGGTCCGGGAATTGCTGATCTTGAGCTTGCTTTCCAGGAAGGCTATTCCACTGCTCCGCCTCATATCCGGGAAATGGGTTTCGGAGCAGGGTATGGTCTCTCGAATATGAAGAAGTGCTCCGATCGTCTGGAAATCGACACCCGAATTGGAGAGGGTACAAAGGTCGTCATGGACTTTTTTCTCAGTCCGTGAGAAGAAGAAGGTAAAAAGATGCAAGAGACGTACCACTCTGTTCGTCTGGATGAAGAAAAGTGTAAAGGGTGCACTCACTGTATTCGTCGCTGCCCCACTGAAGCTATTCGAGTTAAAGGGGGCAAGGCTCGGATCGATGAAGAGCGATGCATTGATTGTGGGGAGTGTATAAGAACCTGTCCAAACCATGCGAAATATGCTCAAACCGATCCCCTTGAGGCCATTCAAAATTTTCGCTACACTGTAGCTCTCCCTGCACCAGCCTTCTATGCCCAGTTCAAGTTTACTATTCCCTTGGGGAAAGTGCTGAATGGTCTTTTGCATCTGGGGTTCAACGAGGTATTTGAAGTTGCCCGGGGAGCAGAGATCTTGGCTGAAGAGATAGTCCATTACCTGAGGAGGAAAGATCTCATTCTACCCCTGATCTCTTCTGCCTGTCCCGCGGTGGTTCGCCTGGTGGAAGTGAAGTTTCCCTCGCTTCTTGACAATCTTCTTCCTCTTGACTCTCCCTTAGGAGTGGCAGCAAAGATCGCCCGCCTTGGGGCCATGGAGAAGGGCTACAGACCCGAAGAAATAGGGGTTTTTTTCGTCACCCCTTGTCCGGCTAAGGTTACCGAAACTCGCCAAAGTGGAGAAGGGCTTGGACGGGTTGATGGAGCTATTTCTATGGCGAGTATCTACTCCCGTCTGGTCAACGAGTTGCACCTTGTAGAGGATGTTCCCGGACTTCAGGTTGCTGGATTCAAGGGGATTGGATGGGCCCGCTCCGGGGGAGAGCAGGAGTCCTTAGGAGAGGGAGAGTACATGGCGGTGGATGGAATCCATAATGTCATTTCGGTTTTCGAAAAAATAGAGATGGAAGAGCTAAAAGGTGTTGTCTATTGCGAAGCTCAGGCCTGTGTAGGGGGGTGCATTGGAGGAGTTTTGGCGGTGCAGAATCCCTTTATTGCCAAGGTGAATATCAATCATCTTCTCAAGAAGTACGGGATTTTTCGGCCTCCCATCCTGGAGGAGATGAAGGAATGGCACAAATTCAGGGTTTTCCTCCGGGAAAGAGCCTACGAAGCAAAGGAGGTTTTGAAACTCGATCGAAATCTCGAACGAGCCTTGGAGAAGTATCAAAAGATAGAAGAACTTTTGGAGTGTTTGCCGGGTCTTGATTGTGGAGCCTGTGGTTCCCCCACCTGCCGGGCTCTGGCCGAAGACGTGGTGCGTGGAAGAGCAGAGGAGATAGACTGTCCTTTCCTTTTGCGGGACAACATGCTTGAGTTGGCACGGGAGATATACGCCTTGGCAAGCAAGGTTCCCCAAACGATGTCAGAGAAAAGGAGGAAGGGAATTGAGCATAAAAATTCGTGACCTTGTCGAACCCCTTGAGGCCAGCGTAGTGGTTCCGGGAGATATAGAGAGGGCAGTGGATGGAGGGTACTGTGGGGATCTTCTGAGCGATTGCATTGCCAATGCTTCGGAAGGAAGTGTATGGGTTACGGTTCAATCACATCCCAATGTGGTAGCGGTGGCGGTTCTTGTGGGTATTCCCTGTGTAGTGGTGGTGAATAACGCTGAAATTAGTGAGCAGACCGTAGTTCGCGCTGAGAGTGAAGGTATTACCATACTTCGAACCCATTTAAGCGCCTTTGAGGCAGTTTCTCGTCTTGCTGCTCTGGGAATTCCGGGGAAGAGGCGGCGTGAATCTTGAGGTTCTTGTTGCTGACCTCCACATTCACAGCGTCCTCTCTCCCTGTGCCCGGCGAGATATGTTGCCTCAATGCATTGTCCTTGAAGCCTTAGAAAAAGGAATTGGTGCCATTGCTTTAACCGATCACAACGCCTGTGACAATGTAGCCGTAACTTTGGAGCTTGGAGAGCGATTTGGTCTCTGGGTAATCCCGGGAATCGAGATAGAGACTCGGGAAGAGATTCACCTTCTTTCTTATTTTCCCACCCTTGAACTTCTTGTCTCGTTTAATCGTGTAGTGGAAGAATATCTCCTTTCCATCCCTCTTGAGAGAGATGTCTGGGGAGAAGAGTGGGTGATCGATGAAGAAGGAAATGTTCGGGAGAAGAAGACAAACCTTCTTACCGTTTCTCTTTCTTTGTCCCTTGAAGAGGTGGTACGAGAGGTAGAGTGCCGTGAGGGAGTGATTGTACCGGCCCATGTGGATAGGAAATCCTATAGCATTATCTCTCAACTTGGTTTTATCCCTCCAGGCCTTTCTCTCAGAGCTTTGGAGGTCTCTTCATTTAAGGAGATCGGAAAAATGGATCCTTCACTGAGGAGGTATGCTCTCCTTTCTTTTTCCGATGCTCACACCCTCGAAGAGGTCGGGTACCGTACCACCTCGTTTTTCGTGGCTTCTCGAAGTTTTGACGAATTTCTTCTTGCTCTTTCCGGCGAGAAAGAACGCAAAGTTTTGTCTTTCTAAAACGTTTGTTCAATTCCTCTCTCTCCCGTAGTGTAGTAAAGTGGTTTTAAGTGGGGAAAAGGGGTAGAAGGGGGAGGAAGATGTTCGCCGGGCAGTACTCTCACACCGTGGACGAAAAGGGACGTATCATTGTTCCCAGTGTCTTTCGGGAGAAACTCCAGGGTACCCTTTATCTTTCCCGAGGAATTGAACAGTGTATTTTCCTCTACCCTGAGGATTCCTGGCAGATACTCTACGAGAAAATTGCTTCCCTTTCCCTTACCCGGAGAGAAACAAGAGATTTTGCCCGCCTCTTTCTTTCTACGGTTGCTACGGTCGCCTTGGATTCCCAAGGTCGCATTGCTCTTCCTCCTTACCTTAGGAACTATGCCAAGATCGAGCGGAAGGTTGTGCTTGTGGGCGTGGGGACGAGAATTGAAATCTGGGAAGAGGAGATTTGGAAGGCTTATGTGAGCACTGCCGAAAAACGGTTTGCCGAAATCTCAGAACATATTGTGGACACAGGAATATGAAAGAAACTGTGTTCCATGAACCAGTAATGGTTGAGGAAGTATGTCGTTTTTTGCTTCAGGGAGAGGGAGTGTATGTGGATGCCACAGTTGGAGGGGGAGGACATGCCTGTGCTCTCCTTGAGCGTTTGGGGGAGTTCTCAGTTCTTGTGGGCATCGACCGGGACGAGGAAGCTCTCAGGGAGGCTCGAGAAAAACTTAAACCCTTTGCCTCGAGAGTACGCCTTCTGCACGGATGCTTTTCTCGTCTTTCAGAACTCCTTTTTTCCCTGGGAGTGGAGCGTGTACGAGGCATTCTTTTTGATCTTGGGGTCTCGTCGTGGCAACTTGAAGAGAGTAGGCGAGGATTTAGCTTTGAAAGAGAAGGTCCTCTGGACATGAGAATGGATACTTCTCAGAAGCGCACGGCCTTTGATCTCATCCATACCCTTTCTGAGAAAGAACTCACCGCGATGCTTCGTGAACTTGGAGAGGAAAGGTATGCCCGTCATATCGCTCGGGTTATTGTACACTATCGTAAACAAAGACCCATCACCACTACGACGGAGCTTTCTTCACTTATAGCACAGGTAGTACCTAGAAAAGGGAAAATACATCCTGCTACAAAGACCTTTATGGCTCTCCGTATTGCGGTGAATGAGGAACTCAAAGAACTTTCTCAAGCCCTTTCCCAGGTTCCCTCTCTTCTTGAAACAGGAGGTAGGGTGGTGGTCTTGAGCTACCATTCCCTTGAGGATCGTATCGTGAAGAACTTTTTTCGCGATTGTCCGAAACTCCAGGCTTTGACCAAAAAGCCCTTGATGCCGCTTCCTGGGGAAATTAAGAGGAATCCCCGGGCACGTAGTGCCCGAATGCGGGTGGCAGAAAGAGTTTCTTTGGGGGGAGACGTATGAAACGGGTAAGGTGGCTTTTGGGGGGAGCACTGTTTTTCTTTTTCTTTGTGGCAATGCTGTATTTGGGGATGCAGGCCCTGGTTCTTGAGAAGAGTTTCCACGTAGCCCAAAAGAAAGCTCTACTTGAAGGTCTTTTGGCAGAAAAGGAGAGACTTGAAATTGAAGTGGCAACTTTGTCTTCTCTTGAGCGCATTCGCACTCTTGCCGAGGAACGTCTGGGCATGGTATCTCCAACACGAGTTGTCTATGTGGTTATGGGAAGAGGGGTTCTGGGAAAGAGCGAGACCGAAACGCAGGTTGCCCTTCATTCGGGATTGAGAAAAAGCAACCAAGAGTAGGACCGTGCTTGCAAGGAGCTTCACGAAAAGGGCGGACGGTTTAGCCTTTTTGCTTTTTCTCGGCCTCGTTGTAGTTGGCTTACGCCTTTTCGGATTACAGGTTCTCAACCACCGTTTCTACCGAGAGGAAGTTATTTCCCGTTTGGCTCTGAGTGAGCTTGTTGCTTCCCGAGGAGAGATTTTTGACCGCAATGGGGAAGTGCTGGCCAAGGATATCGAAACTCTCTCAATCTATGCCTGTCCAAAGATCATTCGTAACCCTGAGGAAGTAGCTTCCTGTCTTTCCCCGATTCTTTCCCTGGATGAAATGAAACTTCGAGAACAACTCAAAAACAGTTCTTCTTTCATCGTTTTGAAAACAGGGGTTCCTTCATTGGTAGGTGAGGCTTTGAAGAAGAAACGCCTGGACGGGGTATACTGGGTGAAGGAGACACAGAGATTCTATCCGAAGGCTCCTCTTTTAAGTTCAGTCCTTGGATTTGTGGGGAGGGATCGTCAGGGACTTGAGGGGCTGGAGTATACCTTTGACAGTTTCCTGCAAGGTGAGAATGGTTACGTCACTTTTGAACGAGATGCTTTAGGACAAGAAATTCCTACCACTATAAGAGTCCATTCTCCAAAAAAAGGTAAAAGCCTCTACCTTACCATCGATGCTACCATCCAGTTTTTTGCCGAAAAAGCTCTTGACGGGGCGATGGAGCGGACGAAGGCTAAAAGAGGTGTGGTGATTGTCAACGATCCTAAAACAGGGGAAATCCTTGCTCTGGCTTCCCGTCCAAGCTTTGACAACCGTCGCTTCAACAGCTTCCCTCCTGAATCATGGAGAAACTATGCCGTCAACATGGTTATTGAACCGGGGTCGACGGTAAAGCCTCTGATTATGGCAGCAGCCCTTGAGGAGAAAGTGGTATCTTTGGGAGATGGCTTTTTCTGTTCTGGGAGCATTACTGTCCACAATCACCGGGTGCGCTGTATTAAAGCCCATGGCCAGGAGAAACTACAGGACGTGTTGATAAACTCCTGTAACGTTGGTATCATCTCCATAGCGCAGAGGTTAGGGAAGGAAAAGCTTTACCGGTATCTCAAGGAATTCGGTCTCGGGGCAAAAACGGGTATCTCCCTCCCAGGGGAGGAAGAAGGCCTTTTGCGACCGCCGGAGAGATGGTCACTTCTTTCTCTGGGAGCGGTGCCCATCGGACAGGAGATGATGGTGACGCCGTTGCAACTCCTTTGTGCCATTTCGACCATTGCAAATAAGGGAGTGTTTGTCCCTCCACGGCTTATAGGAAGGGTAGTAGATGCTTCGGGAAGGGTTTTGCAGGATTTCTCTTCTTCGGGGGTCAAGAGAGTGATTTCGGAGAAAACTGCTACTCTCGTTCTTTCCATGATGGAGAAAGTGGTCACAGAAGGTACGGGAAAGAAGGCCCAAGTGGAAGGATATAGAATTGCAGGGAAGACAGGTACCGGGCAGAAAGTAGGCCCGAGAGGCCGGTACATGCCCGGAGTGTATTACTCTGCCTTTGTAGGTTTTTTCCCTTTGCCTGAACCACGTTTTGGGGTCCTTGTGGTTCTTGACGAGCCTGAGGGGGAATACTACGGAGGTGCCATTGCTGCCCCTGTTTTTCAAGAGGTAGCGGAGAAAATACTCCATTACCGAGGGGTCATTTCTGAGGGAGCAGAGGTGGAAACTTTTTGAGGATCAGGGAATTTTTGCAGACCTTCTCCTTCAGAGAAGAGGGAATTATCGGGTGGGAGGACGAAGTATGTGATATTGCCCTTGATTCCCGGGAGGTTCGTCCGGGGAGCGTCTTTTTTGCGCTGGTGGGTTCTTTGCTCGATGGGCACCTGTTTTTGGGAGAAGCAGTTGAAAAGGGCGCAAAACTTTTAGTGGTGGAGAAGAAGGAAGCCGTTTCTCCTTGGAATGGCAAGGTATCCTGGGTAGTGGTGGAAAGCACAAGAAAGGCTTTGGCCTTGGCTTCATGTGCTTTTTTCGGTCATCCTTCCTCCGGGATGTGGGTTGCCGGTGTGACCGGTACGAATGGAAAAACCACAACTTGCTTCCTTCTGCACAGCATCCTTGAGCGAAGCGGTATTCCTTGTGGTCTTCTCACCACAGCTAGAAACGTCATAGGCCCTTTGGAGTGGGAACCACCCAATACTACCATGGAATCCCTCTTTCTTGCCCGTTCGCTGTATACGATGCGTTCCTTGGGAATTCGTCACGCTGTTTTAGAAGTTTCTTCCCATGGTCTTGCTCTGGGGAGGGTCGAGGGAATCTTCTTTGACGCGGCGGTTTTCACGAATATCGTTCCTGAGCACTTGGAATTTCATAAAACCTTCACCCATTATTGGGAGAGTAAAAAGAAGTTAGCCGAAATGATAGAAAAGAACCTTCAAAAACCTTTTCCTCGAGTCCTTGCAGTTAATGGAGAAGACGAGAATCTTCTTGCTATAGCCCGTGCCGTAGGAGTTCCCTTTTTGCGGTTTGGATGCGTCGAGGGGGTTGATGTGCAGGCGAAAAACATTGTCTGGCAACATTGTTCCTCATACTTCGAGATTGCGACGCCTTGGGGAAATTTTTCGGTACATCTCCCCCTTTCCGGGAAACACAATGTGTGTAACGCCCTGGGAGCATCGGCCATCGCGCTGTACCTGGGAGTGGACAAGGAAATGGTAAGAGTGGGACTGGAGAGGTGTCGGAGAGTTCCAGGAAGGTGGGAGATCATTGAGGCTCCCTCGGGCTTTAAAGTTATAGTGGATTTTGCGCACAACTGGCACGGTCTTGAGAATGCCTTAAAAACGGCTCGGAGCCTGACCCAAGGGCGCCTTATAACTGTCTTCGGTTGTGGGGGAGAACGAGATCGCAGTAAGCGCCCTCAGATGGGAAAGGTAGTAGCAAATTTGAGCGACGTATGCATTGTCACCACCGATAATCCTCGGGGGGAAGACCCCATGCAGACTGCTTCCGACGCTCTTTTGGGCATTCAAGAAGTCGCTTTGGGGAAGCCTGTAGAATGGTTCGTGGTACTTGACCGGGTGGAGGCAATTCGTCTGGCCCTTTCCCTTGCTCAGAGAGGAGATATAGTCTTTCTTGCCGGTAAGGGTCCAGAGCGTTTCCAAGTTTACGCTCATAAAATCCTTCCCCATAATGATTACGAGGTGGCTCTCCGATTACTTCAAGAGAGAGGTGGATGTGGTGGAGTTTACCCTTGGGGAGATACAGAAAGCTACTGAAGCCGACGTCCTCAAAAGGGGACCGGAGAATTTTCGGGGAGTAAGTATAGACAGTCGTACCTGCAGGGAAGGACAGCTTTTTGTAGCGCTTCGAGGAAAGCGTACCGATGGGCACCACTTTGTTTTTGAGGCCTTAGGCCGTGGTGCCCATGGAGCAATGGTTGAGAGATGGGATGAGAAAAAACACTTCCTGGCCACCCTCTTTGTCGTTCCCGATACTTACCTTGCTCTTATTCGTCTGGGAAAATATGCCTCTTTCCGTCTTCGAGGGAAGAGGATAGGCGTCGCCGGGGCGGCGGGTAAAACAACCTGCAAACATGTCGTGTCGTATCTTTTGGGAAGGTGCTTCAAAGTGGCCATGACTCCTCAGAGTTTTAATACTCCCCTGGGTGTCTCTCTGAGTTTTGCAAACTTTCTGGAGGATGCATCCTTCATCGTTGCTGAGGCGGGGATTAACACTAAAGGAGAGATGGAAATGCTTTCCTCCCTCATTCGTCCTGAAGTGGTGATTTTCACTGCCTTTGGAGAGGAACACCTGGAGGGTCTCGGGTCAAAAAGAGGGGCTCTTGAAGAGGAATTGAAGCTCCTTTGGGAGGGTACAGAACGGGTGTATGTCAACGTCGATGGCGACGTTCCTGAGAGAGACGAGATTCAAAAGTATTCTCCCCGGGCTTCAGTCATACCCTTTGGGTGTTCAGAAAAGGCCTTTTTGCGTCTTTTATCTTTCCATCTTAATCCTACACACCTTACTTCAAGATTTCGTATAGTTGTAGGAGAAAAAATCCTTTCCTTGGAAGCACCGATTCTCGCTCCTGAAACGGCGCTTTTGACTCTTCCGGCCGTACATCTGTCCTTTGAGGCAGGTTTACCCTGGAGGGAAATAGAAGGGGCTCTAAAAGCCCTTAGAGAACTTCCTGGAAGAGGGGGATTCTTTCGTTGGGGGAATGGGGTTGTTATCGACGACACCTACAATGCCAACCCCCTTTCCTGTCAAAAAGCGATACGGCTTCTTTCGAGATTTGCTTCGGGTGGGTACAGGACCTGTCTTGTTTTGGGAGATATGCTTGAGCTTGGGGACGCGACCGATAGGGCTCATCGGGAAATTTTGCGAAGCGTGCGACGTTCTCCTATAGAGAGGGTTCTTCTCCTCGGTCCATCTTTAGAGGAGGCGGCTCGAAAGGAGTTCTGTAGCTTGTGGGAGGAACGGTTCCTCATTCTTGCTTCTCCTGAAGAGGGTAAGACATTTCTGAGAAATTTTGCCGTCTCTTTAGAAAGGTGGGCTGTGCTTTTAAAAGGATCTCGAGGAATGGGACTTGAGACCGTTATGCCTGAAGAGTGGAGGGAAGAGATCGGTGGCTGATTTGGTAAAGGAGGCGACCCTCAGAATTCTTGTAGCCTGGATAGTGGGGATGCTACTCTTTCCTCCTTTTATCCGCTGGCAAAGGCAAATGTCCCTTGGACAGAAGATTAAAAAAGAGGGGCCAGCAATGCATCTCCACAAGGAAGATACCCCAACTATGGGAGGAGTGGTGGTCCTTTTTTCAGCTTTATTGACTCATCTTCTTGGACATTCGATAGTTTCCTTCTCTTTACCCCTCTTGGCTCTTTTAGGATTTTTCCTTTTAGGGTCTCTCGACGATTACTGGAAGAGTGTTCTTGGGCGCCCATGGGGGCTCAAGGCACGCTATCGTTTTGCGATCGAGGCACTTCTCGCAGGGGGGATCATGTGGTGGGGGAAAAGTTTCTTCCCTCCTTACATCATTTTGCCCTTTACAGGGAAAGTGTTGCCCCTGGGAGGCATTGTTTTTTTCCTATACGGGATGTTTGTTCTTTTGGCCTCCTGTAATGCCTTTAACATTACCGATGGGCTTGACGGTCTTGCCGCCGGGTGTGGGATTCTCACCCTCGCTTTCTGGGGAGTAGTTCTTGCTCTGAGGGGACACACTTCTTTTACCTTGCTCTCCTTTGCCTTCGTGGGTGGACTCTTGGCCTTCCTCTGGTTCAACACCTGGCCGGCGGAGGTCTTCTTAGGAGACTCTGGGTCTTTATTTCTTGGCGCTCTGATAGGGGTACTCGCCCTTTCTTCGGGACAATCGCTTCTTCTCCTGTTTTCGGGTATAGTTTTTGTAGTGGACACGCTTTCAGTTATCATTCAGGTTGTAAGTTTTCGTTTTTTGGGTCGGAGGATGTTTCTCATGAGCCCACTTCACCATCACTTTGAACTCCGGGGAGAAAAAGAGGCACGGGTGACGACTCGTTTTTGGTTGTTACAGGCTCTGGGAGTGCTTTTGGCCTTTTCGGGGATGGTGAGGTAGATTGTACTTTGTGATGGGATTGGGAAGAACAGGCCTTTCTGTGACCCGCTTTCTTCTCCGCCAGGGGGAAAAAGTCGTAGGTTGTGACGATAAACTCAGAAAAGAAAACATTCCTTCTTGGGCAGCACTAAGTCCTCTCTTTACCTTCCTTTCCCCAGAAGAGGTGGAGATCGTCCTGTCTGAAGTCAAAGAATGCGTGGTCAGTCCGGGTGTGCATCCGAGGCATCCCGTCATTAAACTCCTTGAGGAGCGTGGGATTCCGATTATAAGTGAAATTGAGCTGGCCTCCCGATATGTTTCCTTTCCTCTGGTAGGTATTACTGGGTCCTGTGGCAAGAGTACCACCGTTTCTCTTTTGGGGAGAATTTTTGAAAAGGCGGGGTATAGGACCTTTGTGGGAGGTAACTTAGGAACACCTTTGGTTGAGAGCTTAGAGGGGGACTCTCCCCAAATTGGGGTGGTAGAGCTTAGCAGTTTCCAGCTTGAGCGGGTGTACACGACGCGTTTCGTGGTTGCGGCGGTGACGAATCTTTATCCCAACCATCTCGACTACCACAGTAGTATGGAGGAATACTTTAAGGCAAAGGGAAGGATATTTCTGAATCAGCACTTTGAGGATTGGGCTCTTTTCCTTTTCTCTCGTTCCCCTTGGCAGGCACGGTGGTGTAGGATGGCTCGGGGGAAGGTCCTTCCTCTTGGTGTGGGGGTGCATCTTTTTGAGGGGCTCTACGCGAAAGAAAAAGCGGTGTGGAAGGGAGGGATACCGCCTCGGCGGCTTGTATCCTTTGAGGAAAGCCTCCTTTGGGGTACTCATAATGTGGAGAACATACTTGTGGCGACGGCCGTAGCCTACGTTCTTGGGGTGGATAGTGCTGTCGTAGAGGAGGCGATAGGAACCTTTCGAGGTTTACCCCACCGTCTTGAATGGGTGGGTAGATGGTGTGGGGTGGATTACTACAATGATTCCAAATCCACTACACCTTCCTCGACAAAGGCAGCTATAGAAGCACTCCCTGGTCCCCTTATCGTTATTCTTGGTGGAAAGGCGAAGCTTGACGATTTCAGTGAATTGGTGCAGGCTCTTACCCTGGAGAAGGTGAAGTGTGTAGTGCTTTATGGTACTTCTCGAAAAGTTATAGAGGGTTTTCTTCCTTCCTGGGTAAAGAAATACTCGGTGGAGTCCCTAAAAGAAGCTGTTTACACGGCCTGGAAGGAAGCAAAGGAAGGAGACAAAGTGCTCCTTTCTCCTGCCTGCACGAGTTGGGATGCCTATGAGAATTTTGAGGCTCGCGGGGAACATTTCAGAGAACTTGTCCGTACTCTGGGGGAGGGCACGTCTTCGTAGCCTTTTTGAGGCCTATGAAACCCGACTCCGGAGGGTGAAGTGGTGGTGGGAGATCGACCCATTCCTCTTTTGGGCAGTGGTCTCTTTATCCCTCTTTGGAACGATTATGGTCTTCAGTGCCAGTATGACCACGGCACTTTATGCTTACGGAGACGTGTTTCACTTCCTTAAGCGACACCTTCTTGCCCTTACTCTTGGATTTGGAGGATGTTTGCTGGGTACCTTTGTTTCCTTGGAACACCTTCGCAAGATGAGCAAGGCTTTTCTTGTTTTCACCTTCTTTCTTCTCTTCCTGGTTTTTCTTCCCGGGGTTGGAAGGGCAGGAGGTGGTGCGTATCGCTGGATCGATCTTGGTCCCCTCAACTTCCAGCCTTCAGAACTTGCCAAATTCGTCATCATCCTCTATATGGCTGATGCCTTAACCACTTACCGAAGCCGGGTGCAAGATTTCTGGCGGGGAGTGGTGCCTTTCCTTATCCTCGTGGGGACGATGTGTGTGGTTGTGCTTCTTGAGCCAGATATGGGAACAGCACTCTTTCTTCTCTTTCTGGCCATAGTCATGATCTTCTTAGGTGGGGCAAATATCAAACACCTGGCTCTCGTCTTTCTGGTTCTTCTTCCTGTCTGCTTTTTTCTTCTTCTTGTAGGGAGGCAATACTGGTGGAATCGTATTTTGGGGTTCTTAAATCCCTGGAGTGACCCTCGGGGAAAAGGTTTCCATGTTCTTCAGTCTCTCGTGGCTCTGGGGTCGGGAGGGATCTGGGGGAGAGGGCTGGGGGAGAGTCGCCAGAAGTTCTTCTTTCTCCCTGACAGACACACGGACTTTATCTATGCCATAATCGGAGAAGAGCTTGGCTTTGCTGGTACTATTCTTGTTGTAGTACTTCTTGGTATCATTCTCTGGCGGGGATGGTGTATAGCTACCAGGAGCGATGATGATTTTTTGGGGCTCCTTGTCATGGGCATTGTGGTCAGTATGCTTTCTCAAGCCCTTGTCAATATGGGAGCGGTGCTGAGGCTCCTTCCGGTCACGGGGATTACACTCCCCTTGGTGAGCTATGGAAGTTCGTCACTTTTTATTGCCTTGGTCGAGGTAGGGATTCTCTTTAATGTGGCCCGGAGAAGGCGGAGGAAGGAGTAGATTGCGTATTTTCATAGGAGCTGGGGGAACAGGAGGACATGTCTTTCCTTCCCTGTGTATTGCCCGAAAGCTTCAGGAAGTTGGAGAATGCGAGGTGTTTTTCCTGGGAACCCGCCGGGGATTGGAAAGGAAAGTGATCGAAAGTTTCGGTTTTCCGGTGCTTTATCTCTCTGCCCGAGGATGGGACAGGAGATTCAGCTGGAAGACGATGCAAATGCTCGGAGAGAATTTTCTGGGCCTTATTCTTGCGGGTTTTTACTTTTTCCGTTACCGTCCTTCTCTCTTTTTGGCCATGGGGAGCTATCTTTCTCTCCTTGGTGCTCTCTGGGCGAAAATTTTCCGTATCCCTATTTACCTCCACGAGCAAAATGTCTATCCTGGTCTTGCCAATCGTGTCATCACAAAGTGGGCGAAGAAGGTTTTCCTCTCCTTCGAGGAGACAAAGGAGTACCTTCCCCGCTTTGATGGGGAAGTCGTAGTTACAGGTAATCCCCTTCGTGAGGAAACCATTGCCTGGAAGGGAAAAAGAGATGAAGCTTGTCGTATCTTGGGTCTTTACCCTTCCTTGAAGACTATTCTCGTTATGGGGGGGAGTCGAGGGTCCTCGGCTGTGAACCGTGTCTTTTTGGAAGCACTTGAATACATGCCCCGAGAGGGATTTCAGGTGATTCACATCACTGGAGAAGAGGATTTTACGCGAGTGGCGGAGGAGGCAAAAAGAAGGGATTTTCCATACCTTGTTTTTCCTTTCTTTGAATCTATGGGGTTGGTATATGCGGCAAGTAATGTGGCTTTATGCCGGGCAGGGGCAAACACCGTCGCTGAGCTCTATTTTTTTGGAATTCCTGGCATCCTTGTTCCTTACAGCAAAGCTACGGAGAATCATCAGCTCTATAACGCCCGATGGTTGGAGAAAAAGCGATTGGCGGTCGTCGTCGAGGAAGGAGAACTGAGAGCACCGTTTTTAGCGGAGAAGCTTCTCGAGCTTCTCCGTTTCGAAGGCCATCACAACACGGAAGAGGGAACTTTTCTCACTGGAGCAGCTTCATGTATTGCTCAGGAGATCCTCAGGGAATGGGGGAGGAAGGAGCATTGAACGGAGCCTCAAACGAGAGAACCTTACCCCGTCGGTTACACTTCATTGGTATCGGCGGAACAGGCATGAGTGGTCTTGCCCTTTTGGCCCATGAGCGGGGGTATATTGTGAGTGGTTCGGATATCGTGGAAAATGAGGCTGTACGCCGTCTTCGTTGCAAGGGGATAGAGGTCTTCATTGGACATCGTCCAGAACAGGTGGAAGGTAAAGAAGCAGTAATCGTCTCTTCAGCTATTCCTCCTTGCAACGAAGAGCTTTTGGCAGCTCGTCGCCTGGGGATTGAAGTGGTGCACCGGGGTGATGTTCTGGCCTTCCTCTTGAACCCCAAAAAGGGTGTCGCCATAGCGGGGACGCATGGTAAAACCACGACGACCTCTATGATCTCTCTTCTTCTCGAGACTTCGGGATTTGACCCTACGGTGCTCATCGGAGGGGAACTTGAGGATATTGGAGGGAATGCCAAGGCGGGACAGGGAGAGTTTTTCGTCGCTGAAACCGATGAGAGTGACGGGTCGTTTTTGAAACTTCATCCCTTCTGTGCAGTGGTGACGAATATCGACGACGATCATTTGGAATTCTATGGTGATATGGAAGCGGAAAAGGAAGCCTTTTTGAGATTTCTTAGCAATGTGAAGGATGGAGGCTTAAGAATTTTGTGTTTCGATCATCCCAACGTTCGGGACATTCTTGGACGAGTTCCTCCTCCTTTTGTGACCTATGGAATGGTGGAAGACGCCGATTACCGGGGTCACATAGTGCAGAAGAGCAAAGAAGGGTCCCTTTTTGAGGTTTCTTTTCGAGGAGAAAAGATTGCTACCTTCTCTTTGCGTATTCCTGGAGATCACAACGTGAGTAATGCTTTGGCTTGCGTGGCTTTGGGAATGGAGTTTGGAATTCCTCTTGCGTATATCACTGAGGCATTGTGCGTCTTCCGGGGGGCTAAGAGAAGGTTTGAGCATGTGGGAAAAGTTCACGGGACCATCGTCGTCGATGACTATGCGCACCACCCTACAGAGATGCGAGTGGTTTTCGAGACGGCCCGCAGTTATGTTTCAGGAAGGGTTATTGTCGTCTTTCAGCCCCACCGCTATACCCGCACTCGAAGACTCTATCGGGAGATGGCCTACGCTCTGTGCCTTACAGACTATGTGGTCCTTCTTCCCATCTACTCGGCGGGAGAGAGGGAAGTTCCTGAGGTTTCCTCGGAGCTCATCCATAGGGAACTCCTAACGCGAGGCTTTGACCGGGTAGCTTTGGTGAACTCTTTTGAAGAAGCTGCCGAGCGCTGTCTTTTTGTAGTTCGTCCTGGAGATCTTCTCATCACCATGGGTGCAGGGGATGTATGGAAGGTTGGAGCGATGCTTGTCGAGAAAAACAAAGGAATGTAGAGAAACTTTTGCGTTTATGTTCGGGAATCCGATGGTTTAGAGACCCCGACATGAGAGCCCTAACCACTTGGAGGATAGGGGGTAGGGCTTTAGCTCTCTTTGATGTAGCGAATGAGGAGGAATTGACTACTGTCCTTTCCCTTTGCAGGGAATTCGAGATTCCTTGGCGCATTTTAGGAAGAGGGTCGAATATTTTGGTGGGTGATCAGGGATTCCCGGGGGTAGTGGTACGCCTTGTGGGACAGCTGGCCGAATGCCGTCTTCTTGAGGGCAACAGGGTAGAAGTTGGAGGAGGAGCGACCCTTGGTCGATTCATTTGTTTTGCGGTAGAACAGGGCCTTGGAGGGTGTGAGTTTCTCGTGGGAGTCCCTGGAACTGTTGGAGGTGCCGTGGTCCTCAACGCGGGATGTTTTGGAGGAGAAGTAGGAGAGTTTGTCGAACGGGTACTCGTGTGGGAGAGGGGAAATTGTTCAGCATGGAAAGGAAGAGAAGAACTCTCTTTTTCCTATCGGTCGTCTAACCTTAGAGGAAGTAACGCAGTGGTTCTCAAGGTCGTTTTTCGGCTTTCTCCTGAGTCAAGGGAATCCGCCGAGGAAAAAATCCAATATTTTTCCTTTTTGAGGAGGCATTCTCAACCCCTTGATTTTCCTTCGGCAGGAAGCGTTTTCCGTAATCCTCCAGGGGAGTACGCTGCCCGTCTCATAGAAATGCTTGGTCTTAAGGGTCTTCGTCTTGGACAGGCACAGATTTCTCCAAAGCATTCAAACTTCATCGTTAACTTGGGGGGAGCAAAGGCCTGGCAGGTAGAATATCTTATGGAGTGGGTTCGAAAGGAGGTCTTTCGCCAGACGGGAATATGGCTTGAGAACGAGGTGGAATTGTGGAAATGATGCAAAGAAGAACCTTGACCTTTCTTGAAATCTTTTTTTTTACCTCATTGTAGGCTTCTGTTCTTTCGGATTTTTTGCCGTTCTCTTTCGTAGCCCTCTTTTTCAGATTCGCACCATTGAGATTTTAGGGAGTCAGCTTGTTTCTGAGGAGACCATCCGGAAGGCAGTAGGTGTTGAGGAAGGGAAAGCAAACATGTTTGCCGTAAGGGGTTGGGAAATTGAAAGGCGTATCGAAAGAATCCCTCAGATCAGGAGGGTGCGGGTGGAAAAGGTTTTTCCTCATGCTCTTCGAATCATTGTGGAGGAGAGAAAACCGGAAGTTTTGGTGGAAGGAAAAGATACACCTTTCTGCGTGGATAGGGAGGGGGTTAAGGTTCCCTGTTCTTTGGTACCTAAGGAGGGCCTTGTGCGTGTTATCCTTCGCATTCCTGAGGGTGGGTTACTCTCTGAGACTTTAGACATTATTGAGACTTGGCAGAAGAGTTTCGATACGCCCCTCAGGGAGATTGAAGCGGTAAATGAGAGATTGTTTATTTTGCGTCTTCGAAATGGTATAGTTGTTAAATGCGAAGGGGTTATAAACTTGCAGAAAAAGTCTACGCTCCTCCGACCTTATCTGAGAGATGTACGGATCAAATCCCTCAAAGTAGGGGGATTTGATCTTCGCCCAGGGGAAGACATGGTTATTGCACCGGGTGAGGGTGAGGGATTTTGAGAGCATGGCGCAGAGCACCAAGGAGCTCTCCCCTTGTGGGAGCAGTAGATGTTGGGACGAGTAAGGTTTGCACGCTTATCGGCAAGAAGAGAGGATCGTCCTTGGAAATTTTGGGGGTGGGTCTTTGCAGTTCTCAAGGCATCAGAAAGGGTCGTATTGTGGACATTGGCAAAGTGGCAAAGGCTCTCCGGGATTCCTTTTTTGCTGCCTTGGAAGTGGCCAAGATCCCTCCGGATATTGTGTATGCTGGCATGGCAGGAGATTGCGTGACCTCCTTTAACCTGGAAGGAGAGATCTTTTTGGGTAAAGGAGGGCGGGAGGTTACCGAGAGAGACGCCGAAAAGGTGGTAGAGAGTACAAAATCCAAGGTAAGCCTTGAAGCACAGAAAATCCTTCACCTTTTGCCTCAGGAGTTCATTGTGGATGATCAAAGGGATGTGGCGGATCCTGTGGGCATGGTGGCAACACAACTTAAAGTACGGACTCACCTTGTACTTGCCCAAGAGAACCACTTCCACAACTTCATGAAGAGTTTCCAGCAGGCAGGGATAGAAGTTATGCGAATTGCTTTTCAGCCCTTTGCTTCGTCTCTGGCAGTTCTTTCCCCTACGGAAAAGGAGATCGGCGTAGCCTTGGTTGACATAGGTGGGGGTACGACAGATATCACGATATTCTATGGGGGAAGCCTTCGGTACTCCAAAGTTTTGCCCGTTGGGGGAGAACATATCACTCAAGATCTTGCCATTGGTCTGCGAACTTCCCGGGATGAGGCTGAGCGAATCAAGGTACATTATGGGAGTGCTTTCAGCCGACACATTCCTGGGGATGAAACCGTGGAAGTACGGGACCTCGGGGGAGCATCGCTTCAAGCGGCGCGACGAAAGTATGTCTGTGAGATTATTGAAGCAAGGGTGAGGGAAATTTTCACCCTTCTTGTGCAGGAACTCAGAGCCTCGGGGTGGGGGAAGTTTTTGCGAGGAGGGATGGTTTTGACCGGGGGAACGGCGTTGCTTGATGGAATTGCCGAATTTGCCTCATCCTTTCTTAAAGTTCCTGTGCGAGTGGGGTATCCCGAGAGCACAAATTACGTTGGTATGGTGCAGACTGTTTCTAATCCTATTTTTTCCACTGTCTGTGGTCTTTTGCAGCTGGCGATTTTTGAAATCTCGCAAAAGAGGCAACCAAATCTTTTCGATGGCTTGAATCGGACGGGTTTGTGGATTGTGGAGCGTCTTAAGGATTACTTTATGATGGAATGAGGAGGACGGAGGTTGGGGGAGATGACATCAAAGAGGAGTCATTCTACGGATGGTGAAGTGAAGATAGAGGTTATCGGCATAGGTGGGGGAGGAGGCAACGCCGTTAATCGAATGATTGAGGCAGGTCTTCAGGGGGTTACTTTTATAGCCATCAATACTGATCTTCAGGTTTTGCGCCGCTCCTGGGCGGATATAAAACTCCAGATAGGGGCGAGGCTCACCCGAGGGTTAGGAGCGGGGGCAAATCCTGAAATCGGGAGAAAGGCCGCTGAGGAGGACCAAGAAAAGATTTTCGAGGTTCTTGAAGGAGCGGACATGGTTTTTATCGCTGCCGGAATGGGTGGAGGTACCGGGACGGGAGGAGCCCCGGTGGTGGCACGCATTGCTAAGGAGCTTGGTATCCTGACCGTGGCGGTGGTAACCAAGCCCTTTTCTTTTGAGGGTCCCAAAAGGATGCGACAAGCCGAAGAGGGTATCGCCCTTTTGCGTCAGAATGTTGATGCTCTCATCATTGTCCCGAATGACCGATTGCTGAAAGTGGCCACGGGCTCAACTTCTCTTCAAGAAGCCTTTCGCATTGTGGACAACGTTCTTCTTCAAGGAGTTAAGGGTATAGCCGATCTCATAACGATTCCGGGTATTGTGAATCTTGATTTTGCTGATGTGCGGGCGGTTCTTGAAAATGCCGGTATGTCTCTCATGGGTGTCGGAAAGGCAACCGGTGAACGCAAAGCCGAAGAGGCAGCCCGCATGGCGGTAGAGAGTCCTCTTCTCGAGACTCCTTTTCAAGGAGCAAAGGGTATCCTCTTCAACGTGACGGGGGGACCGAGCCTCACCCTTTGGGAAGTCAGTCGGGTGGCAGAAGTCATTGGGAGTGCTGCATCGGAGGGTACGAATATCATCTTTGGAGCAGTGATCGACGAACGTTTAAAAGACGAGGTGGAGATAACAGTCATTGCCACAGGCTTTGGTGATGCTGCTGGAGAAGGGAAGAGCGAGACCCTCGAGATGTCTGATGCCTTTTCCTTAGGAGACCTTGATGTACCGACTTTCCTGCGCCAGACAGACCGAAAAAAGGGGAAGTGATGGATTCTTGGTGAAGGAGAGGGGTCTTTGCCTTGCCAGGAGGGGACAGCATTCGATAGCTTTATGTTTTCCCGGGCCGTATGCTCTGGGAATGGCTCACCTTGGTTTTCAATCCCTGGTGCGCATTGTGTGGGAAATTCCTAACTTCTGGGGTGATCGATTTTTTGCTGATACCGGTCCTTCTTCTTTGGCCTTTTCCCTCTCCCTTTCTACCTTTCATGTAGTAGCCTTTTCTCTGTCTTTCGAGCTCGATATCTTTTCCTTTCTCTTCATGCTCAAAGAAGGTGGTGTACCTCTTCTTGCCAGTGAGAGAACTGAAGAGGATCCTTTTGTGCTTGTTGGAGGACCAGTGGTTACGTTGAATCCAGAAGTGGTAGCACCTTTTGTGGATTGTGCGGTTATCGGGGAAGGAGAAGTGGTTCTCCCTGCTTTTTTCCTCCTCTGGAGTTGCCTAAGGGGGAGAGGGGCTTCAAAGCAGGAGATCAAAGAGGCTTTGTTGTCTCTTCCCGGGGTATATGTTCCTGAGTACTGTACCCCTCAGTATCGAGGGAATGTTATAAAAGGTTGGGAGATAGGGCGGAGGGTAACTCTTCCTGTAAAACGTCAGTGGGGAGACCTTGAAAATTTTGAAACTCGTACCTTCATTTATACTCCTTCCTCTCACTTTAAGGATACGACTCTTGTGGAGCTCAATAGAGGCTGCCGGTATCGCTGTCGCTTTTGTGCTGGAAGCTGCATATATTCTCCCCTCCGACAGAGATCTTTCCCCCTTGTCCTTCGCATGCTTGGCGCGGTGTGTGAGTGGTCAGGTAAGGTTGGTCTTGTGGGTTCTGATGTTTTGAGTTATCCCGCCTTAGAGGAAGTGATCGGATTTTTGAGACGACGGGGGAGGAAGTTGACAATTTCCTCGCTTTCCGGCAGGGATCTCTTTGAGCGAGAGTATCTTTTACGCCTTCTCCGGGAGGGAGGGTTAGAGACCGTCACCCTGGCTCCGGAGAGTGGTGACCCTTCGGTTCGCCTCTTTTTGGGTAAGGGCCTCGCAAATGATGACTGGATCGAGCTTGTCCTTGAGTGCCTCCGAAGGAATTTCCGTCGAGTCAAACTCTATTTTATGTTGGGGAAACCCCGGGTTGGAGTGGAGGAAGACCTTAATTTTCTCTGTCGTCTTGTGAAGAAGGTTCAAAATCCCTCTCGCCTTTTCGTTTCTTACAGCTTTCTTGTACCGAAGCCGCACACATTTCTTGAGGATTTAGAGACAGCTTCCTTGGATACTTGGAAAAAGGAGAAGGAGGTTTTTGAGCGGGGACTTCGGAAGATGAAAATTCCCTTCTCCGGCGAAAGCCCTCGTCTGTCATGGATAGAACTTGTGCTGGCCCGGGGGGATAGAAAAGTAGGCCTTTGTCTTTTGGAACTTTTGGAGAGTCGAGGGTTCACCGCTTTACCTTCTTGGCGGAAGGTCCTTGCCCAATTGGGAAGGGATATAGAGGATTGGCCCAGAATGCCCTGGAAGGAAGGGTTGAAGCCCTGGAGTGTGGTAAATGTTGGTGTTTGGGATGGTGGGAGGTCTTTGGGGTCGGATGAATGGTGGCCTGCGGGAGAGACTCAAGAGAGTGCGAGAAGTCATTGCCTTAGCCTGTGAGAAGGCTCGAAGGGATCCTCGTGAAGTCACGGTTGTAGCGGTGACGAAGGGTGTGGGAGTAGACTTAATGCGAGAAGCCTTGGAATGCGGTATCCGCATTTTCGGTGAGAACCGGCTTCAAGAGGCTTTGTCCAAAATACCCTTTTTTGGAAAAGAAGAAGTAGAGTGGCACTTCGTAGGCCGTATTCAGAGTAACAAGATCAAAAGAATCGTGGAGAATTTTCACTGTGTCCATTCCCTTGATCGGGTCGACCATGGAAGGGAAATGGAAAAGAGACTCAAAGAAAGAGGTATGGTAGGATATCCCGTTTTTGTGGAGGTGAATTTAACCGAGAAAGAAACCCAGGGAGGAGTGAGGGAGGAAAAACTTCTCGATCTTGTAGAGGAGCTTGGGGAGATGCAATCCCTTCGAGTTGTGGGGCTTATGACCATTGCTCCCTTGGGAGGCAAGGAGGAAGAGATTCGCAGGGTTTTTCATCGTCTCCGAGAGCTTAAAGAGAAGATAAACGCAAAGAACATCCCTGGAATCCGTATCACTGAACTCTCCATGGGGATGAGCGATGATTATCCTCTGGCCGTTCTTGAAGGAGCTACCATAGTACGCCTCGGGCGAGCGATCTTTGGTGAAAGGGGAGGAATATGAAGGACGATATCCTTTTTGTGGGATGCGGTAACATGGGCAGTGCAATGGTTCGGGGACTTGTGCGAGATGGGTGGCACAAAAAATACTGTTTCTATCTTTTTGACCGGATAGAGGAGAAGGCACAAAATCTTTCTGATTCCTTAGGTCTTTGCTGGATTCAAGACCCTCTTCTGTGTTCCCCGAAATTCATTTTCTTTGCGGTGAAGCTAAAGGACGTGCCAGAGGCAGCGAAATCACTTTCCAGCCTTAAGGAGGGGGTACTTGTTTCGGTTGTGGCTGGGGTGAAAACAGAGGAGCTTCAGAAATATTTCCCTCTCCATAAGATCGTGCGTATTATGCCCAATCTCTGTGTAGAGGTGGGGGAAGGCGTTATTCCAGTGCATTTTGGAAGAGATATGGAAGAAAGCCATCGTGAGGATTTGCTCTTTCTCTTAGCTTCCTTAGGATGGGTTTTTGAGGCAAGCGAAGAGGAAATGGAGGTTTTGACAGCCCTGAGTGGGAGTGGTCCTGGTCTCATAGCCCTATTTATTGAGGGAATGATGGACGGTGGGGTGAAAATTGGTCTGCCTTGGGAGAAAAGCCTACGTGTTGTGGTGCAGACGGTTTTGGGAACGGCGTTGCTCCTTAAGGAGAGAGGGATGCATCCAGGGATGTTCAAGAATCTTGTTGCCTCTCCGGCGGGTACAACGATTGCAGGAATAAAGGTACTCGAGAGGTCCGGTTTTCGAGGTATCCTTATGGAAAGTGTTGAAGCTACCTATGAGAGGGTTCAGGAGCTTACAAAGAGAGGAAGGTGAGGGTGGTGGCACTGAGGCCTGAGGATATTGCCGAGGCAGAGTTCGGTCGATCCTTTCGGGGATATAATGAAGAGGAAGTACGAGAGTTCCTTGAGGAGGTGGCTACACAGTTTGCCCTTCTTCTGGAAGAGCGAGATAAAATTCTTCAGGAGAATCGAGAGCTTCGGCGAAGGTTGGTAGATCAGGAGGAATACTTGAAGAAGGTTCAAAGTCAGGTTGAAGAATGGAAAAAGCAAGCTGAAGTGGAAAAAGAACTCGCCAGAAGGGAGTCATCGATGATTATAAAGGAGGCTCAGCTCCGAGCACAAAAGATTGTGGACGAGGCTTTGGAAAGGATAAAAGAAGCTGAGGCCGCTTATCGGGGAATCTTTGAGAAGTATCGTCTCTTTCAAATTCGTTTTAAATCACTCCTTCAGACCTTTATGGAGAGCATAGAGAAGGAGGATTGGAGAAGGGAGACAGAGGGGACAAAAGAGGAAGTTTCCCTCGAGGAGGATGGTGAAAGCACCGATGTGGTTCGCTTTTCTTTCAAGGATTTGCGAAACGAAGAGAAGACGGGAAAATAGAGAGAATGGGGAAGGTTCTCTTCTGGTTGCTCTGGCTTTTGGGAGTTTTGGTAGACCAGGGGACAAAGTGGTGGGCAGAAAAAACTCTCAAGGAGCAAGTCATTCTGCTGATACCCTCAGTTCTTGAGCTTCGTCTGCGGCGAAATTTTGCCAGCGCCTTTGGCTTTCAGTTTCTCAACCAACCGCAGCATCTTGTTCTCACTGTGGGTGTTACCCTCTTTTTCCTTGTGTTCCTTTTCTGGCGGAAAAGAAATGAAGTCCCATTACTCTATTTGGGAAGCTCTCTCTATCTTGCCGGAGCTTGGGGGAATCTTCTCGATCGTTTGTGGCGTGGGTATGTGGTGGATTTCATTGAACCCTCCTTTTGGGCTACTTTTAATGTAGCTGACGTTTTGATCGTCTCTGGTGTTTTGGTTATTGTTTGGGGATTCCTCCGTCATGAGAAGGGAAAAAATCCTCGTCTATGACGGTTTTTCAAGAGTCGACGTCTGGCTTAAAGAGCACTTCCCTCAGCTCTCTCGCTCCTTTTTGGCCAAAATGGTCAAGGAAGGTCGAGTCTTGCTCAACAAGAGCATCCTTCAAAAACCGAGCGTCTTTGTACGCCCGGGAGATCTTTTAGAAATTCTTTGGCCTGAAGAAAGCATTTTTCTCGTTCCCCCCGAAGATCTTCCTCTCCACATCGTATATCAAGATGAGCACATTCTCCTCGTGAACAAGGATGCAGGGGTGCCGGTACACCCTGTTTCCCCCTTTCAGAAAGGGACTCTTATTAACGCTTTGGTGTATCGGGGCATCTCTCTCCCACAACAGGGTGCACCTCTGCGGCCTGGGATTGTACATCGCCTGGACAAGGACACGTCTGGTATTATGGTGGTGGCTAAGTCTCCCCTTGCCTATGTGGAATTAGTGAGGGCTTTTCGAAATCGTCAGGTTGAGAAGACCTATCTTGCCATTGTTGAAGGGTCCCTGGGTAGAGCTCAGGTGGTAAATTGGCCGATTGGACGGAACGTAAGAAATCCTCTACGGATGGCGGTGAGGGGTGTAGGAAAGACGGCTCAGACAGAGATCGTGCCCCTTGCCGAGAAGGAAGACTTTTCCCTCCTTCTGGTAAAACCCCGTACCGGCCGAACCCATCAAATACGGGTCCATCTCGGTGTGTTAGGGCTCCCTATTGTCGGGGATAGGCTCTATGGAAGTCGGAAAGGGCAAGAATTTTTTCTTCGTCACGCTCTTCATGCCTTTACCCTCTCTTTCATCCATCCGTTTTCAGGGCAATGGATGTCTTTTTGCGCCGCCCTTCCTCAGGATATGCGGAGTTTTATCGAGAGCCACTTTGGGGAGAAATTGCGGTGAGATCCTGGGGAAGTAAAGGCTCGACGACAAGGGTCTCCTCTTTTCTATAGAGAATTTTCCCCTCTTCTCTTCCGCTGACAGGGCGTAAGTATTTTACCTGGGTTGAGACAACTTCAACCCTGGACTCAAGTCTTCCCGAGGAAAAATAGGCTGCCAGCCGGGCCGCTCGTTGAGCATCCTCTTCAAAAGCTTCAGGATGAAAGACTTTCAAGAGGACATGGGCTCCGGGGAAGTTTCGAGAGTGGAACCAGTAATCGTTTCGGGAAGCCAGACGTACGAGAAGGCGATTGGCTTTGGCGTTTTTCCCCATCCATACTTCGTTCCCCGAGGGTGTAAGGAACCGAGCAATGCCGACAGAGCTTTCTAAGGGCCGCAAGGAATCCCCCCGGGTTTTCATAAGAACTTGGTTGTCTATTCCTATTTTTGCAAGCCTCTCCTCGAGTTCCTGTTTCTTTCTAAGCAATTTCTCCCTTCGAGTTTTGAGCTTACGATATTCCCGAAAGTATGCCTGCATATTTTCGCTCAAGGAGAGGGAAGCACGGAGAGGTATGAACACTTCTTGGGGAAGCGGGCTCAAGGAGTTCCGGACCAAGACCCCCTCTTCGTTTCTCTCTATAACCTCCACTTGAGGGAACGCCTTAAGAAGTTCTCCCCGAAGACGTGCCGTTGCAATATCCTCTTCCCTTGGTATGAGGGTTTCAATTTTGTGTATTTCCTCGATGAGGAACTTTATGTCTTCTCGTGTTTCCCTTTCTTGCTTCTTTCTTAAGGCTTCCTCTACAAGGTAATCCCGTAGGGCTAAGATGAGGAAAGCCATGGCTTCGTTGAGAGAGCGGAATTCGTAAGTGTGAGCAGAGGCAAAAGAAGGGGTCTGTTCCCAGAAGACTCCGAGGGGTTGGCCATCGTCGGAGAGAAAAACAAAAAAGGGGCACTCTGTAGAAAAGAGCGGACGAAGCACTCTCTGGAGGGCTTCAACGGGGTCTTTATTCTCTTGGAGAAGAGAAGAAAAGAATCCCGCTATGAAAGGGCCAAACCCATCGAGGTGCTCTATGCACCATTTTGTAAAATCCACCTTCTTCTCGAGGAAAAGGTCGGGGTGCAAAGAAGACAAGGGGTTGAGCTTTGCTTTTTGGGGAGGGAGGGTATAAGATAGGCCGGGAAGAATGCTCCGAAATCGGTTCTCATGAGGAGTCACCTGACGAAGGGCCCCTAAGATGGTTTTTTGTGGGTCATTTCGGGTCAGAATGAGATTTGCATTCCTTCCGGTAAGTTCTATAAAGAGAAGAAATTGGGTTTCCCTTTCCCAGAGATTAGGATTGTCAACGACCAGACATGCTACCCGATCCCATCCAACTTGTTCAAGAGATACGACCCTTCCTCCCACTAAATACTTGTCGAGGAGTTTCTGCCATGCGCTCCTTGGGGGTTGCCCCTTTTCCAAAGAAGGCAAAAGGGCGAAGGCACTGAGCTCGGGGTGACAGAGAATCAGAAGTTCTCTGGGGCTGGAGGCAGTAAATATTTCGATACTTACCTCTTCTTCCCCAGGGAAGGTAACTCTCTGGATCCTTCCTCCCACAAGGTCCCTCTCAATTTCTTGAATCAATCTCCGAAGAGCAAGGCCTTCTAAGGTTTTCATTGTTCCTCGTTGACAGAGCAAAATGGTATCCAATAATATAGTGGCAAGTGTCTTCCCTGTAAAGGAGTATCTCTCTATGCAGAGCATGACTGGTTTCGGATATGCCGAAGGAGAAGGAGCTTTAGGATTCTATCGGGTGTACGTGAAAAGCCTCAATCACAGATTCCTCGAAGTTTCTCTCCGTCTTCCCCGAGAGCTTACCCTCTGGGAGGAGAGGGTGAATGCTTTGGTGCGTCAGAGTATATCCCGGGGAAAAGTAGAATTGCGGGTGGACTTTGAGCCCCGCGAAGCTGCCTTTACTTTTGAGGTGAACATTGCCTTAGCTCGTTCCTACTTTTTGGCGTTGCAGAAGCTCTCTGAGGCTTTGTCTCTTCCTTTTGAGCCCAAGATAGAATGGTTCCTGGAGTTGGGGGATCTCGTGGAACTCAGAAAAGACACTGAGATGTGGATGGAGGAGTGGGGACGTTTTGTTCCTATTCTTGAACGAGCTCTTTCGCTCTTTCTCGAGTGTCGAAAAACGGAAGGGCAAAAGCTTCGGAAGGATCTTGAGGCTCGTCTTGCTGAGGTCGAACGCACGGTGCAGGAAATAGAAAGAAGAGCTGGAGAAGTACGGGATTACTATGAAAAAAAGCTTCGGAAACGCCTTGAAGAGGCTACGCCTCAGGGCAAAATCGATGAGATCCTCCTTGCTCAAGAAGTTCTCTTTTATGTCGACCGAAGCGATATCCATGAAGAGATTGTTCGTCTTCAGGCCCATATTACTCGAGCTCATGAACTCCTTGCAAAAAACGGTGGGGTCGTTGGTAGGGAACTCGAATTTCTTTTGCAAGAGGTCCATCGTGAGGTGAATACCATTGGGTCGAAGTCGTCTTCGGTGAGTATCTCTTCCCTTGTGGTGGATATGAAGACCACGCTGGAACGAATGTGGGAACAGGCCCACAATGTGGAGTGAACGATGGCGGGTTTGCTTTTTGTTATCTCTGGACCTTCAGGAGTGGGAAAGAGTACCTTGAGAAAAGAGGTTATGCGACGGTGTAAAGGACTGAGGTACTCGGTTTCTTGCACTACCAGGCTGCCTCGCCCTGGAGAACAGGAAGGAGTGGATTATTACTTTGTTGCCCCGGAGATCTTTGAGAGGATGAAAGAGGCGGGGGAATTTATTGAGTGGGCGAGGGTCCATGGGAATTACTATGGTACTCCTCGTCGGTCCCTTGAAGAGTGGTGGAAGGAAGGCTATGATGTCATTCTGGAGATCGATGTTCAGGGGGCTCGTCAGGTCAAAGAGAATTATCCTCAAGGGATTTTTGTTTTCATTGCTCCTCCATCCCTTCGAGTGCTTGAGGAGCGATTGCGGAGGAGAAACGCCGATCCAGAGGACGAGATTCTTCTACGGATGACCAATGCCAACCTTGAGATGCAATCTATAAGGGATTACAATTATCTTGTGGTGAATGATGTCTTTGAAGAAGCTGTGCAGTGCTTGTGTGCCATCATCATTGCCGAGCGCTGCCGGATTCGGGAGAGGTGAGAAGAAGTGTTCTCCATCGACCAACTTGTTGAAAAAACGAAGAATGCCTACATTCTTTCTCTGGTTGTGGCAAGGCGTATCCGCCAGCTCAATGAAGGGGTTCATCCGCTTGTAGAGCTTAGAGAACCTCATAAGCCCCTTTTCATTGCCCTTCAGGAAGTCTTGGAGGACAAGATCCAATTTGAGTTCGTTGAGGAATGACAGTCTACCATCCTTCTTCTTTTTTTAAGGGCAGGAAGATTCTTCTTGGGATCACCGGTGGAATAGCAGCGGTAAAGGTCGTGAGCCTGGCGCGATATCTGGCCGAGAAGGGCGCTCAGGTGATGACCTGCATGACCCGACATGCCCTCAAGATTGTGGGAAAAGCTTCCTTTGAGGCAGTCACAGGAAACAAAGCGTACTTTGATCTCTTTGAGAGTGAAGGGGGTGTTACCCACATTTCCCTGGCACGAGGGAGCGATTGCATTCTTGTTGCCCCTGCCACGGCAAACATTATTGGGAAGATGGCTTATGGCATAGCGGACGACCTTTTGAGCACTCTCCTTCTTGTAGAACCTCAGAAGGTTATCCTTGCCCCGGCTATGAATGTGAGTATGTGGAAGAATCCGGTGGTGCAGGATAATATCCGGATACTCAGGGGGCGGGGAGTACGAGTCATTCCTCCCCAGACAGGAATTTTGGCCTGTGGAGAGGAAGGCGAAGGGCGTCTTCCAGAAGTTGAGGAAATCGTGGAAGCCCTTTTCCATTTTCTCTATCCCTCTCCTGCCCTCAGAGGAAGGAAGGTTCTGGTGACTGTGGGAGCAACGAGGGAATGGATTGACCCGGTACGCTTTCTCTCCAATCCCTCGAGCGGTCTTATGGGGTGTGCCTTAGCTAGTGTTTTTCGTGCTTTTGGAGCAGAAGTGAGGCTTATTGCCGGAAGTACTTCGGTCCGCTTGCCCTTTGGGGTGGATATTATCAGAGTGGACACGGCTTTGGAAATGTACGAGGTTCTTTGTGAAACCTTTCCATGGTGCGATATCCTTGTCATGAGTGCAGCAGTGTCCGATTTTCGGCCCGCTTGCTTTTCTCCTTCCAAGATAAAAAGGGGGAAAGAGCCTCTCTCTCTTTCTCTTGTCCCCAACCCCGACATCTTGCAGCAGGTGGGAAGAGAGAAAGGGCATAGGATCATCGTGGGGTTCTGTGCCGAGACCGAGAGAGTTCTTGAGGAGGCCAAAAAGAAACTCAAAGCCAAAAACATGGACATGATCGTAGCGAACCTTGTAGGGAGCAAAGAGAGCGGTTTTGCTGCACCCACAAACAAGGCCTGGATCGTAGATAGAAAAGGAAATGAATTGGAATTCCCCCTTCTTGAAAAGGTGGATTTGGCCGAAAAAATCGTTGAACATCTTGTCAGCTTTTTCCCTTCATGAAAACCATTGTGCAGGTTGCCCTCCCTGTGCCCCTCTTTCGGGCCTTTTCTTACAGTGTCCCTCCCGAGCTTCTTGGGAGCGTTCGTCCGGGGAGTGCAGTGGAGGTAGATTTCCATCATCGCCTTATGCGGGGATGGGTGATAGAGTGGGGGGGTGAGGAGGCTCCGGGTCTTAAGGATATCGGTAGCGTTCTTCCCCTCCCACCCCTTTCTTCTTCTGTGCTTTGTTTTATGCGAAGGCTTTCTTTGCTTTATCTTGTTCCTCTTGGCATGGTCATCGATTCCTTTTTCCCATCCCTGGGAAAGATTCCAAGGAGGTACATGGGCTTTAAGGTCTTTGAGGGAGAGGGAGCTGCTCTTTTTCGGGAGCAGTTTGGAGCCCTACCTTCGCAGGGTATGAACCTTTTTCTCTTCCGGGAAAAATTCCGTCTTCCCGAGAGGACCTTTCGAGAGTTCCTTGAAAAAGGTGTGCTCTCTCTACAAGAAGAGAAATGGGGGCAGGAAGGAATGCCTTCAGGGAAAGGAGAATTCTGGTTTTGGGAAATTCCCTACGCAAAAGAGCGACAGGCTTTCGTCCTTGAGCTTTTGGAAAGGCTCAAGAACGAGAACAAAAAAGCCCTGCTTCTTTTTCCGGACTTCAGAAGCGAAGACAACTTTATTTCTTTTCTCTCTGCCCTTCTTCCTTCCTCGGCTCTTGTGCGCTATGATAGCCGATTGAGTCTCAAGGAGAGGGTTTGCGCCTTTTTGAGAATTATTGAAGGGGACTTTCAGGTCATAGTAGGGACACGCCTTGCCGTTTTTACCTTGCCTTGCCAAGACCTTGCATATTCGGTTCTCTTCGATCCTGAAGAAAAAGGTTACATTTCGGACAAAAGCCCCCATTACGATGCTGGAGAGGTTTTGAGAGAGCGGGTAAAGCACTTTGGGGGAAGAATGGACGTCGTGTGTGCTGTACCCTCCCTCCGGATGTATTTTTATTGGACTTCAGGGACATTCCAAAAGGGTGAAAGACCCAAACGTTGGGGGAAAAGAAAACAGGCCATTCAGGGTGTTGTTGCCAAGAGAGAGTGGAAGAAATTTGCCCTTTTTCCACCCACTCGCAAAGCCATGGCCTCGATTGCGCGATCGGGAGGAGTAGCAATCGTATGGGTGCAGAAGACCGGCTATGCAACGGCGTTGGGTTGTAGAGAGTGTGGGTTTTATTTCCGTTGTCCCTCCTGTGAGGTCGCTTTGCGATATCACCGGGATGAGATGCTCCTCCTTTGTCCTCTCTGCGGTTTTAAGAGGATGCCTGAAAGCACCTGTCCTTCGTGTGGGGGAATTCAGTGGGAAAACTGGGGTCAGGGGGTAGAGAGGGTTTTTGAGGAGACCAAGGCCCTCTTCCCCGAGGTAAAGGTAGAGCGAGTCGACCCGGAGGTGCAAGAAGAGGGATGGAGGGGAGAGCTTGTAGCGCCTTCCTTCCTTGTGGGAACCAACGCGCTTTTGCAAGAGGAGGCCTTACAAAGAAGTCAACTCTTTGTCATTCACTCTCTCGATGAGTGGCTCTGTCTTCTTGAGGCCGATGCTTGGGAAGAATTCTATCTTCGATTTCAAAAAGTTCTTTGCTTTCTTCCCGAGGACGCCCTGGTTCTCGTTCAGGGAAGCCGGAAAAGTCTCCAAAGTGTTCGAGATTTCCTCAGACCTTGGGATGATTTCTACAAGGTTTCTCTGGAAAAGAGGAGAGAACTCATGTATCCTCCTTTTACACGGCTTTTGCGCATTGTGGTTCGTTCCCGGAATAAAGAATGTCTCTATAAGGTTCTTTCTAACCTGAGGTCTTCTTTTGCAGCTCGGGGCGTAGAGGTCATGGGGCCCTTTCCAAGTATTGTGCCCCGGCGGGGTAGGGCCCAGAGTGGAGAGATCCTCGTGAGATATAGAGAGGAAGACCTCGAGAAGGTCTTTCTCTCTTGCGAGGAGACTTTTCCGCTTCCGGCAGGAATGGGCTGGTCCCTTGAGTTTTTGGCTTAGAGGAGGGATGTCTTTTGGCGGTGCGTAAGCTTGAAATATATGGGAGTCCCGTGTTGCGTGAGAGGGCAAAGCCTGTGGCAGAAATTAATGGTTCAGTTGTAGCCCTGGCCCAAGACATGCGGGAAACCATGCACGCCTTCTCGGGTGTTGGACTCGCTGGAAATCAGGTAGGAGTGCTTTTACGTATTATTACTGTCTTGCACCCGGAGAAAAAAGAAGATCTCGTGGTGATCAATCCGGAAATCGCTTTCGCCGGAGAGGAGAAGGAGATAGGGGAAGAGGGGTGTTTGAGTATTCCTGAGATCTACGGCAAGGTGGAGAGAGCGCGTCAGATTCTTGTTCGGGGAATGGATCTCAAGGGAAGGGAGGTAGAAATTCTGGCAGAGGGTCTTTTCGCCAGAATACTGCAGCATGAGATAGACCATCTCGATGGGGTTCTTTTCGTGGATCGTCTCCATCCGGCCAAGAGACTCCTTTTGAGTGGAAAACTCAAGAAACTCGTCCGGGGAGGGGTGGCGCAGACCTGAAAGTCCTTTTTATGGGTACCCCCCTTTTTGGGGTCAGGGTACTTGAGACTCTGGCAAAGATGGAGAAAATCTGTATCGTGGGTGTGGTGACTCGTCCCCATCGACCTGCGGGAAGAGGTCTGCGTCTTACTCCTTCCCCCGTATACCAGGTAGCCGAAAAGTTGGGATTACCCGTGTGGCAACCTCAGAAAGTCAACAACCCCGATTTTGTGGATTTCTTGCGTGGTCTTGGGTGTGACGTTTTTGTGATAGCAGCTTACGGGCAGATTCTGAAAAAAGACCTTCTTTGCCTTCCTCCTTTGGGATGTCTCAACGTCCATGCTTCCCTTTTGCCTCGTTTTCGTGGCCCTGATCCCATTCGTTGGGCAATTCTTGAGGGAGATGAAGTTACAGGGGTTACCATCATGCTCATGGATGAAGGAGTAGATACCGGCCCGATCCTTGCGCAACGAGTCATTCCCATTACTCCTCAAGACAACTATCTCTCCCTTGTGGAAAAGCTTGGAGATCTGGGGGGAAAACTTCTGTGTGACATTCTTCCTTCTTGGAAGGAAGGAAAAATCACTCCCCGGTCTCAGGAGGGGGAACCTTCATATGCCCCTTTTGTGAACAAAGGAGAAGCCAAAATTCGTTGGGAAGAACCGGCTTCGTACATTGTGCGCCGTGTTCGGGCCTTTTATCCTTCACCGGGGGCTTACACTATCTTTCGGGGGAAGCGTCTCAGAATCCTTGAGGCCTGTTGGGAGGAAAAGGAAAATGGAACTTCTTGTCTTCCTGGCACTATTTATCGTATAGAGAGGAAAGGGGGGATTGCGGTGTGTGCTGGTGGAGGATTGGTCGTGCTTTTGCAGGTGCAGCCTGAGGGGAAAAGGGTCATGTCGGCGTGGGAGTTTGTTTGTGGTTATCGGCTCTCAGAAGGACAGAGAATGAATGAGGGAGGTGAAGAAAATGTTCTTTTTTGACCCCACTTTTCTGCTCCTTATTCCTGCTCTTTTTCTTGCCATCTACGCCCATACCCGGGTTACCCAGACGTATACCCTCCTTTCACGGAGGAGGGCGCGGGTAGGGCTTTCCGGTTGGGAGGTGGCAGAAAACCTTATAAGAAATCTTGGAGTTGGAGTGGGACTCGAAGAGATTCCTGGGGCACTCACCGATCACTACGATCCGGGACAAGAAACCCTACGTCTTTCTCGGGCAGTAGCGCGAGGGAGGTCCATAGCAGACCTTGCCATTGTAGCTCATGAGGTGGGGCACGTTCTTCAAAAGAGAGAGGGCTATTCTCCTTTTAAGCTACGGAGTACTCTTGTTCCTGTGGCTGGATTCGGCTCGCAATTAGCTCTTCCACTTTTCTTTCTCGGTTTCCTTTTCGCCTTTCGACCACTGATGGACCTTGGTATCCTCTTTTTCAGTGTTGCCGTGCTTTTTCAGCTTACTACTCTTCCTGTAGAGTTTGACGCCAGCCGCCGGGCCTATAAGGTTTTAGAACGTTCCTCGCTTGTGGCAGAGGAAGAAAAACCTCTGGTTCGGAAGATGCTTCAGGCAGCAGCTTTGACCTATGTGGCTGCTACGGCCGTGGCAGCCCTGCAGCTTGTGAGACTTTTTCTTTTACGACAGAGTAGGGATTGAAGCACTTGGTTGACCGTTACCGCCTAAACGCACTTTCGATTTTGACCCGTCTTGAGGAAGGCAAGGCTCTCTTTCTGGACCGAGAGTACAATCGTTCTTTTGGGAAGTATTCCCTTCATGAACGGGATACTCTGGTGAGTCTTGTGAGAGGAGTGGTGAAGTTTCGCAAAAGTCTTGACGGAGTGGCCCGAGCGTACCTTCCAAAGTGGGAGAAACTGCCCTCCTTGGTCCACAATGCCTTGCGTCTTGGCATTTTCCAGCTTCTTTTCCATACTCATGTCCCCCCCTTTGCTGTCGTTCATGAGTGGGTTGAAGCAATAAAGTCCCTTCAAGGAACAGCCTTTGTCCCACTCGTTAATGCCGTGCTTCGAAACGTGGAGCGAAATCTCAAGGAACACAGAGAAAATGCCTCCCTTTGGGGAGTGGACCTTCCTCCTTGGCTTGAAAGAGAGTGGCAAGAAATACTTGGAGACGAAGACCTCTGGGACCTCAAACGTTCTCTCGCCCTCCCTCCCTCCCTTTTTGTGCGGGTGAATACCTTGAAAACAAAGGAGAGGGACCTTGAAAGCCTTTTCTTCCGGTGGAGGATACAGAGTGAAAAAACCGTCTTACCCGGGGCTCTGAGGGTTTTTTCCAGTTACTCTGGTCTTTTGAGCCTTCCAGAAGAAGTGCAGGGGCTTTTCTATCCTCAGGACTTGGGTTCGCAAATGGTAGGACATCTTTTTGGTCCCCTTCCTGGAGAGAAAGTGGTGGATGCTTGCTGTGGTGTGGGAGGGAAGTCATTTCTTATAGCACAGCTAATGGAGAACCGTGGTCTTGTTCGAGCCTGGGATAGGAGCAAAAGACGGATTGGTACCCTCCTGAGGATTGCCCAAAAAAGCGGCATATCCATAATCCAACCGGAAGTTTTGGACTGCCTTGCAATCCCCTCGGTCTATTTCGAAACGGCCGATCGCCTGCTTCTTGACGCCCCCTGTTCGAATCTTGGGACTATAAGGCGTAATCCTGAGGTTTTGTGGAGAGTGAACGAGGAAGAGGTGCGAAAGCTTGCCAAAAAGCAACTCGAGCTCCTTTTCTCGGTGTTCCAAGTGGTCAAAAAAGGAGGGGTCATGGTATACTCTGTTTGCACCTTGACCCGAGAAGAAACTATTTCCGTGGTTGAGGCTTTCGAGAGAGTAAAGGGTCAAGCGGTGACCCGCTTGACCCTTTCTTTAGGGGATTTCGGAGTACATTCGGAGAAAGAAGGATGGGCCTTTCTCTGGCCTCATTGTCTGGGGTGTGACGGGTTTTTTGTAGTTGCTTGGAGGAAGAGGGAATGAAAGAGGAGAGGGAGAGTAGGGAATCCCGTCTGGTTCTATTTTTGGGAAGGGTTTTTGGAGCCACTTTTTTCTTTGGCCTGGGTCTTTTTTTGAGCTTTTATCTTGGTTTCGTCTTTTTTGAGAATTACGTGATGGGGGGGGATGTGGTAGTACCTGACTTTAAAAAGATGAACCTCGTTGAGGTCCTCAATCGTTCTGCTCGGTTGGGTTTGCGTCTCGAGGTAAGAGGGGTAGGAGAAAGCCCCGATCTTCCCCCCCTGACTGTTCTTGAACAAGACCCGCCTCCTGGGGCGAGGATGAAGAAGAACGCTCGTCTGCGAGTAGTGGTGAACGGTGGAACATTGTCTTCTTCCGGGATTCCGGTGGTTTCTCAAGGGAGATACCTTCTCCTCCCCGATGTGAGGGGGAAGAGCGTGGAGGAAGCTCGAAGCATCCTTGAAAGTCAGGGGCTCAAGGTGGGAAGAGTGGTGGAGGTGAGCCATAGTAACCTTCCTCGGGGGTACGTCATTTCTCAGAATCCCCAACCCCAAACAGAAGTCGCCTTAGGGGGCTCAGTGCATCTTCTCGTTTCGGCGGGTAGGGGGAGCGAACCGGAAGAAGTGAGTGTTCCTGATGTTGTGGGTCTTCGTTTGGAGGAAGCCCGGGAAGTTTTGGCCCGCAGTGGTCTTGTGGTAGGGGAAATCGAGGAAGTGACCTCTCCGAATAGACCTACAGGAGTTGTGATAGAACAGAGCCCAGACGCTCAAGAACTTCTATCTCGGGGAGGGAGTGTGCGCCTCAAGGTGGTGAAAGCTCGGGAAACTGTTCTACCCGAGGAAGGAACAAAATCCTTAACCTTGAGATTCATTCTTCCCTCTTCTCGGTCTCCTATAGCCGTGCAGATCGTGGTACAAGATGAAGCGGGCGAGCGGGTAGTATATGAGAAGGAACACCAGGGGGAAGACTTGGTCGAAATCTCCACTCCTACCAAGGGAAAGGGGAAAGTGACCATATTCCTTAACGGGTACTACTACTGGGAGAAAGCTTTCTGACTTAGGAAGGGGGGTTCCTATGGCAAAGCTCGCCCCATCTATTCTCTCCTGCGATTTTTCCCGTCTTCGAGAACAGCTCCTCGAGGCTTGGGAAGGGGGAGCAGAAATTATTCATGTGGACGTTATGGACGGGCATTTTGTGCCCAACCTCACCTTTGGTCCTTTGATAGTGGAGGCGGTACGTAATATCCTTCCCCAGGCTTTTATTGATGTTCATCTTATGATGGATAATCCTCGTGCTTTTGTGGCAGATTTTGTCCAAGCGGGAGCGGATCTTGTGAGTTTTCATGCCGAGGCGGTGCGCGATTTCGACGCTGTTTTGAAGGATATGGAGAGAATGGGTATAAGGAGTGGCTTGGCCCTCTGCCCGGGAACTCCTCTCTCTATCCTTGATTATGTGCTTCCCAGGCTTTCTTTGGTACTTCTCATGACTGTGAACCCTGGCTTTGGGGGCCAGAAATTTATCCCCGGCATGGAGGAAAAGATTCGGATGTTGCAGAGAAGGATTCAGGAAAAAGGCCTCCACGTGGACATAGAGATTGACGGAGGAGTGAAGGAGGAAAATGTCGAATTTCTTGCCTCCTGTGGAGCTTCCATCATTGTTGCTGGGTCTTTGGTATTTTCTGCTTCCGATATTCGCAGACAGGTGCGCCGCCTTGTGGATATGATACGGGTATACTAAGCTTAGGCCCGAAAATTAGTTCCTTCGGGCCTAAGCTTTTTGTACTTTTCCCGCCTTCAGGCAGGAAGTACACACGTAGAGTCGCTTCACCTTGCCCTCCCAGAGAACCCGCACGCGTTGCACGTTTGGGCGCCATAAACGGCGGCTTACCCGGTGAGAGTGACTGATCTGATGTCCAAAAACGCTTCTCTTGCCACAAATTTCGCACTTTGCCATGCTTATCCCTGCTTTCTCTTTGTGTGTCGATCACAATATAGCAATTTTCTCTGGGTACTGCAAGAGTAAATGTGAGGGTCATTTGCAAGAAAGAGGTAGGAAAATATGGTTGTGTCAACAATCTTGTGTAATGCGGTCAACTCTTTTCCTTTACGCATTGTTTCCTCCTTGAAGCTCAAAAGCTTCTCCCTTAAAAGAGAAATGAGGGAGCGTCTCTTTGGCATATTTCTTGTTTTGTTCTATAAAGACAGGGGGGAAGAGCTTCTCCTTTAGCCGAGGATTGAGGAAAACTCTTTGGCTTTGCTTCCTTGATACAGGCTTCCTGGGTATTGGGAGTGGGGATGGAGCTCTAAAAAGTTTTGGGTAACAGAGAGGTAGAGAGAGGGAAGGCTCCTCTCTCCATGTACTCGTTTCTCTTTCACCTTCTGAGTATCACCCCACCCACAAAGAGGATGGATACCATTTCTTGTACCTTCTCCTCTCCC